>OBEQ012665112.1_pt1 | contig 14083 bp, 11 predicted proteins | sample 1670901 | NCBI WGS metagenome assembly OBEQ01 (sample SAMEA104232315, study PRJEB22302) | groundwater metagenome | biome: forest; feature: aquifer; material: groundwater | place: USA | collected 2011-08-07 | depth 5.4 m
AATGGGTTGGAAAGTTTTTCATCACCTAAGTAGGCAAAGGTATTTTGTTAGTAATCATGTCCGGGATACATTTTTGTTTTATCAGGGAACTTCAAAATTTTGTTGAAGATGCTATCGTATTGTTCTTCTGCATTACCGCTTGGTAAGTCGCTACGTCCTGCTTGCCCCAGAAGTAATAAGTCACCTGTAAATATATTGTCATTTAGTACAGGAGTGATATGGTTATCAGAGTGTCCGGGAGTAAACAGTATGGATATTTTCAAATCGCCTGACTCAACTGTATCACCTTCCTGCACGTATCTATCAATTGGAATAGCCGCATTAGCTCGCAGGATATCACCGATACCAAATTTATCTCCAAGATCAACAACCTTCCATTTGTTCTTGGTGTTTTCGTGCATCACAATTTGGGATTGAAAGGCTTGTTTGATTTCATTAGCCCCTGAAACATGGTCTGCATGGGTATGCGTATCAATGATGTGAGTGATAGTAACCTTTTGTTCCTTCGCAAGTTGGATAATCCGGTTAGTATCTTCTTTATTAGGGTCAATGAGGATAGCGACACGGTTCACTTCGTCGGTAATGAGATAGGATAGCGTACCTGTGCCATCGGAAGAACGGATTTGGTTGATAATCATATTGTTAAGTTAAACTATTACGTAATGAGAATGTTTTGCTTCTATTGATATTGTGTTTAGATTGTTACAAATATAATATATTTTTTCAATTTAATTTATTTTATCTATTTTGAGTTTAATTTTTATTAAAACCCTTTATTATTCAGTCAATTACCTATGAAAACATGTTCTGTCTGCAAGCAACAAGTACCTACAAAGTTTCTTTGTAAGGTTAATCTCATTTATGGAACCGAGTTCGATTTAGTGCAATGCTCAAATTGTATGGTTATTTATTTCGATCCGCTTCCATCGGTGGAACAGCTTGCAACGTTTTACTCCTCTTCGTATTACGATTTCGACCGATGGCGCGAAGAAGGGAAGGGAATGGCATTTTCGAGACATCTTAAAAAATGGAAACCGACCGGAAAATTTGTTGATGTTGGATGCGCTACAGGATTTTTTATCAATGGAATTAAGAAACATTCAAATTGGGAAGTATATGGTACTGATTTTGGCAAGAGCGCAGTGGGGTTTGCCCGAAATACGTTAGGATTAAATGTTTTTGAAGGAGATTTGAAAGACGCGAAATTTCCGGATGCTTATTTTGATTATGTTCACGTTAATAATGTATTGGAACATGTGCTTGACCCTATTTCATTATTGGAAGAGAGCAGAAGGATTATCAAGCCGGATGGAATATTTTATCTCTCCGTTCCGAATGGTTTTAATGATAGTCTCGATTTAATTGATTTTTACACGAAAGAGAAGAAACCAGCCCGGAGTAAGAACGGGCATATTTTCTTTTTTCCAGCTCAAACGTTACTCCGTATGTTTGAACAAATTGGGTTTAAGGTACAAACGCAACATACATATAGTTTGAAACGGGGGATGAGAAGTATCGGATATTTGAGAAGAAAAAATGATTGGAAAAATGATTATTTCCCAAAACTCGAAAAGGAAAAACCAACAAGTAATGAAATAGTATTGGATGAGAAGAAACGTAAACATTCTGATTTCTATTATCATTACCGGTATATTCAGGGGAATTTATCACATATCCCGGGTCTTTATGATTTCGGATTGGATTTTCAATTTATAATGAAACCCTTATAGCAGATGTTACGGAACAATGAGGCTGTTGGAAAAAATCCTAAATTCTCAGCCAAAGGCTGATGCGCCTCTGGGGCATAATATCGAAATCCTAAATAAATTCGAAATACAAATACCAAAAAAGAAATTTAGAAACCGATAAATCGGTTTAAATTTCATATTCTATTTTGTCCCCACGACTCCCTCCAAAGGCGGGCAAGGAAGTCGTGGCTGTGGCCGTGTGCGATAGTTTGCTATTTTTTAGGCACAAACTACATACTATCAAATAGTAACTCTTAACATAAATTTACTTCCCGGTTGGAGGGAGGATGACATCAAAGACATTAGAATCTTTGGGATTTTTTTTGTTGCCGCCGACCCACTCGCCGGCATTTACTTCTACTGCTCTAAATTCTCCAATACCTGCCCCACCATGATCATCCTGACAGCCGACAAGGATGGTATATTGCCAGTTTTCGGAAGGAGTTCCAAGTAGCTCTTTGTGGAGTTTGAAGTAGATTGATTTTGTGGCAATGTTTCCTAAAGAAATTTTTTCATCTCCCGCAATCGGTTGGTACTCGGCAAGGATTTTTTTGTTGGCATTAAGTAGTTTTACACCGCCTCCTACATAAATAATGTTTTCATAACCAGAGTTCGGGGAGAGCGTGTAATTTGAATTTGCACCAACGTTTGTTTCTCCGGAGTTTTCCTTCCCATCCTTATCAACTGCGATTGCGGTAAATGTGAGTTGATATCCATACTCAGGATGCCATCCGGGATTTGAGAGATTAGCATACTCTAAGTAAAAATAAACTTCTTTATTGTCTTCACTTACTTCAAATTTAGTTATATCGAGGCTACCGTGTTGAAGGTTAGGGGTTTGCGGATAGATGTACCCGCTTGTTCCTGTATCATCACCAACGGGGTCGTTAGCGGAGTAGAGGACTTTTAATGCTGTGCTTTCATCCTTACTGCGGTGAACAACAACTTGTTCATTTGTAAGCATTGTGTGATCAGGTTTTTTCAATGCCGTTAAATTGGGATTGAGTGTTGTTGTCGCTAACGCAATACCTGCAAATTGTTTTGGCGAGAGAAAATGAATTTGACCGACGGGTGAAATTTTCAATGTGTCTATCAGCCTTTTTTCCATACCGCGTTTCACAATAAGAGAATCGTGAATGAGATATGCCTGATCTTTGTTCACAAAGAATTTTAACGAAGTATTTTCCTTCATAAAAAATTTGTACATAGGAAGTGTGACATCTTTTTTTGAAAGAGTGTGAACTAAATCAGGGGATTCAAGGAATTCTATACGAAAGTTTGGTATATAGGAAAGCGATTGTGCAACAACTGCAATAGAAGTATTATTTTTTTGATAGAAGATGTTTACTTGTTGTGAGCCTATTGAAACAGTTGCTTCGGCAGTAGTAATTTCACCCGGTAAATGTGGAGTGAGAAGTATATGCGGGGTTTTTGAAAGGCTTTCAATATTATCGCTTGTTTTGAAGGCATTACTGTTAATGTTAATTCCAAGATACGATTGATAACAATTCCGAATATACTCGGCAAGGCTCCATGCTTGTGAGTATGTTCCGGAGAGTCGAGGCTCAGATTCTTTTTCGCGAGGAAGTACGTCTTGTAACTCGGAGAGCGTACCGACAGCGCCTCGTTCTAAAATTTGATGCGTCATAGTTGATGTGACTTGAAAAGCAATGTCAGCAAGCCCAAATTCTGTTGCGAGGTCAATCCAGGGACCGGCAAGCCAGGTCCATACGATACCGTTATGGTAAGCGGCATCCTGTACATAGTTGGGTTCATAGTGATGAAACGGATGGAAGTTTTGGTCGTTTGGCGAAAGAGAGGCAACACCATGTTTAAAGACGAGGTCTTGGGTTAATTCTGTAAATGGTTTTACGAATTGATTTCTGTCCTCTAAGAGATTGTATGTAAAGAACGCATTAGGTCGGAGTTGTTTATCAGGCGTACCATTTGGTTTCAGGTGATCATAAATCATTCCGCTTGCTGTATCAAGGAAATATTTATTAAAATTCGATTGCAATTTGGTGATGATTTTACCTAATTTCTGCATGTATTCTGTATCCTTCACAAACTCTGCTACACGGAATCCTACATTGAGTTGTTTGTACCAGAGCATTTGAATATCGTTTGCCCGGTTCCCTCTTGGACTCCACGCTCCATCGGGACCTACGGCATCCATCCATGTATCAGCATCCGTATGTGTGAGGAAGTAGAGGGAATCGGTGTGATATTTTAATGTGCCTTCAATCGAGAGTTTGATTGTTGGATACATTGAACGGAGGAATGGCTCGTCAAGCGAATACTTGTAGTAATCATACAGAGCGATAATGAATCGCGGAGTTCCATCAGCAGTGTTATATGCGATAGAGTTTGTGGTGACAAGGTTTGGTATGCGTCCGTAGTTGGAACTTTTTGCGTTCGTATCTTGCCAATCGGAAAACGATTTGAGAATCTCGCGAGCATCTGAAAAATTACCAGTAACGAGCGTTGCGCCGGGGAGTGAGATATAGGTATCGCGTCCCCAATAGTTATCAAACCAAGGAAGTCCTGCAAAGATACCTTTTTTACCTTGATTCATAATAAGAGCATCGAGGGAGAGTTTTGCCCAATTAAGCGCTTTATTAAAATTATTATTATTTGTTCGGATGAATGAGTAGTTCAGAAGGTATTCCATACGCTTGCGACGTTGAACGATAAGTCTCTCATAATTATCAGTTACTTTTTTTCCAAGTTGGATGGTTTGTTCTTTGGTATCTCCTGCGACAAAAATAATTTGTGAGGCATGATTGTTGACATCGGATTGTATTCCGGCAGGGGAGAAGGCATTGGTTGATGTTTCTGATGGTTGAATTGATGCAGAAGATGTACTTGTCACACCAATCCAAACGGGGTAATTTTCCTTTGGGGTTCTTGTTTGATGATTTGTACGCGAAATAAGTAACGTGTTTTGTTCAAATACTACCGAGCATTGTTCAAGTGTTCTTATATCTGTAAACCAAGGTTGGATTGTTATGGTTTTAGATTTGAGGCTATCAAGTTGGATAACGAAAGCATCAATTGTATCGAGAAGAGTAAAAGACTCGGTGATGCCATTGTTGTATTTACGCACAAGCAAATCCGGATATACCGAGGTTGTGGCTTCTTTGGTATCAAGCAGAATATTATCGGTTTTTATTGAATAAGCTTCGAGTAGATCTTGTGACATGATTCGCCAACCTTGCCAACCATTACGGTGTATGCCGTTTGTTTCGGTGTAGAATACTCCATCGGATTTGTTGGTGTAGGCTACTTCACGGGATTTTCCCCGGTCTATTTGGATTTTTAGTTCATCGAGAGTGATGGGTACACGCGCTGGGGTTTCTTGCGCGACAAGTTGTTGAATAAAAACAATATAGATTAACAGTAGATAACGAATCATTGTATTTCAATTTAAAAGTAATTTTCTTTCTTGAATATATGAATATTTAGTGAGTATTTTAAAAGTAGTCAGTGTAGCCTCATTGCATCTACATAATCCAGAGAATTTTTTTTTACCGCTGAGTTCGCAAAGCACGCTGAGGTTAATCAAAAGTCATATATCATAAAAAAAAACGCATCTTCATGGGTGAAGATGCGTTTTAATAATGCCTATTTGGTTTGATTATTTTTTACGTGTGTATGTCATCTCAATAATTTTGGCGTTTTCACCGACTGAGAGTTCGTAGATGGAAAATTTAAAAGTGTTATCATCGACCCACTGGGTAACATATTTTTCATTCATGGCAATACCTCTTCCCATCGGATCATCCATGGTACCATAAAGAGTGAGAATTTTGTCTGTTGGATCATACTGACCTGTAGCTGAGGAGAATGCAGTTCCCATATCATCCATCCATGTCATGAAGTAGTTCTTTCGACTTTTATCATATCCAATGAAGCCTATCCCGTGAAATGGCGTACCCATGATTGTGCTGGAGACATTTTGCTCAAGGTATCTTCCGCCGAGAACCCATTTAAATTCGGCTGAACCTGTTGAGTGTTGTGGTGGGGCTCCGGGAGCCATAAACATGTCAGTCGTTGTTTCCCATGACCCGACGAACGCATCTAATTTTTTATGGTGTTCATCCGGTGAGATTAACTCTAAATATTTTTTTGTCGCATCATCCATTGCAGGAGGAGCATCTTTTTTATCCTGAGCATAAGATAACGTGATGCTTAATGTGGTAATAACAATCCAAAATAGTAAAGAACGTTTCATAAAAATTCCTTTGAAATTAATTAGAGTATGTGATTAGGGTAAACTGCACAGGAATATAGGGGTTGGATGGGAGTTTTGCAAATTGCTAATAATCCCTCATAAAAAAGAAACCTAAAAACGTTAATGCTCCTGCAACTTGAACTAATCTATACCATTGAGTATGATGAGATTTAAGATAGTTCCAACCGTAGGCTAAGGCAAAAAGGAATAAGGTTATTATCAGAAATATACCAATTGATTCAGGGATGTTTAATTCCATGCCGACATAATTTTGTAAGTGAAATTTTACATTGAGGATTGATCCGTAAAGAATTGGCAAATGCATAACATACACAAGCAAGGATTCTCTTCCCATAACAGTCCACCATGGGGTTTTAGATTTGATATTTTTTGAGATGTACCATATTGCCGATATGATTAACAATAATGCGCCCATACGTATGAAGAAATACGTGGGGCACGTGTACCAAAAATCGTGCGAGCCGTATTGGTGACCGGGGATTTTTTCTACAAGCATACCTGCCACAATCATCGCAAGCCCTGTGAGAGTAAGTTTTTTGATGAACGATTTTTCTTTTCCTTTTTCAACCGCTATTAAAAATTCCCATGAAGTAATAACTCCCGCGTATAGAAAACCAACGTAGGGAAAAATGGGGAACTGTGTTCCGTTATTCATGTTTAATAATTGAGCAATTGGGAGCGGAACATAATGGAGCCAATTAACACTCCACATGTACGGAGTGGCTAACCCCAATGCCAGACTTATCCCAATAACGAGATTATAGAACCAACTTTCTTTCTTGAAAAAGAATAGCATCCCATGTAGCGAAAGCAAACCAATGCCAATGCAGGCAAGAACATCGCACTGGAAGAGTTGCATGTATTCGCGGGTTGATGTTTCAAATATGAGTTTGCGGAAAGAGAAATAGGGGAGATGGATTGCAAGTCCCAAACCAATGACGATGAGAAAACGACCAACTCTTCGTGCAAGCGGTGATCCCCAATGATGATATTCCTCCCATCGTTTTCGGGTTGATATGACAAATGTTAATCCAGCACCGAAAAGAAAAGCGGGCGCGCTTAATCCATGAAAAAATTCATGGATTGTAAACCAGCCGGTTTGTTGATACTCTGATGTCAGAAGGGCACGAAGAGTATGCCCTTCCAACATGAGCAAAATTATGATTGTCCGATAGACATCAATAAAAACAAAACGAGGAGTGAGAGAACGGGGTTGAAGTGACATGACTTTTTATGGCAAAAGTACTTCTTGGTTAACTGGGTTCATATTTTAAAGTCATGTGTCAAGTAGTTTATTGAAAAAATCCTAAATGCTAATTTCTAAATCCTAAAAAAATGCAATAAGTAATTAGCAATTAGAAATTTTACGCACCCATTGCACAATTAATGGCAACGGTATGCACAATATCTTCAACACTGCAACCACGCGATAAATCGAATGCGGGTTTCTTCAATCCTTGCACAACGGGACCGATTGCTTCTGCGCCGCCAAGTCGTTGAGCGAGTTTGTAACCGATGTTGCCCGCATTTAAGTCGGGGAAAATTAACACGTTTGCATTGCCTGCAACGGGGCTTCCCGGCGCTTTTGATTGCGCTACTTTGGTTACAATTGCCGCATCGAGTTGCATTTCGCCATCAACTAACAGTGAGGGGGCTTTTTGTTTTACGAGCGCTGTTGCTTGTTGTACTTTTTCTACAAGTGGATGGCTTGCGCTTCCTTTTGTGGAGAAGGAGAGCATGGCAACTTTTGGTTCTTCACCGGTTAATTTTTTGTGATTCTCTGCTGTCGAAATTGCTATATCTGCAAGTTGTTCGGGTGTCGGGTCGGGGACGACGGCGCAATCGGCAAAGGAAAATACTTTATGAGGAAAGACCATCAGGAAAAAGCTGGAGACGATACTGATTCCTTCTTTCATCCCGATGACTTGTATAGCCGCGCGTAATACATCGCCCGTTGTTGACATAGAACCTGCAACGCTCCCTGATGCCATATCTTCTCGCACCATCATCGCGCCGAAGAATAAAGGGTTGGTCATGATTTTTTGTGCTTCTGTAAATTCAAGTCCTTTTGATTTGCGGAGATTATAAAAGATGTGAGAGAAATCGGAGAGTTTATCTGATTTTTGCGGGTCAATCACGCGAACGCCGCCTAACGCAACGCCAAGGGATTCCGCTTTTTTTAGGATTTCTGTTTCTGTGCCAATGAGTATTGGATTTGCAATCCCTTCATCGGCAAGGATGCGCGCCGCCTTGATTGCCCGTTCATCGAGTGCATCGGGGAGGACAATACTGCGTTTAAGTTGCTTTGCTTGTTCTTTTATGTTTGTAAGTAATTCAGAGGGTATCATACATGCTCGTTTTCAAGTTATAGAATTGTAGTTTTATAGTAATAAAACATTTAAAGATACGGGGAAAGCGGGTAGGAAGCAAAAAGAAAAGGCATTGTCATTCCGACGATTTCATCATGATGGATCAGATGAAAGAGGAGGAATCTCGACACATCAAGTGTTGGTAAAATTGGGAAGTGAGATTCCTCACCCCGATAGAACTGGGGTTCGGAATGACAAGTGGTTGAGATTGTGCGATTGAAGGAGGGCGGATAGGTAGAATAAGGGTTGCCCGTACGAATATGAATATTGAAATCACATTTCATCCAACGCCAACCCCAATCGCTTCAATCCTTCCTCAAACATTTCGGATTTACTGCAAATGCCAAGCCGGAAATGGTTGGGCATATCGAAGAAGGAGCCGAGGGCGATGCTGGTTTCATATTTAGATTGGAGGAGGGAGAAAAGTTTATCAACGTTACCTGTTTTTAATCGGGGGAAAACGATTGTGCCATATTCAGGGCGCACACATTCAAGTTCGTTTCTCTCATCAAGAAATTTAAAGAGTAATGCGCGATTATGGTCGAGCATATTTTTTGAGCGGGAGGACATTACTTCAATATGTTGAAATGCACGTACTCCTAACCGCTCGGTTAGCGTAACTTGATTGACGTAAAACAAATCAATAAGTCTCCAAATCTTTTGGGCAAGTTCGGGTTCTGCTAGTATCCAACCGAGTCGTAAACCGCTTAGTCCGAATGTTTTAGTAAGGCTGTTTGTTGTGATAAATTCGTTACCAAGATGTAAGGCGGAGAATGGTTTCTTATCAAACATTGTCGGGAGATAGACTTCACCGACAAGGACGCGGGCATTTATGATTTTAGCAAGTTCACCAATCTGTTTCATTGTGTATTCATCGGTATAAACACTGCTTGGATTGTGAAGGTTCGTCAGGACGATAAGTTTGGTTTTTCGAGAAATTGATTTTTCTAACTCCTTAATATTTACCTGAAATCCATTTTCAAATGTTCTATGAAATCGTTTAACATTTGCCCCCAAAAATCTCGCGGCGGAAATCAGTAACTCATACGCAGGCGATTCAATAACAACTTCATCTCCCGCTTGAAGATGTACAGCCATGGCAAGAAAATTCGCCATGGATGCGCCTAATGTTGTTACTACATTTTCTTTTGCAACATTATAGCGGGATGCGATTGCTTCAAGGAGAGGGGGATAGCCATAAGAACCTGCTCCTGTTAGTACAATATCTTCGGGGGAGTAGGGGATTTCGGATAATGGAAAATCGGGGACACCGCTACTTGCAAGCGTGTATTTTGCTGAAGCATGAGTTTTTGCCCAGTGCATGTAATCGGAGTGTAGAAGATGTGAGGTCATGATAACTTATTTTTCCATTTCCAGAAATAATAAATAGGGATACCTGAAAGAATAATGACAATACCAATGAGCGTGTTTGTCGGAAATTTGTAAATAGTATTGAGAACAATAGCCCAACTGACGACAACGAATGCAAATGTTGTGTAAGGGTGACCGGGTATTTTATATGAAATATCAGGATTGCCTCGCGCAAGATCTTGTTTGCGCAAAAGAAAAATGCACGTACCACCCAGCCCGAACCAAATCCAATCGGCAACGACGACATAATTTAAGATGCCTTCATATTTTCCGACGAGGGCAATGGCAATAGCAAGAACGCCTTGAAGAACGATGGCATTCAATGGCACTTGTGTTTTGGGATGTACTTTTGCAATGCTCTTGAAGAACAACCCATCGCGAGCCATCGCATAATAGACGCGGGGACCTGTGAGAATAGATTGGCTAAGAAATCCCAGAGTTGAAATTGCAATTCCGATTCCAATTAACGATCCGCCAACAGGACCTAATGCAAGTTCCATTACCGCAGTAGCAGGTGTTTTTGTTTGCGCTAATCCATCAGCTCCGAGAGCATGAAGACAAACATAATTGACAGCGATATATAATAGAACAACGCCACCTGTTCCATAGAGTAAACCGCGTGGCAGATTCTTTGTCGGGTTTTCAACTTCGCCGGCAATAAAATTTGATGTTTGCCATCCTCCGTACGCGAACAGGACAGGAACGAGAGCAGCACCCATTGCAGTGAGTAAATCAAATGATGGGGGAGCGTCAAGCAATGGTTGCATAGTAAACTTGGAACCATGAATAAGGAAGAAACCGCACGAAACTAACATCACAATCGCGGCTATTTTTAGTATCATTAAAACGCTTTGGACGTTGCTTCCTTCTTTTACACCGACACAATTAATTCCGGTTAGCGCGGCAAGTGTAATTGAGGCAACCAACCAATCGGGGGTTCCGATTCCAGTGAATGCAAGAAAATATCGCGCAAAGGTTAGCGCTACTGCCGCCATCCCTCCTGATTGAATGACGAATAGTAATGCCCATCCATACACAAATCCTAATGCGGGATGGTATGCTTCTTTCAGATAGACATACTCGCCACCCGCTTCGGGTCTGCGGGCGGCAAGTTCAGCATAGACGAATGCTCCTACGATTGCCATTCCTCCGCCAATGAGCCATGCTAATAATATCATGAACGGTGTGTGGACAAACTCGGCGACTACATGGGGATTCATAAAAATCCCTGAGCCGATGATACCACCCATGACGATCATTGTCGCATCGAAGACTCCGAGACGGCGAGCGAGGGTGGGGGGAGTGTTTTGTGAGTTCGTATTCATAAATATTTTAATTTGGCTAAAATACACACAATTGTAATGAGAGGCAAGAAAGAAATTGAATTCTCATCAATATTTGTATATTTAAGTGATGTTACACAATAAAGCGTAAATTGAATTTTAGTGAACCCGCATGACCATAAATGGTCACGCTAATACGAATAAAGCCCGATAAATCGGACTGGAATAAAGAGTTCGGTGTACAGGATTTTTCATAACATTAATATGTAAGCACTCAAATAATGAATAACAAAGTACCAACAACCAAGCACAAACAACTAAAATGCACTGGTCTGAACTCATAGGCTACCTTGGCTCCGTATTTATTGCCCTTTCCCTTTGGATGAGCAACATACGGAAGCTACGCTTGTTTAATATGACAGGTGCAAGTCTCCTTGCTATGTATGGATTGATGATACATGCCTATCCTGTGATTATTTTGAATGTGTTTAATGTAGGGGTAAATATTTTCTTTCTTCGACAGATACGGATGCGGAAAGATTATTTTACACTCCTCCCGCAACTGCCATCGAAGACACCATATTTGGAAAAGTTTCTTGAGTTCTATCAAAACGACATTAGAAAATATTTTCCTGAGTTTTCCTGGGATAAACTCGAGAAACCTCACGCCTTTTTTATATTGAGGAATCTTGTCCCTGTGGGTTTATTTGTTTACGAACCAAAGACCGACAAAATTATTGAAATAAAATTAGATTATGTCATCCCCGATTATCGCGATTTTAAGAATGCCTCATTCACCTACACGAAGAAGCAAGCAATCCTCAACGCGCGTGGCTATACTATGTTTGAAGCGAGAACTACAGTAAAAGAACACCGGGAGTATTTACTTAAAATCGGTTTCGTTCAGGATGAGAAGGATGAAAATTTGTTTAGGAGGGAGATTTGAGATTTGGGATATGCGTTTTGAGATATTAAAATCCCTTACCAATTTTCACCATCACCTCCCTACTATAATACGGTTCCTCTGTACCCCAAAAAATGTAATCAAGTTTCAGATAGTTTTGTGCAAAATCAAGAATCTCATTGATGGTTATTTTCTTTTTCGTTTTGGGATTGATGTAGTCAAAATTGCCATCTTGCACAGCAACGCCTGATGGCACTATTCCATCACAATCTTTAATGAAACTATAACCATTATTCATTTGTCCCCGTTTATATGGTAATAAATCGGGACCGCCAACACCAACCTTAATTTCTTTTGCATAGGAGTAAATATCGCGTAAATATGAACTATCAGTCCATGGGAGGAACTCACCGGGCATAAAGTTTGCGTATATAATAGTAACGGAATGAGGGAAGGCAGTCTTCAAGGTTTTCATATTACTTTTAATTGCATCTTTATATTTTTGGAATGTGAATCCCTTTGGGTGCAATGTTGGTTTCATCCCGAAATCAAGCGCAGTCTCGGGTAAATTAATTCCTTCAATTTTCCCATCAAATGCTTTCCCAAGTTCTGCAATGAGTGTGTGAAAACGTTTTGCAACTTCATCATCCCAACGGCGAGCGACCCATCCGGCTTTGGTGTATTTGGTCTCTTTGTCATTCAAAAAATTATAATGGATGTTTGCTCCTCCGCTATACATACTATCCTCAAGCAAATATTGTGGAATAAGAATATGCAATGTATCAAACGAAACATCTTGAAGTTGAATGAATAACTTTTTATTGATGGAGGTGAGGTAAGCTAAGTCGCTCTTAATTTGTTCAAAATTGTACTTATCTTTTTCCGGTTCGAGTTCTTTCCAACTGTATTTTAATTGAGCACCAACAATATTTTTCGCCTGAATAAATGACGAATCATGAATCCGCTCCCGCTCAAATCCGAAAAAGGCAAAGTGTTGTATCTTTTTCTGCGGGAACATTACCGATACACTTAGTGTTAGTAAGAATATCAAAAACAATATGGTTCTATGTATATGCATATCACAATAATACGCTCTCCTTACGGGAATTCAAAATGCAAAACCCGGCATGAGAATGAATTCGTTTTTAATGCTTATATTTAGCCTAAGAAAAACCAAACATACTTGAAATGCCCCCAAAAGGGCATAATTTGAGCGACTCCACTTCACAACAACAATTTGCATTTAAAATCTCAGCGTGCTTTGCGCCTACTTTGCGGACTCTCATGTCAGCCTCTGGCTGAGCGGTAAAAACTCTTTTTAAAAGCTCTCGTCAGCTTGCTAAGCGATAAAAATTTTAACTATTCATCACAATATCAGAAACACACATCATAACCTATGAGCGATAACAAAATTATTTTTTCAATGGTCGGTGTTGGGAAAGTTCACAAGCCCAACAAACAAGTTCTAAAAGATATTTATTTATCATTTTTTTACGGTGCGAAGATTGGCGTACTCGGTTTAAACGGAGCGGGAAAAAGCTCGTTACTTAAAATTATCGCGGGAGTTGATAAAGATTATATCGGTCAAATCAGCGCTCAGAAAGGAATCACGTTCGGTTATCTTTCTCAAGAACCTGAACTCGACCCGACGAAAACAGTCAAAGAAATTGTTGAAGAAGGCGTAGCCGGAACAGTTGCTCTATTAAAAGAATACGAAGCCATCAGCGCAAAGTTTTCCGAGCCGGATGCCGATTTTGATGCCTTGCTTGAAAAGCAGGCAAAGTTACAAGAAAAAATAGACCATCTTAATGCGTGGGATTTAGACAGTAAACTTGAACAGGCTATGGATGCACTTCGTTGTCCCGCAGGTGATACTTCTGTAAAAATTATTTCCGGTGGTGAACGAAGACGCGTCGCGTTGTGTCGTTTGTTGCTTCAAGAACCCGATGTGTTATTATTGGATGAACCTACCAACCATCTCGATGCCGAATCGGTGGGGTGGCTTGAACAGCATCTTGCACAATATCAGGGCACGGTCATAGCGGTAACACATGATCGCTACTTTCTTGATAACGTTGCGGGATGGATATTGGAATTAGATCGCGGCGAGGGAATTCCGTTTGAAGGAAATTATTCTTCATGGTTGCAACAGA
>OBEQ010437633.1_pt1 | contig 14082 bp, 20 predicted proteins | sample 1670901 | NCBI WGS metagenome assembly OBEQ01 (sample SAMEA104232315, study PRJEB22302) | groundwater metagenome | biome: forest; feature: aquifer; material: groundwater | place: USA | collected 2011-08-07 | depth 5.4 m
GATCAAGCATTGCCCGCATACTGTCGCGATTGAGGTCGCCATCGGCGGTCTCGGGTGCGCTCGGGTGCGGAAAGAGAAGATCGAGATCAAATGGAAAAACAATGTCGCGCTGCCGTTTTTTGAGCGCGTTCACAAACTCGTTGTGCGCGATGCGATAGATCCACGGAGAGAAGCGGCGTTCGGGATCAAACCCTTGAATATTCGTGTAGGCCTTTAAGAAAACATTTTGAACAAGATCCTCAATGTCTTCGGTATGGTGGTGAAACCGATGCGCATAGCGTCGCATCTTCGCTTCGTACCGCTCCACAAGCAGACCAAACGCGTGTGTCGCCCCCTGCTGAACCTCGCGCGCAATCGCTTCGTCGGTTTTCTCGGGCATACTACCTTGTACACCGGAAAACAAAATATCTTTCATGAACCCCACGATGGGCGACGGGCCGCCCCGGGCCGCCGTCCTTGATATCCCCCACTACCGCTGCGAGGAGCACGCGAAGGGCCACGCTGCGGGCCGGCACGACCACGCGGTGGGGGCGGGAGATAGGCCTGCTTGCGTTCCGGCGGCAACTGCGGCAATCGAGAGATCGGCAATGATGTTCGCACCAATTTTTCAATATCGCGCACGACACTCCCCTGATCGGGCATGGCAAACGAAATGGCGTGTCCGCTGCGTCCGGCCCGGCCCGTGCGGCCAATGCGGTGGACGTAATCTTCGGGATCCTCCGGTAAATCGTAGTTAATGACCAGCTCGATGCCGGTAACATCAATGCCCCGTGCCGCAATATCGGTCGCAATAAGCACGCGGTATTTGCCGCTCTTAAACCCGTCGAGGGCTTCACGGCGCTGATTGAGCGAGCGATTGGAATGAATCTCGGCGGCGCGATGACCGATACCGACGACGGCATGACAAATTTTGCGTGCCCCGAACTTTGTGCGCGTAAACACGAGGACACTGCCGTGATATTCGGCAAGCAAACTTTCGAGCAAGCGCAATTTTTGATCTTGCTTGACCACAAACAGTTCTTGCTCCACGCGTTCCGGCGTTGACCCGGATCGCGCAATTTCAACCCGCAGGGGCAACTGCATGTGGGTGGATGCAATCCGCACGATATCTTCCGGCATGGTTGCGGAAAATAACATGGTCTGCCGCTCTTTTGGCACAACGGTAAGGATGCGACGAATTTGCGGCGCAAACCCCATGTCGAGCATGCGATCGGCTTCATCAAGGACCAACACGCGCACGTCGTTTAACCCCAAACTCTTTTGATTCAAGTGATCAATAATCCGGCCGGGTGTACCGACAATAATATGCGGGTTCCGGGCAAGCATCTGCACTTGGCGCACCATCGATGCCCCGCCAATGATGACGGCGGTTCGCAAACCAATGCTCCGCCCAATTTGCTGCAATGTTTCATCCACCTGGAGTGCGAGTTCTCTTGTGGGGAGAATAATGAGCCCCCTGCCCTTCACTTGGGCAAGTCGCTGCACCATCGGGACACCAAATGCCAGGGTTTTCCCCGTACCGGTCTGCGCAATCCCAATGATATCTTTGCCTTCAATGGCAATGGGGATGCACTTCTGCTGGATGGGGGTTGGAACGGTGAATTTCAGGCGATCAAGGACCTCTAACAGCTTCGGTGCAATGCCAAGGCCATAAAAACTTCCGCCTTCTTGTGGATTTTGTGGTGTATTCATAACTTCGCAAGTCTACCACAGATAGGCTAAAATGTCCAGTTTTGAGTGATTTTTGATTTAAAAAAGAGGACCGTGCCGTTTGTCCCCTATCAACGGCACGGCCTGTATTATTGCTGTGCGAAGGCTCCCGGCGGCTTAGCGCTGGGGCGAGAGAACCAGATGAACTCTGAACGGCTCGGCCCGATGCCAATGCCGCTGACCGGCACTCCCGCAACATCCGCGATATCGTGCAGATAGATACGCGCCGCTGGGGGCAAATCCCCAAAACTCCGGCAGCCCGTGATATCGGGAGACCAGCCCGAGACCGGCAGGTAGTTGGGTTTCACTCTCGCAAGGAGCTCCGCAGTGAGCGTCGCGTATTGCGGGATAATAACCCCGCCATCAACGTAGTACACACACATCTGAACCGGATCAAACCCCGCAAGCGTATCCATGCGGGTGACCACGAGCTCGCGGACTCCAGCAACTCGACAGTTGTGACGAAGCATTCGAGGATCGGGCCATCCACAGCGACGAGGACGACCGGTCGTGGTGCCGAACTCCTCTCCCTTCTTCCGAATTCTATCCCCGATTTCGTCGTTGAGTTCGGTTGGGAAGGGACCGGCGCCGACACGCGTCATGTACGCCTTCACCACTCCGATGACACGCGCGAACTTGTACACACCGAACGAGGCGCTCACCGCAGCAGGCGTACAGAAGGAGGAGGTCACGTAGGGCGGTCCGCCGTGAACGATGTCGAGCCCGACTCCTTGTGAACTTTCGAAAAGGACGATCTCGTCCTCCGCCAAGATGCGATGCACGTGTTCGCGGGTATCGGCAAGATGGCCACCCACGAGATCCGAGTACTTCCGGCAATCCTCGACCGCAGCGTCGAGGCTCGTCGGCTCCTGACCGAGACTTCGGACCACCGCTTCGAGTTGGGCATAGCCGCCTGCCTTGAGGCAGTCACCGATGGTACTCGCATTGGCCACCTGACCAAGCTTGGGTCCCTTCCGACTCCAAAAATGCTCGTATGCGGGAGCAATCCCCTTTTGGGTCGTTCCGATTGCCGAAGATCCAGCCGCAATCTCCCGAGCCCGGTCGATCTCTCTGTGGATCCGCAGGATCACTGGCGCGCCGGGGTCAAGGAGCACCTTCGATCCATGCTTGTGGGCGATTGCGAGCTCTGCCGCAAGCACCTCCAGGTTCGTTGCGACATAGGGGCCGAGTACGTTTGTCTTGTCCTTGCGAACGATCCCGCAGGGCAACAGATGGATCTTGTACTTCGTACCGTCCACCACCAAAGTATGTCCGGCATTATCTCCGCCACCGTACCGAACGACCGTATGCGCGTCTTCAGCTAACTCGTCAACAATTCTCCCCTTACCTTCGTCTCCCCAAGCCGCACCAACGACCACGATTGCCGGCATTGCCGCCTCCAATCATTTCATTTTCAATGTGCGCGATGCTCGCGCACAGCATGCGCAGAAGCCCGCGAAACCTAGCACGGAGTTGAACGCGCGTCAACGATCAAGCTCGTACTTCTTTTTAAAATAATACGTGTAATACGTACATCACGATGGTGAGGACGATTGCGAAGAGAATCGAAACGCCGAACCCACTGACCGTAAACCCGGGCACAATTTTCGCTGAAAGCCAGATCAGCAAACCATTAATGACAAACGTGAAGAGCCCCAGCGTGAGGACATTGATCGGCAGTGTCAACACGAGCAGCAGCGGTTTCACCAAGGCATTCAAGACGCCGAGCACAACGGCCACAACCAATGCAGCTACAAAGCCACTCACCGTGACCCCCGGCAATAGATAGGCAGTCACGATGATGGCCAAGGCCGCAACAATCCAATTGATGAGTAATCCCATATTGATGTGTCTTATTGTTGTACTTCAAGCCGCTCCTCGGCTTCACCATCCGAGATCGGTCGGCTCATGATGAGTAATCGCACAATCCCCCATGCAAGCAAGGCATACACGGCCATCGCGAGTAACAACGATCCTTCGAAGACACTCCCATCAACCCGCACGGGGTCAATGACATTCTCAAACGCTCCGGCAAACGGGGCGGATGTCGTGTAGATAAATTGCGTAAACCCTGCTTTCGTGTTTGCTCCGATAAATCGCAGCACGAAACGGAACATGAGCAGCGTCTCAATGATCCCAATCGTGTACCAGAGCGCTTGGCTCACGCGATAGCGGCGTCGAATCGGGCCCACCAGTGTTTCGGGACGCACCGGTTTGGCGCCAATGGTGGCGACATCGCCACGCGCGTTAAAGACAATGGCAGGATCTGCCTGCGGTTGACGAAGAAAAATCTCGTGTGGCATAGGCATATCAGGTTAATAATTAAGCATATATATAGAAGACGATGCGAGTGCCATGCTCTTACCGCCAATCTTTTTTATTCGGTAAGAATGGCGATAATGACCCGTCATACATACAGAACAGGAAAGTTCTTACCCATTAACACCAACACATATGTGGCAGAAATTTACGAGCTTTATTCTCATGAACCGCATGCCCATCCTGGGGCTCGCGCTCATGATCGCCATGATTCTGATCATTCCGATCCCGCCCGTACAGGAGCACGGGGGCGATACGCCACAAAGATCGGAATCCACATCAACCATCATGATGCCTCCTCCGATGCCGATCATTGGAGCAGACACATCGGTCGTGACGGCCGCGACAATGTCCGTCTCGCGCCCCGTCAAACGGCTCGTGCCGCCGGCAAGCATGCATTACCAAAATGCCTTGATGACCTACGCATCGGAATACGGCAATGGATATCGCATCCAATTTAACGACTGCAGTGGCATCGCTCCGGCGCGCATGACGATGAAGGTCGGAACCAAATTCATGATTGACAACCGCGATGATCTCCCCCACCGCTTCATGTATGGAGGGACGCAAGCCATGCTCATTCCTGCATACGATTTCTACATCCTTCAGGCCGAAGGTCCGGGTGAACAGTGGATCACCTGTGATGGTCAAGGCGCCGGACTCATCACTGTCCAACCGTAGCGATAGGGCCTTGAACATCAGCAACGGATATGGTATATGTTCATATCCGTTGCTTGACAGAAGAAAAAACCTTGGTTAGGCATACAAGGAGGAACACGTAATAATGAAGATCCAAGACGTGGAGATCGGTTCGTGGTTCCGACACCAGGGAACCTACTACATCAAATGCGCCGCCTTCCTGCGCGGTCAGACCACGTACCAGGCCGTCTCGCTGGTCGATGGGAGTCCGTCATTCCCAGTACGGACGAGCAGCGCGGACAGTCCGGCGCTCTCGGACGTCGATGTCGAGGTGCTGGAGAAACCGGACTGGGCGACGATCGTCAATCACACGCTCGAGTTCAAAGCCGATGGTCATCGCGCCGAGATAGCTGAGGAGCTGCAAAAGGACTTCCCGGGCATAGAGATCCGCCTCGAGGATAAGACCGGAAAGTTCTTCCTGCACTACACCAGCACAAAAGCGGTCTACTACACCATCTTGAGCAGGGCGCGATACGGCGGCTGATCCCAGTCGCCAAAATTTTCTCGAAATCACGAAATCGAACGGAGGAATACCATGGCACTGTTTGGAACCTCGGGTGCGCGTGGCGTCACGAACTTGGAAATCAAGCCGGAACTGGCGCTCACGATCGCGACGATCTACGGCACGATGATGGGAGAGGGCGCGTCCAAAGCGAAACGAATGGTCGTGGGGCACGACCAACGGCATGGCGCGGCAATGCTCGCCCGAGTCGTGGCCGCCGGACTCGCATCAACTGGAGTCGGGGTTGATTTCCTCGGGTGCGTATCAACCGGGGTTTTCTCGAGCTACCTCCACGCCGTGTCAAGCGCGGGTGGTGTTCTCGTCACGGGCTCGCACATGCCGCCAGATCGCATCGGGATCATCCCAATGCATCGGAATGCACACTACTGCGACCGAGACATCACCGATATCATTGAAAAGGGAATCGCAGCCTGGCCACAAGGGATACGACGCGCCCCGTCAACCTGCATCGGAGAGATAGAAGAGATCCGGCAGGAAGACAGTGGCGCACTGTACCAGAGCAGGATGCTGGAGGGAATCAGATTCCCAAAGAGTCCGCTCCGGTTCAACGACATCCTCGTCGATGCGGGAAACGGCACCGGGGGCATACCTGCCCGCACACTCATGAGCGCGCTTGGCTTCAACGTCGTCATGATGAACGGCAATCCGAAGGCCATCCCGGACCGACCAAGCGAATGTCGACCCGATACCTGCGCGCTTGCAATCGAACGAGTACGCAAAGAAGGATACGCGCTCGGCGTCTGCTATGATGGCGACGCTGACCGCGCGCTGTTCATCACCTCGGGTGGTGTCGCACTGGCTGATAGCGTCGTCGGTGCGATCTTCGCACGCTATTGCGTACCCAAGGGAAGGCCGATCGTTACCCCAGTCAATGCGAGCGGCCTCATCGAGGTCATCGCAGATAGAATCGGATCGAGGGTGGTATACTGCCGCATCGGGCAGCCAGCAACGGATACCGCCGTATTCGCTCACGACGCCGTGTTCGCGTACGAAGAAGCTGCTGGCAAGTACGGGTTCGCGGAAAATGGCTGCTGCTACGACGGCGTCTACGCAACCGCCATGATGCTGAGAATCATGCAGCAACAGAACAAGAGCCTCGGTGGACTCGCGGTAGAGATGCCGGACTTCTTCCAGACCAACAGAAAGGTGGCAGTGCCCGACGACAAGAAGGCCCAGGTTGTGCAGAATGCGCTGGCCTTGGTCACCGGGCGCCTGCGGGATGTTCGCAACATCGTCACGCTCGACGGGACCAAGTTCATCTTGGCCGACGGCGCATGGTTGCTTGTGCGCCCGAGCGGCACCGAGCCGGTCGTCCGTTGCTACTCGGATGCACAATCCAAGCAGCGTGCCGATGAACTCGCCAACCTCGGCCAGCAGTGCTTCGCCGAGGTCATCGCCTCGATGCGCTGATCGCGAAAGGAAGAATAGCAATGCAAGAAAACACCACTGCGAACGCGACGCCCATCAGTATTGGACAACAATACATGGAACAAGTCGAGACGTGGAAAAAGCAGGTAGAGGAGATGCGTGGAAACCCAAGCTCTGCTCGGGGCGCGTATCACTGCTTTATCCACGTGGAGTTGCAGTCTCTGGCCGCCGAACAAGGGAGACTAGATCTCATTCCCCTGATTGACGCCGGATACAGCGCCCGACCGGAGCTTCAGCCTATCAAGATGGGTCCGATCCCTATCGGTCGCCCGTTGAGCACTCGTCCGGTCCGGATTGAGGGCGCACTGTTCGGCTCCGACCTTCTCGTCGTCGACGAACAGCACAACATCGGGCAGAGCATGGTCCGCTTGGTGATGGTGAACGCAAAGGATGGGACGCTCAATGTCCTCGACATCTGGTCTGATCCAGCAATGGATGTCATGAAGGGAGAGCCGAGCTCCACCCACCGACTCAACTGGAATGCCTGCCTCCCCTCTCGGGCCGAGCGGATCGTCACGACCTGTCGAGACAACGGGTGCGTCGTGCTCGGCTGGATGCAGATTCAGGAGATCAACGATCGCCGGATGCCGACGTACTAGGTGAGACCGCCACCAGCCTAGGCGGCCAATCCTAGTGCCAGCATCCCTGGCACCCCCTCGGACCAGACGTGCGCACATCGCACGCCCTGGTCCCTGGGGTTCTTTTTTATTGTACTCACGCTCAAAACAAAAAGCAGCGCACGGTGCGCTGCGTTACCCTCTGCGCTGTAGAAACTCATCACGCCATCCATCGCGGAAGACGAGCAAATCGATGCTCAAGCCCCCACACGCGGCCAGCGTGGAATGTCGCAAGTACTGCAAGCCCGGCAATGTAGATGATATGCTCGTCCACAATGTATGCGTGCGCATTCGGGTACGGGAAATCAAGAATGGCGACATAATAGAGCAGCATCAGCACAATGCCAAGCAACGAACTCAACCGCACACACACGCCAAAGACGAGAGCGATCCCAAGGAGCGTCAGGCCCCATTCGTTCAAGATATTCACGATTGGCAAAACTCCCGGAGCCGCAAAGAATTGATAGAGACCATGAAATGTCTTTGCTCCTTGGATATAGCCGGCCGCAGACCACGCAGGATCAAGCACCTTCGTGATGCCCGCATAAAAAAACATCCACCCCAAGGCAATGCGTAAAAGAAAAAGTGAAATTTTTTGTGCACGGTTCATATGCGTGATAATAGGCCATCGCAACATTTCTCGCAAGAAAGAAGGTTATGCACAACCCGTTCGAGTCCCGCTTCGTAAACAAAGAAATAGCGACCACTCATCTGGTGTCCGCTATTTCTTGGCTCCGAGGGCGGGATTTCCGCGTCGTTCCGCCAGAGACGGAACTCCTTGCCCGACACTAGCGGGCCAGAGTGATCGCTGTGGGAACGTGCGTTCGGGAGCATGCGGAGAATTCTGTCGCCTTCAGTCTTGCAAGATATATTTCGTGAATTCACACCCGAATAGGGAAACGCTAACAAAGGGTGCAATCACTGCGCCAGTTCGTTCACCTGTTCTATCGAACAGAATACCTAGACGAATCAAATTATAGATGCTCTCAAGGTTTTCTATGGTGTTGGCAAAAATCTGGTAGTTTCTCTCTTGTTGATCGTGTGCTAGGGAATCCGGCGTTCGTCTGCGATCTTGGGCAATATTCCCCATCGTCTCTAAATCCAGATCGCTCAATTGAGCCAGCGTATAAGAAAAGCCCATCATATTAGCAAATCGCTCAAACTCCATTACAACACATCCCGGATCGAATCCATAAATTAAGCCATGAGTTCAACAAATCCACGTGTCTTTTTCGCAGTCACCGAAAAACCTACTCTCGATGATTGCTTTTTGTCGTGACGTTATTGTATTTGTCGAAGTAGATTCCGACGAAATAGTGCCGAGGGGAGCTACTTTGTCCAGCCGATGAACTGGAAGCTCCGACCGGAGAATGGAACTTTTACTTGATTGGAGAATTTGCTTGTTTCCTGATTCGTATTGGCTGATGATTCGGTTGTAGGTACGGCCTGCTCCGGCGCGATCTGGGCGTGGGAATTGATTTGATCCATTACTTGTTTTTCAGTCACTTTATTCCCATCCCGCAATAAATCAATATAGTATACTTGCGGATCAGTCGCTACCCATTCTTTCTTGTAATAATCCCACCGCTGCACTTGCTTCGGCATGCCGTGTTCACCCATTTCTACGCGCCGTGGATAGTCGTTTATCGTATAAAGGAAGTATTCGTACATATTATTTATGGTTACGGACTAATTTCATCATATCACTGATTTCTTTCTTTGTTTTCCCTTCGGGTGAGATCAGGAACATGAGCTTCTTCGGGCTCTGTGGATCTGTGGGCTTGCTCGGAGACTCCAGGGCTGGGGGCTGGATTAACCCTTTCTCCTGTAGATTGTAGTTTAAGGAGTCCACCATCTGTTGTGCCCAGTCTGCTGGTGGGCCGCCCCGCGCCTTTGGGGGCCGTCCCTCGGAAAGTAGCTTGTGATATTGTTCTCTTGTCATAGGCGTTTTGCAGTGTTGTATTAAGGGCAGTTCTCACTGCATGTTCATTATAGCGCACACTGTTTCCGTTCGACCACCGGAAACAGAAAAGCGGCTAAGAGATTCGATCCAGCGTATTTGCTGAATGAAATCTCCCAACCGCTTTCGGGGTTAGTCGCGTATCTCCTGTGGCTTCTCGCAGATTTCCCGAGTTGCCTACCCTCTAAAGGGAGAAACACGCGGTTCGTGATGGTGTGCACGAACGGCACTGTGCTGTTTTCAACTTCTACCTTGAGGGTAGCACACTGGGTTGGAAAAGGCAAGCAACCCCACCCCTGTTTCAATTTGAGTCCATCACTTTGTCGCGTGTGTACTACAGTCTTATTTTTCCGTCAGAGTACTCGAGGATAAATCTCTTGTAATCTCCAAACTGTTCGGGAAACCTAAAGGACGTTATTTTACTTTTTGCAAGAAAGTTAAAAACGAAGTATTCCCTTTCCCCCTTATCGCTTATTCTTTGGGTCGCATATAAACAACTATTGTCCTTTGGGCTGTAGAATATCATTTCAAAAACGCTACTTTCACCAAGGCTAAATGGACTAAGGTTGTCTTTGTCGATGTCGTCCTTTATGACTTTGCTGTAGGTCTCGCACTCTGTCTGATTCTTAAAATAGCTAGCCTCTTTTGTTTGCTCTGTTCTGGCTTGCAATTCTATCTGCTGTTGCCTCTCTATAGACTGTTGCTTGCTTACTTCGCTTGCGTAATAAGAACCGCCTAAAATAAGACTCGCTAACAGTATTGCAATCAGCAAGACTAGTTTACCTTTTTCCATATCAAGGACTCATTACAACGCTTCACTTCTTTGGTGCGGAAGTACTTTTCTTTTGATGCGCTTTGGGCGACTTCACAGTTTGCTACTTTTTGGCTCCGCCTGCTGGACGAGTTCAGAACTCTAAATTGGATCGGAATCAGACAGGAATGGAGTTTCGCTTTGCCCTCAGTATTGAGTTCCGCAGCGGCAAGTTTGATTCATTGATTTCCACTTAAACAACATCAGACCTTGTATTCCGAAAGGAGTGAGAGTTGATTCTTGCTCAAACTCTTCCAACTAAAAGCACCTTCATCCTTCCATGATTTCGTTTTGATAAAATTCATTGTGTCTCCCAATGTTTTGAGCAACGGATCATGGGGATAAAGAAACCAGCTCGACTTGTACGGGAAACAAACCCAGATGCCTTTGCTGATATATCTCTTGTCGAAGGTCAAGCGACCCTTGAGCTGAACTTTCAAAAAATCATTGCCGTTGATGTGGATGGCGATAAAATCCGCTCCCTGCCAATCATCGGAAAGGCGGATCGTGTTAAACCCATAATCAGCAAGGACTGCAGATACTTTTTGAAAATTGTAATTTTCTTTCTGTCTCGAATTTAAGGCTGAATATGAAATTGTTTTGAATCGATGGTCCATAAAGTGATTCACTATTTCTCAAAGAGGTCTAATTGTTGAGAACGTTTTGTACCTTGAGTGCTGTCTTTGAGTAACGATAGAATCTCGTTTCTTTCAAAATACTTTCTTCTGTGGTGCCATATCGGGGTGAGACGCCCACCTTTCTGGTGTGCAGCGATCTCCCCACGAGAGAATATCTTATCCTTCAGAAGATATTTCTGCGCGGTACAGTCTTTTTTAACGTCCTCTTTGCGTCGGCGGAGAAACCCTTTCTTGCTGACGCGACGGTAGTGATACTCCTTAATGAAGTACTGGGCTTTCTTTGGCATATCCGTGCACCCGACACCGTTGTGGTTGAATCGTCGCTCTACCCTACCCCACTACTCACTACTTAATGAAAGTATTCCCAAAAATTATTGATGGGTGACTTTATGTCAAACGGCCCCAACTACTACTTTTGAGCTTCTGACTTTAAAAATTCAAACCCCCTTATCGGTAGAAATAATTTGTAAAAAATCCTGAAATTCTGAATTAACAAGAGTTAAATCTCCAGTGTCAGGATTCAACTGATAAAAATCGAGAGAACTGATGTCCCCACTAGGATCCCACTCAACATGCGGAATAGCTACATACAGAGCATCATTTTTAATGAAAATGTTCCCTTCTTTTACTCCGCAGCCATCCTGAGACAAAACATTCCCAATTTTCCACTTTTTCTTACTCAGTATTACTGGTATATATTTACCACTACAACCAAATCCAATCGCTCCTAAGGTATGCGTTTCTATGAGGTAAAAACTCGCACCCCGATGCGACAATTTGTATGCATTGGAAACGTATGTAAAAAAATTCTTTTCATCTCCGTCTGCAGTATTATAAATGAGTGAGTCTTTATGGTAAATTCGAAATTGTTCCGGTTTGTTACTGCCAACTTCTGACCAAGCAACATGCACGTCATCTGACCGATAATCAAAAACTAACTTATAATCTCCATCCGTAATTGTAGTAGGATGTGGATTAAACTTTCTGTTTTCTTCACTAAAATTTGGATTATAGTTGAGTACATTCTTTGCCTCCTTTTTGTTTGATTTAAAATAAGTATCAAATTTTTCATTAATTTCAGCCATTGGATCATAGACCGCGTCAACATTCCACTTCTCAAAAGGAATCTTAGCGGATTCGTTCTGGGAAGTGAGAGGCGACCTCATGGTTTCCATCACAAGCTCATCGTTTTTCAACGCACGAAAAAAGACGAAGGAAGCAACGGCCGCGACCGCGAGCAGAAGGATTGTGCCGTGGAGGGGTTTCATAGCTGCATGTCGTAATAAAAAGATAGCAATTTTTACTCTACCGCTCCACTCACTATTGTTTTAAAGCAATGAGCTCCCGCTTAACGATGTGAGGACACGATCTCAACCTCATCAATATCTAAAACAGGGGTGCACTTTCCTCCAAAAACAGAATTGACATAATCATCTCCGATACCGATCCAATCCCCGTGGATTTTCAACGTGAGATCCCCGAGCAGAGCGAATCGGTCAAACTCGTCCGGGAGTCTTGCGCCACTTTTGAAGTATCCGGAAAAACGCGGGTACTTAAAATTTTCGCTTTCGGGAAGACGGGTAAAATGCATGCCCTCGCAACTGACGAGGCAGCCGGTAAACCGGGCCGTCCAAACAACGGGCACGGGTTTCTTGAAGTCCCCCATCTCGTCGGCGTTGTCGCACCATACATCAGCAGTTGCCTCATTCGACCCGAGCAGTGGCCGGTTTTTATACCACGAGATTGGTGGAGCAGCGGCCGCCGCTAATTGATCTGAAGGCTTCTGGGGCGTTGCGTGTTGGAACGGGCCTTGTGCCACAGTGGGCAGCGCGTCATTTTTCAAGGCACGAAAAAAGACGAGAAATGAAGCAAGACTAAGAATGACGATAAGTAGGATGCCACGGGATGATGTCATATCGGTGTTTTTCTTTCTTCAAAAATCACCAATCACCTACGGATATGGAGTTCCGACAATAGTACCGAAATTTGTATACATTTTGCGAAGACCTCTAAGGAGCGACACATAATCTTTGCCAACACCGTGCCAATTCGAATCCGGATCGTTTGAAGCAAGGTCGGCGACGCACTGCATCTGTTTTTGCAGTCGCTGCCATCCTGCCGATTTCATTCCCATATTCTCGTAGTCAAGATACTCCGAAATAATACTCTCCTTATAGCTATAAATCACGTCCGTAATCTCCAATCCTGATAGATCAAGACCAAGATGAGGATTATCACACCGCTTCATTGCGGGCGCAAGAATCGCCTCATTCTCTTTGACCCTCTGGAGGTAGTAATCCCTGAACTGCGTCGACCGGTCTTCGTACTGCTTGCCCGTCCACTTGAAGATTTTGAGGCTCCCCGGAGAAGATGCGTGATCGAGTCCGAACCCAAATTCAAACCGTGAATCCAATACCTTAATTTCATCTATGCCATCGTGATTGAGATCGACGAAATCAGAATCCTTCGAGTCCTCATCATAATGAAAAGTAAGATTCTCCACTCTGTTAATCGCTGCAGTCAGATTCTTAACCGTACTCCCTCGAAAACTTAAAACCATTGTGGTGTAGCAACTCCAACAGTTCCCTCCCACACCGAGTCCAAGGAGGATTTCCGTCCGACCATCGTTGTTTATATCTTTTGCAACGACATCGGTGACGTGACTCGTTGGACTATAGAACCCCCAAATAGGAACGAAGTGCTCTCCATTTTTCTTCAAAACGAGGACATACTCGTCAAGATCTCTGACAAGGTCACCCACCTCCAATGATGTATCCTCAAAGGGATGCCCGGTACAAAAACCTGAAAACGTTGGCGCATGTATGATGCGGTACGTCTCGCCGTTCACGGTCAGCTCCCGATTGTTCCCACTACTGAATAGGTCAAAATCTGCCGGTGCGGGCTTCACCCCCGTGTGTTTGAAGAGATCACGGGTCTACGCCTTTGGGTCAAAGTCGTATCGAGAGAGAACCATCGCAGCGTTTAGAAGCGGGGCGCACTCGATATTAGTAGGGAAAACCGCTGTGTTCGCCTTAAGGGCGGCGCACGCACCGCGGAGCGTTGCAAGATTGAAGCTATGAGACTCAAGCGCTTCGCGTTCTTTCTCCTGTACAAAGCTCTGTGCATTACGTATACGGTCTGAACAATCTTTATCGGGTAGAAGTGGCCCCGCGTACGACCCATGAGAGGTTGGATACGTAGGGTTCTCTACGACAACTCGGTCGCTCTTGAACGCACGAAAAAAGACGAGGGAGGCGATGGAGGCGACCGCGAGGAGAAGGATGGTGCCACGGAGGGGTTTCATACCTTGAGATTATACACCAGTTCAAACTACTGAACCCCTTATTTTTGCACCTAGGACATTTGGGTTATTGAAA
>OBEQ010498918.1_pt1 | contig 14082 bp, 16 predicted proteins | sample 1670901 | NCBI WGS metagenome assembly OBEQ01 (sample SAMEA104232315, study PRJEB22302) | groundwater metagenome | biome: forest; feature: aquifer; material: groundwater | place: USA | collected 2011-08-07 | depth 5.4 m
CCTCTAACGAAGATGAGTAAACCCACCACCATCGTCATTGCGAGGAGCGAGTGAAGCGAGCGACGTGGCAATCTAATTTCAATAAGATTCTTCGCTACGCTCAGAATGACAGGTGGGGTCAGTTGTTTCTTCACGGCGGTACAACCGTCACTGAAACCTTAACTTCCCCCAAAAGAACCAGGGGGCTGCTCTGTTTGTCATATAAAAAGACCTCCAGGGTATGGGCGCCTGGGGGATATTTACTGCTGTCCCATTTGCCGGATATTAGAATCTTTTCCTGCGGCTGCTGCCAGTGTCAAAGGTTGTGCGTCTTTTCCATCTATTTGCAGCACCGCCGATAAATTCTCCGGCTGTTTGGTGGTCTCCACCCCGGCCCTGAATTGGGTCAGGCCTAAAATCTTGGCACCGGCCTTAGGCGTGATTATTTCTACATTGACCGGGTTTGCCTGAGCTTTACTTTGAATGGTTGTTTGATGTTGAGTTAGATTCAAAAGCACAAATAATCCGCCGGAAAGAGCCATTAGCATTAATCCCGACAGGATAAGCTTCGGATTATTAATAGAGTCCATGTATTAAACATAAGGCTTTGGGCTAAGGCTTGTCAATAATAGAGGTTGGCTATCTATCTCCCCTATTTCCCTCATTGTTCCTGATATCCTTTCCTATCAGCCTATTCTCCCTTCCTAAGAACTTTCCTTAATATCATTCCCAAATCGAGTTTGAGAAAATAGATTGAGATTATTCCAAATGCCAATACAAAAACAATGGTGGTGACATGAAACAATATAATCATGGCTGAGGCCAGGTTGGCATCCAAACCAAAGACTCCGGAGAAAATTAGAGTCCCCGAGGCCTCGGCACTGCCGACATAGCCGGGAGCCGCCGGAACCAGATAAGTCAGGGCAGACAGCAGCTGAGCCAGGTAAAGTTTAATGAAGCCCTGGGGCGCACCAATCGCCAGGTAAGAAAAATACCAGACTCCACCATCTGCCGCGTAAGCCAAAACTGTTATTAGAAAAAGCAGACCCAAATCCCGGGGAGATCTCCGCAGAATTCCAAAGGATTCTAAGAGGTAATTTGAAATCCTAACAAAGTATATCTTAAGGGTATTTACTATTAATAGCTTACTCAAAAATTTGACCAATTTTCTAAAAAAATCTTGATGAAAGGTCATTAAATAGGTTACCAGCAGCCCCCCTGAAAATATAATAATTATAATCGTAATAAATTTTATACTAAGTGTGGTCGGCACAATAAAAAACAGTGCCGAGGCTAGTATCAAAACTGCCAGAAAATCAATAAACCTGTCCAAAAATATCCACACCAGGGATTTTCCCAAGGGTATTTGATACTCGGCGCTCAAATAAACGCCTTTGGCTATCTCCCCGGCTCTGATGGGAATCAGGAAATTGAGCATAGTGGCAGCGGCGTTTAAAAAAATTACGTCCTTTGAACTGATATCTTTAATGGGTTTAAGAAAAACTTTTAAACGGAGAGCCCTTAAGACAATGGATAAAAATAAGGAGAGAGCAATGGGCAGAATACTGCTTGGTTGGACCTTTAAAAGAGTAGCCCCGATAACTTTGATATCAACAAATTTTAGCCAAATTAGGATTAAAACTACACCTAAAATTGTATTAAATAAGATTTTAAGTAAATTCCGAGTTGTCAACATGGTAACTTACAATATACACTATATATTAGGATGTTCTCTACCTGGAAACAGAAAGCTCTGTTGTGTTTATATGTCTTCCTGATATTGTCCGTTCCGGTGGGAGCCTATTTGGCTTCTAAGCGAACCAGTTCTCAAACTTTGGCCAAACAGGATACTCCTCCTGTTACCCATATAAAGGAATCAACAGGATCAGCCTCTAAAAGCCTTTTGGGACAAATACCCGCCTCAACACCAAGTAATTCAGGCGGTACTGATAACACCACCACCCAGGCCACCAGTTTTGGCCCAACTTTAGATTTAAAATTAATCCTGGAAGGAAGGCCACCCAGCAAAATGGCCAGCAAAATATTTGTCGGAATTGCCGACGCCGCCTCCACAACTAATTTAAAATATCTGTTAAGTTTCAATATTGATTTGCCCGATTCCGGATTGTTTAAAGGCTTATCCCTGGCCGGTTTAACCACCGGCTCCAATTATCAGGCTGTTATTAAAGGCCCGGCCCAAATTGCCACCTCCAGCGCATTTTTAATGTCTGCTACAGTTACCAGCTTAAATAATGGCCAGCCTCTAACGCTTACCACCGGAGACTTAAATGAGGACAATGCCATCAACAGCGCTGATTATTCAATTGCCAAGGCTGCCTATAATGCCACTCCGGGCTCTGCCAAGTGGAATGACAACATTGATTTTAACCGGGATGGAATAATAAACAGCGCCGATATTGCCATTATAATCAAGAATATGACCAAAACAGGAAACTCTGGGCTTTGGGTATCACCTCCACCGGCCACCAAATCGGCCTCTTTAGTAGACCAACCACCAATTGGATCAGCAGATAGTCCAGAGCCAAGACAGGGCTACTGGCTCTTTGTCCCAGTGTTTTAGGTTCGCAAGGTGAGACCTTGCAAAGCTGGTATGAATAGTGTATTGTTCGGCCATGCCAGCCAGAAACACTGTTAAACTATATCTAGAGGATAGTTACTACCACATTTATAATCGTGGCGTTGAGAAAAGAGTAATTTTCCAGGATTCACAAGATTATGGTGTATTTCTTTCCTACCTCAAAGATTACTTACTCCCAAAAGATGAACCAGAACTCAGGAAGAGATTATCAAACCCAAATATTTCATATACAGAGAAAGATAAAATCATAAAGCTTTTAAGATTAAATAATTTTGCTGATGAAATTACTCTCATTGCCTACTGCCTAATGTCCAATCATTTTCATTTTCTTATAAAACAAAAGGGCAATTATTCAATTCATAAACTTATGCAGTCACTTAGTACCAGATATACCATGTACTTTAATCAGAAATACAAACGGGTTGGCTCACTATGTCAAGCAGTCTACAAAGCTGTTCTAGTTGCCTCTGACGAGCAATTGCTCCACCTTACTCGCTACATCCACAAACAAGCTTTAGCCTCAAAAGGTGAGACCTTGCAAGAGCAACCATGCTCATACTTGGAGTACGTTGGGAAACAGAAAACCGGATGGGTAAAACCTAATGAGATACTGGCTTTCTTTTCTAAAACAAACCCCTCCCTAACCTATAAAGCATTTGTGAAACAGGAAGATAATTTAAGTATTATTCATCGACTTGTAATAGAAGATTAGCTTCGCAAGGTGAGACCTTTAATTACTCAAGACCCATAGTTGCAAATTACCCCTGGCTTTGATATAATTCCCATATAATGAAAGATATTTTGCGATATTTTGGAGATCCAAGAGATCCGGACACATCTCATGAAATAAAAGGACAAGGTAACCGGTTTCAATTGAGAATGGTCCATAGGAACAGTTTAGTGCCTGGAGATTGGTCATACTATGCCTATGCTGATTTATCCCCTGAGGGAATGGCAACAGGAAGAATTTTACCTGCTAGAGAGATACCCACTTACCTTGCTCCGGCCGATTTCTATCCCATTGACCAACTAGAGATTACTGATAAAAGAGAACGAAATCGCACAATTGATGCTTCAAAGTTGGTTCCCCCCGGATGGACTTTTGCAGCAGTTACCTTTAAACCAGATATTAATAGAGTATTTGAACAAACCGGAATGGTGAACTCAAATCAAGGCAGATTTTATATTGGAAAACTATTCCCAATTACACCATTAACTGATACCAAAAGGCTTTGTTTACCGGTTTACAGATTGGGACAAGAAAAACCCGGGATTGATGAGGCTGCAGAGCAGATTGTTTATAACATTGGCCTGGCGCTGGCCTCACCTCATATCAACGAAGAGTTTCAAGAAGCTCACAATTACGCACGCAGGTTTACCCAGCAAGTCCTAGGCGGAAATTTAATGATTTTAGGAGCACATTAAATTCACCTTTTCTTAGCAATCCCCTGTAACTTCTGCCAGCAAATTCCCAAATTCAGAAAGCTTGGTAGAAAAGTCTAATCCTTAAAAGGTCAAGTTTTATAACTATATCAAAAGGTATCTAGACTCTTAAAATCTTAACTATACCAATTGTAGCATCAACTTCCACCATGTCTCCATTCTTAAGAACAGCGGTAGCTACTCTGGTTCCCACAATGCAGGGAATATTTAATTCCCTGGAAACTATGGCGGCATGCGAGGTAATCCCCCCTTCATTGGTAACAATAGCCCCGGCTTTTTTCATTAAAGGTACAAACTCTGGTCTTGTCATGCCTGTTACCAGGATATCCCCCTCCTTAAAACCATTATCCTTTGATGGATTAGTGACTATCCTGACCACGCCAACCACCTTTCCCTTTGAGGCTACCTGACCTTTTATTTCACCTTTATTTTGTTTTCTAGTCTGCTTACTTAGATAATATTTTCCCAATTGCCTAACAGTCTCCCCATAAGTCCCATATTCAAACTGAATTGGAAAACTATTAGTCATACTCCAAAGCATGATTGTTCCCTTTGGTCTCAATTGAATATCAGATCGATTAGATTTTAGATAATCAAGGCCAAGCTTAAGTTCATAGCTTGATAGATAAGGAATTAAACTAGCTTGGAGATCAAGTTCACTTAAATATCGGTTAGCTATTTGATACATAATGGCTAAAGCTTTACTAACGCCATCCTTTCTAATATCTCTGATTCTGATGATTTCCTGTAAAAATCTAACAACTTTCTTCTCTGTTGGAGAAAGGGTGGAAAACCATCTACGAGAAGCTGTCATCTTTTTCTCAGATTCAGCCTCAGATTGTTTAATTAATTTTTTAATTTCTCTGGAGCTTAAACCACCATACTCTTTGATTAATTTATGCTCGACCGAAGCTAAATCCTTAACTTGATCATAATTAGCAAAGAAATACTGACATTTTTGGGCAATTTCCTTCCATAAAACACCCTTAAGTATTAAGTGCCAAATAATGAGTTGCCGTCTTTTCTCAAATGAGTCAAATGCCGGAGTGGTAGCTGGTTCCCAAATCTCTGTTAACCTATCAGGGCTCAGATTTATCCTTAACTGATTAATTAAATGGACTAAAAAATCTTTATCAAAGTCAAAGATTGTAAACCAGATATAAGTATTCAAGTACTGGTTAACCGAGAGAACTTTCTCGGCTATTTTAGGCAGGTTATTTAAGCTCGTTTTCTGTATATAGCTTTGGGTATATAAACTGTAGAGTTTGTCTAGACGTTCATTAAAATACTCTACTTTTTTGGTATTTTCCTTTAAAAATTTAGGGGTTTGCCAATATTTTGTAAAAACTTCCACAGCTGTATTCTTAACTGTGAATTCAGATACAAAGGCGGTAGTCGGCTGACCTTGTTTCATGGCCACTAAATAGGCAGTTTTAGACTTATCAGAATAATGCTCACTGCGCAGGAAGGCTGATAAAGGCGGAGTAAAAATTGCGACGTTAAAAAGTTGAGGGTATAAATCCTGATCTTTAGTTAATTTAATAAATTTCTCCGCTAAATTTGTCTTCTTCACTATGCTTAGATTATCCTATAATTTGGTTTAATGTCAATATATGAGCAGTTAAATATTACTTTTTATAGACCAGTTCCCCTTGACGATAAACTCTATCCACATGATTATCAAGTTCAGCTTTTTTGGCCTCATCTTCTTCGATAGAATACATTGGCCCACCAATCTGCAATGCTGGAATTACTTTGGAATCCAAAATAACTAGATCTGCCTGATTTCCTTCTTGTAGACTGCCCCTGCTTTTATCTTCATACGTAGCTGAGCTACGAATATAAGTAGTTATTGCCTCGTCAAAAGTTAGACTCTGAGACTGAATCGGAGAGTGAATTGCCATATATATTCCTAGAAGAGCTGATGTTGGCATACCATCGGAACCAAACATCATCGGAATACTCCTAGCCATGATTTCTCTATGTGAACAAAGTAAATCTACCCGCTGCCCTAAACGATCCTCGTATTCATAAAACTCTGTCAAAAAATTAGGTTGAAGCACTACCCAAGCGTTCAGTTCTACAACTGCATCCAAAATTTCCGGTGTTGGCAGCTCAAAATGTTCAATCCTAAATTTGGTTGGGTCAAGATGTGCTCGGGGGGCAATCACTTTCCATCTGCGCGCCATATTAACTGCTCTCCAGATGCCTTGGTCACCAATGGCGTGAATAGCAATGTTTGCTATTTGATACCTTACAGCCAAATCTAAAGCTCGATTAAGTTGTTCATCAGTGTGATAAATTTGCCCATGATTAGGAAAATCCTCATAAGGCTCAGAAAGTAAGGCTGTATGCGCACCTAATCCCCCATCCGCATAAAGTTTTAAACCGAGCTGACGATTTTTAAGAAGCTCTAAAATATCATCCTCACTAGAGATCAAGCCCCGAGCTTTAAGTTCATTAACTCGTGATAAAACATCCTCTAATATTTTAGGTTGCAGATAAGCCCTGGTAATGGGCATCCTTTTTCCTAAAGTCTTTCTGATTAAGAGCCAAGCTAAAAACTGCTGCGAAGTACTTAAATCCATATCATGAATTGAGGTTATTCCTCTTCTGAAAAAGTCCTCAAAGGCAACGGTTGTCTTCTGCGCCAAAGCCTCTACTGAAACTTCTTCTTCAGCTAACTCCCATGTTTTCTGCACCCATTCGGCTGTTAGATGACCGTTAGGAAGGATCTCGCCTTGAAGCTGATAATTTGTTCTTCTCTCAAACTCTTTACCTCTTTTCTCTACACCTAATAGAGCTCTTGTATTAACAAAACAGCCATGATATGACAATCCATAAACTACTATTTTATGTTCTGTTGAAACCTCATCAAGATCAGCGGCAGTTAAATCTTTAATACGAACTTCATCTAAACGCCTGGCTACAATAAATGCACCTTTTTCTTTATCTTTAGCTGCCACTTTGAGCATTTGTATTAACTGCTGTTTATTTTCGACGCCATAACCATCAATTGGATCAGATATCAACATTCCACTGTATGCAAAAGGGTGATTGTGAGCATCAACAAAGCCCGGGATCAACACCCCTCCTCTAACTACTTCTACAGTTCGAGGATTGGCATTCACCCAGGCTCTGACATCGGCTCGAGCTCCATGCTTAATTATTTTTCCACTGACTGAGTCTGCCACTACTTCCCGTTGGTGTGGTCTGGCTGTCCCAGGTGAAAAAGCCATTTCCGGCTGAAAATATAATAACTCCGCCATAATGTAATTATAACATAAATTATGATTATAGGATATTTTCGAAGAGAGCTTAAGCTGACTTTGAAGCTGAGCTAGTGCCTTTTAGGTAGTTTTTTCTATCCTCTATGATTTGCTCAAATACTTCAGCTGGAACACGTCTGTTAAATTTATAAACAGGCTGATCCTCTGAATCCTTTTTCCTGGATTCAAAATTAATGGTTACTTCAGGCTCATCTGAATCAGCAAATGTTTTTATGTTAAAGGTGAATCCGTCTAAAAAGTCAAACCCAGGCTCACCAATTACTTCAAATAGTTCAGTTTTATCTTTTTGGTATTGATCAGGGTCAGAAGTTTTCTCCATAATTTTAACTAATAAGCATTCAAGCATGCTGTTTTGAGCAGTAAAGTATCGGGCCAATGGCTCATCCACCATTTTTGGTTGTTTACCCGCTAAGTAGTTTTCCCTGTACTTTCTGGCTGAGTTAATATAACCCAAAATAGGCTCTGCTAAATTCCCGGCTACGATTGTAAAGCTGGTAACCTGACCGGCTACGCCCAGCTCCTTAGCCACACGATCGCTGTCATTAATTAACCAGGGTGTTAATTTACCCAATTTGTACATCTCCAGAAAGATTGGACCGTACTCCCCAACCTCAAACTTGGCATCCAAAAAACCGGCATTCCGTCTTAATTTAGAATGCGGATAAGGAGCTTCTCCGCGATATTTTTCTCTCATCTCCTCCAGGCTGCTTTCAGAATCCCCGGTCATTAGACGACCGGAATTCTCTTCCAACCGGTCAACAGTTTTCCCTCCCACAGCTACTGCATTTGCTAAAGGAAGACCTGGACTGAGCGAAGCAGCCTCGGCTCTTCCCTGTGGAGTTAGTTTTCTAAACTTATCAGGAATAGATGAGTCCGTTTCTCTTTCACCATGCCGGCGAAATACCAAAACAGTTTCACTAATCTGTTCTCGATCCCTTTGTTCAACAGCTACAGTACTAGCTTCTGTCATATTATTTACCGCTTTTTAAAACTTTAACTATTCCATTGTTGGCATTAACCTCAACCAAATCCCCATCCTTTAAAACTTTAGTGGCATTTTTTGTACCCACTATACAAGGCTTTTTCATTTCCCTGGCCACAATGGCAGCGTGGCTGATTATACCACCTTCATTAGTCACAAAGGCTGCTGCTTTTCTCATGGCAGGCAAATAGTTGGGATGAGTAGTATTGGCAACCATTATATCTCCATCCTGAACATGTTTAATATCATGAAAGCTTTTTATTACTTTAACTTTACCCTCTGCCATCCCAATTGAGGCTACTACACCTTTTATAAGCTTTGTATCAGTTTGATTCGCCTTGGAAATTATGTTTCTGTAAAACAGATCATCTTTAGCTACCAACACCTTTTTTGATTTAAAGTCAAAGGTTATAAAACAATCCTGAGCCTTTCGTTTTTGGATCAGCTTCAGGGGCATTTTTTGGGTAGAAAGAGCTTCCCTAATCTCGTCTATGGTCAGATAGCCTAAATCTTCAAGGGAGATTTTGAGTTTGTCTGCGATTAGCTTAAAAGTAGGTTGCATATAGTAAACCCAAGCTCTGCGTAAATCATCCCGCCAATCCTTAAAAAAAGTCATGTAAGGAGCCAAGGTAATCATCTCCCACTCTTTAAAGCGCGGCTTAAGCATTTGTTTAAGTTCTTTTGGAGTGAATAAATCCCTTTTTCCCCTATCCTTTTTCCCTAAACTCTTAATCCACTCAGCTGTTATTGGTCTATACCAGATAAAGGCCCAGTTTCTTAAGAATTGGTAATCTCTGACCAATTTTTCAGGAGGAACACCCCTTGATAGCTTTTCTTCAATCTCAATTAGAGCAGTCTTTTTCCAAGGGTGAAAAATAGATGCTCTTATTTTTTCTTCTTGATCCTTAAGATCATTTCTTACTATCAAACTATTTAGTACTGTATCAAAGTCACTCTGCCAGGCTTCAATTGCTAAAAAGCCCGCAATACTATAGATATAATTTATATCTTTATAACCTTTGTAATAATTTTCCAAAATTTTAGATAAATCAGAATATGATGGAAAAGAAATTCTCTTTAGCTTTATATTTTCTTTCTTTACCTCTTCCAGAATAACTAAGCCCTTTTTGTAGAGATCCTCAACTTGCTCCTTGCTGGAGAAATATTTCTTCAAAAATAAACGACCCAACTCTATCAGATCAACAGCCATACGATGAGTAAAAATTTTATTTTTAACATGGGTAAAATAGAATATCTCATCCGTTTTAGTGTACGCATTAATATACTCATAAAAACCCTCATTAAGAACTGACAGAGTGGTAATATCAACTCCTTCACGGCTTAAAAAGGTTGACCAACTTAGGTTTTTTCTCATATCTCTATTATAAGCATAGCTTGAAATTTTCGCTTTGCTCTAATTATAAGCATAGCTTGAAATTTTCGCTTCGCTCAAATTATAGGATTTTTTAAAGCTTTAATCAACTACCTCTGGGAACACTCCGGCAAACTGTCTCAAAATACCTATTAATCAATCACCTCAGGTAGATATTACATTATTCATTACATAATTATTGACAAAATAATGTACATATGCTACCATTCCTTTATGGCGACAACTGCTGGAAATATTATTCCTGTAACAAAAGCCCGGGGGAAACTTGGGGATCTGACAAAAGCTGTTAAGGGGGATGATTATATTATTCTCACCAAGGGTGGAAGTCCGACAGCAGCCTTGGTTGATATTAAATATTTAACAGACCTGGAAAGAAAAGTTCAAGCAGTCTTTCAAAAAACTTTTATTGACCCTAAACTGCTTCCCTACACCCGAGAGTTTGGTGATACCGAGGTAAAGGACTGGCTGGATGAAGATAAGCTCTGAGAAAACCGCTTTTTTAGATTCAAGTGTGCTATTTACAGCTGTCAATTCCCCTATCGGTGGTTCTTCCAAACTTTTTATTCTACAAATTAAACTGATCACTTCTAAAGTTGTGCTAACAGAGGTGGAAAGAAATGTCAGGAATAAACTTGACAGTTATCACTTAGACAGGTTTTTTATGCTGGTAAATCAACTCACTATCTTGAATCAAATCCCAGACGAAAAAATAATTTCAGAGGCTAAAAAATTAATAGCAGAAAAGGATGCAGTCATTTTAGCAGAAGCTAAACAGGCAAAATCTGACTTTTTAGTTACATTGGATCAAAAGCATTTTTTTACTAAAGAGGCAGAGAAATTTTTACAGCCAAAGAGAATAGTTACACCTAAAATGTTAATTGAATTACTGGAAACTTAAATTTCTGGAAACTTAAGGCAAACTATCTCAAAATGATGCCTAACTCTTGACAAAATGTACATTTGAGTGTATATTTAATTGTATGCAATATATCAAATTTACAGAACTCAGAACAAAATCAAATGACCTAGCTAAATCCTTAGAAAATGGAGAAGAAATTAAGCTTATCCGAAGGTCTGTCGTCGTGGGTAAAATTACACCTCATAAGGATAGTACGATAAAAACCATCGACGCTAAAAAACTGGAGGCTAAGATAGATGAATTAAATTTCCCCAGTTTAACTCATAAGGAGATCGATCGAAGATATCGGATAGCGATGATGAAAAAACATGGCCAAGGTCTTTCTTGATACTAACTACTTCATCAGGCTAGTCAACAGAGCTCCGGAGGTGGACACGGAAATATTAGATAAACATCAGGGATTTATCTCTATTCTATCTTGTCATATCTTGTTTTATGTAAATAAAATTCACGTTCCCGATAAGAAAACGAATTCCTTTATAGATGATTTTAATCTGGTAGAGTTGAGCCAAGATATCCTAAATAAAGCTTTGTTTAATCCGACTGATGATTTAGAAGATAATATTCAGCTCCACTCAGCTGCCGAAGCAGATTGTGATCTTTTCTTAACTGCAGACCAAGATTTACTTAATATGAAATTCTTCGGCAAAGTCAGGATAGTCCCAAATCTTTAGCTATATTTAGCCTTGCAATCACAACTTATGCAACGATCGTTGAACACTATGTGATTTTAGCCTCACCAGGCCCCGATTTACTTCCGCAGAAAGGGCATGTTATCGGGGCACAGGCCAGGCCTTGGAGCGTAAATTCCTATCCTATTACCCTTTGATTTCTGATCCTTAAAAGTTGCAGCACTTTTGTACCATTTTGTTGCTCTACATCTCTGGCATCAAATGCAGCCAAATGAATCATATTACATCCGACGTTACAGGCAACTCCCGGAATTTGAGCTTGCTTTAGCTGTTCCGTGATAACATCCGTAAAATCCATATCCTTTTTTGGAGCCAGCCAGGCTCCGGATACAGCTAATTCAGGATAGGTCGTATAAGATAGAGCCTCGATCGGGGTTTTAGCCCTAATTGCTGCCACTACCAACCCCCTATCAGTGAAACTTAGATCATAAATAAAATCCCGCAGTGAATCCTTAATTCTGAGTTTTCTGCTCATGACTATAAAAATATCTCCTCCAACAAAGTTTCTGGTAAAAGTTGTTTCTCCTCTTTTATTAGTAATAGAGGTTTCAACTATATTCTCCAGAGTCCTTATCTCCTGAATCTCTGATACATGATCCTTAGTAGGTTGCTCAGATACCGCAGCTACTTGTTCTGGTCTAGCTAACATCGCTGCTCCAAAATTAATTACTCCAGCAGCTAAACACGTAGCTCTAATAACTAAATTTTTATCAATTTCCATACTTCACCTCCTTTTTAGGCTTGACGCATCTTAACAAGCGCTACTATAAGTTGCAAGTTAACATCATTTATGTTAACGTTAGGTTCAAATGTTTAATGCAGATGTCCAAAAAGTTTTAGAAGAAACCGGATTGAAAAAGAATGAGGCAGATGTTTATTTGTGTCTGCTACAAAATCCCGGAGGTTTACATGTTCAGGAAATTACCAATAAAACTGAAATCAAAAGAAGTACAGTTAATTTGGTATTAGAAAGACTTATTTCGAGGGGTTTTGTTATATTCCGTATTGATGAAACTTGGAAAGTATATATTGCCGAAGATCCCAACAAAATTCTATACTCCCTGCAACAAACTGCAGAAAATTTTAAGGATATTTTACCCCTATTATCTGTTTCTAACTTTGGAGGTAAAAAGTCTAAAATTAGATTTTTCGAAGGCGAAGACTCAGTTCTTCGGGTTCAAAGAGATATGATCCTTTCCACTAAGCATTTAAAGCCGCCAAAGGAGGTTTTGGCTATTTCCTCCGGTAAACACCTTTATGAGGCACTTGGAGAGGGTTTGGAGTGGTTTGTTAAAAACCGGATCAAAACTGACCTTTATTTGCGATGGATTGCTCCTGATAATGAACTGACCAGGAGAAGATTTGTACCAACTTTAAAAGAAGATTTCAGAGATATAAAATTTTTTGATGAAAAAAAATATCCTTTTGATATTCAAATCAATGTTTACGCTAATTGCGTAGCCCTAATTAGCCTTAAAAGTCATAAATCAGCAGCCATAATTGAAAATTCCGCTATAGCCAACTCCTTCCGGGCATTATTTAACCTCCTGTGGGATAGTTTAAAATAGTTACTTCAATATTAAAACAGCCAGGATGCTGAAGAGGTTCAAAAGCACAGTACTGATAATTACCACTTCCCAGAACCTGGGCAGAGACAATCCACTGGAATCGGCTGCTCTGCGCGTGGCTAAAATCATCGCTATCTCGTAACAGAGCAAACAAATTAATACCCCGACAAACATCATTTGAATAATAAACCAGTAATTCATCCCTTCCCCTCCCTTTTATCTATCTCTTTAACTGTCAAATTCTCCAGTAAATTTTCTATGGCCTCAGAGTTCCTGGGAGTCTTAAAAATAAACGGCTCTTTTCTCTCCAGCTCATTAAAATAAATAGACACATCAAACAAACCCAGCAGATCATAAAATAAACTGGAGGCATGACGGGAAATTTCCTGCTGGTGAACCTGACTTAAGAAAACTTCCTCAAAAAAGAAGCCGCCAATCCTAAAAAAATGAATGTGAATAATACACCTCGTTGTAATAATGTAAAACTGGTAAAACCAGCTTAGGAAATTATAGGTTTCAATAATTAAGAATACGCACAAGATCACCAGGATTAAGTAAGTTTGCAAGGCATAATAGTTTGGCAAAAAGACTAAAGACTGCTGAAAAAACGGCAAAAACAATCCTGTAAGCACCACCGCTGTGACTGCGGCTGTGGGCAAAATTTTCTCCAGAAGCACTATCCAGTGTTGTCTTTGGACACAGAGGATTTTTTCACCGGGCAAAAGTTTAATTAGGGGAAAATCTTCTAAATTTCTACCTTCCAGCTTTTGGGGATGCTGGGAGCGGGCTTGTATCCTTTCCTGTTCCAGCTTAAAAGGATTCATATACTTTCATTATTCAACAAATTGAAAATAATTGCCAGTTTCAGCTTGACAAAGTTTCATCTTTAAGTTATCATATTGAGGCTTGAGACAGTGGGTCGAGCGAAGCGAGATCCTGAGCGACCGTAGGGAGTCGAAGGATCCATGCATCATAAATCCCACCGAGGCTACATTATTGTCATCCTGAGGACGCAGTCCGAAGGATCTCTGACGAATGTCAGAATCCACAAACTAATTGTGAGATTCTTCACTTCGTTCAGAATGACAGAAGAGGCCTCGAAGGAGGCTTTTTTTAATGGCTAAAACCAGACAACAAAAAGAAGAAAATTTAAAAATTCTGCAGGAGAAATTCTCCAGGGCTAAATCCGTGGTTTTTGCCGATTACCGGGGCATGAC
>OBEQ011332911.1_pt1 | contig 14081 bp, 15 predicted proteins | sample 1670901 | NCBI WGS metagenome assembly OBEQ01 (sample SAMEA104232315, study PRJEB22302) | groundwater metagenome | biome: forest; feature: aquifer; material: groundwater | place: USA | collected 2011-08-07 | depth 5.4 m
ATCATTTCTTTGATTTCTTTTATATTCATGTCTTAGGCCCTCTCAAGATACTGTCCGGTTCTAGTATCCACTCTAATTTTATCTCCGGTGTTCACAAACAAAGGAACTTTGATGGTTGCGCCGGTCTCGACTTTGGCGGGTTTCGATCCGCTTTTCGCCGTATCTCCGCGCAAACCCGGGTCTGTTTGCTTGACTTCAAGCACGACGGATGCGGGCAGTTCGACCAAAATCAGTTTATCGTCATTGTAACGTCCGATGACTTCCATATTTTCCTGCAAAAAATTGACTTGTTCGCCCAACGTTTTGGCAAGCATGACAACCTCGTTGAAGGATTGGGAGTCCATAAAATGATATTTTTCGCCCTCGTTATAAAGATATTGGATCGGGCGGTCTTCAAGATAAATTTCTTCAAATTTTTCACCGGAACGAAACGGTTGTTCGAGCACGTTGCCGTTCGTGATACTTTTTAATTTGGTCCGGACAATCGGTTGGCGTTGCTGCATTTTGACGAGCTGGAACTCGATGATTTCAAAAAGATCGTTATTGTATTTAATCACCAGACCGGACTTAAATTCACTTGTCGAGATCACGTGTCAATACCTCATTTCCTTTTTCAGTCACCATAACCATGTCTTCAATGCGTATTCCAAATTTACCCGGCAAGTAAATACCAGGCTCTACCGTGATCACCATCCCGGGTTTTAAGACGGTATCGCTTCGTCCGGAAACATTCGGGGCCTCATGAATCTCTAACCCCACTCCATGCCCCGTTCCATGTCCAAAAAAATCAGCGTAACCGTGTTTCTTGATCATCGTACGGCACGCTTCGTCCACTTGAGCGCAAGTGGCTCCCGGCGTTGCTCTGCGGATTCCGGCGCGCTGCGCTTCCCAGACAATATTGAAAATTTTCTTGTGAAGGGGCGACATTTTACCCAAAAAAATAGGGCGGGTCAAATCCGAGTGATACGCGTCGTACACAACGCCCATATCCACCAATAGAACGTTATTGTTTTTAATTCTAGTTTCGTTTGTTTGGCAATGCGGCATCGATGAGCGAGCCCCCGTCCCAATAATAATATCAAACGCCGGCTTTTCAGAGCCCAGCGATTTTGTGTAATGTTCAAGCCTTCCTTGCGCATCCCTTTCTTTCATTCCGGGTCGGGCAATATGTTTGATATAATGAAATCCTTTCACGGCAATATCGGCCGACCTACGAATGGCGCGAATCTCCGCATCGTCTTTCACCTCTCGAAGCTGTTCCACCAAACCTGCTGTGGCCTTGATTTTGTCCTTGCCCACGCGTTTGGCAAGCGCCGTATAAAAGGAATAAGTCACAATCGGCGCTTCAAAACCCAAATGACGAATCTGATGTTTTTTGCAAAGATCCGCAACGATTTCGGTGACACTTTTTCGATCACGAAGAATCACACTGAAACCTTTTGCTTCATTCTCAGCCTGCTCAGAGTAGCGGGAATCCGTAATAAAATAACGGCCTTTGGGGGAAACCCAAATCCAGGACTCGGTGCCTTTAAAACCGCTGAGATAACTGACATTCGGCCACGAACTGACCAAAAGCGCGTCGATGCCGGCTTTGTCGAACAGCCGAAACAATTTCTTTAAACGTTCATTCACTGACCACCTCTTTTTTTCATGCCAGCTCTATAAAATTGCATTATTGGGGCGCCGGGTCCTGCCGCTGCGGTATCCCACCGTGCTCGCAAAAGCCTGCGCGCGGCGGGATCCCCTCCTCCGCGTCACCCGTCGCTATTCTAAACTAATGTGTTCGTATTAAATGAAGAGCAGCCAAAAAACCTAATTCATAACTTTTTGGTCCAAAACCTGAAATTTGGCCTTGAGCTACTGGCGCGATCAACGACTGGTGCCGAAACGCCTCTCGCGCATAGATATTCGATAAATGCACTTCGATCACGGGCAATTTTATCGCCAAAACCGCATCACGTATCGCCACGCTGGTATGCGTGTAAGCGGCTGGATTCATGACAATCGCCTGAAAAACACCCTGCGCTTTTTGAACGCGGGTGACAATTTCGCCTTCATGATTGGACTGGAAAATTTCCAAATGGACTTTATTCGCTTTAGCCAGTTTTTGCAATGATTTGTTGATTTCCGAAATCGACGCGCTGCCGTAAACATTGGGCTCACGCTTTCCCAGCAGATTTAAATTAGGTCCATGAATGATAAGAATTTTAACCATTAGCTGCCTTCCGAACCGAGAATCGAATCCGGCGTCACCGGAACCGCGGCTTCTTTAAAACGAATATGGTAGTCCTGCCGGACGAAATAAATAATTCCTCCAATGATACTCAATAAAAACAAAAGTCCCAACCATAAAATACCCAAAGCCGCTGCATACTCTTTGCCGATATAAGGACCCAAAAAATAAATGTAGGCTCCCTCACGGATGCCAAGCCCGTTGAGCGAAGGAAGCATGCTCACTAAATGCACCACCGGCACCAGCAAAAAAAAGTAAATCAACGGCGCATGCGATCCCAGCGCCAAGGCCATTGCATACAAAACAAAAATATTAACGCTTTGACCGGCCACCGACAAAGCCAGCGCACCGAATACGGCGCGTTTATGATCTTTAAATTCATGCAAATTGTTGTAAATTTCCCGGGCTTTCTTGCCGATCCCAAACCGACTGAGAAACGTTTCTACAAATCGGAAACGACGCGCCACAACCCGGCTAAAAATCAAAAAAAAGCAAAAAGCGGATAAAACCAGCAGCGAATACACCATCACCGGCACGAGTGGATTGTCGATTTTCTTTATAAAAAAAAGAAGCGTCAGGCTCGGAATTACAATGAAGGTAAACAAGCCGAAAATACGGTCCATCAAAACACCGGTCACTGATTTCACGGTGTTTTTGGTAACCCGTGCGGCGCAAAGAGCTTTCACGATATCGCCCCCGACCGATGTGGGCAAAAAATTATTGAAAAAAAATCCCACCATCGTCAATTGGACCGCCTCCATCAGCGACAAAGGCAATTCCTTGACTTCGAAAATAAGCTGCAGACGACACGCCATAATCCATACCGTAGAAAGAAAAACCAGCACGGATGCGCCGACAAGGAGTCGATCCATGTTTTTCAGCGTGTGACAGACTTTGGGGATATCTTCGCGCATCAAGTAAAACAACAGCGCGATGAACGCGAAGCTGATCAACCCTCGAAGCAAAATTTTTTTCATCAGCCTCCCATTGTAACAGAGTCTTAAAAGATTTCAAAATCAGGTTTGTTGGCCTCTTAAGATTTCGGCGGCCATCTCGGGCGGGGTCGGGTTGACGTAAAAACCGGTGCCAAGTTCAAAACCGGAAACCTGTGTCAAATGCGGAATGATCTCAACGTGCCAATGAAAACTATCGGTTTCTTCGGCGCCAAGCGGAAGCGTATGAATCATGAAATTAAACGGCGGGTCGTTCAGGGCTTTTTTCAATTTGGAAAGCACCGCTTTCAGCGCCACTGCCATCGGTCGAAGCATTTCGTCGCTCGCAGCATCAAAACTGGAGGCGTGGGCTGTTGGCATTAACCAAGTTTCAAAGGGGAAACGCGAAGCAAACGGCGTGACGGCCACAAAACCGTCTTGAGCAAACACGGTGCGGGTTTTTTCTGATTTTTCTTGGTTCAAAATGTCACAAAAAATGCACCTCTCGCTGAATTCGGCGTGTTTGGCGGCGCCTTTCAGTTCCTGCAGAACCCGCGAAGGCACCACCGGCAAAGCAATCAACTGGGAGTGCGGGTGCTCCAAACTCGCACCTGAATCCCGCCCATAGTTTTTAAAAATTAAAATATATTTTAAGCGAGAGTCTTTGCGCAAATCCAAACACCGTTCCCGATAAACGCGAAGCACGAGCTCCAGATGTTCGAGCGACATGTCGGCCATTTCAAGCCCGTGGTTCGGGGTTTCAATAATCACCTCATGCGCTCCAAAGCCGCCGACTTTGTCGTACAGTCCCATGGCTGATTTTTCATTTTTCTCCTCAATACGGAGCGCGGGGAATTTGTTCGGAATGACGCGAACTTGCCAATCCGGAGTGTTTTTAGAATTTGTCTTTCGGCCATGGGCCAAAATTTCCGGTGGCGTCATGGCCTCCTGACCGGGGCAAAAAGGACAGGTTTTGCTGGATTTCGTATTCGGCGTGACCGAAAATTCTATTTTAGGATCGTCGAGATTGACGATGACCCATCGGCCCGTCACTGGATCTTTTCTTAGCTGTTTTTTAGCTTTTAAAGGGTTCATTCTGGGACCACTGTTTCTCGGAGCAAGGTGGCCGCCTCTTCGGGCGGAGTCGGATTAATGTAAATCCCGGTCCCCCATTCAAACCCGGCGCTTTGCGTCAAACGCGGCATGATTTGAAAATACCAGTGATAGTCTAAATCGATCGTTTTCCAATAATTGCTCTTGGATTTATGACGGAAAGGAGCGCTGTGCAAAATAATGTTGTAGGGCGGATCTTCCAGCAAAATACGAAGCTTCGACAAACAAATCTTGAGGACCGATGCCAAATCTGAAAAACGTTCAGGCTCTAAACGACCGAAGTCAGCACCATGTTTTTTTGGAAGCACCCACATTTCAAACGGCGAGCGAGAAGCAAACGGACAGAAAGCGAAAAAGGAATTATTTTCAGCCACGCGGCGTATTTGTTCGGAAGCTTCCTGCTTCAAGACATCGCAAAAAACACAGCGTTCGCGGCGATCAAAATAGTTTTTAGCGCCAGAGAGCTCTTCTTTAGCGCGCTTAGGAATGATCGGCATCGCAATAATCTGCGAACGTGAATGGCGGATCACGTCTTTGGCCGCGCCTGAAACAACGCCGTGGTTTTTAAATAAAAGCGCGTAGGCAAAGCGTTCGTCTTTTTCCAATTCCGTGAAACGCTGTAAGTACACACGAATAACATCTTGAATCATTTCCACCGAAAGTTCATCCAGGTCATGCTGGTGCGTAGGCGTTTCAATGATGATCTCATGGCGGCCAACGCCTTCGCGCCAATCATAAATCCCCTGTCCGTGAGATTCGCTTCCGTTTGTCCCATCCGCCAAAATCGGCACGCGGCTTAGAATGGCGCGCACTCTCCAACCCGGCCCGTCGGGTTGCGTGCCCGGCTTTCGGATCGCGTAGACTTCCGAAGTCGTTTCAGACTCATGATTTTCGCAAAAAGGACACGCACGTTCGTCGACAATCTTTTTGGCGCGATACTCAACGGGCCGCCAGCCTCTTTCAGTAGAAATAATCGTCCAATAGCCAACCACCGGATCACGTCTGAGCTCAGGCACCGTTTTCCCCCGGTCTTAAGTGGTGCAATAAATCCGCCGGCCGGATTGTGCCGACAACTTTGTTATTTTTATCCTGAAGAATCAAAAGATCGCATTTCGTTTCCTTGAATTTTTTCACCACTTCGGCGAGAGTCGAATCTTTTGGAATCACGCAAAAATCTTTTTTCGCGATTTGAACGGCCGCAGTGTCCAGGTCCTGCACTTTTAAATTCGGCACCGCAAATTTTTCAAGATTCCGCACGTTCAAAAGCCGGCGGTTGATGTACTCGTAAAATTGCGTTGAAAGAATGCGCTTGTAGCTGACCGGCAGAGGGATCACCGGCTTGCCTTCAATAAAATCAAAATGAGAACGAAAAGCGGTATTCTGCGAACGCGAATCAATCGATAAGAGATACCGAAGCGAGCTATCAGGCAATAAATGCTCTTCGGCCTCCGGAATCGCGGACAGGGACACGAGCTCATACACATCTTCCATCGAAATCCGAAGAGCGCTGAAACCACGCGCGATTTGATAGGAAAGATTTCCGTCTTGGTCGCAGCAAATGGGCGCGTATTTTTCGAGCGTATCGATGGCATCGGCTAAAAAAACTCCGAGCGCCACATCCGGATCATACAACACGCCGGACATTACCATCGCCGCATCATCGGATTGGCCGGGTCCTACGCGATGACGAATGTAAAAATATTTTTGCGTTTTCGGATCCGGCGTGCCCTCAGCGCTGACGATGAGTCCTCGTTTCATATATTCTTCGAGTTTGTCTTCATGCGTCTCATCCGCCAATTTTTCCCCGTCCAGCTTCATGTCCAGCATCGTTTTGACATCCACGACATAACAGCGGCCGCCCCCGATCTTGACCTGATAAATCCTCTCGGCTTCTTTGCGAACGTCGGGGTTGTCCCGCAATCCGCCCAAATAGAGACCGCGCAAGATGTCGCGCGCGTTCACATGGCGCTCAAGAAAAAAACGGATGCCCAAAAGCGGTTCGCCGTTTTCATTGATCAGCTTTTCCCGCTTCTCCCCGTTCAGCGTATCCATCGCAAAATTTACGATGCCGTCAATCAACTCTTGGCGCTTGCCCTTGATTTCTTCAGGATCACGCCCGAGCGCACGCACCACGTCGTCGATTGTCGTGTTCACAAACGTGCGGTTTTCGAACACGCCGGCGCCATTATGAGCACGGCCTTCCAAAGACTGCATGAAAAGGAGTTCTTCGATTTCGGGCGTTGTGTCCAAATGTTCGTAGGATTTCAGGAGTTCATAGTCGGCCTGGATGAGTTCTTTCGGCGCGACGGAATGTAAATGCATAATGCACTTAATTATAACATGTCAAAAAAGACAACTGTCCAAAATACTCAATACCTCGTCCACTAATTCGGAAGGCGCTTTTTCAACGTATTGAATGTGTCGACGACGATAATCAATAGACTTCACCTGGTCCACCATGACGAACCCAGTCAAAGAAGAATTAGACGGGACTTGGACGTGAAAGGGAATTTTTCGATCCGTATTCGTGATCGGACAAGCAATGGCAAAGCCGGTATGCTTATTGAATAAATCATTGCTCAGCACGAGCGCCGGCCTTCTTCCTTTTTGCTCATGGCCTGCTTGAGGATCAAAGGTCAATACGACCAAGTCTCCTTTTTTGGGTAGATAACCGGGCATTTACCAGATTTCCTTTCCAACGGGCTTTCCCCATTCTTCCGCACCCGGCTTGTAATTCTTCGGCATTTGAGCAATCAATTGACGCAGAGGATACTTGCCGCGCACTCGTTTAATAGGCTGGATGAGAATCGTTCCTTTCTGAACGCGGACGTTAACGGTATCCCCCACAGCGGCATGGACCTGCTCGAGCACCTCCCGGCTGACGCGGAGACCCTGACTGTTTCCCCATTTTTGAATTTTTGTCACCATTTCCACTCCTCCCCCTAGGGCTATACTAAGTATAGCCCATCTTTCATGCTCTGTCAAAATGGATCCCCCATGAAAACGTCACCGCTCTTGAGTGGAAATCCACGGATAAATTCTTTCCAACCCATTAATTTTTTGCCTTCCATTTGAAGCTCTTCCAGCCATAGCGCTGTCTTTTCAGCGGTGGCCACCAAAATTCCGTTGTCTTCAGATACCTCTAAAACGGTGCCAGCGCGTGCTACTCGAGAAGCGAAACCAAGTTTCACCTTTGAAACTAAAATTCTTTTGCTATGAAAGAAAAAGAAGGTGCCTGGCCAGCCCAAATAAGCGCGCACCTTCGCTTCAATTGTATTGGCGCTTTCGTTCCAATCGATTTTACCGTCACTCTTCATAATTTTTTTTGTGTAGCTGGTTTCGCTTTCAGTTTGAGCTGCCCACTTCGCCTCGCCGCTCTCCAAAGTATCGAGCGCTTCGAGAAGGGCGCTGGCTGCAAGCGTGCTCAGTTTTTTTTCTAAACTTCCGATCGTTTCTTTTAGATCAAGCACTATCTTTTTTTTTAACAGAATGTCACCGGCATCCAAGCGTTCGGCCATCCTCATCACGGTCACGCCGGTTTGGAGGTCTTGATTCAAAATCGCCGCTTGCATGGGCGAGGCACCGCGGTACTTGGGAAGCAGCGAGGCGTGGACATTCAGCGGCGCCAGGCGAGGTAAACGCAGCATTTCTTTGTCGAGAATCACACCAAACGAAATCACGACGAACACGTCGCTGTTCAGATCCTTTAATATTCGCAAAATCTGGGAAGGGTTTTCTTTAAAAAAATCAAACGTGGGCACTTTGCGTTCAGCGGACCATTGCTTCACCGGCGAAGATTGAATTTTTAAATTTCTACCGCGGGGTTTGTTTGGTGTGGAAACAACGGCAAGCAGTTCATGGCGGGATTGATGGATCGCTTCCAGTGCCGGAAGGCCAAAACTGCTTGTTCCAAAAAAAATTATTTTCATCACATTATGGTCTAAATTTTCCTGAGGCTACGGGTCCTGCCGCTGCGGTTTCCTGCCATGCTCGCGAGGGCACGCCCCGCTCCGCGTGGCGGGAGCCCTCCTCCGCGCCACCCGTCGCTGGGGGAAAATTTAGTCTTTGAATTATTTTAGAGAAAGGGTTCAATCTTTACCGGAACGTTCAACAAGTTTCTTTTTAATCCTTCGGGTTTTTAGGAGGCCTAAACGATCGATAAATAAAATACCGTTCAAGTGATCGATCTCATGCTGAAAAATGCGTGACAAAAGTCCCTCGCCCTTGACTTCCACGTTTTTTCCTTCAAGCGTCATTGCACGCATCCATACTTTCTTGGCGCGCTTTACCGGTTCATAAAATTCAGGCACGCTTAAGCAGCCTTCAAACTCTTTAATGCTGCCTTCCTTTTTGACGATCACCGGGTTCAAAAAAACAAGCTCTTTCCCGCGGATTTGATCGGCGCTGGCGACAAAAATTTGTTTTAAAATCCCCACTTGATTCGCGGCCAGTCCCACCCCGTTTTCGGCGTACATGGTCTCGATCATGTCGCGCACGAGCCGCTTTTCAACTTCAGTAATCTGCCGGATTTCTTGCGCGCGGGTTTTAAGAACGGGATTGGGAAATTTGACTACTGGCAGTACAGCCATTTATCTCCTCGCTTTATGTCATTGCGAGCCCGCGGCTTTTGGCGGGCGCGGCAATCTATGCTAACACAATCGCATAGATTGCTTCGTCGGCTGCGGCCTCCTCGCAATGACACGACGGCATTTTAACACGAACCCTAAATAGGGTCTACATTGATAGTCAACGTGACTCCGGCTTTTTTAAATTTTGTCAGCGCTTCGTCTAAAAAATGCCTAAGCGAGGACATTTCTCTCCCCTTTAAGTAAAAATTCCATAAATAAAAACCGTGTTGTTTCGAGGTCGCGCACGGCGCTGGGCCTAAAACTTTCACATCAGAACCCGCCAACCGTGTTTCCAAATCGCGCGATAAATAAAGAATATGCCGCACGACTTCTTTTTCATTTTTGCCTTTCACAATCACTTGTACAAGACGCGTGAAAGGCGGCATTTGAAGTTCTTTGCGAATTGTGATTTCTTTTTCGTAGAATTCCAGAAAATCGTGATCCTTAGCGCTTTGAATCGCGTAATGAAACGGCACAAAAGTTTGAATCAATACTTTTCCTGGAATATCTCCGCGTCCGGCACGTCCGGCCACTTGCGTCAAAAGATCAAACGTACGCTCGCTGGCCCGAAAATCAGGCCGGTAAAGCGCCGTATCCGCCGAGATCACGCCGATCAGCGAGACGTTCGGAAAATCATGTCCCTTGGCAATCATCTGAGTGCCGATCAAAATATCGATTTCTTTTTTTTTGAAGGCGCGTAAAATCGTTTCGTGCGTGTCTTTTCTGGAGGTGGAATCCGTGTCCATTCGCGCGACGCGTGCGTCAGGAAAAAGCCGGCGTGCTTCCTGTTCCACTTTTTGCGTGCCAGTTCCAAAGTAATGTAAATAATTTTTGCTGCACCCAGGACACAAACGCGTGGGCTTTGTCTGATAATGGCACACATGGCAAATAAGCTCCGCCACGTCAAAATGATAGGCAAGGCTGATACGGCAATTGGGGCAACTCATGACATAACCGCACGAAGAACAATGAAGGTGCGTGGAATATCCGCGTCGGTTCAATAACAGCATCACTTGTTCTTTTTTAGCCAGCGCTTCATTGACAGCGTTTTCAAGCACGACCGAATAAATCCGTTCATGTTTGGTTTCACGCTGACGGCGCATGTCCACGATTTCGACAAGCGGCAGCGGCCTGTTTTCGATGCGCTCGGACAGTGTTGCGAGTAAGCATTCTCCTTTTTGCGTGGAATAATAAGTTTCCAGTGATGGCGTAGCGCTTCCTAAAAGCAATACGGCGCCCTCGATCTCAGCGCGTTTTGCCGCCGTTTCTCTTGCATGATAGCGTGGCGTTTCATCCTGTTTGTAAGAAGTTTCGTGCTCTTCGTCGATCACGATCAAGCCGAGATTTTGCACCGGGCTGAAAATAGCCGAACGCGCGCCAACCACGACTTTGGCAGCGCCACTTTTGATCCGGTGCCATTCCTCGACGCGGCGCGCCTGGCTTAAGCGGCTGTGAATCACGGCCACGCATTCTCCGAACCGTGAAATAAAACGATCCACGGTTTGTGGCGTCAATGAAATTTCAGGAACAAGCACAATGCTCGAACGCGATTTTAAAATCAACTCGCGGATCACGTGCATGTAGACTTCGGTCTTGCCGCTTCCGGTGATTCCATAAAGAAGCGCAGTTTTAAATTGACCTGTTTCGCAGCCGCTCAAAATATCTTCATAGGCTTTCCGTTGAAGCGGCGTTAATTGGAGATCCAGCGGATTGACAATGTCGCGGACGTGTTCATTTTTATTGACACGGCTTTTCATGAATAATTTGCCGCGTTTAAACGGTGCGGGCAGCGCGGATTCAATCGCTTGACCCCAAGAGCAAGCGTAATAATCCGACATCCAGCGCGTAAGCTCTAAAAGAGGTTTATCCAAAACAGGCGTTTCATCGATAATAGAGAGAATGTCTTTAGTTTTTTCCGTCACCGACAAATTGGAAAATCCCACCACATAACCGACCAAGCGCCGCGCATTGAGAGGCACATAAACTCTTTTTCCAATTGCCACGCGTTCTCTGAGAAACTCCGGGACGGAATATTGAAAAGGTGATTTTGAAGGAATGCCTAAAGCCACATCAACGAATTTGAAACCCATGTCATCCCCGCAATCTTTAAGCGGGGATCCAGACATGCTGATGGTGTCTGGATCCCCGACAAAAGCATTCGGGGATGACAGAAAATAATTCTCGTCTCTACTCAATCCCGAGTTCTTTCATGATCTTTTGCATGTCCTGCCATACTAATTTTTTGTCCGCGGGATTACGAAGCAAATAAGCCGGATGAAATGTCGGCAAAACACGCGTGTTATAGGCTTCAAAAAAACGCCCTCTTAAACGGCTGATCGGTTCTTCGGTTTGTAGCAGCGTCTGTGCGGCAAATTTTCCAAGCGCACAAATGATCTTGGGCTGAATAATCTCAATCTGCCTTCTCAAAATAGGATTGCAAGTCACGATTTCCGTGGGGAGCGGGCTGCGGTTATTCGGGGGACGGCATTTGAGGCAATTGGCGATATAAACTTTGTCGCGGTCGAGTTTCATCGCCTGAATGATTTTGGTCAAAAGCTGTCCCGCGGCCCCCACAAACGGCAAGCCGGAACGATCTTCATCGAATCCGGGCGCTTCGCCAACAAACATGAGCTGCGCCTCCGGGTTTCCGCTGCCAAAAACGAGTTTCGTGCGCGTGCGGCCCAGCGCACACATCTGGCAATTTTGAAATTCTTTTTGAAGCGCCTCGAGCGTCTCGGCTTTGCTTAAAATCTTTTTTTCTTTGGCCGGCAATTCCTCAAGGCCGAACGCGCGTTCGGATTCCAGATGCTGCCTCAGTTGACGGTGAAGTGAAAAGTCATCCATCCGAAAGCGCCATTCGAACAATATCCTCCGCCGCTTTCGGACGCGCCAGCCGCAAAGCCGCGCGCGTGTATTCTTTTAAAATTTCAGGTGAATTCATAATCTCGACGGTCAATCGAACCACTTCTTGCAGCGAATTTGCCACTCTCGCGGCGCCTTGCCGCACCATGGAACGCGCGTTCCTCGTTTCCTGACCCGGTACCGAGCCAAAAAGAATCATCGGCTTCCCCACGCACAAACTTTCAGTCAGGGTCAAACCTCCGCCCTTGCCGATGACGAGATCCGAGGCGGCCATCAATACATCAATGGTGTCAACGAAACCAAACGCATGAAGCTTTGGACTTTTTTTGGACAGCGAATCAAGACGTGCCCATAAATTTTTATTCGTCCCGCATACCGCTAAAAGCTCCGCAGCCTTGCCAGAATGCAATAATTTTTTTACGAGCGCCTCCACCACTCCTATGCCGGCACCGCCGCTCGTGATCAGCAGAGTAAAATTTTCCGAAGGTAGTTTTAATTTTGTTCTGGCAGCTTCTCTCAAAATGGGTTGCGTAAATTTCTTTTCGACTGGAATTCCTGAAATCCGGATTTTTTCAGAGTGCACGCCGCGCTTTTGGAGATCTGCGCTCGTTTCTTCGCTGCCGACCGCATAAAGATCCACTTCGCGAGACAACCAAAACGCATGAGGCAGGTAATCCGTGATCACCGTCACAAGACGGGCATGAGAAAGTTTTTTTCTTTTTAAATAATTCACGACTTCGACCGGCAAAAAGTGCGTCGCGATCACCACATCGGGATTTTTTCCAAGAATCAAAGCTTCGAGCCTTCGACCCGTCCCATGATTTATAAAGCGCCGAAATGGCCGGATAAAAAAATAAACAAACGAAATATCCGCCACGTAGTAAGCCAATCCCCAAAGCCAAGGAAAGTGTTGAATCAAAAAAAGATAGATTTTTTTGTAACCACGGCCAAAAAAACCCGTCATAAATTCAAGCGAATCGTAAAGTTCAACTTGGTTCTGAAAAGAAATATCCCGGCATGCCTCTTGAATCGCACGAGCGGCTTTTTCGTGTCCGTGTCCGGCCGAAACGTGAAGAATCAGGATTTTCTTTTTAGTATCCAACGCGCAGCCTCGTACAAGTCTTTTTGAACCCCATGTGGTTTCTTCGAAAAAACTTTGATGTCTTTTTTCTTGGAGCGCCCCGAAAGAACCAGAATGGTTTGGCATCCAATCGCATGCCCGGCTTCCACGTCTTCCTCGGAATCTCCAATAAAATAAACTTCATCCCGCTTCACTTGAAGTCCTTTCATCGCTTTTTCAAACAATAATGTCTTGGGCTTCTTGCATTCGCAGCCGTCGGATTTTTGATGCATGCAATAATAAACTTTGTGAATCTGGCCGCCGGAAGCCTTAATTTTTTCAATCATCCGTTTTGTTAAAGCCAAAAGCGCGGATTTTGTTATCAAGCCCCGCGCAACACATCCTTGATTCGAAACCACAACAAGTCTGAAACCGGCTCGAGTTAAAAGCGCGATTCCTCGAAGCGCGCGCGGTAAAAGTTCAAGATCTTTTTCACGTGTGACGTAAACGCCTTTTCCCGGAAACCGGTTGATGACGCCGTCGCGGTCAAGAAAGACGAGGCGCATGCTGTTCCCATAAAATTTTGGCTTCTTCGAAAAGTTTTTCGGCGCTCATGTCCTTCATGCACTGCTCATCAATCGGACAAATTTTCTTGTAACAGGGCGCGCAAGAAATTTTGGAAACCACTTTTTGGCCGCGCCCGTACAATTCGATCTCAGCGGCGCACGTCGAAGCAAAATAAGCTACGACTGGCGTACCGACCGCAATCGCGATATGCATAGCGGTCGTATCACCGGTGACGATTAGATCGCAGGTTTTTACGATAGCGGCGAACGTTTTGATCGGGTGACTTCCCGTACTGACGACAGGACAGTTTGCCACTTTTTCAATCAAGCAGTTTCTTTCTATTTCTTCAGGGCCTCCCAAAAGAAAAACAGTGGCTCTTATTTTTTCATGAAACATCTCGGCCAGTTTTGCAAGCGTCGCAATGGGGAGTTTTTTTCCGGTGAAACGCGCTCCGCTTCCCGTGTTAAGCCCAACAATCGGACGCGACAGCAGAGACAGCTCCACACCGAGTTTCTTTAACGCCTGCTCCGCGAATGCCACATCTTTATTTTGCAAAGAAAACAAATACTCTTCTTTTTGGAACTGAAGACCCAGTTGTTCAAAGCTTATTTCCTGGTAAGTTTTTTTATTTTGACGGAATTTCAAATCATCGTCGATCCCCAAACGGTAAGCGTAGTCGCTTAAAG
>OBEQ012050003.1_pt1 | contig 14079 bp, 14 predicted proteins | sample 1670901 | NCBI WGS metagenome assembly OBEQ01 (sample SAMEA104232315, study PRJEB22302) | groundwater metagenome | biome: forest; feature: aquifer; material: groundwater | place: USA | collected 2011-08-07 | depth 5.4 m
AAAAGGAATTTCTGTCCCTTGTTCGCGCAAAATATGATATTGTTCTGGAGTAAGAATTTTTTTCCACTCTTCATCCGTTTTGAATTTACTTTTATCAAATGATCCTGACATTATTTTTTCAGAATTAGCATTTCCGCGCATTGCATTTGGTACGCTTTGTGAAGAATTCTTAAATCTTACAAGAACAATTAAGACTATCGCTATAAATAAAATTAAAACTATTGGTAATTGTTTTTTCATATAGATGGTTGCGTATATTTTTTAGCAAAACGGTCTGCTTCAGTTTCTTGCAATTTTATCTCTGATTGTGTTTGCTCATAACCAATCGAGTTCCTGTGTTTTAAAATAACATGTCCTATCTCATGCAAAATGCTGTATTGTATTTGTTGTTGGTTTTGTCGCAAAAGTTCATCGGAAATAAAAATGAGATATTTATCTCTAATTTCTGACCCTTTAAATGTGAAAGCCCATGCATCTTCTGGAGAAGAGATGAACCATACTTTGTTGCAGACATATTCGATGATATCTGTCGGAAGATAAAGTAAGGTTTTGCATACCATTTCTCTCATACTAAGATTCCCGATTAGTTTTCCATTAAGTGCTCTCCTGATTTTTTGTATCGTCCATTTCATATTACTTTTTATGTCCATTTACCAAAATTTCTTTTTTAGCTTTCGTCCATTGTTTAATTTCCCGTTCCCGCTTCATTACTAGCTGAATCGTTTGATATTTTTCAAAATAGACAAGTTTCACTGGTTTTCTGGCGCGCAAATATTTTGCCGATCGAGAAGAAGAAGTGTTGTGTTCTCGTATTCTTTTATCTAGATTATTGGTTTGTCCAGAATATAAAGAATTGTCTTTGCAGCGAACAATATAAAAATAATACATGACTTTTAACGATTAAATTTCTCAAGTTTTTTTAAATTATCTTTGGCTGGCTGATATGATGGATCAATCTTCAAAGACTGTTCCCAACGTTTTTTTGCTTCTGACAAATTATTTTTTTGAGCATAGCAAATACCAATGTTATTCAAAATTTGCGGATTGGAACCAGCTTCATTCAAGCTATTATACAACTCATCTGCTTTCTCACACTCACCTGCCCTGTAATGGGTTCTTATATTGTTTTCAATGGCCAATTGTTGATTAGTAGGTTTTGATTGTAAAGAAGGATTATTATTACCTTTTATCTTATTTACTTCAGCTAAGTTAGCTAAAGCTATTCTATTATTCGTATCAATGGAAAGAACCTTTTTAAATATAGCTATTCCCTGATCCACTTTGCCTAATCGAACATAACTGGTGGCAACATTGTTTAAAGCTACCACGTGATCTTGAGCCAACTTAGACGCTTTTTCATACTCGATCAAAGCTTCATTTTCTTTTTTTTCTTTGATCAGTTCATCTCCGAAACGAAGATGATAATAAGATAATGTGTAGTCACTATCACTCTCAATCCAGGTGATTTTAGGTATAGATAAAATATTCTGATATGTATGGGTGAAGTCTATGTTCTGAGAAGTAAATTTTTTGCTTTTATATAAAATTCCTTCCATATTAACATCATGATCATAATTCTCGAAATTTTTATCAGCTGCATAATAAAATGGTCTTTGAGGATATTTTTGAGCGATTTTTTCTTCAACTATTTGCCGACTCTTTTCCCAATCAGTAGTGGTATGGAACGTTATGGTAGGATGTTGATAGACTAATTCAAAGAGATTGCCTGTCCGATCATAAATAGTTACGTCTGGCCTTTTATTTTCTACCTTAGTTAAATAAAGTAGGGGAAAAATCCAATTATTCTTGTCGGCAATAATAATCGCATTTTTATCCACATTGTCTAAAATATTTATTCCATGAAAGTAAGCAATTCTGTTATTACTCCAGTTGCTAACTAGGTAATTTCGCTTCATTTGAAGGAATAAGAACAAAGTTCCAATTAGTATAGGAGCAAATATACTTTTAGATCCCAGCTTTAAAAAGACTTTTTCAGCTGACCAAACTAAAGCTATGCCAAAAAATATGCAAAGAACAAAAAAAGAAAATATGTACTGGGTAAAATATGTGTTTGATAATGGTTTTGCTGCATTTGTTAAAAAAGCAAATCCCCAACCAGTTGACGCAAAACAAAACAGCAAAAATAAAAACCACGATTTCGCTTCTTTTTTATCCTTCATGTGAAGTAAAAATATAGCCAATCCAACCGAACTCATCAATAAAAACCACCAGGGAAATTCTTCATATAAAGACAAGGCAAAAGCGTGAAGACTGGAAACTGTTCTGATAAGTACATCCTGGAGTGATTTAAATCGAGATATCGGCAGATATATCCCTCCTAACTTTACCTCGGGACTGTTTTCCAAACTTACACCGAATTGTTTTCGTTCAATATAATTCAAAAAATTTGGGAGGTTGCTTGGATTACCCCAGTTGATCGGCGGATCTGCTTTTGCTCGAATGGGTAAATAGAGATAGACAGAAAGCCCGATAAGAAAAAATAAAACAAGAAATAAAATCGATTTATATTCTTTTAAGAGACTTCTGTTACTATATGTGACCCAAAAAATTAATGCAGGTATGAGAATCAAAGAAAAATAGTGAGTGCCTAGATTAAGGCCAAATAATAGAGAAGCGAGATAAAGAAATATATGCTTATTTGTTCTAATCCACTTATATAAAGTAAGAATTAAAAGACAAAATATGAGATTATTCAAACTCCAAATTTCTGCGATTGTTGAGATCGTCCAGACGGTCCTTGAAAAAGAAAGAAAAAAAGTTGAGATAAGGAGACAGCAGTATATTAGTAACTTATTTGTTTTTAAGTGCATCGCTTTGACAATTTGCAATTGAATAGTAAAAAAAAGCGCAGCAGCAAGTGCTGAAAAAAAAGCGCTGGAAAAGTTTACTCTCCAGGCAATGGAATTGATTGGTAAAAACGTAAATAATTTTGCGAGTATTGTCCAAAGTGGCGAACCTGGTGGATGGGAGATACCAAGAAAGTATGCCGCTGTTATAAGCTCTCCCGAATCACCAAATGTCACCGTTGGCGCCAGAGTCAAAATATAAACTATAAGTGGAACGAAAAAAGCAGCAAGAAAAAATAAAACCTTAACTTTATTTTTTTTCAAATAGTCATTCACAACTCTTCATTGTATTAGGTTTTAATATATTTCTCCAGAGATTTGGGAATTGGTCTGCAGCCACATTCTTTTGCATGTTCACTATGCCACTTAATCCTTTGCTCCATTGAAGCGTTTTTCGGAATTTTATTTTTATTATACCAATTAGTATTTAATTTCATATTATGAGAACCTCACCATCTCTATAAGCTTTAAATAATATTTTATTTTTAATCAAATACTCAATTTCTTTATCAGTACTAGCTTATTCAGGATGGTCGGATTTATAGTGAGGTTCAAATACAAAGTCGATAATACTCAACCCTTCCCATATTTGTTTTTGTATTTGAGGATAGGGAAAATCTTTCGCATCATCAGTTATTGCATATTGTCTCATAGATTTTGTCAATAGACATACTCCTGCACTGTATGCTATGTAAAGAAAATTATCTCTAGACGGCATTTCAAACAACAGTTCATCAAAACCACTTAATTTCATCGCTTGACGCAACACAAATGTAGTCCCTCCGCTTACATAAACTCCACCAAGGAATAACAATTTCTTCTTCAAACTTTCTTTTTTACCAAAATAACTTTTGAGACCTAACAACTCTACTTTAGCTCCATTTTTCTCAAGGTCCTTCATATCACTTTTGATATGCTTTTTTCTTCTTGCAAGGTTAGCTTTTGTGAAGTCCAAAGCATTAGGAATATAACCAAACTTTCCCGAAGTTTTTTTAATCAATGATTTTAGCTGGTTAATTTTGTCACCAAGTTGGTATGAAGAAAGATAATATTTCATGGTAAAAGTATATCAAAGCAAGCTTGTTATCTTTAAATGCTCTGAATTACTATTGACAATAGATGCCAACGTCTATAGTATTAAGATTCGTGTTAAGCATGAAGCTAAGTCAACTAATATCTGCACTATTCCTTACTCTTCTTTTTCTTATTTTTGCTTTACCTTCAGCCTTCGCCGCCTCTTATTATATAAGCCCAAATGGAGATGATAGTAATTCAGGTACATCCGCTATTTCTCCTTGGAAAACAATTGATAAAGTAAATAACACCAATTTTATCTCTGACGATCAGATTCTTTTTGAAGGAGGACAGACATTTTATGGAGGATTATATTTTGATAACCAGGACACCGGTTCACCATCGAATCCAATTATCATTGGATCGTATGGAAGTGGCAGAGCATTAATACATAGCGATACAAGTAACGGCCTGTATGCTTACAATACTTCAGGGATTAAAATAAATAATCTTAATCTTGTTGGTGCAGGTAAGGATGTGAACACTGTATCTGGAATATCATTTTACTCAGATCTTGCTGGCAATGTAAAATTACCGTTTATACAAATTGACAACGTTAGTGTAAGTGATTATGGTCAATACGGTATTAGTATAGGAGGATGGAATGGAAATTCTGGATATTCAGATATACGAATCACCAACGTTATCGTCCATGATAATTCTTTAGCTGGAATCAATGTTTGGGGACAAAGTCTATATTCTAATCAAAATGTATATATAGGTCATACTGAAGCTTATAATAATCCCGGAAAGTCTGGATTATCATACAATTCGGGAAGCGGAATAGTAGTAAGCAGCGTAGACGGAGGTACAATTGAGCGATCAACCGCATATAATAATGGCGCTATCGGTTTTGGTAATATTGGCATTTGGACCTATGATTCTAATAATATTACCATTCAGTTCAACGAATCTTATAGTAATAAGACAGGAGGAAGCTTGGATGGAGGAGGTTTTGATTTAGACGGAGGAGTAACAAACTCAGTAATGCAGTATAACTACTCCCATGATAATGACGGAGCTGGATATGGTCTATATCAATATAATGGCGCCCCTACATGGTCTAATAACACTGTTCGCTACAACATAAGCCAAAATGACGCAAGAAAAAATAATTATCCTGCAATTGCTTTTTGGAATGGGGGAAATGGTCTAAGCAATGCAGAAATATATAATAACACCATCTTCATTTCCCCAAAATTGGGAACTAATCCATCAGCTCTGGCATTTTTATCAGGAACAAACAACATTCATATACGAAATAATATCTTTATAACCACCGGAGGAGTCAAGTTATTAGACATCCCTTCAGGTCAAAATGGGCTACTCTTTCAAGGAAATAACTATTTTTCAAGTGGAACTACATTTATAATTCGCTGGAATGGAACAAATTATACAAATTTAAGTGATTGGAAAAATGTAAGTGGTCAGGAAAAAATAGGATCCCTAAATACCGGTTATAGTCTAGATCCCCAACTCACAAATGCTGGAGGTGGAGGTACTATAGGTAACTCTGATCTTTTAAATACGTTAGCTGCTTACCAATTGAGCGATACATCGCCCATGATTAACACTGGATTAAATCTTTCTACACAGTTTGGAATTAATCCGGGGTTAAGCGATTTTTATGGCAATACTATTCCTCAACTTTCTCAATTTGATATGGGCGCTCATGAATCGCTCACTCAAAATATTCCAAGCCCTACCTCTACGTTTACACCCACACCTACACAGACACCTACTCCTTTATTGACTCCGTCTCCAACTTCAACGCCCACTATCAGTGTAACCAGATTTTATTCAACCTCTGGCGATGGACTAGTCTTATATTTAGGTCCAAATTCTGTTTGCAATTCGTCGCAGTGGAATGTTGCTGAGAATTCATCTACTGGATATCCAAATAATGTTGCAGTGAGTTATGATAAATCGGTTGGATCTGGTTGCAATAGTACCGGGCTTCTTTACCTCGCTAGAGGTTTTCTCGCTTTTGATACCAGTTCTCTACCCGACCAGGCGACTATAGTCAGTGCAAAAATAGGTCTTTACATCAAGGGAAAATTTAATAGTATTTCCGATTCAAATAGTTTTGTGTCTGTAGTCAATGGATTACAAGCATCATCTACTACTCTTGTGAGTTCTGACTATGCTAAGGCCGGTAGTCCTGTAATCAATCCTACTGAAGGATCTGATAGATCATCTATCAATTCTATTGGAGTCAACCAATATACCATGTGGAATTTAAATACTACTGGATTATCTTGGATTTCTAAAACGAGCAATTCTAAATTTGCGATGAGAGAGGGTCATGACATTCTTAATATTTGGCCGGGCTACAACTATAATAAATTTATCTCAATTGATGCTATCATGTCCGAACAGACAGGTACAAATAAAGATCCTTACCTTGAAGTCTACTACTACTGAAACTCGGAAAACTATATTTTGTCTGAAGTGTTACCATTGTTTACTTAAATAAAAGTCAGAGCTGTTCCTTCTTTGTCAGCCCGACCGGTTCTTCCTATACGATGGATGTAGGCTTCGTAGGATTCAGGTGGATCGTAGTTAATGACGTGAGTTACGTTGGTAATATCTAGACCTCTGGATGCTACATCGGTTGCTAGTAGAATTTGAATATCATTCCTCTCAAATCTCTCCAAGATTCTCAAGCGTTGAGATTGTCTTTTATTACCATGGATCGCATCTGCATTAAATCCGCGACTTACTAATTCATCTGATAGTTTTTGCATGCCCCATTTTGTTCTTCCAAAGATGAGAACTTTTTCAAATTCTTTTTGAATTAGCAAATCATGTAGCTTGTCAACTTTTTTTGCTTTATCAGCTACCTTAATAACTACATGTTTGATATTTTTAAGCATGTCTTGTTTTTTAACAGATATGGTCACAGGATTTCGAACAAAACTATTGAGTATATCTTTCACTTTTCCGCCAACAGTGGCTGAAAAAAACAAAGACTGACGATTGCTTCCAAACAAAGATATAAAGTACTTAATAGTTGCGATAAAACCAATGTCAACCATTTGATCAACCTCATCCAATACAATTGTTTGAAAAGTCGAAAGATCTAATTTTCTTTGTTCAATAAGATCCTTTATCCTTCCTGGAGTACCGATGACAAAATTCGGATTTCTTCTTAAGCTATCTTTTTGCCTCATGATGTTTGCCCCACCAATGAGTAGAGTGTAATGAAAATACATGCCTTGAGAAAACTCCCATAGCTCGTTTTTAATCTGTACCGCAAGCTCTCTGGTTGGAGTTATGATTAAAGCTTTTTTATGATTATCATTCATAACTGCGTTGATGAGCGGTATTAAAAATGCAGCAGTCTTCCCTGTTCCTGTATTAGCGATCCCAATCACATCTTTCCCTTCTAGAATCAACGAAATTGCCTGATCTTGGATAGGTGTTGGGGTAATGTAGCCATGTCTTGAGATATTTGCTTTAAGAGCGTCGCTTATCGCAAAATTTGCAAAAGAATTAACAGCTATGTAGGGTTTTTCCTCGACTCTCGTAGCGGTATTATTGAGTATTAAATTGGAAGGATCATATACTCTAATTGGCCTTGTAGACCTACGAAAATTTCTCTGAAAACGATTATTTCTGTGATAATACATATCTGAAAAAATAATTTCTAAAAGGAGTTTTAATAATGAGTGTGGTGAAGCGAAATCTGAAGTTTTCTTCTTAACCTAGATCATATCTTAACTCTGATATATTTTACCACATTTTTATGACAAAAGGTGTAGAATTAACAATAAGGAGGAAAAAATATGGATAATGGTTGTGGTTGTGAGAATTGTACGTGCGGAAAATAAACTATCTTTTCCACACCTTATCATGAGGTGTAAAGTCTACCTGATATTCGGGTATACCGATTGAAATACCATAGTCACGCGCATCTTTATAAAGAACCGGATTTGCTAGATCTACTTTAAATATTTCTCCGTTATATATGATGAAATGAAATTCGTCATTTTTATAATCTGCGTACCATTGTGGGTGAGACGGATCAAATGACCAACTGAGCATTTCTGCTATTTGATCAGCTTTTTCATCAGGAATTTCAATAGTATGAAGAGTCCACTGCTTAATCCAGGGCGTCTGGTGTTTTGAAGTGACTTTTTCTACCTTTGTTGCAAGAATTTTGACATGTTTAAGAACTGCCTTATCACCCAAACTTTCTTCGATAATTACTCCTTTGTAGTTCATAACCTTGGTTAACTATGTTGGAACTTATTACTCAACAAAACCCATTTCGCATAAGACTTGTGATATAAACTTTATAGCAATGAGACCTGATTGTTTATCAAATGTTTCATTGACTCCGTGAGTTAGGCGAGGAGGAATAGCCGCTCTTTGTGATCGACTTCCTGGACCCATTGTAATTGGCAAAAAAATATCTCTTATTTGCTTTCTACAAGTAGCGTATATTCTACCAGTATCTGTTGAGCCAGGATTGACTTCAAATGTAATTCGAATACCATTATTTTTTATTTTTAAAATTTTTTTATAGAGTTCATCTTGAAATAACTTTTCTTTAATGTTGTACCCGAAATCAAGTTTTTTTATGAATCTGTAGGTAAAACGATACTCATCTAATTCTCTTGCTAAATCTCTTACTTTTTTGAAAGTGCGAAGATCAAATATAATCTTGTGTTTAATAGATTTTCCAGTTTTTAATTTAATGATATATGTTGGTAAAGCGCTTACTAATTTTTCATTCCCCGCTTCAAAAACAAATTTTTGAGAATCCTTTTCCATTAATAATTGGTATAGTAAGTTTTTTTCTCTTGCATTTGTTGCAGCATGACCTCCAGCTTGGTGTAATTCTTCTTTAGAAGTCTTATCAAATTTTTCTAAAGGCTTAATAATAGTAGGATTCCAGTTGTTTTTATCAATCATTAGAAAATTTTTTATGACATTTAATGTTGTCATTACCTCAATACTGATACTTCCTCTTTCTCCATAATTTATTGCCAGTGTTGGCGGATTTACTGTTACATTATTTTCTAGGGTAATTAAATATATCTTTTTACTTATAGGTAACTGTCTACCAATCTGTAATGCAATTTCCTTTGCGCTCTCTCCAGCACTTTCTTCTCTTGCTGATATGGTAAAAACAATATTTGTAGTTTTTGAAAACTGTTTTGTAATAAGTGTTGATAAAAATAGTTCGTACGCAACTCCTGCCTTACAATCATTTACTCCCCGCCCTACAATTTCTTTTTCATCTTCAAATGGAACAAACGGATTATATTTTTTATCCCATTCTTTTTTATCTGCCAGGACAGTATCGATATGAGCTGAAAGGTATAAAATGTTCTTATTATTATTTACTCGTTTTGGTTTACAAATAAGGTTATGTTGACTATCGAAGTAAACAAGATAGTTTGTTAAATATTTTTCAAAGTGATCTTTACAAAAATCTAATCCTTCATATAAGCCTTTCCGATTATCATAAACAGTATTCATCGACACTAATTGTTTTAAAAGATGTAGGTAAATACTATAATTTTTGTCTATGTATTCACTAAGTTTGTTAATCATTTAAGACAATTATAGTAAAAAGTTTTAATCTATCCTAACGGCGATCTACTCAATCTTCACGAGAGGCTATATAATTAACATGAATTATGAATACTATATTTTACCCTGCATGAAAAACAATTGCAGAATACAAAATTGAAAAGATATCAAAATAAGATAAATAATCCATTGTCTATGTCATTCTGGAGCGAAACGAAGTGAAGCGATAAAATCTATATAAGATCCTATCATCGCGCTGCTCCTCCAGGATGACATTGACAGGCTCTAATAAATTTCTATAAATTAATGAGAATAATTTCACTTTCACCATCTACTACTGAAATTTTATTTGCTCTTAATGCTGGCGATATGATTGTTGCTAATACGTATTTCTGCGATTACCCTTCCGAAGCAAAAAAACTACCTAAAGCAGGAAGTTTTTCGAATATTGATTTTGAAAAGATAAAGAAGTTTAAACCGGATTTAGTGATAACTTCCACAATAGTACAGAAAAGAATCAACTTAGAACTACAAAAAAAAGGCTTTAGAACAGTTTATCTAGACCCTCGGTCTCTTACAGATATATTATCTTCAATAAAACAAATAGGAAAATTAATAGGTAGAGAAAAAGAGTCGTCAAAAGTTATAAAAAAGATGCAAAAGGAAATCGTGAGATTAAAAAAAACCAAACCATCAAAAAAACCCAGAGTTTATATCGAAGAATGGTATGAACCACCTATGTATTCAGGCAACTGGGTACCAGATATTGTTGAACTCGCTGGAGGGACATATGGTTTAGCAACTAAGGGTGGTATCAGTAAAAATACTCCAGAAAAAAAGTTGTTTGCATTTGATCCGGAATATATTTTTGTCTCTTATTGTGGTTTTGGCAGAAAATCTGATCCGAATCGAATATTAAAACGAAAAGGTTGGGAAAACATTACCGCAGTTAAATCTAAAAAAGTATATCCACTGGATGAAACAATATTAAATAGACCAGGCCCTCGAATCCTTAAAGCCGCAAAGGAAATTCAAAATTATCTCAAATTGTAAAAAGACGTTTTGAAGTTTAAATAAAAAATTTTAGAAGACCGACTCTTTTTTAACACCAGTTCGTAGTACTTGGAACGAGAGAAAAAAACACAAAAGTACAAGTGCACTGCCTACTAAAAAAGGCAGCGGGACCAAAATTGTTGCGACTACTCCACCTAGTATTGGTCCAAAAATCATACCAATACTTTGATAAGAAGAATTCAGCCCCATGATTGTACCTTGCGATTTGGCATCTGCTTCTTGCGAAAGAATGGTGGGAATAAGAGTTTGGACAATGCTATTAAATAATGCCAATATGATTGATGCGATGACAAAAATGAATAAAGAATGCGAGGCAAACATAATTAAAAATGAAAGCGCAGTAAATACTAACCCTATTCTAAATGCCTTTTTAATACCAAATACTTTTGCAATGCGTCCGACCACAAATGTTTGTGAAATCAGACCGATTGTTCCAAACATGGTAAAAAGTAAAGCATTTTGAGACTGAGTCATTTTAAGTACATTCAAAGTAAATGGCTGAAATCCATAGAGTATTGCGCAGGAAAAGGCGAGGAAAAAAACGAGGGAGATGACAAATGTTATCCCAACATTTGGGTCAATTAACGTGCGCCACATTTTGGGAAAATCAAATAGTTTTCCCTGTTTGACTTCTCCCATATGCACATTCGTCTCAGGCAAATATAAAGCAGTCAAGGCCGCTGCAATCAGTGTGATTATCCCTGCAATAATAAAAGGAACCGCTTGACCGAAGCCTAAGGTAAGAGCTGCAATCGCTGGACCAAAAATAAAACCAAAGTTAAATGCTGAGCCAACATACCCAAATGCTTTTGCGCGTTCTTCTGGTTTTGTGGTATCAGAGATGACAGCAAAAATGACTGGCACATTTCCCGCTGTCAGTCCGTCCAGTGCTCGAGCAATAAAAAGAAATAGAGCATTTGGTGCAAAAGCCATGACAAAAAATGACGCTACTGTTCCGATTATTGAGACAAGAAGCATGGGTCTTCGACCATATTTATCCGAGAGGCGACCAATGATTGGAGTCGAGATGAATTGGCATATAGAAAATAGGGCAAACAAGAGGCCGTTTTGAAAATCTGAAAGGCCATATTTTTTGGAGTATGCATAGAGAATTGGGAATACAATCCCATACCCCATCATGTTTACCAAGGCTACTAAACATACAATCAAGAGACTTTTATTATTTTTTAGCATAAGTAAATATTGTAACATTCCTCAAAAAATATATCCCGCTTTAAACGGGATATATTATCTTTATGGGAAATCTAAATTACATGTTCATTGGCATCATTTCAAAAACTTCAACACTTGAATCAGGCATCATCATATATGGATGTGTAGAAAGCATAGCTTTTAACGCTTCCATATTTTCAGCTTGCACAACTGAATAACCTGTCGTTTGGACTGAAGTTTTTGAACTTCCGTCTTTGGTCATATGCATACCATTCAGAAGTGGTGTCCCGAAATCAACAAGTGCACTTCCTACTTTTTCTTTCCATGCCATCCAGGGCTCCATCATTTTTTTCATTTCATCTGGATTTTTATTGGCCATTCTTTCCTCAGCAGACATCGGCGACATGTACAATAACATAAATTTTTTCATTTTCTTATCTCCTCCTCTCTAAATAATGTCTATATAATAGCATAGTGATTTGTTATGATTCATACCATATGCCATGGAGTTTTAAAAATCACCCCCATTTTACAAAACCAAAAGATAACAATGGATATTTTGAACAAATGTCACGAATTGTTTTTTCGACCGGACTCAATTGGAATGTTGTAGAAAAAAAATGGCCTGATATAAAGAGAGAGTTTTTGAATTTTTCTGTAGAAAAAGTGGCGCAATTTTCAGATTTTGATTTGAAAGAACTATTAAATGACAAAAAAATGATCCGGAGCGCAAGCAAGATCAAAGCTATTATAAAAAATGCGAAGACCATTCTTGCTTTGCAAAAAGAGTTTGGTTCAGTAGAAAAATATCTTGATACAATGGAAAAAAGCGGAGTAGATAAGCTTCTCAAAGATCTAAAGAAGAGATTTTCCTATATGGGTAATTCTACTTCCATCATGTTCTTGTATGGAGTCGGGCACGAATCACCTGCACTTGAAAAAATCATGAAGATCTATCACAATAAAAAAGCCCCTTCTTACCGAAGATAAATATATTTTGTATTAACTACATTAATCCCAATTTATTTTTTTTGAAGATGACTAGTTTGTAGCCGTCGGGATCACGTATGACAAATTCTCTGTTGCCCCACGGCCAATCTCGTGGCTTACTTGAGGGTTTTAGCCCTTTTTTGACAAGACCTCTATAAAAATCATCAACATCATCTACACTTATGTATAAAAATAAACCTGCACCTTTATTAGTAAGATTTGCCTCTTTTTGAAATTCGGGCTTATCCTCCTTATCCTGGGGATGAAAGTCCATCCAAAACCAATTCAAACGAATCGATAGGTGGTCCGGCTCATTTTTATCAAACTTAAATCCTAAAGCCTTATAAAATTTGGCTGTTCTTTTAATGTCTTTGACGTAAGATACAATTCCGGCAACGCTTTTCATTTTCATAAGACAATTATATCAACTCACCTCAAGCAATTTAAGCGCTTCACTGATACTATTGGTGGTCATAAGTTTGATTCTCAACTGATTTGCTCCTATAAAATTATTAATATACATTTTGAAAAACTTTTTCATCACACTGAAGTTTTTCGTATCTCCATATATTTTTTTATATAGGTTAAGATGATTTATTAATACTTTTTTATACTCACCAGGTTTGTGAATTTTTGTGCCAGGCTCAAATACCCAAGGATTATAAAATACGCCTCTCCCAATCATTACTCCATTGACGCCGTAGACTTTATGTTTATTTTCAGCTTCTTTGAAACTCTTAACATCGCCATTACCAATGATGACTGTGTCAGGCGAAATACGATTTCTTAACTGTACAACTTTTGCAATTTCATTCCAATCAGCCGGAACGTCTGACATTTGTTCGACTGTTCTCCCATGCACGATAAGGGCATCAATCCCTTGTTCGAGTAAAAAACCGGCCCAATCTTCTGTTATTATTTCTTTAACTCCAATTCTTGTTTTTATACTTAAGGGTAATCCCTTTGCTCCTTTTTTTACAGCGACGATTATTTCTCGAGCTAGGGGACGGTTGTTGATCAAAGCCGAACACGCTCCCATTTTAAAAACAACTTTGACAGGACAACCCATATTGATATCTATGCCGTCGAATCCCAGCTTAACAATTAATTTTGCCGCCAAATAAAAATTTTTCGGGATCATTCCCCAGATTTGGGCAACGATCGGTCTTTGCTTTTCACTGAATTTAAATCGAGGAATTGTATTTTCAAATCCTTTTGAGTTTAACGACTCCACATTCGTAAATTCCGTAAACATAACGTGAGGTTTTGGCAGGTCTGTTGCCATAATTTCACGAAAAACATAATCAGTCACATTCTCCATAGGAGCTAACACTAAAAAAGGACTTGGTAACTTTTG
>OBEQ010398201.1_pt1 | contig 14077 bp, 18 predicted proteins | sample 1670901 | NCBI WGS metagenome assembly OBEQ01 (sample SAMEA104232315, study PRJEB22302) | groundwater metagenome | biome: forest; feature: aquifer; material: groundwater | place: USA | collected 2011-08-07 | depth 5.4 m
TGCCAAAAGATTAATGTTTCTGAATCTCCTGGTTTTTATGCTGGAGCTTATATTAAGCGAGGCTCTGGGACACCAATTTTAACAATGAGATTAATGGATGAAAGTGAATTTGAAACAGGCTCGTGTGAATTACCCCCTATGGGTGGAAATGAAGGAGAAGTTTCTTGTGAAATGAATGTCTCTGTTTCAACACCAAGAAACTATTATGTTTGTATTTTTGCTGACCAAAGCACAGATTATAAATTAAGAGGAAATAAGAATCCGACTAATAAGTGTGGTTTTTACGGGAATGATGTTACGACGTTGGAAAGTTCTTACGATCTTTTTTTGCAACAGAAAAAATTTGCTCCTGTTGGAAATTTTGTAATTAGCGAAGATGATTCTAACACTATAGCTGGAAAGATATCTGACTTTTTTGACGAGAAGTATAATTTTGATGGTGTAGGTTATAATTGTTCAAATTCGTGCACTTTCCCGATAAGCATTAAATCTCAATCAACACAGCAAATTTCATTTTTAAATTTGAATATGGAATATGATAAAAGCGGGGGGCGAGTTTCAGAAACAAATTTCTACGATGTTTCAAAAAACTCTCCTAAAATAAGTTCAGGTTATCAAAAGATTGATCTAAATAAAGCTAATTTTACTGTGCCTTCAAGTATTGGAAACACTACTTTGATATTAAAAATTGGAAGTCAGGAAATTTTGAATCAGAGAATTAGTGTTGAAGATACGCCATCTATTGATTATCTTTACCCTTTGAAAACAGCCGTAAATTTCCCAACTGATTTTATAGTTTCTGTAAATAATAGAAATAGGACTATAGTTAAATATGAATGGAACTTTGGGGATGGTAATAGTGTGGGTACAACAACGACAAATAGAGAGACTCATACTTACAATGATACTAAAAATTATACTTTAATTGTGAGAACTATTGACGATAAATCCTTTACTAGTTCTAAGAGCTTTCAAATTGAAGTGGGTTCTGCAAAAGATAAAATAAATGAAACATTATTCGTTGAAAAGAAGAAATTAGAAAGATTGAAAACTGATTTGGAGAACATGCCTGTAATTTTCAAAGATAATTTTGATAGTGCTCTAAACTTGACTGTAGACGAGGATGAAATAAAGAGAATTGAAAGAGGGTATGCTACTGCTTCGACGGAGAATACCTATTTTAATTTACTTCAAGATTTGTTGAAGATTGATTTGCCTGAATCAATCAATATAACTGAAAAAGCTGATAATGTTTTCTTTGTGCCTCCTACTTCTTCAATAAATGTAGAGGATATTGCAGATATCGCTGGGGGAAAACCAGAAGGGGTTGGTTCTGAAGACGTTTTAAAATGGCTTGGGGAAAATGTTGAGATGAAAGTTAATTATAAGGAATATTCTAAGATCTATAGTAATAGAAATGAGAAATTGCTTAAAACTTTTGTGTTGAATGTTAAACCAAAACAGGACTACTCGTATGATACATACATCTTTTTTCAAGATTTAGATAATTTAAAATTTGAAGGAGATGTTAATGATAAGAGTAAGACCGACAAGAATTTAGTTTATATCCCTTTACTGGAGGAGAAAGAAAAAAGTGTTACTTTTTCAACTACTTCAGATGTTGATTTCACTAATTTAAGAGTGTATGTTTCACCTTCTTTAGATAAACTTCCAGTAAGTGGAACAGGGAACAATTTAGTTTGTAATGCGGATAAGAAGTGTGGCCCTGGAGAAACATGGAAAAATTGTTCTGATTGCAAGCCTACTGGAATTATTGTTTTAGCGGTGTTTATACTTATTATAATTGCTTTAGGAGGATACTTCTTGCTTTACAGATGGTACAATACTAAATACGAAAAAAGCTTGTTTAAAAACCAAAATGATTTGTATAATATTATCAATTACATCCATGGTTCAAAGGCAAAGGGCTTAAAAGAGGAAGAGATGATTAGAAACTTGAAAAAATCTGGGTGGAGCGGTGAGCAGGTAGCTTATGCGGTGAAAAGGTATGGTGGAAAAAGAATAGGCTTGTGGAGTCCTTTTAATAAGAAATAGTTCATTTTGTTCACAAATGTTTAAAAACTAATTTGAATATTTGAACTTACTAAAGAGGTGACTTGATATGGCTATAAAAATCTTCAAAAATTTTGTTGATGGAATGTTCTCTAGGTTTTTTTCTAAAAAGAGGAGTATTAAACTTGGCTTTTATGGGCCTCCTAATGCTGGAAAAACTAGTTTGGCTAATAGAATCTGCAAAGATTGGACGGGAGAGGAAATTGGGTCTGTTAGTAAAATACCCCATGAAACAAGAAATGTGCAGTTTAAAGAGAAAGTAGAGATAAAATACAAGGGGAAGGTAATAACTTTCAAATTGATAGACACTCCGGGAATTGCAACTAAAATAGATTATGAAGACTTCTTGCATTATGGTATGGGCAGGAAAGAGTCTAAGCAAAGAGCAAAAGAAGCTACACAGGGTGTTGTTGAATCAATAAAATGGCTTGATGATATGGATATGGTTATTATCGTTCTAGATTCTTCTGAAAACCCTTATAATCAAGTTAATATTACAATCATTGGAAACCTTGTAGCAAGAAAGATTCCGGTGTTAATTGCAGCTAACAAAATAGACTTAAGAAAAGCAGATATAAAAAAAATAGAAGCTGCTTTTCCCGAATATGATGTAGTTGGAATTTCTGCTAAAAGTGGAAAGAACATGGAAGAGTTTTATGAATCTATTTTCCGTGTTTCTAAAAAAGCATAGCTAAAAAAGACTTAAAAATGCAAAAAACTATATATTATTATGAAAATAAAAAAGGGTGATAAAAAAGAGCTGAGGGGGCTGTCAATTCAGTTTATTCCTCATTCAGATATAAGAGGTCTGGATAGTAATGAAAGAATAAAAAAAATTCTAAGTATTGTTTTAGGAAATAATATTGTTGTATTGCAAGGAAGATTAAAAGCCGACGAAGAAGCACGTTTGATTGGAGATACGATGGCTATGATTGATTATTTAAAGGGTTTTAAAGGAATCGAGCTAGCAGTAATTGATGGACATGATAAAAATACCCCTTTGACTGAAAAGTTCAAAAGGAGATTTGTGAGTGCTCTTGTCGGAGATTTAAGTTCTATCACAATTATTGGGCCAGCAACTGTCGTTAAGGAAATAAAAAGAAATCCAAAAAAGATAGAGCTACTATTGAATAAGTAAATTCTTCCTAGATAATATTATAAACTTCTTTGTTTTCTCATAATTATGGCTCATCAATGTGTTCATTGTGGAAAGATTTATTCTAAAGCGAGTCAGGAAATTCTTTCAGGATGTAGTGAGTGTGGCGGGCATTTTTTCTTTTACGTTAGAGATGATCAGCTTGAAAAATTAAAGAGAGAGCCGCTGCCAATTCCAGAAAAAGATAAAGAAAGAATTGAGAAAGATGTTAGAGAGATGGTCGGAGCAGTTGATTATGAAACACCCGTTATTTTAGATTTGGAGTCAATACGAGTTATGGGAGAGGGAAAGTTTGAACTAGATTTAGTAAGATTGTTTAATAAAAAAATGCCATTGATATATAAATTAGAAGAGGGGAAATATGTAATTGATTTGGCTTCGACATTACAGAGAAATGCAAAAGATATTAAAGAGATAAGGGACCCTGATGAAAAATGAAATGTGGTAAATGTGATAATCAGATGGATATCAAGCTTGCATCTAAAGTTGAATGTAAGGGATGTGAGATGTTAACTAACATGAATACAATTTTAACAGTTAAGTGTTCTAAATGTGGGAATATATCCCAAATTCCTCTTTCAAGTAATACTATGTTTAGTGTTAAGAATAAAAAGAACTAACAGTTCTTTTCGAATCTCCCTTGAATTTGGTTCAAGACTGATTAATAATTACTTTTTTGTTTTAAGATAAGATTTCATCTTTTGCCAGTAGTTTTCATTCCAGCCTTGATCTAAATCTTTGTATTGTTCTTGGGGGACGCCAATTTGTGAAAAAGTTAGTCTTGTGCCAGTTCCTAAAGGTTCTAGAGTGAATGTAACAATTGAACTGTGCTTTAATGGCCAGTCACTTGCTCGCCATTTTTGAACTATTTTCTTATTTTCTATTATCTCTAGATTCTCACCTGCTATGTAATTTCCATAAGCTGTGAACTTATCACCTACTTTTCTGCCTATTGAAGCTTTGCTTTCGGTAAAATCAGAATGTTTCTTAGAATCCATTAATAATTCAAAGACTGTTGGAGGTTTGGCTTCAAATATAACTGTTTGTTTGATATTTTTTGTTAACATGTTTCTTCTAGAGCTTGTTAGAATATAAACTTTTGTTGTCTCTGGAGAAGACAAATTTAATTTTTAAAGATATTTTCAAGTCTATTGTTAAAATATCTGTCGACAACTCTCAAGAAGGATCTTGATTCTTCCGCTAAAGGCTCACTAGGAATATGTTGTTCATAAAAAACATCTGCCCTGAATTTTGTCTTATTCCCTAAGAATGAAATATCTAAGTAGTGTTTAGCTGCAGCTTCCTGTAGAGAAGGTTGTGAATCATAAATTGACTTTAAAAATTCTAATTGTTGATCATTTTTTACATGATTTCTAATTCTGAAAGTTAAATCCCAACCAAGAAGCCAAGAATCATCTTTTGCAAAAGATCGTCTATAAATTTCATTTCTTACACTTTCACTTGCCAATAACCCATTGTTAAATGTAAAAATCCTAGACTCTTTAAGTCTCTTTATAATGTTTGAAGATAAGTTGACTATAAATTTACCATATTGAGGTAATTTTTCATCTACTTCATTTAGAAAACCTTGCCAAGTGGTAAGATTTCTTCTAAGATAATTTATGAAGGGTTGGCTTTCAGAAACAAATTGAGAATATGTTTGAGGTTCTACTTGTTGAATTTGTTGACTTACACTTTCAAATTTTTCTAATTTTCCATTAATATCGGAGATCATATTTTCTAGAAATTTCTTTCTTGTTGCTTCGAACATAACTGCACTATTTATCGGATCTGCTATTCTTGCTCTAGCTGCTTGCAATTCATCTTCCAACTTATCAGAATACTGACTTAAATCTCCTAAATGTTTATCGAATAAGATTAATTCTTCCCAGAAAAATTTTAATATTGCGGGGTCCATTACAACTAATTGTCCTGTTTGTGGGTGAACCCAACGGTTTTTCCATGCATCTGTTTCAAATATGTCTTTCATAAATAGCATCCTAGACTAGAGTCTATTAATTTATACATAATTTCGTGCAAACAACTTTGCTTTATAAATGTTACTTCTTTGTTATTTTAAAGTGACATTGGAATAGGGGATTTTCCTATTTTTGTTAATTATAAAAAGGCATTTTAATTAATTAGTACATGAAAAGTATTCAAAAAATTCTTGAAATAGAAAAGAAGAAAATAAGTCCTGATGCAGTAGTATTGAAAGAATTGAAAACAAAGCTAGATGATTTCTTGGTGAAGCTAAATAAAGAAATTAAGCAAGGCAAAATTGGAGCAGAGTATTTTGTTGGGGGAAGTTTTGCTAAGGGAACTGTTATTAAAAAAGAGAAATACGAAATTGACTTATTTTTACGTTTTGATAAGAAATATTCGGAGGAAGTTTCTAGTATCTCAGAGAATTTGATCAAAAGAATTACTAAAAATTATGTAAAGATTCATGGTTCTAGAGATTATTTTCAAATTCATCTTGGAGAAAATATTATTTTAGAGCTTGTTCCTGTTGTAAAGATATCTAAACCAAAAGACGCTGAAAATGTAATTGACTCTTCATATTTTCATGTTAATTATGTGAAAAAAGAGTTGAAAAGGAATAAAAAATTAGCTGATGAGATTAAAATTGCCAAAGCATTTGCCTATGCACAGAATTGTTATGGGGCCGAATCATATATACAGGGTTTTTCAGGATATGCTTTGGAATTATTGATAATATATTACGGTAGTTTTGAAAAATTCTTAAAGGAGCTTGTTAAAGCCAAAGGCAAGATCATTATCTTTAATAAAAAGGATTTTAAAAATAAGAATGAAGTGATGCTTAATCTGAATAGTTCCAAACTTTCATCTCCGATAGTCTTGATTGACCCCACATTTAAAGAACGTAACGCTTTGGCAGCTTTATCACAGGAGACTTTTGATAAATTTAAATCTGCTTCTAAAGAATTTTTGAAAAATCCAAGTGAAAAATTCTTTGTAAAAAAAGACGTGGATTTTGATAAAATTAAAATGAATGCTTTGAAAAATAAGAAAGATTTTGTTATTGTTGAATTGGAAACAGATAAACAAGAAGGAGATATTGCTGGAAGCAAAATGTTAAAATTCTATAAATTACTGAATGCTGAATTGGAGAGGTATTTTAAAATCAAAGATACAGATTTTTCATATAATGGTAGCAAAACAAGTAAATTTTATATTATCGCTGAAGGTAAGAAAGAATTGTTGTTACGAGGCCCACCAGTTAAGTTAGAGAATCATGCTGCACAATTTAAGAGGCAGCATAAGAATGCTTTTGTTAAAGGAAAGAACTTATTTGCTAAACAAAAGCAAGAATTGAAATTAAAAGATTTTTTGAGAGTGTGGAGAGACAAGAATTCTGGAAAATTAGAAGAAATGTATGTTAAAGATATGAAGATTTTTGATTGAGTTAATTACTTGGTATTTTTCTGTAATTTGGGTAATTCATTCTATAATTTTTATTATAAAGTTCGCGTAATTGTGGACATTTATTCACATATTTGCAAACAGTCATTTGAGGAATTCCTTCGCTTTTAGCAATTGTATTTTGGCTAAGCCCTTTCAATAATCCATTTTTTATTAATTCTATTTTTCTTTCTCTTTCTAATTCAGTTCTTCTTTTTGGCCTTTTAAGATCTGGGTGATATAACCTCAAATATTGATAGAAAGAATAATTAGTATTTGTAAGAAATTCTGCGATATCTTCAAAACTGTCCCCATCATTAATAAGTCTTTTAACCAGATTATATTTTTTATCTGCTTTTGTTTTAATCCTATTAATTGGTTTTTCTAGATGATGGTAACCAATATATTGTTCTACTGCTTGATGTGATACTGCTAATATTTTAGCAATTTCACCCTGATAATGCCCTGCCGAAATTAAATCTTTAATTAAATTATAATGTGGTTGATCTATAGTCCCTTTTTTTCTTCCAGTTTTGATTTTTAGTCCTTGATCTTTCAAACATTTTAATATTGTCCTATAACTATAATCAAGTTCTCGTGAAACTCTTAAAGCATTATTATCTTTAAGATAAGAATCAACTATTTTCTGAATTTCTTCTTGAGATAATTCTTTACCAACCCTCTTTTCTAGATTTGAGGACATTTTATTTTGAAAATTATTTACCCTTAAAGGCTTTTTCAAACAAATCGGCCATTGATTCTGCGAAGAAAGCTGAATTAAGCCATACGGCGCTTTCTTCTTCATCAGAGTTCTTTGAGATGTAAAATAAAACTTCTTTCTTGTCTGAGATGAAGAATTTTCCTTCTAGGTGGAGAGATTTTATAGGGACTTCAAATAAAGCAGATAACTTTTGTACTGCTTTTGGGTCGCCCTTTAAGGCCATTTTTATACTAACTTTAGAACTTTTCAATCTTTCAAAGATTTGTTTGTATATTCTCATTTTTGATGTTACGTCATCTACATCTGTGCAGATTATAACTTCTTTTTTAGAGTTTAACAAGACTTCACGTAATTGATTCATTATATTTGGTTTTCCTTTTAATGAAGTTGAGATATCTTCTCTTTTAATAGGTGTTAAACCAGAATGATATAATTTTTCTAATTCGCCATACTCTTCTGTTTCTCTTATTTTAGATAATGATTTGATTCTGTCGTCTGTATTTCTTATTGTGTTTTGTTTTAATTTTTCTATAACGATTTCCGGTTTTACTGCTAAATATTTAACAGGTTTACCTATTTTAGCTATAGCAAAGCCTCTTTTCTCAAGACTTTCAAGAACATCGTATGTTCTTGATCTTGGAACTCCGGAAATGTCTGCAACTTCTCCAGCAGAAGCCATTCCTTTTCCAATTAAGGCAAGCCAAACTTTAGTTTCATAAATATTAAGGCCGAAGTAATCTTTTATTTTCTTAACTAGTTCTGGTTTTACTATCATTTTATCTTTTTAAGGCTAATTCCAATTGATTTAATTTATCTGATTCTAATATTTCGTCTCTAGAAATGTGATATCTTTCATCTCCTTGTATTCCTATTTTTGCATAATTTCCACCAATATCAGTTAGATCAATTCTTATCGGTCCAAATTGTCCTCCTTCAATATAAATAGATTGCTTGAGCTTTCTCGTTAATATTAATGCCATTTTATTTATAACTCTCCTGAGGTGTTTCTTGTTGAGTAGGCTCTTGGGGTTGTGTTTGTTCTTCTCTTCTATCAGATATAATACGATAATTTGCTTGACCGATACGGGATAAAACGTTTTCAACATAATTTCCTTCATAAGCTACTCTTATCGCTTCTCCACTAGTTGTTTGAAGCTCGTCATTTTTTATGACAGATGCATTAATTCCTTTACTTTTTAGAATACTCACTAGGCCAGATGCATCCTTTCCGTGTGGAGATTTTATTTCAATAATTCTTGTTATCATTTTGATTATTTTTGTGTTTTAATTTCTCAGAATTAACAGTCCTGAGGTACTGATCACCTTGATCATCACCTCTACTAATCACTCTTGAATAGTTGTATAAATGGGGCTTTATAAATGTTGCTATTTTGTCACCTTTCATGAGTAGAAACAAATGGCAAAGATTTAAAAACGAAGTGTTGTAATTGATTTGATGGATAATCCAATCTTTGGTTTGCAGGGAAAAAATAAGTTATTAAAAGACTATAGAGATAAATATGTAATTTTATATCCACAAAATGCATCAAATTTTAGCGGTAAAATTGTAGACATTGATGAATTTAATTACATTGTTCTTAATCCGTACCAGGGTGTAAGTTATGACAAAGAAAAAGGGGCAATAAGACTACTTATAGATGAACCTGCAAGAGTTCGTCTTGGAGATGTTATAGCCATTGAGCCAGTTACTCGCGAGAATTTAGAGAATTTTTGTGAATTTAAGAATAATCAAGATAGAATAGACTTAGAAATTAAACTCAAGTCACTATCATCTCCTAAATCAAACTAATTAACCAAGATATTAACATTCCGGCGAACATTCCTGCTGAGATGAAGGGCATTGCAGGATAGAACTTGCCTTTTTCTGCAAAGAAGAATAAATATGATAAACCGAGAGTTGCTCCAAGGATTACTAATAAGGCTGGCACGATTCCGAAAAATCTTAACATGACGCCTGAAGTCATAATTGGGAAAACAACATCTCCACCACCAAGAATAGCCAAATTAATTTTTACACCTTTCTTTTTTAATTGTTTTGGAGTCATGGCTTTAATTTGGGCTTTTACTTTTTTACTAGCATAAGGAACATAGAAACCGGCAAAGATTTTCAGATGTTCTATTTGGTATTTGGCCATTTTTTGCATAAAGCCTGCATGCCATACAGCATATATATCATAAATAGAAATTAACACAAGTAAAGTAATCATTACTATTAGACTTGTTCTTCCTGTCCATTGAGTTAGTAAAGGAACAAAAATTGCAGCAATTCCGGGGTAGATTAATAATTCTGTAAAATTATGGATTAAGATATTCCTTTTGAAGACTTTATAGAAAGCAAAGGGTAATGCGATTATTACGGACAGAAATTCTGAATAAGTCATTCCCCAGAAAAATGATTTAGTTAGCCCAGGAATGAATACATTAAATGTAACACCTAAAGCCAGAACTATTACAATGAAAAACCAGAGTCTTATAATTAATTCTGCTCTTATTTTAGATAGTAAAAGGACAAGAAGAACTGCGAAAATAAATGACACAATAAAACTTCCGAGAAACCCGCCAGGGCTTACTTCCCCAGGAGGAGCCATCCCATATGGAAGTTTTGGAGTAACATTTTGACCATTGACAACATGAGGAGTGTATTGATTTACAACATAGAGACCGATAAACTGCGTTAGGATAAACATTGCAAGTAAAATTATTGTTATTCTGATATTGTGTTTCAAATTATATTAAGTGTGTAATTAGGTGTTTATTTGAGACGATTATTACTAAACCAAGTAGAAGGGAGATTAAATCACTAAGGAGTTTATTGTCTGGAAATAAGAATATATCCATAACTCCCGTGAGGCCGCGCCATAAAGCAATTATTGCAAAAGCTGCAATAAGAATATAAAAAACATGATGTTCGTGGTCCTCTTTTTCACTCATTTTTATATTAGTTGTGGGAAGTTTATAAATTATTATCTTTGGACTAGTCGGTCTACTAAAGAAGGATAACCTAAAAAGTTCTGTCGAACTAAATGAATTCTTTTTTCTTTGTTTTTAACTTGTTTACAATTTCTTCCAGCCTTGAGAGATTCATATAATTCACAAAGAGCAAGTATTTGTGATGAGAATAATATCTCTGGATTGTTGTATCTTACTTTAATTTCTGGAGTTTTTTGTACTTTTCTTTCTTGAATAGGATTTTGTTTGTAGCTCTGATGTGACTGAATTATTTCTCTTACTTCTTGAGATAGGTCACTTAATTGCAAGAAGTCTTTTCTTTTGAGATTTATACCTCCACTTTCTTTATTCATTAAAGGAAAAATTTTTGATAAGATTCCAGCAGGAACTTTTGAATTTCTTTGATCCTCATGAAGCAGGCCCGCATAGCCTAAATTAACAAGATCGTGATCATAAAACAGGTAATCTTGGCCTAAGTCAATAGAGAGCAGAGCTACTTTGTAACTGTGAGGATAAGTATGGTTTTGATTTTTTATATTTCTCAAGTGTAAACTTAATAGAGGATCTAATTGTACTTGTTCTAGAATTTGTCTAGACATACTATATAAAATTTTTGCCATAAAGATTGCGTATTTTCCACCTATTTAAGTTTTATCGTAAATTTATCACATAAATTTATTTAAACAATAAGTTGATGATACTAAATGGTAAGCAATAAAACACTAGTTGGATTAGTAAGAAAAGTTGATGTAATTCTAAGAGAAGAGTTAGGTAAATCAAATATTGAGTGTGATATGGCAGAGGCAAGAATGTGGGATGCTAAATCCGTTGGAGTTGTTGGTGACGAAAGAGCTTATGGTTATATAGCTGAAATAACTTTATATCAAAAAGATAATTTTGTTTGGGATACAGAATTTAATAGAAGATTAAGTTCACGAATTACTAATGAGGTTAAAGAAGTTGGAAGAGTTGTTTATTTGATAGGATTCAAATAATTACTTTAATCTCAAGGTCTCCAAGTTTCTTGGAACATTTGTTTCAATTCTTTGTAACTTGTATAGTGTTGAAGCTAGATCTAAAGATTTAGAAACTTCGCCGTGATTGATAATAATCCTTTTTGGGCGAGGGTTTATAGTTGCGACAAAAGCTAATAATTGATTCCTTCCAGAGTGGGCTGACATTCCATCTATTGTATGGACCTCTAGATTTATTTTAACATGTTCTTCTTTACCATCAACTATCATAACTGTTTCTTTTATTCCTTCTTGAATTAATCTTCCCAAAGAACCAGAGCCCTGATAACACACAAAAAGTATTGCATTATTCTTGTTCCCGGCAAATTCCCGGAAATATTCAACTGAAGCACCACCTACAAGCATCCCAGAAGTTGCTAAAACAACACATGGGCCGCCTTCAATTACTTCTTTTCTTTCTTGGGCAGAGCCAATACGTTTAAAGTTTTCAGATAAGAAAGGATTTTGATCTTGAAATATTTCTGAACGAACTGTGTTAGATAAAAAATCGGGATAAGCTGTATGAATTGCATTAATGTCCCAGATCATACCATCGATATAAATTGGAATTTTTTGTAACACTCCAGATTTTATAGCATCTTCTATAATTAACATTGTTTCTTGTGATCTTCCTAAACCTAGTTCTGGAATAAGAACTTTTCCACCCCGGCCAATTGCTTCTTTAATTAACCCAATAAGTTCTTCTTCTGCTTTATTTCTTGGAGGCAAAATATCGTTTTTACTTCCATATGTTGATTCTAAAGTCATTGTTTCTAATCTAGGGAAATTTGTTGCAGCCGCATCTAACAATCTTGTTTTTCCGTATTTTGTATCTGCAGTGTACAAGAAATTGTGTAATCCATTTCCAATATTTATATGAACCATTGCACTTCCAAGAGCGTGACCCGCATTATAAAATGTAATTCTGATGTCCGGCATTATATCAGTAACTTCATTATAATTTAAGCAGATAGAGTGTTTTACCATCTCTTTAATGTCTGTTGAAGAGAATAAAGGTTGAGATGCTTTTTTGTACGCTACTCCAATAAAATCTAGAGCAATTAATGCTGTAATATCACGTGTTGGAGGAGTCATGTAAATTGGACCTTTGTATCCCATTTTATATAAATAGGGGACGAGACCACAATGATCTAGATGTGCATGTGAAAGAATTACAGCATCTATTTCATTTATATCAAATTCTGGAACATCGAAATATGGAAATTTATCAGAGCCTTGAGAAGCAACATCTATTCCACAATCTAAAAGAATTTTTGAAACAGGAGTTTGTAGTAATAAGCAAGAACGACCTACCTGTCTTCCACTTCCTAAGTAAGTTAATCTGACCCATTCATCTACTTTATCAGGAGACCATTCTTTGAAAACTTTTTTCCCAATTTCATTAAGGAATTTTCTTCTGTAATTGTTATTAGCATATAAAACTTCACGGATATTTTCAGTGATTTTACTTGCAATTGCGGGACTTCTTTGAACTTGTGGAGACCACAACGTTTTATATTTTATTTCGTTTAAGATTGAACCTTGTTTTCCTATAACTAATCCTGGTTTTTTAGCTTCTATAACTACAATACTTCTATGTGGGTCAAAAAGGATTGCTGTTAATCCTGCTTCTTCAGGGATCATCTCTTTGATTATTTTTTCAGTTTCTTCTTGAGAAGAAAGGATTTTAGTGTCACATCTAAGTTCGACTCTTTTCTTTAATTTGTCGACAATTTCTTTAATTTTTCTTTCGCCTTCTTGGAAGAATTTTTCATTCTTTGTGTAAAGAACAATGTTAGCGCCTTCAAAATTAGCCTCCTCAATCATTCCATGGAGGTCATCTGTTATATTTTTTAAAATGTCCATTTCAATTAAATTCCAAAAATTTCATGTTTAGATCTAAAAATAATTTTAATCGTCCTTAAAAGAGGGTGTAATTTCTTGAGAAACGACTTTTTTGATTCCATCCTTAGTAATCGCGTATATGTCAATTCCGAATCCTGACCCAGTATCTCTTTGTGTGGAAGATTTTAAAGCTTCTTTTGCAAGTTCAATTCCTTCAGTAACTGATAATCCTTTTTTGTATTGTCTTTCTAAAAGACCAAGAATAAATGGCATTCCGCTTCCAAAGTTTGCATCATAATCTTCAACTTTTACTACACTCCCTGCAGGTTCTATACTGTACAATTCGGTTTTTCCATCTTCATCGTAGCCTGCAACTAAACTTCCTACAATGCTCATTATAGCTGAAAACTGTCTTATTTGATAGTATGTTACGGTTGAGTATAGATTTGCAGCTTCTCTCACTGTTGGTCTTGATCTTGATCTTAATTCTTTTATTTTAAGTTCTGCAGCGATTACTTTTTTAGATCTTTGAATGTCTGAAACACTGCCAGTGCAAGCAACTAAGGCATAATCTGTGAAAGCTGTTATTTTCTCTGAATTTTTGTTTAAAACTAGATTTCCAGCTGTAGATTGTCTGTCTGCGCCTAGAACTATTCCGTCTTTACAAACAATTCCAATTATGCTTGTATTAGATTTCAAGACATAGTCATTCAATTCTTTATTCATTTAGAACACCTAAGATTTATGATATATTGTAATTTAAGATATTTATAAACTTTTCGGAGCGTTTTTTATTGCTTCAAAATAGCTATTCAGGTCATAATTCATTATTGCTTTAGCTATATCTGCTGGAACAAATGCAAGATTAACGAA
>OBEQ010701014.1_pt1 | contig 14077 bp, 13 predicted proteins | sample 1670901 | NCBI WGS metagenome assembly OBEQ01 (sample SAMEA104232315, study PRJEB22302) | groundwater metagenome | biome: forest; feature: aquifer; material: groundwater | place: USA | collected 2011-08-07 | depth 5.4 m
CAAACATCCAATCAATCCTTTGTCATTTGCCGCTACCATGGGGAAGTCTCCGAAGTTTTTCCTAATGTATCGGAACAATTTCCGGATTCTTCCCTACTTATCCCTCTCCCAAATTATGAGTTAAGATGCGTAGGCCCTGGCTGTTAACGTGACAAATTGGCACCATTTGACAATTTTTTTTCGCAGGCGAAGACCCCACGTTTTAACTCTGGCAAAAGATCGAGAGAGAGCGTAATTCCTTTTTTGGTTGGCCGCATTTCCTCGGTATCTTTTGGGCGATAAAAAACGCGTAAGTCTAGATATGTCCGATCCTTATATTCGCGTAAACTGAAGTAAACAGTTTCATCTTGGTTGCGTGCAAACTTATAGAGAATTTGATTTTCCATGTGACTCCCTAGGTTGGTGGGAAGATAGGGACAATCGCTGACTAACGATATATGATGATAAGTTATATTTTATTTGTTGTCAAGTAATATTAGTTAGACCATTGATCAGCTTGATTCCACGAACGAGGTAAGCAAAGGCAGAGGCAATAGTGAGGCTGACGGCTCCGAACCAGACAAAGCGTGAATGTTCCCACCCGATTAAGACAACAAGGATGGTGAGCATTTGAAAAAACGTAGTTAATTTTCCAAGTAAATTTGGTCGGATCCGTAATTGTCGAGTTGTCAAAAATATAATAACGAGTCCACAAATGATAAATAGATCACGAAAAACAATTACGACAATCACCCATATCGGAGGTTTAATGATAAAAGCGCTTGAAAGGGTAATTCCAAAAAAACCAGAGAGTAGTAATAATTTATCCGCCAAAGGATCTAAGAAGGTACCAAGCTCGGTTTGTTTTTTGAAGGTCCGCGCAATAAAACCGTCAGCCGCATCTGAGGAAATAGCAATTAGAAATAAAGCGATGGCTAGTGCACGAAAAAAAGTGTGACTACTGTTGTAGTAAAGGAGGAAACTGTAAAAAACTGGGACTAAAAAAATCCGCAGTAAAGTAATATAATTCGGAAGATTCACCGCTCAATTTAGAACTTGATTTAATTCGCTTGCAAGCTTTTGATCCGTGTGTTCAATTTCATTTTGTTCTGAAGATAGACGGACGGAAACGATTTTGGAAACGCCTGGCTCCTGCATGGTGACACCATAAAGCGCATCTCCCATTGCGATGGTCTTGCGGCTATGAGTTATAATAATGAATTGCGTTGTGCTCAAAAACGGTTTGAGGACATTTAGAAAACGTTCGTTATTCGCTTCATCGAGAGGTGCATCAACTTCATCTAGGACGCAAAATGGTGACGGTTTTACCGAAAACAATGCCAACAGTAATGCAATAGCCGTAAGCGCTTTTTCCCCTCCTGAAAGTAAACTAATGTGCTGGAGCTTCTTTCCCGGAGGTCGTGCCACAATATCAATGCCTGATTCAACTAGGTTGATCTCATCCAGCAAAATAAGGTCAGCTTGCCCACCTTTAAACAAAGTGCGAAAGTATTCTCGGAAAGCTTCTCGTACGCGCATCAATGTATCTTCGAAAAGTCTTTTGGTGGTACGGTTAATTTTTCGAATAGCTTCTAAAAGTGAATCACGGGCTTCAGTGAGGTCTTGTTTTTGGTTTAGGAGAAAATCGTAACGACTTTTTAATTCTTGATATTCATCAATGGCAAGAAGATTTACAGTCCCGATGGAGTCCAGTTTCTCACGCAAGCGTTCAATTTCAAGCTTGGCTTCCTCTAATTGTCCTACAGGGACAACGTACTCGGATGGATTTAATTCAGTGAGGTTAATTTTGTAACGACTCATCAACTCTTGTCGAATTGAATTTTTCTGGTGATTCAGTTCCATTTGTTTTAGATTGTATTCATGAAGTTTTTGTTTCATTTGTTCAAGCGCTTTTATGGTCTCTTGGGTTTTTTCGGCTGCTTGATTGCGCTCTAAAATTAGTTCATTTCGTTTACGTTTCACCTGCTCTGTTTCAACAGAACGCTCCATTAAGAGCCCAGCGGCTTTTTCTTTTTTATGAGCAAAGGTTTCTGATTCTTTTTCAAGTTGTCTGATTTGTCGGGAGGATTCTTCGCGTTCACTGGTTAACATGTTAATTCGCAAAGTGATATCGTTGAGTTGACTCTCAAGAAAAGTGAATGTGCGCTCAGCATCACTTCTTTTTTCCAATTGCATTTCCAATTTTGAAAGCGATTGCGCGAGGTCGCGCTCCACAGTTTCTTTTGTACTTTTTTCTGCATCAATTTGTTTTCGTAAAGTATCAAAATTCTTTTGCGCTTGTTCCTGTTGGAACTCAAGATCTTTTAATTGATGGAGCAACTGGCGTTCTTGCGTCTGAAGGCTCTTAGCGAGAGCCTCATGTTCGCTTTCCTCTTGGTGAATCAGAAGGAGTTCGTCTTGAATTTGTTTTAAATGTTCCGAAGCCCCGACAGCCGTTCCTTCAGCGCGCTCTAAAGCAACTTGATGCGTTACAATCTCCTGATTAAGTTTTTTCTCCTCTTCCTGAGCTGCTTGCTTCTCTCGTTCTTTTTCCGATAAAACGCTGGCCGATTCTTTTTCTTTAAAAGTAACTTTTGCAATTTCGTGCTCAAGATGTTTTATTTCTTTTTTGCGCGCTAAGGTGCTGTGTTCCGGCGTGTAATCGCCGTTTCTGAGCGTGATTTGAAATTCCGGTCCGAAAACTGCCCCTGATTTTGAAATTAACTTAATCCGTCGGGCCAAATGTGCTAGCTCGGAGATGCTTTCCGATGTAATTTTTTCAACAATGTAGACTTTTCCTAGTAGGTTTCCAAATATTCCGTCATATCCTTTCTGAACTTTGATTACATCCCACAGTCTTTTTTTAATTAAGGGGTGGGTCTCAGCTTCGGAGTCTCTTGCGAGTGAGCCGTTGAGGACAGCCCGGTCCTTTATAAAAATAGTGGCATGATGAGAGGCGGTTTGTTTTAACTGGTTCAAGAGGTAAACGGCCGTCTCTGTATTTTCTGCAACCACTGCTTTCAAGGAGTCGGCAAGAGCAGCTTCTATAGCCAGTTCATATCCCGGCTCGATTTCAACAAGGTCCAAAAGAGCTTTCACCGTCCCTCGCACAGAAGGATGGGAACCATGCGCAACTAGGATTTTTTGGGCATCTGGCCCATTGACATGATTCAGCTCCTGAAGAAGAAGCACCTGACCTTCCAGTTTCATTTTTTGCATTCGGAGGTTTTCGACTTGCGTGCGAGTAGCTTCAAACAAAGTTTCAAGGTTCTCCTTTTTGTGAAGAAAATGTATCAACGTATTGCGGGCTTCAATCAATTTTGCTGCGTGTCCGGAGCGTTCTTGGTTCGTGACTTCCTGGCGGTTCGCGAACGATCTTAAAACCTCATTTAATTTTGTTTTGGAATCTTTAAGAGCTGCTTGGGTTCGCTCTAAGGTGAGTAATTCAATATGATTTTTGTTTAACCCATTTTTAAGATCCGAAATTTGCCGCGCAAGATCAAAAAGAAGGGTTTGTTGCCCAGCGATACCTTTGTCTTCAACACATTTTTTGTTATGAGTGTTCGTCAATAAAGATTCTTTTTCATTTTTTTCGTTTTGAAGCTGGTCAATCAGATGAGCTAATTGTTTGTGCTCTTCCTCTTTTTGTTCGATTTCAGGGCGAAGCGTGTCTGATCTCTGATTCAAAGATTCAACTTCGCCCAAAGCTTTCTCAGCGTTTCGTTTTAAGAATTCAATTTTTTCGCGATGAAACTTATCAGAACTTTCTAATGCGGCAAGATCCTGCTTTGTTTCTAAACGGCCCATTTCATATTCGATAAAATTTTGTTCGAGTTCGCGAAGGTTGTCTTCCAATTCTCGAGAGAATTTATTTTGCTGCGATGCCTCTTCTTCCAAGGAAGAAAGCGAAGCTGTTTGGTCGTTCCGTTCTTGGTCTAAAGAGCTTAGCTCGCGATCGAAAGCTTGAAGCTCAAAAAAAGCTTTTTGAACTTCAAGCTTTTTGAGCCGCTCAAATTGATCTTTGTAACGCTCCGCTCGCTGAGCTTGCCGTTCCGCGTAGCGGATGTTTCGTTCTACTTCGTTCACGATATCGTTGAGACGGATCAGATTCTCCTCGGTTCGTTCCAGTTTTCTAAGGGCTTCTTCTTTTTTGACTTTGTACTTTGAAATTCCAGCCGCTTCTTCAATTAAGGAACGGCGCTCTTCCGCTTCTGCATTTAGAATGTAGTCAATTTGTCCCTGCTCTATCATAGAATAGGAATTAGAACCAATACCTGTGTCCAAAATTAAGTCTTGAATATCCTTAAGGCGGCAAGGGGTTTTGTTGATTAAATATTCACTTTCCCCAGACCTGTGAAGACGGCGCGTAATGACAACTTCTTCGTATTGAATAGGCAATTTTTGATCGGAATTGTCGATCGTGAGAGAAACTTCAGCAAAGTTGACGGGTTTCCTGAAATCTGTTCCGGCGAAGATGACGTCTTCCATTTTGATTCCCCGGAGGAGTTTGGCGCTTCGTTCTCCTAGGACCCAACGAATGGAATCGGAAATATTGCTTTTTCCACAACCGTTTGGGCCCACGACACAGGTAACGCCCCGTTCGAAGGAAATTTCAATTTTGTCAGCGAAAGATTTAAATCCGAAGAGCTCAATTTTTTTGAGGTACATATCAGTCTCGGCTTGGGCTGATCTTGACTAAAGATCACACCTTCTGTGGTTGTTTTATTATCGTCATCAAAATAAGGAAGTTTAACAGATAATAATACTGCGAGGAAGCGGGATATGCCAGAAATAAAAAAGACGGTAAGACTGTAGAATTAACCTTCAAATTGCTTCAAACAAATAGCGGCGTTATGGCCGCCAAACCCGAGAGAATCCGACACGGCTACTCGGATTTTTGCTCGCCGGGGTTCATTCGGAACATAATCTAAATCACATTCAGGATCGGGGTGCTTATAATGAGCCGTTGGCGGAACAATTTCATTTTTAATCGCCAATGCAGTAAAAATTGCCTCTACCCCGCCCGCTGCACCTAAGAGATGACCCGTCATGGATTTTGTGGAACTTACCATTAATTTTTTAGCCACAGGTTCTGTAAAAGCCCGTTTAATGGCAAGGGTCTCGACTTTATCGTTCAAAGGTGTAGAGGTTCCATGTGCATTGATATAATTCACATCCTCAGGTTTTAGTTTTGCATCTTTAAGAGCATTGGTGATACATCGGGTAGCCCCTCTTCCTTCAGGATCAGGTGCTGTCATGTGAGTTGCATCAGAAGTCATTCCATATCCCACCAACTCACAGTAAATTTTCGCGTTCCGCTTAAGGGCATGTTCTAGTTCTTCAAGGACAATAACGCCGCAGCCTTCTCCCATCACAAAGCCGTCCCTCGTTTTGTCGAATGGCCTCGAAGCGCTTTCCGGTTCGTCATTGTGTGTGGTAAGGGCTTTCATCGCATCAAAACCGCCAAAGCCGAGAGGCGTGATGCAAGCTTCGGTCCCACCGGCAAGCATGACTAACGCTTCGCCTCTTTGTATAATTTTAAAGGCATCTCCCAGTGCGTGAGTGCCTGTAGCACACGCTGATGCCACACAAGTATTGGGCCCTTTTAAGCCCAACTCTATTGCAACTTGTCCCGGTGCCATATTGACAATCAGCATTGGAATCAAAAACGGAGAAACGCGGCCCGGTCCTTTCTCAAGAAGGATCTTATGTTGCTCTTCAATGGTATGAAGCCCGCCAATTCCAGAGCCGATGAGCACTCCACAAAGATGAGGGTCTTCTTTGGAAAAATCTAAGCCTGAGTCTTGGACGGCCATTTTGGCTCCCGCAACCGCAAATTGAACAAAGCGATCAGTTTTTTTAAGTTGCTTTGGTGAAAGGAATTTGAGGGGCTCGAAATTTTTTACTTCGGCCGCTACTTTGCAGGAAAAGTATTGAGGGTCAACTTGGGTTACGCGAGCGATTCCACTTTTAACTTTCAGAATCGCATTCCACGCATCTTCGACATTATTTCCTATTGGGGTGAGACAACCAAGTCCGGTGAGGACCACACGACATTGCATAACGGATTAGCTAGCTGGGAAGGAGAAATAACCATGGAGAAGGGCGCGCCTTACTTGGCGGCGCATTTCTCTTCGATGTACTTTATGGCATCCCCTACGGTTTGGATTTTCTCTGCGTCTTCGTCTGGAATTTCAATTCCAAATTCTTCTTCAAGTGCCATGACGAGCTCGACTGTGTCGAGAGAGTCTGCGCCCAAATCGTCAACAAATGATGCTTCAGGAGTTACTTCTTCTGCCTTTACTCCCAATTGTTCAACAATGATCTCGGTGATTTTATCTTGTACCGCCATTCTTGCCCCTCCTTGATTTCGTTATGTACTTAGTCCGCCGTCTACTGCAATCACTTGACCTGTTAAATAACTCGATTGCTCAGACGCTAAGAAAACTGCTAGATTTGCGATGTCTTCGGGCTCTCCATAACGGCCTAATGGGATATGTTCTTTAACTTCCGTTTCGACTTTTTCCCCTAACTGCGCTGTCATATCCGTATTGATAAACCCAGGCGCAATGGCGTTTACGATAATGTTACGCTTCGCGAGCTCTTTTGCAGCCGTTTTGGTGAAAGCGATTATTCCACCTTTTGACGCTGCATAATTTGCTTGGCCGGCATTACCGGTTAACCCGACAACAGAGCTCATATTGATAACTCTCCCGCTCCGTTGTCTGATCATCGGTTTTGTGACCGCTTTGGTAAACAGGAAAACACTTTTCAAATTAGTAGAAAGAACGAAATCCCAATCATCTTCCGACATCAACGCAAGCAATTGATCGCGCGTTGTCCCGGCATTGTTGACGAGTATATCGATCCGCGAATAGGTGTCAAGCGTTTTTTTGACAGTTTCCTCGATCTTTTGAGCATCTCGAACATCAAAAGCAAAATGGAGTGGTTTGTGACCAAACGTGCGCTCAATTTCAGCGCAAACACTTTCCAAAAGTCCTGCGTTGGTCGCGCAGAGTGCAAGTTTTGCGCCTTCTTTTGCAAAGGAAAAAGCGATTGCTTTTCCGATTCCTCTGCTCGCTCCGGTAATGATCGCAACTTTGTTTTGAAGAAGCATTTTATGAATCCACAGAGATGGGTTTTAGTTGTTCCAAGTCAGCTCTTTTTTCAATCGCGATTACATTTAAGTCGGGATTAATTTTACGGGCTAATCCTTTAAGAACACGGCCCGGTCCTAATTCAAGCAACTCCATTTTTCCTAAACGGCCTACAGAGTCCATGGTTTTGATCCACTGAACAGAACTGGTTAATTGTTTTGCTAACAATGTGCGAATTATTTCTGGGTCTGAGGCGGGTTTTCCCGTAACATTCGGTATAAAAATGCCTTTTGGGACTTTGATGTTTGTTTTTCGAAGCGCATCCTCCAAACCCGCTTTTGCATGTTCCATGAGTGAAGAATGAAAAGCTCCACCCACCTTTAATAAAATAGCTCGTTTCGCTCCTTTCGCCTTTGCAACTTCACAGGCTTCGGTTACAGCTTTCACGGGTCCTGAAATTACAAACTGTTCGGGACTGTTTAAATTGGCGAGCTCCGTTCTGGTTTCCGCACACAAAAAAGTGCACTCTTTTATAGAAAGTCCAAGGATGGAAGCCATCGTTCCAGGATTTTTCTGATTGGCTTCTTCCATTAATTCACCTCTTCGGTGTACCAAACTAAGACCGTCCTCAAACGAAATAGATTCCAACGCGACAAGAGCGGTAAATTCACCCAGACTCAAACCACATGCAAGTTTCGGTTTCACGTAAGGGTGCTGTGCGCGAACCGCCTCGAGAACAACCGTGCTCGTTACAAAAATAGCGATTTGGGCATTAACCGTTCGCATCAATTCTTCATCGGGACCTTCAAAGCACAATTTCGTTAATTGAAATCCAAGCAGCTGATTTGCCAGGTCAAATACCGATTTAGCCTCTCGACTACTTTCGTAAAAGTCTTTTCCCATCCCAACTGCTTGGGCCCCTTGACCTGGAAACAGAAAACCAAATTCTTTCCTATCTACCATCGAATTGCGCAAGCGGCCCAAGTTAATCCGCTTCCGAAGGCAACCAAGACAACATTTGTATTTTTTTTGATATGGCCGTTTTTAACTGCTTCGTAAAGCGCTACCGGTGTGGATGCGGCAGACATGTTGCCATAACGATCTAAATTAATGAAAATTTTTTCGAGAGGAATCCCTGTTCTTTCAGAAACAGCGTTTAAAATTCTTAAATTGGCTTGATGAGGAATGAGGCAGTGTATATCATCCAAGCTAATGCCGGCTCTTTTGATTACTTCAATAATAGCATCACCCATGGTTCGCACGGCGGCTTTGAATACTTCAGATCCTTCCATTTGCACGAAATGAAGACCAGCATCGACAGAGGCGGCGCTTGGTGGAGTAGCTGAGCCACCAGCTGGAATATGGAGAAGATTTGCTTGGGCACCGTCTGCACCCAAATAAGTTGCCAAAATCCCATGTCCATCTTTTGCTTCGCCCAAAACAGCAGCGCCAGCACCATCGCCGAACAAAACGCAAGTCGATCGGTCCTTCCAATTGATAAAACCAGAAATCACTTCAGCACCAATCACCAAAATGTGCTTGTAAGATCCAGAGCGGATCAAACCTTCCCCAATCGTTAACGCATAAGGAAAACCAGAACAGGCGGCAGAAATATCAAAGGCCGGACATCGCGCGCCGATTTTATTTTGTACAATGCAAGCTGTGGAGGGAAAGATCATGTCGGGCGATACCGTAGCGACGATGATTAAATCAAGTTCGGTTGGTTTGAGACCCGCTGATTGGATGGCTTCCAGAGACGCTTTTGCAGCTAGGTCGCTGGTTGCAGTTCCTTTTTCGGCGATCCGGCGTTCACGAATTCCGGTGCGTGTCCGAATCCACTCATCGGACGTATCTACCATTTTTTCTAAATCTTGGTTTGTCAGGACTTTTTCCGGGAGATAAGCCCCGAGCCCTAGAACACCCACCCGTTTTTGGGTCATATTAAGGATTCACTTTTGGAATGGGAATGGACTTGGGCGGCAGATTTGAATTTGTGTTAATGCGGCTTGAGATACCATCAATGATTCGATCATTCACGTGTTCTAGAATCGATTCGCGCGCCACGCGAATGGCATTGCAAATAGCTTTGGCGGATGAAATTCCGTGCCCGATGATCACTACTCCATCAACGCCAAGAAGTGGTGCACCCCCCGCTTCCTCGTAATTGGTTTCCCTTCGAATGGAATCAAAGGCGGGCTTGCAAAGGAGAGCGCCAAGCCGAGCGAGCCAATCTTTTTGAATCTCTTCTGTGATAAGTTTGATCATCATTTCAAAAATACTTTCGGTAGTTTTTAAAACGACGTTTCCTGCAAACCCGTCACAAACAATGCAGTCAGATTTTCCTGTAAAGAAGTCTCGACCTTCGATATTGCCAATAAAATTGAGTCCTGAGTCGCGAAGCAATTTGTAAGCTTCCTGCAAAGTTTCGGTTCCTTTTGATTCCTCTTCTCCGATATTGAGAAGTCCGATAGAAGGTTTTTTCTTTTTAAGAAGATAGCGTGAGTAGGTATCGGCCATGACGGCATATTGAAGCAAATGTTCGGGAGTAGGATCAATGTTGGCACCCACATCAATGGCAACCGAAATACCGTGCAGCGTGGGGATTGTGATTAAAATACCCGGTCTTTTAATACCGGGCAATAGACCAAGATTTAATGTGGCCGCGGCAACAGCGGCACCGGTATTGCCCGCTGTTACAACAGCGTCAACTTCCTTTTGTTTAAGAAGTTGAATGCAAACAGAAAGCGAAGAATCTTTCTTTTTCTTGATCGCATGAACCGGAGAATCACTCATTTCAACAACTTCAGAAGCGTGTCTGATTGAGATTTTCCCGCCCGGTACTTTGTGATGATAAAGCTCTCTTTTAATTGCGTCTTCCCGACCCGCAATGACAATTTCAAGGTCGTCGAAACTATTTGCAGCCTGAACTGCGCCTTCCACAACCAACTGAGGGGCGTAGTCACCACCCATTCCGTCTACCGCAATTTTAATCATGAGGATGTTCCTGAATCTTCTTTCGTTTCAACCGCTATGGTGATTACTTGTCTGCCCTTATAATAGCCACAATAAACGCACACGCGATGCGGGAGCACCAATCGTCCACAATTGGAACATTTCGAAAGCGAGCGCGTTTTGAGCCGATCGTGCGTTCTTCTTAGTTTAGTTCTTGTGTTAGAATGCCTACGTTTTGGATGTGCCATTTACCTTTCCTTCTTTCTGAAAACGTCTTTGAGCTGTTCTTGAATTAGATAAGCTGCTTTTTCATTTTGGCAGTGACACGTTTGGCGGTTCAAATTTATACCGCAGCGGGAGCATATACCGTGACAATTAGCGCTGCACAAAAAACGATCGGGATGCCCTAAAATCAAGAGATCACGTAAATCACTCGTGGTATCGATCGTCTCTCTGCCATCGATGTCGTACGTTAAATCAAAGGGTGTCGAGACCGTGCTTTGTTTGCACTCCACACAACGACCGCAGACTTGTTCGATCCGACTTGTAAGCTTGCCGCGAAAAGTAACTGTTTGTTTGATCCGTTCGGCGACTCCTTCAAGATCAATCTTTTTGAGATAATGCAGATCCACGAACTCCAAATCCAGTTCGCGAGGATCGTAAGCAGTCTGAAGCTCTTCTAAAACCCCTTCTTTGAAAATACCAACTTTCAGAATCATATTTCAGATCGCTTTGTTTCATAGCTGTTTGAGTAACGCCCGTTTCACAAACGGCGGCACAAAGCGAGACACATCTCCTCTCAATCGTGCAATTTCCTTGATCAGCCGTGACGAAAGATAGAAATGTTTTTCAGAGGGCATTAAAAACATCGTGTCAATATCTTCAGCCAGCAGACGGTTGGTTAGAGCCATCTGAAATTCATAATCAAAATCCGAAGTAGCACGCAAACCGCGGATGATAATCCCAATTTTTTTTGATCGGGCGTAATCTACCATCAAACCGTCAAACGTGTCGATAATAACGCCTTTTTTCTTTCCAACGGCCAGTTTGAGGAGCTTGACACGTTCTTCAATAGAAAATAAGGGGTTTTTTTCGTCGTTAATAGTCACAGCGACGTAAACTCGATCAAAGAGCTGTCGGGCACGATCAATTAAATCGATATGCCCATAGGTAATCGGATCGAAGCTTCCGGGGTAAAGTGCTCGTCTTTGGCTTAATCCCTTCACGGGTTCCCTTTTACTAAAAAACTAACAAAGGCCTGCCCAATTTTAATGCTTCGCTGATGGCAAAGTGTTTCTAAAACCTTGGGTAGGCCTTCTTGATTTGAGTGTCCGACCACGATGTTTCCGAAGGGTGCTACTATATCAGAATGGTCTAGACGGTGCAATACTTTTTTTATAAGTCCTTTATTATGAGGGGGATCCAAAAAAACCAGATTGAACCTTTTGCCTTGGCTTTCAAGCTTTTTGATAGCGCTAAAAATAGGTTTTTGTAAAACTGAACCTGTTTGTTCAAGGCCAAGTACCTTTAGATTGTGTTCTATACAAAGGGAACAAATTCTTGCGGTATCGACAAAATAAGCTTCGCTTGCCCTTCGGCTTAAGGCTTCGATTCCAAGGCTGCCGCTTCCCGCAAAAAGGTCGAGGACAGCTGCCGATTCACACATCGTTCCCAGTACGTTAAAGATTGTTTCCTTTGCTCGATCGGTTACAGGGCGCGTAAGCAGAGTTTTCGGGAAGAAGAGTTTGCGGCGTTTGAACGTACCCCCGATAATTCTCATCGGGATTGAAATCTTTTCCGTCTTAGCTTCATTTCTTCCGTCAATAAATGCTGTTCCGGTTTTGAAAGGTCCGGGTCGTTCTCCAAAAGGCTTCTTACTTCCTTTCGGGCAATCGTGAGTAGTTCAGCATCTCGGAGGAGATCTGCTAATTGGAAAAATGGAAGACCGCTCTGTTTGGTACCAAAGAAATCGCCAGGTCCGCGAAGCACAAGATCTTCTTCTGCAATCGCAAAACCGTCATTAGTTTTCGTCAAAATGCGTAGTCTTTTCCTGCCTTCTTCCGTGGTGGGATTTCCAAACAAAAAACACGTCGCTTCTTTTTCGCCACGTCCAATTCGTCCTCGCATTTGATGAAGCTGGGATAACCCAAATCTTTCAGCATTTTCAATAACCATATACGTTACATTGGGGTTATCAACCCCCACTTCTATGACAGAAGTGGCAACCAAAATTTTAATTTCTCCACTGTAAAACTTTTGCATCACCTCATCGCGTTCTTTCTTCATTAAACGACCATGGATGAGTCCTATCGGGACGTTACGAAAAATACCTTTTCGAAGTCGTTCGTATTCTTGCTTCGCTGCGCTTAAAGAATCGGTTTGAAGGTTTGCTCGTTCCATTTCCTCAATGAGCGGAAAGAGGATGCAAGCTTGCTCATCATTTTCGGTGACGCGGGATCGAATACGTTCTAAAACTTCAGGCTCCTTTTCTTGATTGATCCAATAAGTTTTAATCGCTTTTCGTCCTTTCGGAAGTTCATGGATCGTAGAGATATCAAGATCGCCATAAAGCGTAAGCCCAAGTGTGCGCGGAATCGGTGTCGCTGTCATTACGAGAAGGTGTGGACGCGGACGTCTTAAGATTAATTTGGCGCGCTGGCGGACCCCGAAACGGTGTTGTTCATCAATGACCACAAGACCCAAGTTTTGAAATTGCACCTCTTCTTGCAAAAGTGCGTGTGTACCAATGACAACCGAAACAGCACCTGCTTTAAGTTTTGGAATCAGTTGACTCCTCGCTTCTTCTTCAACGCTTCCCGTTAAAAGTACGCTGGAAACACCGAGTGGAGTTAAAAGTTTGCTGAGCGTTTGAAAATGTTGTTCCGCTAAAATTTCAGTGGGAACCAAAAAAGCGCTTTGCAAGCTATTTTTAGCGGCCAAATAAAGAAAAAATGCAGCAACCATGGTTTTTCCAGAACCTACTTCACCTTGCAAAAGACGATTCATTGGAATTTTACTTGCAACATCCTTTAAGATTTCATGAATTACTTTCTCTTGAGTGTTTGTGAGTTTAAAAGGCAAAGCTTTTTTGAATTCGGAAAGTAATTGCAAACCGTTTTGAAACTGGATGGAGCGTTCTCTGGATTGAATTGCACGGATCTTGGAAAGGAGGATGGACTCAAATACAAAAAACTCGTCAAAAATAAGACGCCGGCGTGCCGCTTCAAGAATATCGAAGCTTTCTGGGAAATGCATCATTTGAATTGCGCGCGGCAATTCCATCAGAGAATATTTTTTGAGAATTTCTTCCGGTAAAAATTCTTTGATTTCTTTTAAAACGTAATGGTCGGTCACTTCTTTCATTGCTGCACGCAGCGACCGCTGAGCTAAGCCTTCGCTTAAAGGATAAATCGGTGTGATTCGGCCCGTATGAATGGTATCGCCTTCCCCTTGCTCTATTCGTTCATATTCGGGTGAGCTTAACTGAAGACGGTCTTGATATCGTTCGGCTTTTCCACTCAGAATGATTTGATCTCCCATTTTAAATTGATTTTTGAGGTAGGGCTGGTTGAACCAAACGGCTGCAATCACTCCCGTTTGATCTCCCACCATCATTTCAAAAATATTTAACTGTTTAAGAGGGCGAACGCCCAGCGCGAGAACCTCACATCGGATGGTGACTTCATTGCCCGTTTCGATTTGAGCAATCGGTCGAAATTGAGTGCGATCTTCATAGCGGCGGGGGAAAAAGTAACATAGATCCCGTATTGTTTGAACGCCCAAGCGATTGAGGGCTTCGAAGCGTCTGGGTCCAATGCCGCGGATGAATCTTGCTGATTTTTCTTCAGTTTGCATTGCGTGACATCATAAATGATCTGAAAAGAGATGTCGAGTGCCTAAACTTAGAACCCCAGGGCCTACGCATCTAAATTTCTCCCAGTAGCACGCGGAGGTAATCCGGGTTCATAGCCGCCCGCCAGCGTTTTCGGTTGACACTTTTGTTTTGGGTTTTATCTTGCTTCAGAATATGAAGTGCCATGCGGCGTAGG
>OBEQ012877813.1_pt1 | contig 14074 bp, 16 predicted proteins | sample 1670901 | NCBI WGS metagenome assembly OBEQ01 (sample SAMEA104232315, study PRJEB22302) | groundwater metagenome | biome: forest; feature: aquifer; material: groundwater | place: USA | collected 2011-08-07 | depth 5.4 m
AGCGGGCCGCGCCGCTGCCACATGCGGGTCACTGTGGTGTGCAGGCCCGGTGTGGACATGGCTAGCGTCCGCTGTGTGTTTGGGTGGCGAAGGTGATACGGCCGAACTGGGCGATGCGCGCGGCCTCCAGCACGGTAATCACCGACTGGTGACTGGCCCCGGCGTCGGCATTGATGATCAGGATCGGGCCGTTGCGCTTGCCGGCGACACGTCGCAACTCGCGCGCCAGATCGGCCGCTTCAATGACCGGCAACAAGGTGCGATCAATCGCATATCTGCCATCGGCGGTGACGGCAATCTGGATCTGATTGTTTTGCTCCTGCGCCTGATTGGCATCGGCGGTCGGTAGCGTGATATGCAGTTCGGAAAAACGCGAATAGCTGGTGGTGACCATCAGGAAGATCAGGATCACCAGCAGCACGTCGATCAATGGAATGAAATTGATCTCCGGCTCTTCGCGTACGCGTCCGCGACGAAAATTCATACGGCCTCTCAGCGATGGGCTTGCAGATTGTCGATGAAGTGAATCGAGCGTTGTTCCATCTCGACCACAAAACTGTCCACCTTGGCGCGGAAATGGCGATAAGCAATCAGGGCCGGGATCGCAATGATCAACCCCGCCGCCGTGTTGTACAACGCCACCGAAATGCCATGGGCCAGTTGCTGCGGACTGGTGCCGCTCGGGCCTTGCGCGCCGAAAATCTCGATCATGCCGATGACGGTGCCGAACAATCCCATCAATGGCGCGGTCGAGGCAATCGTGCCGAGCGTGGTCAGGAAACGCTCCAGTTCATGCGCGGCGGCGCGGCCGGCTTCTTCAACGGATTCCTTCATGCTGTCGCGGCTGGTTTTTTCAGAGCGTAGCGCCGCCGCCAGCACTCGGCCCAGCGGAGAATTCTCTTCCAGTTTTTTCAGAATATCGGTGGTGATCAGCTTCTGGCGTTGCAGGTTCAATACTTCACCGACCAGCGTCGCGGGTAGAACTTTTTCCGGGCGCAAGGCCATGGAACGTTCGATAATCAGAGCCAGAGCGAGAATGGAAGCCGCCAGCAAAGGCCAGATCGGCCAGCCTGCGTCTAAAATGATGGACAAAATAGGCCTCGTGGTATAAAAAATGCGCGCTTGTCCGCGCAGTTGGGGTGGCGTTGCAGGCGAACTGTAGCCTGCTTTAGCGCGCGGCTCAACTCAAGTGCCGGATGTTGCCAGCCTGTGGATAATTCTGTGCATAGCTAGGATTGGTAGGGTAACGGCGCGGGGCCGGGCGCTGGAAAACCCGGGAAATCCATCAAGATTCTTCGGAAAACGTAGATAAAACAAATACTTATGCCTGTAAGGGAAAATCCTACAGGGTATTTCAGGGAAATGACGGTATAGCATCTTCTGTGGATAGGTTTGGGTGTGAAACACGCATGAACACAATTTTTGACAATTCAGAGACAGCGGGAAAGCCCTCTGTGCTGACGATTTCCGAGTTGAACCGCACCGTGTCTGGCTTGCTGGAACGAAGCTTCCCGCTGCTGTGGGTATCCGGCGAAATTTCCAATCTGACCCGCGCCGCCAGTGGGCATTGGTATTTCACCCTCAAGGATGACAACGCGCAGGTCAAAGCGGTGATGTTTCGCGGCCGTAATCAAGCCCTCGACTGGCCGCTGCGCGAAGGCGACGCGGTCGAAGCGCGGGTGTTGGTCAGCCTCTATCAGGCGCGCGGCGAATTTCAGCTCAATGTCGAAGTGCTGCGCCGCGCCGGGCGTGGCAGTCTGTATGAACAATTTTTGGCACGCAAAGAAAAACTGGCTCAGGAAGGGTGGTTCGATGCCGCCCGCAAACGCCTGCTGCCGCCCCATCCCGCTGCGATTGGCGTCATCAGCTCACCCCAGGCGGCGGCCCTGCAGGATGTGCTGACCGCGCTGCGGCGGCGTGCGCCCCATATTCCGGTGTTCATTTATCCCGCGCCGGTACAAGGCGTCGATGCCCCCGCGCAACTGTTGCAGGCGCTGGATGCCGCCAATCAGCGCGCGGATTGTGATGTCCTGTTGCTGGTGCGGGGCGGCGGCAGTCTGGAGGATCTGTGGGCGTTCAATGACGAGGCCTTGACACGGGCGATTGCCCGCAGTGCGATTCCCATCGTGAGCGGGATCGGGCACGAGACCGACTTTACCCTCGCCGATTTTGCCGCTGACCTGCGCGCGCCGACGCCGACGGCAGCGGCCGAGTTGGTGACCCCCGAGCGCAGTGCTTTGCTGGCAACGCTGCAGCAGTGGGGGCAACGTTTGCAGGGGCAGCAACGGCGCCGTCTGCAAAGTGCTGCACAGACACTCGATTACCTGCAACGCCGCCTGCCTACGCCGCAGCAGCAATGGCTGCGCCAGCGCGATCGCTTGCTACAGTACCGGCAACGTTTGCAGCAGACTTTGCCGCGCCAGCTTGAGCAGGCGCGCCGGCATCTATTGCAGCAGCAACAGATACTCGCTGTGCTCAATCCGCACCACATCCTGGAGCGTGGTTACAGCATCGTGCGCGACGCCGCCGGCAACGTGCTGCGCGCCGCCGCGCAGGCGCACGCCGGGCAGCGTGTGTCGATTACCCTGGCACAGGGGCAGCTGGACGCCGAGGTCAAGTAAAAAGTTTTTTGATAGACTGCGCGCTGTTGTTCATCCAACAAAATTCAATGTAGTTTCAACCGAGGAAGGGGCATTCCATGAAAAATCCACTGGACAGTCTGTGGGGCACGGTCATTTCTGGCCTGGTGCTCACCGTTGTGCTGTTTTACGTCGTCAAATCACTCACGGCTATGCCGGTCTAGGGAGAGGCTCATGGAAATCGAAATCATTACCAAGGTTCTGGGACGTTGGCTGCACATCGGTGCGGGCGTGATGTGGATCGGCCTGCTCTACTACTTCAACTTCGTGCAGGTCGCTGCGCTGAAGGCGGCCGGTGCTGATGGCACTGCTGCCGGAATTACCAAACACGTCGCACCGCGTGCTTTGCTGTTCTTCCGCTGGGCGGCACTGGTGACCTGGCTGGCCGGCGCCATGTTGCTGGGTTCCCACTTTGTTGAAGCCTTCACCTTTAAAGGTCCTTATGCACCGATTGGCATGGGCGCCTGGTTGGGTACCATCATGCTGTTCAATGTCTGGGGGCTGATCTGGCCGAACCAGAAAAAGGTGCTTGGTCTGGTGCAAGCCAGCGACGAAGAGAAAAACAAGGCGCGTCGCGTTGCCTTCCTTGCTTCGCGTACCAACACCATGCTGTCGATCCCGATGCTGTTTTTCATGGTGACCAGCCATGGTGTTCTGAACACCGGTCCGTACCTTTATTTGATTAAGTAAGGCCTCAATCCGGACGTAAAAAAGCCGCACTCAGTGCGGCTTTTTTATTTGATCTGCCGTCGCAGGCATTCCAGATAAGCCTCATTGTCTGGTGTGTTCCCATCTCTTTGCGCTTGCCACAATACTTCCCCCAGACATTCCATGACGATGTGCGCGGCTTGATGCGGCGTTTCGGTACGTTGTCGCAGTTGCTGGTAAAGCGCACGAATGCCGGGGGGCTGGTCAACCGAGAGTTGTTCTTCAATCGCCAGGTGCATAGACAGGTGCAGGAAGGGATTGGTCTGGCCGGCTTCGGGCGGGTAGTCGCGCTGCTGTGCTTCCGGGTCTTCCCAGTCTGCCGTGTATTCGGGATGTTCGAGCATCCAGCGCAGGGCGATGGATTCTTGCGGGCTGAGCAATGCTTTCGTCTGATGCTTGTGCCAGAGTTCGCAAAAAAAATGACGTACCTGCGCACGTGAGGGATTAAACATGATGGGCGAGGATCAGCAGGTTGTGGTGCGGAGAAATGTGGTGCCGGGGAATACCACCATCGGCGGTGTCCGCCAGGGGCAGGACATGGCCGGCAGCCCCTGGGTCGAACAGGCCGAGCAGCGGCATGCCGGGGTAATGGGTGCGCAACTGTGCCAGTTGCCGATCGAGTGCCTGATGATCGGACAGCACCAGATCAATATTGGGGAACAGCAGGGCGAGCTGAGGCGGGCTGTGGTGCTGACTGGGCGGGGGAATCGTATTGTCGAAATAATGCAGTTGCAGGGGATCGAACGCCAGCGTCAGGGGCGGATCGCTCGCCCTGCATGGGCGTCCGGCGTGCCACAGGGTCGGGCTGCCGGTGACGCTGCCCACCTGAAGTTGCTTGCCGCGATCCAGCCAGGCCGTATTCAATGTGTGCCCACTGCTCGCCAGTACGAAGCCGCAGGCGTGCGCGGCCGTGTCGGTGTGCAGGTGGATCTCGCTCATGATCATGACGGCCACGGCAGGGCTGTCGATCACCCAGCCATGCTCGTTGAGCAGGCCGCAACTGAGGGCGCCGTTGATGTTGGTGCACAAGGTCGCGCGCATCGTGGTTTGCAAGGCGGCGGGCAGTAACGCGCCGAAATCTTCGCTGAGAAATAGCAGCACGCCGCTGACGGCATCCTGCTGCGGATTGATCTGTGCCTTGCGCAGTGCACCGTCCACAGCCGCCTCGACCAGGGCAAGGCTGGCTTCAGACTGACGCAGCAGATGGGTAGCGATTTTCATCACGCAGTCTTTGGCGTCGGTGTCTTGGGTTTGAAACTGCATAGATCGGCAATCACGCAGTTCCAGCATTCCGGTTTGCGTGCCTTGCACACATAACGTCCGTGCAGGATCAACCAATGATGCGCGTCCAGTTTGAATTGTTCCGGCACCGCTTTCAGCAATTTGTTTTCCACCGCCAGCACGGTCTTCCCCGGCGCCAGCCCGGTGCGATTGGCAACGCGAAAGATATGGGTGTCAACCGCAATCGTGGGTTGACCAAAGGCGGTGTTGAGAATCACATTGGCCGTTTTGCGTCCGACGCCGGGCAGCGCCTCCAGCGCCGCCCGCTCTGCGGGAACTTCACCTGCATGTGCTTCAATCAGCAGGCGGCAGGTTTCAATCAAATGTTTGGCCTTGGAGCGGAACAAGCCAATCGTCTTGATGTATTCAATCAAACCCGCTTCGCCCAGTTGCAGAATTCTGGCGGGCGTATTGGCGACTGGAAACAATTTGCGCGTGGCCAGATTCACACCCTTGTCGGTGGCTTGCGCCGACAGTACGACGGCCACCAGCAGTTCAAACGGTGTGCGGTAGATCAGCTCGGTAGTGGGCTTGGGGTTTTGGGCGCGCAGGCGCTCGAATAATTGCTGGCGTTGGGCGGGTTTCATGGGGGGGTGGTGCGTTGTCGTTGCCGGGCTCTCTCAATGGCGGCCTGGACGATCGCGCGTTTGCGCTCAAGTGCTGCGTCCGGTGTCGCTTGTGTGGAAATTTCCCGTTCCAGTCCGGCGAGTTTTTGCGCCGCTTTTTGCGCCAGTCGCGCATCGTTTTCGATTGTTTCGCGCACCCGGCGCAGCGTGCGTGAAGCATGACGTGCGCGCGCCGCAGCGGCATCCTCGCGACGCCATGGCGGCAAGGGTGCTTGTGGGGCAAACATTTCGATGCAATCCACCGGGCAGGGCGGCAGGCACAGGTCGCAGCCGGTGCAGTCATCTTCCAGCACGACGTGCATCTGCTTCGGTGCGCCGATGATGGCATCTACCGGACAAGCCTGAATGCACAGCGTGCAACCAATGCAGCGCGTTTCGTCGATGCGTGCGAGGCGGCGGATTCCTTCCTGCCCATGCGCAGGATTCAACGGCAGCGGCGTGCGGCCCAGCAATTGCGCCAGGGCGGCAATCCCTGACGCGCCACCCGGTGGGCATTGATTGATTTCGGCCGCATCGCGCGCCAGTGCCTGCGCGTACGGGCGGCAGCCGTCGAAACCACACTTGGTGCATTGGGTCTGCGGCAGCAGGGCGTCGATGCGATCGACCAGTGGGTGATCGGATGGTGTCATTGCAGGGGGTACGGCTAAAAAGCGATGAACCACGGAGGGCACGGGGGGCACGGAGAAAATCAACAACAGACCGCTCATCGCAAGGTGCCAGGAATCTCAGGCTTTGCTGACGTTCCTGGCTTCTTGGCGGTGGATGCGCTGGATTTTTCTTTCTCCGTGTTCTCAGTGTTCTCCGTGGTAAAAACGATCTTTAGTATAAAGCAGGGCGATCGTTTTTATCGCGGTGATCAGCGCGCGGTTTCGCTGAAGGCGAAGTAATTGTTGCGGCCCGTTTGCTTGGCTTGATACAGCGCTTCGTCGGCGTGCAGCAACAGGGATTCTGATGTCACATCCTGTGTCGGTTGGATGGCGATGTAGCCGACGCTGATGGTGACATGCGGTGCGGCCTGGGAATAGGCGTGAGGGATTTGCAGGCTCGCCACCGCCTCCAGAATATTGCGTGCCACCTGCTCGGCACCCCCGGCCGGTGTATCCGGCATCACGAAGGAAAACTCTTCGCCGCCGAAACGTGCCACCAGATCGCCCGGGCGCTTGCAGATGCCAGTGAGCGCCTTGGCGACTTTGCGCAGTGTCTCGTCACCGGCCAGATGGCCGTAGTTATCGTTGAAGGCCTTGAAAGAATCGACGTCGCACAGTATCACCGAGAGCGGTGCGCCGGAACGTTTGGCACGCATCAATTCTTGCGTCAGATAGAAATCGAAATAGCGCCGGTTGGCCAGACCGGTGAGACCATCCTGATGCGAAATTTTTTCCAGTTCGCGGTTGGCGGTGGCGAGCTGGCGCGACAGATACAGCAGTTTTTGCCGCATGTCGTCGATCCGTTGCATGGCGCGAATCTTGGCATTGAGCACGACATAGCTGACCGGCTTGACCAGATAATCGTCGCCACCGGCTTCAATGCCGCGTTCCAGATCCTGATCGTCATCCTTGGCCGACAGGAAAATGATCGGCACCCATTCATCCACCTGCAAAGCGCGGATCTTGCGCGCCACGGTATAGCCGTCGATGTCCGGCATCATCACATCGAGCAGCACCAGCCCGGGGTTTTCCTTGCGATACAGTTCGATCGCCTGCATGCCGCCGTTGGCGATGATGGGGCGGTGGCCCATGCGTTCGATATTTTTTGCCAGAGCGACGCGTGAGGTCGGGGAATCGTCAACGATCAGGATACGCAGCATGGGTCGGTCGTCAGAAATAACTTAATCGTGGTTGCGGATGAAGTCCCTGATTCTTGGATAGACCACTTCACGCCAGCGGCGGCCACTGAAGATGCCGTAGTGTCCGCATTGCGGGGCGGTGAAATGTTGCTTGTGCTTGGCGGCAATGTTTTTGCACAGCTTGTGCGCTGCCTCGGTTTGACCGCTGCCGGAAATGTCGTCGAACTCACCCTCGATGGTAAACAGTGCCACGCCCTTGATATCTTCCGGTGCGACGCGCTGGCCATCGACAATCCATTTCCCTTCGGGTAGCGCGAATTCCTGGAACACGGTTTTGATGGTGTCCAGATAGTATTCGGCCGGCAGGTCGAGTACGGCATTGTATTCGTCGTAAAACTGGCGGTGCGCCTCGGCACTTTCGCCATCGCCTTCGACCAGATGCAGATAGAAATCCCAGTGCGATTGCATGTGACGATCCGGGTTCATCGCCACAAAACCGGTGTGTTGCAGAAAGCCCGGATAGACGCGACGCAGGTAGCCCGGATATTTATGTGGCACGGTGAAGATGACTTGATTCTCGAACCACGAGTAGGGTTTTTCGCTGGCCAGCGTGTTCACTGCGGTGGGGCTGCTGCGCGCATCAATCGGGCCGCCCATCATGGTCATCGACTTGGGCAGGTGCCCATCCTTGCGCGTCGATAGCAGCGATACTGCCGCCAGCACTGGTACGGTGGGCTGACAGACCGAAATCAGGTGCAGATCGGGGCCCAGCAATTGAATGAATTCAATGCAGTAGCGTACATAGTCGTCCAGATGAAATGGCCCGGCCGAGAGTGGCACCAGCCGCGCATCAATCCAGTCGGTGATATAGACGTCGTGGTCGTGCAGCAACGTACGTACGGTGTCGCGCAGCAAGGTGGAGTGATGACCGGAGAGCGGCGCAAAAATCAGCACGGCCGGGCCGGGCTTGTGTTTGGACAGGGCGGCGGGAAAATCACGGCGGAAGTGCAACAGTCGGCAAAATGATTTCTTCAGCACCACTTCTTCGGTCACGATGACGCTGTGGCCATCAATGCTGACGTTGTGGATACTGAATGTGGGCTTGTCGTAGGGCTTCCCGAGCCGATACAGCAATTCATAACCGGCCGCAGCCCGATGCGAAAAAGGCAGGTAGGCGAACAGGCTATACGGGTGACGCAGCAGTTGAGCGTTGGTTTCAGCCCAGCGGGTCAGCGGAGCCATGAAGGCCCGGTTCAATTCGTGCAACTGATACAGCATGGTGACCCTTCTTTGTGCGACGCAATATGAGTATGACTTTACTCTCTATTTGTTTTCGGTATCAAGTGGGGAAACTGGAATGACCGGTCGCTTTTATTTTTCTGTCCTGCGTTGTGCCCCTGATTACCAATAGTTTTCAACGGCCATATTGCCCGGCTGGCCGCGGCGGCTGGTGGTATATCCCTTGCCGGCCAATAGTTTGCGAATATCGTCCACCATGTCCGGGTTGCCGCATATCATGATGCGGGAGCGTTCCAGGTCGAGGGGAATGTCGGCAAATTTTTCCAGCGCACCATTTTCAATCACGGTAGTGATGCGTTGATGCAACGTTCCCGGCAGTTGATGGCGGGTGACCACTGGCACATAGACCAGTTTTTGCGGATTGCCCTGGCAGAATTCGCCGAAATATTCGTGGGTCTTGAAATCTTCAATCGCCTGGCGATAGGCCAGTTCGTGTTCATCGCGCACACTATGGACGATGACGATGCGTTCATAGTCTTCCCAGGTTTTCATGTCCCACAGGATCGAAATAAATGGTGCCAGACCGGTGCCGGAAGACAGCATCCAGAGGTCCTTGCCATTTTCAAAACGATCGGTGGTGAGAAAACCGTAATTCATCTTCTCGACATAGATCGTGTCGCCGACTTTCAGCTTGTGCAATTCGCTGGTGAATTCGCCATCGGGGACCACGATCGAATAGAACTCGAGGAACTCATCGTAGTTCGCCGAAACGATCGAATAGGCGCGCCAGGCAATGTATTCGCCCTTTTCCGGATGATGCTTCTTGACGCCCAGGCGTGCGAACTGGCCGGGCGTGAAGCGATAACCCTGATAGCGCGTGGTGCGGAAGGAGAACAGTTTGTCCGGCACCCAGGTATCGATCCAGGTGATGGTTTCGGCGGTGTATTTATCTGATTTTTCAGCAGCTGCGGTCATGATGGCTCGGCTGCATCGAAGCAGGCTTCGATGCAGCGGTAGGGGTTAACTGGGGGTGTTTATTTTTCCAGCAAGTGGAGCTTGTCGGTGACATCTTTCCATTGTTCCGCTTCGGAGTCATGGGCTTTCATGCGCGTGATGCTGGGCCACACCTTGGACAGTTCGGCGTTGATTTCGAACAGCCCCTTGGCGCGCTGATCTTCCGGCACGTCGTCCTCGGCATAGATGGCATTGACCGGGCATTCGGGAATACAGACCGCGCAGTCGATGCATTCGTCCGGATCAATCACCAGAAAATTGGGGCCTTCGCGAAAGCAGTCCACCGGGCATACGTCCACGCAGTCGGTGTATTTACACTTGATACAGCTCTCGGTCACGATGTGCGTCATCTGAAGCTCACTTGCTCATGGGGGAGGAAAGAAGCGGATTTTAACGCAGCCTGTGCCCGGCTTCAAACCAAATAACCTTGTTTCGAGAGGGTTTATAGATTTTTTGGCTATTTGCTTATTGGACGTGCCCCCCGACAAGCTCCTGGGCAACGCGTGCTTCCACAATAACCGCTGTCAAACGCTTCGATATAATCGCGCGGCAATTGCTACACGACGGGTTATTCCAATAAATCACGCTTGGAGAAGCGCCAATGAAACTGGCCTTGTTTAGAGTGGCTGCGGGTCTGCTGGTCTTGGCCCTGCCCGGCACTGTGTTCGCGCTGGCGGCCGAGGCGGCCGGTACGACCGGTACTACGGCGACGGCGATGCCGATGCTGTTTGGTATTCCGCTCGAATTTTTTCTGTTTGTCCTGACCCTGCTGGGTGTGGCGCTGTTTCATGGCCGCACGATGGAAATCGCCGTCACGGCAGCCCTGGTGATCGCGCTCTACAAAATCCTGTTTTCAGTGTTTCCCGGCGGGCTCGGGGTAGCGGGTTTTGTCGGCCATCTGGGGCATGAGTGGGTCACGCTCACCAATCTGTTGGCGCTGCTGATGGGCTTTGCCCTGCTATCGCGGCATTTCGAGGAAAGTCACATTCCGGCGGCCTTGCCGCGTTTCTTGCCGGAGGGCTGGAAGGGCGGTTTTGTGTTGCTGGTGTGGGTGTTCGTGTTGTCCAGCTTTTTGGACAATATTGCCGGGGCGATCATCGGCGGGTCCATCGCCGGCACTGTGTTTCGTGGCAAGGTGCATATCGCTTATCTGGCAGCCATCGTGGCGGCATCTAACGCAGGCGGTGCGGGTTCCGTGATTGGCGACACCACCACCACGATGATGTGGATTGCCGGCGTTGACCCGGTCGATGTGCTGGAAGCGTTTGTAGGCTCGGGGATCGCACTGCTGATTTTCGGCATCCCGGCTGCGCGCCAGCAGCATACCTATTCCCCCATCGTCAAAGACGAAGCTGCCGGCCATGCGATTGATTGGGGGCGGGTCGGTGTCGTGGTGCTGATTCTGGTGGCGGCGATCGTGGTTAACGTGGTGGTGAATACACGCTATACCGCGCAATCGAGTTTGTTTCCCTTCATCGGCGCGGCGGTATGGTTGGTACTGCTGGCGGCCGCGCCCTTTCGCCAGCCCGATTGGGCGGCTTTGCCGGGGGCCTTGAAAGGTTCGGTGTTTCTGTTGTCGCTGGTGCTGTGCGCTTCCATGATGCCGGTTGAGCATTTGCCGCTGCCTTCCTGGCAAACTGCTCTGGGCCTGGGTTTTGTCTCGTCCGTGTTTGACAACATTCCGCTGACCGCGCTGGCCATCAAGCAGGGTGGTTACGACTGGGGCTTTCTTGCCTATGCGGTCGGCTTTGGCGGTTCGATGATCTGGTTTGGCTCCAGTGCCGGGGTGGCCTTGTCCAATCGGTACCCGGAAGCACGCTCCGTCGGCCAGTGGTTGCGCCACGGCTGGTTTATCGCGCTCGCCTATGTCATTGGTTTTGCGGCGATGCTGGCGCTACTGGGCTGGCACCCGCATGCGTTTTTGAAGTAACGAGACGGGTGGCAGGTGCGCGTGCCGCAGCGCGTGGTCGCGCTTTTTGTCACCTGTCACGGGTCACCCGTCAGCGTTTTTCAGTGTTGTGATCCGCTCGGCGTCATCAGTTGCGCAGTTTGCACTTCGCGTTTGAGCTGTTGATAGACCGGCGACAGATTATGCTGTTGCAGCATCGTCACCACCACTTCGGGGGCGACCGGTTTGCTGAAGAAATAGCCTTGCACGCGGTTACAGCCTTCGCGTGATAGGAAGTGATATTGGGCCGAAGTTTCGACGCCTTCGGCCAGTACCGAGATGCGCATGGCTTTGGCCAGCGCCGCGATGGCGCGTACGATGGCGGCATCCTCGCTGTCGTGCGTAATGTCATGCACGAAGGATTTGTCGATTTTCAGAATGTCGATCGGGAAGCGCTTCAGGTAGGCCAACGAAGAATAACCCGTACCGAAATCGTCGATCGAGATTTGCACGCCCTGCGCTTTCAATTCACGCAGCACCTCGATGGTGTGATTAGCGTCGTGCATGGCCACACTCTCGGTGATTTCCAGCTCCACGTGCGCGGGCTTGAGGCCCGATTCCAGGATGATGGGGATGAAGCGGCGTGCCAGTTGTTCCTGCCTGAACTGGGTGGCGGAACAGTTGACGGCGACCGAGACATCCTCGAAACCCATTGCGTGCCACTGGTGTGTTTGCGCGCAGGCGGTGCGCAAGACCCATTCGCCCAGTTCGATGATGAGGCCGGTTTCATCGGCGATCGGGATGAACTCGTCCGGTGGAATATTGCCGAATTCGGGATGCTGCCAGCGCGCCAGGGCTTCGGTGGCGACAATCCGGCGGGTATGCAGGTCGAGGATCGGTTGGTAGGCCAGGTAGATTTCCTTGCGATCGAGTGCGTGGCGCAGAGAATTTTCCAGGCGCAGGCGGCGCGAGGCCGTATTGTTGGTTTCACCGACATAAAAATGATGCCGGTTGCCCCCTTGCCGCTTGGCGGAAAACATGGCGCTTTCGGCATTCTTGATCAGCGTGGCGGCATCGTTGCCGTTCTCCGGAAACAGGCAGGCGCCAATGCTGAAAGTCAGGAAGAATTCCTGATCGTTGACGGTGCAACCTTCTTCAAAGCGTTGCGTCACTTTCTCGATGAATTGCTTGACGCTGTTGTTGTCTTCAATCCCGTGCAGCAGAATCGCAAACTCGTCCTGTCCCAGGCGCGACAGCGTATGAGATCCGCAAATGGCTTTCAGCCGCGTGGCGACGGTTTGCATCAGCAGATCGCCGGTCTGGTAACCGAAGGAATCGTTGATGCGCATGAACCGGTCCAGATCCAGGTAGAGCAGGGCCAGTTTGTAGCCGTCAATACGGGCTTCGCGCAGGGTTTCTTCCACCAGGTCGCGGAAGAAATGGCGGCTGGGCAAGCGCGTCAGATCGTCGTAGCGGGACAGTGATTCGGCAAACATTTCAGCCTGCTCCTTGGCGCGGCGCAGATGCACCGTGTTCAATTCGCGCTGGATCACAGGCAGCAGGCGGGCTGGGTTGTCTTTCTCGATAAAGTCGCGCGCCCCCATCTGCATTGCGGCGATGCCTTCCTGCTCGTCGTAGTGGCCGGAATAGATGATGAAGGGTGTATCGGGGCTGAGATCCTTGACGACATCCAGGGCGGCGCGCGAATTGAACTGCGGCATCGCGTGGTCGCAAATGATCAGATCCCAATGTTTGCGCTGGAGGGCTTGACGCAAGGACGTGCTGGAATCGACCCGAAGGAATTCGGTATTCCTGACCGCGCGACTGATCTGTGCCGAGACCAGAAGCGCATCGTCTTCCGAGTCATCGACGATCAGTATATTGGTTGTGGTTTCCTGCATTGCGTTTTTTGTACAGAGTACTCTGCACACTCCTCCCGGTAGCATACTTCAAACTGTTCCTGCGACAATCAGTTTCTTGACTTTTTCCACAGTCTGCTTTTTTTACACAGGTGGTCTGTCAATGTAAACATGGCCCCGGTATTCAGGGGCTGGCGGTATCCAGCGCCATGCAGGAATATCGGCTGGGCGTATGCTTTCATGAGGATCAAAATCGGGCCTGAATTTTTTCCGTAAACTATTGATTGAAAAGAATTATATTCATGAGTGCGGGAATTATTCCGGCAGGTCACACAAAAATCGAGGCGCAGAATGAGTAAAGCGTTTATCAAAGAGGATGATGCGGAAGAAGAGATGGATGCTCCGCAAGGCGCGGTCGTGGGCCAGAAAAACTACCTGACCCGGGCCGGCTATTTGCGCATGAAGGCGGAATTGCTGCATTTACTGGACAAGGAACGTCCCGAAGTCGTGCAAGTGGTGTCCTGGGCCGCCTCGAATGGCGACCGTTCGGAAAACGGCGATTATCTCTATGGCAAAAAACGCCTGCGCGAGATCGACCGGCGTATCCGTTTTCTCACCAAACGGCTGGATATCGCCGAAGTGGTCGATGTCGGGCAGCAGCAAAACACCGGCCAGATCTTTTTCGGCGCCACCGTGTGTTATCAGAACAATGCCGGTGAAGAACGCACCGTGCGCATCGTTGGTGTCGATGAGGTTGATCCTTTGCACGGCCATATCAGCTGGATTTCCCCAGTCGCACACGCCCTCCTGAAAGCGCGTGAGGGCGATGTTGTTTCGGTGATGACGCCGAATGGCCTGGATGAACTTGAAGTGTTGGAGATCAAGTACGGTGACGAGTGACAGGTGACAGGTGACAGGTGACAGGTGACAGGTGACAGATGACAGGTGACAGGTGACAGGTGACAGGTGACAGGTGACAGGTGACAGGTGACAGGTGACAGGTGACAGGTGACAGGTGCGCGATTTGCTCCCCT
>OBEQ011358046.1_pt1 | contig 14073 bp, 9 predicted proteins | sample 1670901 | NCBI WGS metagenome assembly OBEQ01 (sample SAMEA104232315, study PRJEB22302) | groundwater metagenome | biome: forest; feature: aquifer; material: groundwater | place: USA | collected 2011-08-07 | depth 5.4 m
CGGTAACACCGCATCTCACAAATGAATTAATGAGCATTCACCCTCAAGAACGAAAAGAAAAATTTTTTACTATACCAAATGGATTTGATCATGAATCTTATGAGTATCCTCCTTCTATACAACACAAGACATTTACAATCTGTTACGCAGGAACAATCCGTTTTCGAGAAAAAAAATTCCAAGTACTGCTTGTAGCTTTGAAAAATCTCATCCGAGAGAAAAAAATTGATCCGAAGAGAATAATAATAAACTTATGGGGGTGGCGTAATCATCTCGCTGTCTACCAATCCATTCTCCGTAAGTGGGGTCTAGAAAAAACGGTCTTTTGTCGAGAATCTCTCTCGTTTACTGAAATGATAAGAGAAGAACAAAAATCCCATATCCTATTATTTCTTGACAATGACGAGATGATTCAAGTATCAGTGCCGGCAAAATTATATGAATACTTGGGAAGTAAACGTCCAATCCTCGCGCTGACGCACACTGGCTCGTTTGCATATAACATCCTTACGCAAGCTCGGGTCGGAGAGATCGTCTCCACTATTACTATTGAGGCTACTGAACACGCGATCTATTCTTTATATAGTGAATATTATCGTTCCGGATCAGTGCCATATAATCCGAATACGGATATTGTCTCACGATACCGATACGCGACTATAGCTCAAGACGTTGATACGATTTTTTGTTCTCTATTGCCATGAAAATACTATATGTTGTCACACATTCGGATAAAGGTGGTACGCAAACCTATGTGCACCAACTTGCATCCACTCTGCATGGAAAGGGCGATGTTGTTGCTCTAGGAGTTGGCTCGCATGGCTGGTTGACGACTGAACTCGAAAACCGAGGTATTAAAATATATCCATTTAGATTTTTGCGCCGAACGTATAATCCTGTACTCAATATATTATTTTCTATTGAGATGCATTATTTTCTACAAAAACATCAATTTGACATCATCCATTTCAACAGTTCAAATCCTCTCTTTGGCATCTTGGGATCTTTCTTCTCTCGTCGAGGTCCAACCAAACTTATATTTACGTTCCATGGTCTCAGCCTCATTGATCCCGGGTGGAGAAAGGCAAGATGGATTTCAGTAATTTACCGATGGGTTCTTATTATGATTGTACCGTTTATTGACCATTGTATTTTTGTATGCGAGAGGGATCTTAGGTATGCGCAAGAAAAAAAAATACTCTCTCAGGGAAGAAATTTCTCTATCATCTACTCTGGAATTGAGAAAGATCTGGGGGAATTAAATAAGTTCAGTGCTCGAAAATATCTGGAACAGATCGCTCAAAAAGAATTCTCAAACGCGCTTATCATCGGAACGATCACTCGATTGCATTATCAAAAAAATATTGACTTATTGATCGCTGTGGCAAATACCCTTCGGATTCCAAACGTAGTATTTTGTATTCTCGGAACAGGCCCGGAAAAAGAACGCTTACACAAAGTAATACAACAATATGGACTTGATGAATTCTGTTTCATACTTGATGTGTCTGAGCCACGAATATATATTAAAGCGTTCGACATATTCGTAATATCTTCTCGCTATGAAGGGATTCCCTTTACCATCATTGAGGCAATGAAAAATAGACTTCCTATTATAGCCACCGACGTGGGGGGAATTTCGGAAGCAATATCTCATGATATAAGCGGTGTTATTGTGCATTCAGATACGCAGGGGGAATTGGTGGAAGCAATCCGATTTCTTATCGATAATCCCTCACATGCCCAACGACTTGCGCATAATGCATCCGCGGCTGCACAAACAAAATTTACTCAAGAGCGTATGGTATCTGAAACATATCAACTCTATAAAACCCTCTGTGTGGAGCGAGAAGATATATTCAGACGTGCATGATAGGGCAATACGACTATTTTTTTTGCCGAATAACGAATTGTTTGGGTCTCTGTACCATACGAAGGAGAATAACGAGCTGGATTGATAGAAAAGGATACATCTTGAGAAACGATGGTGATGTATGATTGAGCATCGGGTGCCATAATAAAATTCCATTCGATAGTGTGTTGACCTTTTCCTAAAAATGAATCGGTAATTGTGAGAACGCCATCTTTTTTTGAAAATAAAAATGCGCGGCGATGAATAACATTCCCTATAATTCGTTTGTAACCACTGTGCTGTCCGCAAAAATAATCTTCTTTCTCTCCCTGCTTCCATGCAAGCATTCGCGCATGAATTGTATCTGGTAAAATGAAAATGTTAGAAGGATGAAAATCTTTGTGCTCCTCTGAGTCAACCATAACTGTATTGTGATTCCGAGTGCTACGAAATTCATTACGAGCTCCCAAATCTTTGGTGTACACGAACGTTCCTGGATCAAGGATAACATTGCGTCCATCGAGCATGAGTTCAAATGAAAGCTTGTCATTATGTGCGTGTCCACCGTATCCATTCTGTCCTGTTGGTCCGCAAGAAATAATACAATAATTTCGATCGTTCCTCATCACATACCATCCAGCATCGGGGAACGTTCTACTTTCAACTTGTCTCAACGGGGTGGAAGACAGTCTATCCCATTGCCTCAATCCATCCATTCCGAACACAAGCTCAATTTCAGGAGAATATACAAATTCTTGAATTTTGAATTTTGATTCTTGAAAGAATACGGCACCTAAGGCGAGAAGATGCCGCATATCAAGCATATCACGACGATAATGCACAAAAAGATGACCATTGTCTGCATCGCCAATTTGCGGGATTTGCCCGTTTGGCTTAGTCAGATACTTAAGCGCAGTAAACATGGAATACAATTTTTTTACATAGATTTTTCCGAATATCTTTTCAGCCACGGCTACATGATCACATTGATTTTTATGCAACATCTCTGACTCTATGGCTATACGTGTTGCGTGAAAAAAAAGTTCTAAAACAAAACAATGGTAATAAGTAGATGCCTCAAAATCGCATCCGTCTTCATATATCTGTTCATGCATTGCGGTAATGAGTTCTCGCTTTGCAAATGTATACCACTTAGACGCTTCACGTAATGCAAAAAACAGGTCACTCATAATAAATAAACCAACAATATTCGCAAGATAATGATTACCGCGAACATATCTGGTACATTCTAGATTTGCTCGTATATGAATACCATGGTCATAGAGTGATGAAAAAAACTTCACCGAGAATCTTTCAGTAAAAGATTTTGAATCTTTGACATATACGAAGGCGGTAATCCAATTGCATGCTCGGATCGCAACCTCCATTGACGATGCCCAATTCACACCATATCCAAATTGGTTTTTATCAATCCAATCACTGACCTGAGAAACAAATTCTTGTGCATAATGCTCGTTATATGTTAATGCGTATGCCTGTCCAAGCATGATGGCATGATGAAAACGTGATAGTTCCCATGGTGCTTTTATATCAGCCTCTCCATATGGAATTTTAATATCCGCATAAAACGTATCCGAATTCCATGTATATCCAGTTGCATAATCCCTGTGCCAATCAATACAAGAACCACATACGATTGGAGAGCTCAGTATGATAAAATTATGAACGCATATATCATCTGCTTGTCGAAGAATTGTAGAACGTACTTCATCATTCTTGACATGATCCAATGAAACGCAAGAAGATTTTTTTAAAATATCACAACATGCATCACGAAATATGAGATCTGTCAGCAATCGGCGCATGCTTTTCTTTTGCAGTGTAGGATAGAGAATATATTTCTTGTAGTAATATCCGCATAGTACAACAAAGCGATCTATTACCTGTATAAAGCAGTATATGAGCCATCGATTGCGGTACCTACACTCATAGAGCAGATGAGCAAGATATCGAATCATATGATTGCCAAGTTTACTTATTCTATCCATTGTTCATGCCAGAGAATAAAGTTAATAACGGGCCAGAGACGTACATCTTTTTTTTGAAACAACATCCGAATAAAGCCAGGATTAAAATAATCTGTCTTGTCTAAAAAAATTTCAACGCGCTTTTCAAAATACCCTCTTTTCTCCCCAAAAAGCCAATCTGCAATCGGTACGCTAAATCCTTGTTTTCTTCTCTGAATAATCTGCTTTGGAATATATGACTCAAATGCTTTTTTTAACAATGGTTTGAGACCTCTATTACCCACTCGTAATGAAGATGGGAGTGACATAACAAACGAGATGAATGTGTGATCCAGATACGGCGCGCGAATCTCAAGAGAAGATGCCATTGCCATTTTATCAAGGCGCATGAGAAGAAGTTCTGGGATACGCAACGAAAGATCAATGTAGCTCATCCAATTCACAGTAGTTTTCTCAATTTCGGAAGACAGGAAATTCTCAAAGAATGGCCGAATACATTCAAATGAGCTGGAGGAACGCGCGCCACTGATAAAAGAAGGAGAGAATAAATTCAATTTCTCCTCTTCTGTAAACAATTCACTTCCCCCCCAAAAAAGCGGTTGACCGGAGATATTCCTTCCAAGAAGGGCATTATATCGTTTTCTACCGACCACAGAACAGGCCGTGGCGACACTACGTTTTAAAGAATGTGAGAGTATGGGGCTTTGCAAAAAAGATTCTAAACGACTTATTTTTCTCCATGAAGGATATCCGAAAAACAATTCATCACTGCCCTCCCCTACCTGACATACGGTTACGCCTTCGGATCTGGCATGACGTGCAAGATAAAATAATGGAATACATACAGGGTCGCCAAGCGGCTCATCTTGATGCTCCGCAAGACTCTTGATCAATGAAAAAAAATCTTCAGCTGCAATTATTTTTTCAGAATGAACAGAATGAATAAAGTTTGCTACCATACGGGCATATGATAGCTCATTATACTTTTCGTTGTCATACCCGATTGCAAATGTTTTGATTGATTTTGATAACTCATTCGAAAAAAGTACGGCATTGATACTTGAATCAAGCCCACCCGATAAAAATACCCCCATGGAGACATCACTTACCATACGAGAACGGACAGATTCACGAAGTCGCACTCTAATTTCTTCAGCAATGGAAATACTATCACGGTTATATATTGTCGTTGCGGCAACGAGTACATCCCAATATTTCTTTTTTATGATTGGTCCATCTTCACGAACGCAAAGGTACGTTCCTGCTTCTAACTTTTGTATGTGGGTAAAGAGAGTCGCTGGAGGAGGTACAAATTGAAATGAAAGATAGTGGTACAAAGCTTCACGATTTAGATTTGGCGAAACATCAGGATGGCGTAAAAGAGCTTTTATCTCTGATGCAAAAATAAAGCGGCCATTTACCGCCACGTAATACAGAGGTTTTTCTCCGATGTGATCACGGACTAGCCATAGGAATTTTTTGCTCGTATCCCAGAGGGCGAAAGCAAACATACCATTAAACTTTTTCACGCTTTCTATTCCCCATTCTTCATACGCATGGATAATAACTTCTGTATCACTGCGTACTGTTTGAAAAATATATCCTTTCCCAACGAGCTCTTCTCGAAGTTCTGGGGCGTTATAGAGTTCACCGTTATACGCCAGCCATATGGTTTTGGTGGTATTCGACATCGGCTGATGCGTGGCCTTGCTTAGATCGAGGACCGCGAGCCGCCGATGCGCAAGAACGATCTTTCTATCCTTTGCTATCCATAGTCCCGCATCGTCCGGACCGCGATGTGCGAGCGTATCGCGCATCGCACATATGACGTCTTCTCCTTCGACAGCTGCACTGCCTGCAAAGGATACGATTCCTACTATTCCACACATACGCCCTTGTTATCATTTGCTAACCGAATCGTTATGCGATGCGTGGATAGTAATTCAGATATCCGAGTAGGATTCACTGCCTTACTTTCTGAAAAAATTGCATGGATCTCTTCCCACTGTTCTTTGTGTCCTTTCTGGCTTTTTCGTGTCTTAAAAAAAATAGGATCCGAACCATAGCCTCGCAAAATTTTATAATCATCCATAATGAAGGTCTTTCCATCAACATGAATCTCACAGTACTCTTTTGGGTATTTTGTACTCCCCGTCGTGATATAATCCATGACACATAAGGATCCATCAGCATATCGAAACGTTGCTGTCATAGTATCATTCATGTTACTCCTTCCATCAGATTTTTTCAGATATTCATAGGATACATTCTCAAGATCGAAACCCACGAGATAGCTAAAAAGATCGACGATATGACACGCCTCACCAATAATGCGACCCCCTTCTTTATAGATCCAATGATCCGAGGGCAGTGACCCTGCATTCATGCGATACTGGACAAACAGTGGACTTGACCGTTGAATAATATGAGCTTTGAGGGTCTTTATATGAGGACTGTGTCGTCGATTAAAACCAACAAATAATAAAGGTTTTTTTGTATCAGTTCCGTAGTACTCCTCAATAGAATCAAGCTGCTGTTCCGTAATAGCCATGGGCTTCTCTACGAACACATGCTTTCCTGCACGCAATGCCTGTAATGCAAGCTGTGCGTGCGTATTATGGCGAGATGCAATCAAAACAAGGTCTATATCTGGGTCATCAATAATATTCTGACACGAGGTAGTTACATATGACGCACCCCACTGCCTCCCTACATTTTTTGCATGGACTCCATCCGTGCTTGCCACTGCTTGGAGGCAAAATTTTCCTTTGAGACGAGAAAATATAGGCAGATGAATGGTGGTCGCGCATGCGCTCGCACCAATGATGCCTATTCGAATCAGTCCTGATTGTATCTTCTTGTATTTGTTATTACTAACAAGTGCTATCACGGCTGATTGAGGGTCCTCCTTTTTTACAGAAGAGTACTCGAGAATGACAAAAAATGGTTTTTGCTTTTGTGTAATAATTTCAAATGCCTTGATCGCGTCCTCTACAGAATAGATAGAATCCTTCCATAACGATTGAATTCTTATGCTGCCGTTTGCCAATAACCTTAAATATTCTTGCATGTTCCTCTGCTCGGTCCAACGAACATACGCGTACGGATAATCAATACCCTCTTTCTCATAGTCGTCATCATACCGACCAGGACCATACGAAGTTGAGACAACAAAATCAATCTCTTTTTTATAAAAATCCTCTCTCGGTATTGTCATGGGATCTCCGGCGACACCAACGAGTACAACTCTTCCCTTTCGACGAGTTATCTTAAATGCCGTATGAAGCGCATCCGATGAAGATGTATGAGCCGCAAAAACGGTCATATCTATACCATGACCTCCTGAAAAATCCCTTACACAGTTGATAATGTCATCACGAATAGGATTGAGCGTGAACTCTGCTCCGCACGTGCGTGCGTGGGTAAGACGATCGTCATCTACGTCAATTCCTATAACGCGGCATCCGGCGCTTTTGAGTATCTGGATTATAAGGATACCAATACTTCCTGTTCCATATACAGCACACAGATCACCGATCCCTACCTGCATCCGATGAACAGCGTGCAATGCAATACTACCCAGTGCAACTGTTGATGCAGATTCGAAATCGACACCTTGAGGAATACGCGCTATGAGATTGCGGGGCGCTACTATATACTCAGCATGAGATGCTACATGAAGCCCCGCTACAGCGACATGGTCACCGACACTGAAGTCATGCACATCTACGCCCACATGCTCAATCACTCCACTCACAGAGTATCCCATGGGAAAAGATTTCTCCTGCGCATGGTGAAGCTTAGTATACGCGCCCCATACGCCATGAGAAGCGATTGTACACAGCACAAAGTATGGACGTGCCAACACTTTCTGGATCAGAGACAATTCATGCGATTCTATAACGCTACGCTCTGTTCCGGATGAGATACAGCTATGTATCACCCGTACTTCAACAGTTCCCGGAGAACTGGATGGTCGCGGTATGTCCTCTACGAGTATTTTCTTTCTTCTTATAACAACCTGACGCATAAAGGTAGGGTTAGTACCTACTTACTATAGAGGTAAACAAGGCTATACGTAAATAGGCATCTTCATTGCTAAACACGGCACCATATGGAACAATACACTGTAAAGTAATCTACTATGTACGTACAAATATTTTTTAAACTGTGGAAAAAAATCTTCTCACGGATCAAAACACTCATGAGTGAAATCCGTATGCAAATTGAAAATGAAAAAAAATCCCAGAACGAGGGAAATTATACTACATCCGCCTTTACGAAATATCCACTCCTCGTATCACGATTTAAAGAACTTATTTCCAGCGCTCGATCTCCATATCACTACTATGCATGGGGTGCTCTTTGTGGAGCTGACCTCGCAAAAGAATTAAAAATTCCTCGCATATCGCTTATCGAAATGGGAGTCGCTGGAGGTAACGGCCTTGTAGCACTCGAAAGGATAGCGGTGGAACTTGAAAAAATCTATGACATCAAAATAGACGTGTATGGATTTGACACGGGACATGGTTTGCCAAAACCAAAAGACTATCGCGACTGCCCAAACCAATGGGAAGAAGGGTTTTACCCTATGAATGAGGAGGCTCTTCGAAGCTCTCTAAAAAAGGCTCAGCTCATTCTTGGACCCTTAAACAACACGATAGAGTCTTTTATCAAATTGAACCCAGTTCCGATCGCTTTTATAGGTTTTGATGTTGATTATTATAGTTCGACGATAGACGCATTTAAACTCCTTGATGGGAGTGAAGCTCTATTTCTCCCTCGAGTACAACTATACTTTGATGATATTATGGGATATTCGTACGGCGACTTTACCGGAGAACGTCTCGCAATCGCAGAATTTAATAATGAACATGCTTCAAGAAAAATTTCCAATCAATACGGGCTCAGATATTTTGTGAAAGATTTTTATTCAATGTGGCCTGATATGATGTATATATTCCACATCTTCGACCACCATCTATATACACAACGAGATGGAATGATACAGCCTAGAGGATCTCTACTCCCTCTCACAAAACATCACCTATGAAACGCCCACAAATAACAGTCGTTGTTCCAACAATTAGAGAAAACTCAATACAGAGGTTTCTCAAAGAATGGTCTCCTCTCTTTTCTCGTATGAGTACTCGAGTGCTAATCGTCGAAGACAACCCATCATCAACTTTTAAGCTACCGAATTTGGAATACAATTATTCCCTAAATCATTATTCATGGAGCGACATACAAAATGACCTGGGTAGAGATAGCTGGATCATTCCAAGACGCACTGGTGCAATAAAATCCTATGGATTTTGGAAGGCTTATCAGGGTGGCGCTGATATCATTATTACACTCGATGACGATTGCTATCCTCTTTCATCCTATCTACCATCATTTATTCAAAAAAATGCCATAACTTCTCACATGGAAAATCTTACAAAACCAACACAAGAGCCTGCATGGGCATCATCAATAAACGCTATACGTCCCCGCGGACTACCCTATCGCCATACGACACGCACTATCCACTCAGACTCCATTGTAATGAGTCATGGATTATGGGCGCATATACCTGATCTTGATGGCGAAACCCAACTTTCAATAAAAAAACTGCCTACGATTAAGGAATATTTTCTCCACCAAATCATTCCAATCGGCAGCTACACACCTCTTTCTGGTATGAATCTTGCGTGGAAACGCGAAATGACACCAAGTATGTATTTTCTTCTTATGGGAGAAAATGCGTCAGGAAAAAAATGGGGATATGACCGTTTTGACGATATCTGGGCCGGCATATTTACAAAAAAAATCTGTGATCACATAGGTCTTCGTATTATCTCTGGATACCCTGTTATATGGCATGATAGACAAAGCAATGCTCTCATTAATAAAAAGAAAGAAGCTCGAGGAAAAAAATTGAATGAATCTTTGTGGAAAATGGTCGACCAAATACGCTTAACAAAATCAGACATACCGTCCTTATATAAAGAGCTGGCTGCGAAATTGCCTCTTCGGACGGAATACGGCAAACACCTCATTCGTGCCATGCAAGTTTGGGCATCACTATTCTGAATCGTATGAATACTGTTAAGCAGCAGACGGTTGCTATCGTCGTTACTCACAATAGAAAAACCCTGCTCGAGCGATGTATTATTGCAATAGAAGCACAATCTGCGTCCTGTGATATTTTTATTATCGACAACGCATCAACTGACGAAACGCCGTCCCTGTTCACACAAGATGACAAGAAAAATAACGAGCGATTTTTTTATTTCCAATTGGAAAAAAATCTTGGAGGGGCTGGTGGATTTGCACATGGAATCCAAATTGCGAAAGAGAGAGGATATGATTGGTACTGGACTATGGATGACGATGGATATCCGCATCCTGATTGTCTCAAAAACCTACTCGAGGGGCCACGACACTCTACCTGTAGAACTCCGCTTCTGCTTAACGACAACACGCCAGATATTCTTCTGTATCCTATCGTCATCGACAATAAAAAATATAAAACGAAGCTTGAAATAAGTAATGAAAAAAAGAACTTTATAGAAGGTGTTGGCTTTTTATTTAACGGAGCACTCCTGCATAGTTCACTCGTTAGAAGTATAGGATTGCCTGACCATCGACTGTTCATCTGGGGAGATGAAACGGAATATACAATGCGAATTAAAAAAAATGGATCTTCTATCACAACAGTAGTACGTGCATTATTCTATCATCCTCGATCTGTTGATGAGTGGAAACCACTAATATTGGGTAGAGTATTCATTCTTACGGCACCACCACTTCGCATGTACTGTTATTATCGAAACTATTTTTATATCTACCATCTTTACAATAAAAAAACCCGGTTTATACGATGGGTACTTATCGAGATTGCAAAACGCATCATCGCTGGTCGATGGAAAGATCTTGCGCTGATACTAAAAAGTTTTTTCGATGCCACCCATGGAATATGGGGCGGTGAAAAGAAATATCTCAATTGATACAGATCACGATTTTCTCAAAGAGACGGAGGAATTCGCGCGCGGAAACTTTATATAATCAAGAACAATGGGCATACTGACGATCCAATAGATAATCCCAAAAGCAATCATTCCTGACAAATAATATAGGGTCGGAATCGCGATAAATCCATACAACGAATTAAACAAGATCCCTGCAAGAAAGGCAATTTCAATTGCACGTGGTTTTTTTTGATGCATAAAACTTAGAATTGCAACATTGACAGTGATTAGCATAAAAAACAGAATCCGACGTGACTTAGCCAGAAGAGTTTTGATATAAAAAAATGGGTCATGTTTAATAATTGCAAAGGCCTCCTCCCGCATGATGTCCTCAAAGCGAGCTGATGTGATATCAACTCCATGAACAATAGAGTCGACTTTCTTAATGGCCACAAAATTTGCAAACTCTATCCCATATTGATTTGGTATATATCCAAGTCCAAGATAAAAAGGTTGCCATACACCGTGTTTACGAATTGAAAAAACGTGGTCTGGATTCTCCCGCAAAAGAAACACATCTCGCTGATCCAAATGATACGTAAAAAATAGGACTGTAGGAATAAAACCAACCAACAAGACACCGGTAAGGAGCACTTTTCTTTGCATTGATACCTTCAAATAGAAGAAAATGGAAATAATTATAAAAATTACAATACCAACCTCAGAATAAGCTCTAATAAAATGCATGGTTGCAAGGGGAATTGAGATAATGCCAAGATAGTGAGGTAGTAGTGCAGGCTTTCGTTTGAGAAAAAAAAGAAATAGCGGGACAAAAGCAACAACAGCTGAACTGGCGATCAGATATACATCGCTTGCATTATGAAAGATGAATAAGAGAAAAATACAAAGTCCGATCAAGGCAACTATTCTATCTCTTACTCGATCAAACAGGAGATAGAATCCAACCATTGCTACCAGACAAGAAAGACTTAAAAATGAAAGGAGAAAAATATTGGTTGCTGTATGCATATCAATATGGAGATACATTGCAATCAAAGGTATAAAAAAAAATATACCAACGTCATCGCCAGCTGCACTCGGATAATATTTGGTTCCGTCAAATCCAAGAAGCCACAAACCTGTCCGTTTATATCCTTCAAGGGCATCAACGAGCCACACATATTTAATGGGCATGATCCACATAAAGTTTTTACAAGTTTAAGCGTGACATAAAAATGCTTCTTTCGAAGAATAGCGATATTGATATCCATACGTTTTGCAAAATTTTGATCCATCTACGATTAACGGATAACAAAAAAATCTCCATCCGCCTTTCGATGTAGGAATCATGCCAAATGTCACATGCCAAAGAAGAAAAAATAGTATTCGTATAAAAATCGGTCTGACCGTCAGTATCTTTTTGTGTGTCTCGTGCGCGATCTCTGTGCCGCTCATACCAGCATCAGAAGTGAGATTAAACGTGGCGAGCCCTCGAGTATCATTTCTTGCAATAAGAGCGTCAATACTGCCACAAAAATCTTCCTCGTGTAAAAACTGGCGACCCCAGAAAGAACTCGTAATGGGGAGTATTGGGAGCACTGATTTTAAAAGTGCTTGAAGAGAGATTTTTTTTGATTTTGATGCAAGATATCGAGGGCCAGTAAGAGAGACGGGACGTACGATAATTGTATGCGCCGGGAGCGATGAAGAATTTTCCTGATATTGTTTATATTTTTTTTCTAGATTTTTTTCGGACTGTATTTTTTGTTTGGCATACCAATATTCCGATTCTCTTAGTGAATCTGATTCGGCATAAGGAGGTCGTCCCTCAGAGTCTTTCCATGCTCCATATACCGCCACAGTGGATATATGAATAAAAGTTCGTACAAAAACCGAAGAAAAAGCAAAATCAAATACTCTGTTTGATCCCTCAATATTATCTTTTTCGTACTTCTTGCGGAAAAAATATGGTTCGCGAATATGCCATGCTGCATGAATAACGACATCTGTCCGCGTGTTGGCAGCTATTTTCTGCCAGTCTTCACTGCGTGTATTCGCACAAATCCATGTAAGACGCTTCTCTTGAGCATAAGAAATTGGGCATGACTTACGATCAAGCCCGATGATAGCATCAACATCTCCACGAGCTAAAAAATGGTCAATAAGCAAACACCCAACATACCCTGCAGCTCCTGTTATAAGTACGCGCATAAAAAATATATATACCTATATCCTATAGTAGAATGCTGCTATGTCAAAGACATATAAACCCCATTCTCTTTACCTTTCCGTCATTTTAGGGTAGAATAGCCCCATTCCTTTATTGATACATATGAACGTTACAGAACTTACTCGCAGGCTCAAAATCACGTCAGCGCAGCTCTATGAACATCTCCCTCAGATGGGATTTGATATTGGAAGACGCGCGATCAAAATCGACGATACGGTTGCAATGAAAATAATTAGGAGCTGGAGTCAGTATCAATCTACTATTAAAAAACAACGAGAACAAGAAAAAGACGTAGCAGAAATAACAAGCAGACGAGAGGAAAAAAAGACTATTCACCTCCCTCTCGTTATTACAGTCCGGGATTTTGCCGAACGCACTAACTTAGCCGTCACCAAAGTCATTTCGACATTGATGAACAATGGCATCCTTGCCGCCCTCAACGAAAAAATTGATTTTGAAACCGCAGCTATCCTTGCAGAAGACCTTGGGTTTTCTGTAGAAAAGGAAGAAGAGACATTGGGAGAAATGGCACTCTTTCAAAAAGACATGGTTAAAGAGTGTCTCGAAAAAGAGGATCCAAAAAAGCTTATCGCGCGCCCTCCGATAGTTGTTGTCATGGGACACGTTGATCATGGAAAAACCACTCTTCTTGACTCGATTCGCACTACGACTATTGCAAAGGGTGAGGCAGGTGGCATTACTCAGCACATCGGTGCATATCAAACCCATAAAATAATGAAAAAAACGGGTGAGCAACGCACTATCACATTTATTGATACGCCGGGACATGAAGCATTTACTACAATGCGGAGCCGAGGTGCAAAAGTTGCAGATATCGCGATCTTGGTAGTTGCGGCCGATGACGGCCTTCGCCCTCAAACACAAGAGGCAGTAAAAATTATCAAGGCTGCAGATATTCCCATGATCGTTGCCATAAATAAGATGGATAAAGCGGGAGCGAACATCGAGAAAGTAAAACGCGAACTTTCCGATATCGGCTTGGTCCCTGAAGATTGGGGAGGAAAAACAATCTGCGTTCCTATCTCTGCA
>OBEQ012439271.1_pt1 | contig 14071 bp, 13 predicted proteins | sample 1670901 | NCBI WGS metagenome assembly OBEQ01 (sample SAMEA104232315, study PRJEB22302) | groundwater metagenome | biome: forest; feature: aquifer; material: groundwater | place: USA | collected 2011-08-07 | depth 5.4 m
ACGAGCGCCACGATCAACGCCACGACGACCGCCGTGCCGACCGCCGCTGAGACGATGGCTTGGAACTGGGTGGGAAATGCGGCTCGGATGGCCGCGCGGATCTCGCCGATGAATGGCGATGACAGCCCGACCGCTACCGCCGCGATCGTGGCAACCGCGAGGTGGCCGCGATGGACTCTACCCACGCAACTTCGACCTTCGACCTTCGAACTTCTTACTTGATGACGTCCAGGATCACCTGGGCCGCATGCTCGCATTGCTCGCGCGTCACGTCGAGATGTGTCACGGCGCGGACGATACGGGGACCGAACGCGACCACCAGCACGCCGCGTGCACGCGCCGCGGCCACAACGGCCGCTGCGTCTGGCGCTCCTGGCGCCAGCGAGAAAATCACGATGTTCGTCTGCACCGTGCGCTCGTCGAGCACGGCGCGCGCGCTTGTGGCGAGGCGCGCGGAAAACGCCTTTGCGTTCGCGTGATCCTCAGCCAGCCGGGCGAGGTGATGATCGAGCGCGTAAAGACCGGCGGCCGCCAGAATCCCGATCTGCCGCATCGCCCCGCCGAGCATCCGCCTGTGGCGGACGCAGCCGCGAATCACGTCGCGCGATCCCGCGAGCATCGTTCCCGCGGGCGCGCCCAGCCCTTTTGACAGCGCCACCGTGGCCACGTCGAACGGCGCCGCCAGATCCGTCAGGGATCGGCCTGTTGCCGCTGCCGCATTCCACAGCCGCGCTCCATCGAGAAACGGCGTGATTCGCCTCTCGCGCGCCGCTGCGCAGATGCGAATCGCCTCCTCCTGGTCGATCACGATCCCGCCGGCGCGGTTGTGGGTGTTCTCCACCTGCACGAGCGTCGTCGGTGGATAGAGCATGTGATCGCGCGGCTTCACGGCGGCCGCGAACTCCTCCGCGGTGAACCGTCCTCCCAGCCCCACCTCCGTGAACTGCACGCCGGCGTTTGCGCCGCCCCCTCCGGTCTCATGCCACACTGCGTGACTCTCCCGGCTGACGATCACATCGTCACCAGGGCGAGTGAGCGCGCGCAGCGCGACCTGGTTTGCCATCGTGCCCGACGGAAGCCAGAGCGCGGCTTCCTTGCCGAGCAGCGCGGCAATCCGCGCCTGCAGCTCGTTGACGGTCGGGTCTTCACCGAACTGATCGTCGCCGACCGGGGCGGCCGCCATCGCGGCGCGCATGCCCGGTGTAGGACGCGTGACGGTGTCGGATCGCAGATCGATCGGCGCGGTGCCCGCGCTCACTGCGCACGTACCGTGTGCTCGCGGAAGAACACGATCATGTCCGTGCTCATTGCCGGCTTCGCACCCAGCTGCCGCAGCATCGTCGCCACTTGTCCGCGGTGATACGTTCCGTGGTTCACGACGTGGACGATCATCTGCCAGTAGGGAGAGGTCGACGACTGGCCGTTCAGCGACTTGTATTCGATCATGCGATGCAGGCCGGCGGGGCCAAGGCCGTCGACGAAGGCTTTGATCTGCGCCTCGAGCGCCATCCACGCGTCGCGGAGCGCGGCGACGCTCACGAGTTCACTCGTGTCAGGCCGCACGGACGGAGACTCCCCCTGCCAGCGGCGGTACCAGATCCACTCGGCGAAGTAGATGTGGACCAGCGTGTCGAGCACCGAACCGAAGGAGCTTCCCAGCTGTTGCGACAGCTGCTCCGCGGACAACTGTTCGGCGGAGGTCAGGACACGATCGCGTGCCCAGTAGTTGTAGTCGACAAGAATGTGGATGTAGTCGGAAGTCATATTGAGAGGACGAATATATACCGCGTCTCGGATAGACTGAATGCCATGCCTCGCCGCTGGCGCCGGCCGCTCACGATCGTCCTCACGGCTGCGATCTGCCTGAGCGCGGGTGTCGCCGCGGCGCAGTTCGGCCGCCGCGGGTTCGGCGGCTTCAGGGCGTCGTTCGCTACGGCAAAAGATTTCGACGGCCGCTTCCATTTCTGCCGCTGGGTGTACCAGTCGGCGCTCGACGGCGACGGTGGAAACTGGAACGCCGACTGGCCGCGAGCCGACATCAATCTGTCAGTTCGGCTGTCTGAGCTGACCAAGACGGACGTCAGCAAGGATCCCACCGGCGAGCCGAACCACCTGCTGATTCGTTTCACCGATCCCGAGCTCTTCGACTGCCCCTTCGTGATGGCCACGGAAGTGGGCCGAGCGCTCGTCACCGATCAGGATGCGAAGGCCCTTCGCCTGTATCTCGAGAAGGGCGGTTTCCTGTGGGTCGACGACTTCTGGGGCAGCTACGCCTGGGATCACTGGGTGGCGCAGATTCGTAAGGCGCTCCCCGCCAACGAATTTCCTATCGTCGATCTGCCGCTCGACCACCCGATGTTCCACACACAGTTCGAGGTGACGCAAGTCCCGCAGATTCCAAACATCGGCTTCTACTTGGGCACCGGCGGAGGAACATCCGAGCGCGGATCCGACAGCGCCACGGCGCACGCGCGCGGCGTCGCGGACAGCCACGGACGCCTCATGGTGCTGATGACACACAACACCGATTTCGGGGACTCCTGGGAACGCGAAGGCGATAGCCCAGCCTACTTCCTCGCGGTGGGCCCGAAGGGCTATGCCTTCGGCATCAACGCGATCCTCTACGCGCTGACTCATTAGACAATCCCAAATCCCAAATCCCAAAAACCAAAGACAAATCCAAACGGTCACGTCCGCAAGACGCCGCAGACCGCCTCGATGGTGTTCCAGTTACGCGTCGTCGCGATGCCGAACTGTCTTTCGAGGACCGCGTTCGGATAGATCGGTGTGCCCGGCTGGCGCCGCCAGATACTGGCGACGAACTTGCCTGAAGTCGCGACAATCTTGACCTGCCATTTGTCATTTGCGGGATGGATCAGCGGAAGCGGCGGCACGACCCGGGGCCGCGTAAGCACGACGCTCAGGAACCGTTGTTCGTTGGCGGCAGGAAGGCCGCGCCCGAGCGGGGTGCTCCCCGCAAACTCGATCAGCTCCCGCCCTTTGACGATGATGATGTCGGCATGGAACGCCAGACGCCTGCGTATTTCTGCAAGGAGCGTCTCCTGCGGCACGCGCGCGCGTACAACGAACGTGCCCGCGGCGCCGATGTTGACGACGTCGTACAGCGCGAGGTCCTTCGCGAGCTTCGCGGGCAGAAATCGTTTGTGCTTGCCGACGTTGACTCCTCGCAGAAAAACAACAAGAGCCATGGGATGAATTTGTGATTGGTGATTGGTGATTGTGGGAATCGTGAGTCGCGATGATCAACGGCTAATCACGAATCACAAATCACAAATCAAGTTCATATCTCGCCACATAGTACGACCCGACCTGGCGAATCGTTGGTGGCGAGATCGGGCCAGAACAGTTGATCGTCGAGCTGGAACTTCAGCGCCCCCGCGATTTCGCCGCCGCACTCCGCGACATGGAAGAGGCCGGCATCGACTTCTGACGCGATGCGACTTTCGGCGAGCTCGTCATCGACCCACATCGTGGTGCCGTCGAGCTGCTCCACCCACCTCGCGGCGTCGGTGAGAATCTGCATCACCGCGGCGGCATCTGCAACTGTCGCTGGCCGCATCCGAATATCCACGCACGTAGGGGCCGGTATCGACGTACGTAGGGGCCGGCCTTAGCCGGCCCCTACAGAGACTCAGAATTCGAAGCGCACGCCCAGCTGCGCCGTCGTCGGAATTGCTCCGGCGCGCAGCATCGTCAGATTCAGGAAGTCCGTCGAACGCCGATCACCGGTCGGATTCTCGAAATTTGCACGATTGGTCACGTTGAAGATATCCGCGAAGAGATCAACCGATCGTCCCGCGGCAGGACGCAGGCGATAACCGAGTCGGACGTCGACCTGGAAGAGGCGCGGCCCGGTCGCGCCGTTGCGCTTGCTGTCGAAATCGACGTTGAACGGATTGCGACCTGTGCTGGTGTAGGCGCCCGCCGCCAATGGCTCGGAAAACGACCCGTTGCGATCCGGATCGGTCGTGGAATCCAGCACGGTGAATTTCGACCCGCTCAGCGCGCGCGCGACCCAGGCGAATGTGAGGCCGTGAGCCTTCGGCACCAGTGATTGGCCGCTGATCACCAGATTGTGACGGCGGTCGACGTTGGTCGGTCCCTCATTGAGGTCGAGGTGCAAGTCGTCCAGCACTTGGAAGCCGCTGATGGGAATGCCCGCACCCGACGTGTTCCCTCGTGAGTAGCCGAGCGTGTAGGAGACGCGAAACGAATAGTCGGACGCAAAGCGCTTGACGAGCGCCGCCTCCAGCGCATCGTAATCAATCTTCCCGACGTTCACCGGCTGGTTCACGGCGGCCGAGAACGCCGGATCGATGCGGACGAGTGTCGCTGTGCGCGCGGTTGAGGTGCGGAGGCCCGGGTTCAGATCTTTCAGCATGAGCTGGTCGCGGGCGCGGGCATGGACGTAGTCCGCGCTGACCGAGACGTTCGTCGAGAGTTGACGCTCGTACCCCGCCGTGAGCTGATCGGTGTACGGGACCGTGCGTCCCGGCTTGTCCAAGGTGACGTTCCCGGTGTTCTTAATCGACGCTCCCGGTGGGAAGAGCCTGGCCAGGAGCGCCCGATTGACCGTCGGGCCACCAGCGAGCATCGGGTCGCTCGGCAGCACACCAAGCGAGGGTCCGGGATCCGCGCTGTTGGTCGGGAAGTTGACCTGGAAGGAATCTGAGAAGACGCCGGCCGTCAGGATGTTGGAGATCAGCTCGAAATGCGTCTTGTCGTAGAACCGGCCATAGCCGCCGCGGACGGCGGCCTTGCCGTCGCCGCTCACGTCGTAGGTCAGGCCTACGCGCGGACCGACATTATTCCGGTCCACAGGATAGGCGTTCGGGTCGGAGAACGCCGGGTTATTGGCTTCGAGGAGCGGCTGCACCTCCAGGTCGTATCTCACGCCCAGGCTGACCGTCGTGCGGCTGTTCATGTGCCATTTGTCCTGCACGAAGAAGGCGGCAAAATGCGCCTTCTGATCGCGGTTCAGCGCACCCGGCACGCGCACGGACAGCCGCTCGGGATACGTGCGGAAATCGTTCGGATTGAACGCCAGATCGGTTCTGAAAATGAACGTTCCGTTCAGGTTGTCCTGTGCCGTCGATCGGGCAATGACATATTCGTACTGCCCGCCGAACTTCAAGTCGTGATCGCCGCCACGCCCGGGCACGAACCAGGACATCGTGTCGTCGAACTGATACGCGTTGTCGACGCGCGCCTGAGCGACGGCGTTCTGCTGATCGACGAAGGTGAGGTAGTTGAGCTGCGGCTTCAATGCCGCCTGATTCTGGCCGTTGCCGTTGAAGCCGGAATTCGCGAAGGCGACATCTTCGCGCGTGAAATTCACACGCACGGTATTGAGCCGGTTATGGCCCAGCACAGAGTTCATGGTGCCGACGATTGTCTGGTCGATGTCGTGTTCTTCGCGCGAGGCATTCTGGGTGACCGAGAGCGGGGCCGGGAGCGTGACGTTCGCCGCCACCGTCACGGGGACGATCTGATTCAATTGCGGCGACGCCTCACGCAGCCAACGGACCGTCCAGGTATTGTTGACATTCACCTGATGATCGAAACGCGCCAGCGTATTCCACACACGGTCACGCGTGACCGGTGAGCCGTTGAACTCCGGATGCGAGGGGATGGTGATCGTGTTCGACCGGTTGACCATCACGCGTTCGAGGTTGAAGAAGAAATGGGCCTTGTCGCGGACGACCGGACCGCCGAGGTTCGCGCGGTAGGTCTGGAACTGCGTGTTGGGCTTATTGAGCCCGTTCTGCTTCACGAAGAAATCCTTCCGCGTGAAGTCCGCCCGCTGCCACAGGCCTGCCCCGGTGCCATGGAACGCGTTGGTTCCCTGCTTGCTGATGGCGTTGATGATCGCGCCGGTCGTTCTTCCGAACTCCGCGTCGTACTGATTCGTGACGACCTGGAACTCGGCGATCGCCTCCACTGGGGTCCGCGCCTGCGACCCGGCGCGCTGGCCGATGACGTCGTCGTTGTTGTTCGCCCCGTCGAGCATGTAGTTGTTGTTGCGCGAATCCATGCCGTTGACGCTGACCGCATCGGAGCCGAACGACTCGGTGCTGATATTGGCGATCACGCCTGGGAGCAGCGCCACGAGCCCGACAAAGTTACCGTTGACCGACGGCAGCATTCCCGCTTCCCGACTCGTGACGTTGCCGCCGATTTCCTTCGACGTGATGTCGACCAGCGGCGTCTCGGCGGTGACCGAGACCGTTTCTGTCAGCGCGCCGACATCGAGCGTGACATCGAGCGTCGTGGTTCGTCCGAGATCGAGACGCAGGTCGCGGCGGCTGTACTTCTTGAAGCCTGAGAGCTCGGCGTCGATTGCGTAGATCCCCGGCGCGACCGCCGTGATGAAATACGTGCCATCACCATTGGTGATGGTCTCGCGGTACACGCCGGTCGCCTGGTTGGTGATCGTGATGCTGACGCCGGGAAGAACCGCGGCCTGCGCGTCGAGGGCGCGACCGCGGAGTTCAGCAGCGCTTTCCTGGGCTGATGCCACGCCCGCCGTCACGAGCGAGCATGCCAAAAACAGGATCCGCACGAGAGTCCGCTTCATCCGAACCTCCTCCGTGGACGGGCGCGAGAAATGCGCCCCGATGAACACGAGGGCTCATTCTACCGCCTGTGTTTGAGGTACAGCGAGATACCAAGCCCGATCGCGAACATTACGCCGAGTGCGAAGCCGGCGGCGCCGGCGATGATCAGCAGCGTGTCTCGATCCATTCGTACCGCGTGTTGTAGGGCGGATTCTTCAGGACCCGCCGGGATCTCCCGTCACCAACGCGATGGCGAAACCGTCGTACCCCTTCGCCCCAACCGTCTGCACCATCGTGGCGCTGACACGCTTTTCCGCGGCAAGCCGCTCACCGAACCGGCGGACGCCTATGATGTTCGGATCCGTGCTCGCGGAGTCAACGACCCCACCCTTCCGCACGACGTTGTCAACGAGGATGACGCTTCCGCGGCGCGAGAGCTTCAGCGCCCATTCAAAGTACGCGGGCAGGTTCTGCCGATCAGCATCGATGAAGGTGAGATCGAACGGGCCTTCCGCCTGTTCGGCGAGCCAGGGCAGCGTTTCCAACGCGGCGCCAAGACGCACGTCGACTCGATCCGTGAGGCCGGCACGAGCGATGTTCGCGCGCGCGATCTCTGCGTGTCCCGGATCCGATTCCAGCGTGATCATGCGGCCGTTGGCGGGCAGCGCCCTGGCGAGCCAGATCGTGCTGTAGCCGGCGAGCGTGCCGATCTCGAGGATGCGCCGCGCGCCCTGGATCCGGGCAACCAGGTGGAGCAGCTTCCCCTGCGCCGGTGTGACGCTGATGGGCGGCAGCCCGGCCGCTGCGCTGACCTCGAGCACCGCATCGAGCGCTGGGTCCGAAGGGATGATCAGGTTATTGATGTACTGGTCGACCGCCGTCCATTGATCCTGGCTCACGTTTTCAATCCTACCTAGTCCTGTTGTTCGCGACGGGATTCCAGGTGGAACTTGTGCATGTACCGGTGCATCACAGGGGCAACGAGGATGCTGGCCGCGACAAGCACCACCATGCCTGCGTATAAAGCGTAAACGCCGGCGAACAACTTGCCGCCTTCGGTCGTCGGCGTCTCGACAGGACCCATACCGCCAAGAAGCATGGCGGCGTTGAGAAACGCATCGAGCCACGTCAGCGACTCGAAGTACCAGTAGCCCCACATCCCCAGGATGAGCGAGCCGCCCACCGCGAACATCGCAATGCCGGCGTTTTGTGCGAGCCGGCGGAGGAACAGGTCGCGTGGAGCGAGCGGCGTATGACGATGTTCAGACATGTCTGCAGATGTTATTGGCATTTGGGGCTTGGGATTCGGGCTTTGGGATTTGCCCTGTGCTAGCATCCGTCGCTTGGAGGTGACTATGTCACGCAGACTGATTCTCGCGGGGGTGCTCTTCACGCTCTTCGCGTCGCTGGCGGCGGCACAGGATGCGAAGACGGTCATCGCCGCCGCATCCAAGGCGATGGGGGCGGATACGCTGAACACGATCGAGTTCTCCGGCAGCGGCGCCGATTTCGCGGTCGGGCAGGCCTTCAACGGCAATTCGCCGTGGCCGAAGTTCATCGACAAGACCTACACACGGCAAATCGATTTCCGCGTGCCCTCGTCGAAGATGGATCGCATCCGGATGCAGGGCGAGAACCCGCCGCGCGGCGGGGGGCAGCAGCCGGTGCGCGGCGAGCAGCCGCAGAACCAGACGATCGTCGTGAACGCGAACACGCCGTGGGTACAGCAGCTTGAAATCTGGATGACGCCGCAGGGCTTCCTGCGCGCGGCGACGACGAACAACGCCTCGGTCAAATCGCAGACTGTCGGCGGCAAGAAATACACCGTGGTGTCCTTTACCGGCCAGAACAAGGCTGCGGTGAACGGCTACATCAACGACCAGAACATGGTCGATCGCGTCGAGACCTGGATCGACAACCCGGTCCTCGGCGACATGCAGTTCGAGGCCGTCTACAGCGACTACAAGGACTTCGGCGGTGTGAAGTTCCCGATGCACATCGTGCAGCGGCAGGGCGGCTTCCCCATTCTCGATCTGATGGTCAGCGACGTGAAGCCGAACGCGCCCGTCGCGATCCAGGCGCAGGGCCGCGCCGGCGGCGCACCCGGGGCCGCGCCGGCTGCTGCGTCGCCGACCCCCGGCGCGCCGTCAGAAAAGCTCGCAGATGGCGTCTACCTGATCCTCGGCGGCTACGCGAGTCTCGCGATCGACTTCAAGGACTACATCGTCGTGATCGAAGGTGCCACCAACGATGAGCGCGCCAACGCGGTCATCACCGAAGCGAAGCGGCTGATTCCGAACAAGCCGATCCGGTACGTCGTGAACACGCACCAGCACTTCGATCACTCGGGTGGCCTGCGCGCATTCGTGGCCGAAGGCGCGACGGTGATCACGCACGAGGTCAACAAGCAGTACTACGAGAAGATCTGGAGCAACCCGCACACCCTGAGCCCCGACCGGCAAGCCCGGGAACCGAAGAAGCCGGCGTTCGAGACGATGACGGAGAAGAAGGTGCTGACCGACGGCAACCACGTCATCGAGCTGCATCATCTGCAGGGGAGCGGCCACAACCAGGGATTGCTCGTGGCGTACCTGCCGAAGGAAAGGATTCTCGTGGAGGCGGATGCCTTCAATCCGCCGGCCGACAAGAACGCGCCGGTAGCGCGGCCGCTGAGTCCGTACAACCTCAACCTCGTCGACAACATGAAACGGCTGAAGTTCGACGTGCAGCGGATCATTCCGATTCACTACCCGGCGGACAACCGGGTGGTCGACATCGCCGAGTTGAATCGCGCGGTCGCCGACGCCGGAACCAACTGAGGTAAAACCCAAATCCCAAGACCCAAAACCCAAGTCCCAAGTCAGCCACGACAGGGACACGGCGATACAGAGAAAAGTTTGTCTCTGTGTCTCTGTGTCTCTGTGGCCCGTCTCAGGGACGCCGTAGACGAGTCATGCTCCGCGGAGGCGGACTAGCAGCTCGCGGAAGTCCGCTGGCACGGGGGCCTCGAAATGCACGAGGCGGCGGTCGGCTGGGTGCTCGAACGCCAGTCGGTACGCGTGAAGCGCCTGGCGTGAAAACGCGATCGGTCTCAGCTCGTCGGGCCCATACACGTAGCGGCGCTCACCGACAAGCGTGTGGCCGCGCAGCCGCGCCTGGATGCGAATCTGGTTGCGCTTGCCCGTCTGGAGGCGCACTTCGATCAGCGACGTATCGCGAAACGTCTCAACGACGCGATAGTCGCTGATGGCGTCGGTCCCCTCGGGATCACGCGGGTGGGTTTCTTTCTGAATGAGCGCCTTGCGATCCCAGACCAGACGATCGCGCCACGTGCCCGTCTTCGGCTCGGGATGCCCGTAGACGACTGCAAGGTACACGCGCTCCGGCTCACGGCGGCGGAATTGTCCCTTGAGCGCCTGCTGCGTCCGTGCGTCCTTTGCGAACAGGACCAGTCCGGACGTATCGCGATCGATCCGGTGGACGACGAACGGGTGGCGCTTGCCACGTGGGCGGAAGTAGTCCTCGAGCTGGTCGTACACCGACGATGCGCCCATCTTCCGCTCGAGCGGCACGGACAGCAGCCCGGCAGGCTTGTTCAACACCAGCAGCGCATCGTCTTCGTACAGGATTGCGAGATCGCCGGTCTCGCTTCGCGGCGCGCGACGGGCGCTGCCCGGCCGATCCATCCAGACGCGCACGACATCACCGGCGACCAGACGTCTGGCGGCATCTTCGATCGCCATCTCTTCGGCATTCAGGAAGATCTTGCCGCGTGCGAGCGCCGCCACAGCGCGTCCGCGTGAGGTGAGGCGATCGGCGGCGGCAAGAAACTTGTCGAGCCGCGCGCCAGCCTCGCCGGCGTCGACGGTCCACTGGTCGCTCAGGGCGCTCCAAGGGCAAGCGCGATCGCACGCTCGGGTGAGGAGGTCCGTCCGTCGGCGGACGCCGCCTTGAACACATCCGGTGAGATGAGGGTGAGGAGCCGCGCGGTGTAGTGATCGACATCGAGCTGATCATCGGGGTCGAGCGTCACGTTGAACCGTTCGAACATGGCGAGCGCGGCGCCGTACAAACGCGCGGCGCGCGTCGGCTGTTTCTGCGCGACCGCGATCGAGGCAAAGCCGGTCAGCGTGTAGGCGATGCCGGCCTCGTCCTGCAGGTCGCGGTACTTCTGGAGGCTTTCGGTGAACAACTTCCTCGCATCATCCGCCTTCCCCTGACGCAGCCGCACGTATCCCAGGTTGAACAGTTCGGCGGCAACTGGAACGTCCCAGCCTGCCTCGCGGTTCGCAGCCAGACTGAACTGGTACAGCTCCGCCGCCTTGCCGTACTGTCCCTGGATTCGAGCCACGGCGGCGAGCATGTGCATGGCGGCTGCCTGTCCTGACCTGTCGTCCAGGTCGCGACGCAGCACAGCGCTCTCTTCCGCGTACCGCCGGACCGACGCATAATCCATGTCCAGCAGCGCCGCGCGCGAAAGACCCAGGAGGGCCGTAGCCACTCCTTCCTTGTCCTGCAGTCGTCGAGAGATCCGGAGACTCTCGGCGTTCAGCTCGCGCGAAGCGGCTTGATCGCGCTGCCTCAACGCGAGGGCGCCGGCGTCGGACAACCCTTTCGCCCGGATTTGCGTCTGGGCCAGCGCGCTCGGGAGCGCCAGGATCGTCGTCAGCAGATCCCGAGCCTGCTCGACACGGCCTTCGTAGGTCCAGAAGTAACCGAGCGGCACCGCGAGGCGCAACGCCTGGTCGCCTTCGGCATTGCGAGAGAACCAGCCGAGGCTGTCGCGCAGCGCTGACTCTTCGGTCTTCACGCGCTGGCGCGATTCCGCACCGCGCGGTCCCAGGCGCTCGGCGTACGCCTGCTCGACCCACGCCACCTGATCGAGCGCAGCCTGTCGTTCGACCTCGAAAGCATTCTGGGCCGTAGTGGCGGGAACCATCCAGAGCGACCCAACAATCAGGACGATAGCAAGGTCACGCAGCATGGCGGGCTTCAGCTTATACCCCACGTACAAACCAGTTACACCTCCTCCCTTTTTTGCATCTCAATCGCCACACCATAACGCTGTGCAGGCGGGGAGTGTGGCCCGTATGTGATTGACTGCGCGGCATATAGCGTTCAGGTCCACCGACGGGAACGGCAGTTGCCATGAGCTCAACAGCCTTACCCAGGAGGGTGCGAATGACCAGTATTCGACGTCGAGTTCTTTTTCTTGCCATCTTCGCAGCTGCTGCGACCGCTTGCGGCGGCAACGCGTCGGTCTCGCCGACAGCCCCATCGGCGGCTGCCGCCGGGGCGTCCGGCGCCGTCATCTTCGGGCAAGTCAGCGGCGCGTCTCAGACGAGCACGCCGCGAGACACATCCGACACATTCCGCACGCTCGCCACCTCGTCGATCATCGTGAAGATCACGGGCACCAACATTTCGACGACGACGGACGGCCAGGGGCAGTTCACTCTTACCGGCGTGCCGCCCGGAAATGTACAGCTGGAATTCAGCGGCCAGGGGACGAACGCCAGGATTGTGATCACAGGGGTCGGCGCACAGGACGAGATCACCATCTCGGTGACGTTGAACGGCAACAACGCCCACGTCGATTCCGAGCATCGCAGTGGACGCGACGACCGCGGCAAGGATCACGACCTCTCAGGACCGGTGGCCAGCCTGAATGGTACGTGCCCAAGCCTGGCGTTCATCGTTCAAGGCTCGAGGATCACGACAGGGGCGAGCACGGTGTTTGAGGGCGTCACCTGCGCCAATCTCAAGAATGGTGCGAAGGTGACAGTAGCGGGAGCGGCGGGCGCGGATGGCACGATCGCCGCCACCCGCGTCCACGTGGAGGATAGCGGCAGGGATCAGAACGAGGTCTCTGGGCCTGTTTCCGGCCTTCCTGGTACTAACACCTGCCCGAACCTGCAATTCATGGTCAAGGACACGAAGGTCACCACGACCGCAAGCACGGTGTTTGGTGGTGTCACCTGCGCCAATCTCAAAAATGGCGCGAAAGTGGAAGTCACGGGCCCCCGCGGCGCAGATGGCAGCATCGCCGCCACGCGCGTCGATTTCGACGACTGATCACAAGAGGGTGACGGCGGCGTCCCGCCGTCGCTCTTCGAGCCCCGCAAACCTATTTCAGCGTGGCGCCCGCCAACCCGGTAATCGCGCCGAGCGTTGTCTGCGCCGCGTTGAGACCAAGACGGAAGTCCTTGTCGGTGTAGGTCGCGAACACGTCGGTCGGCTGATGCCACTGCGGATCCCATCCGCTGCCGATCTGCGTGCCGCGCTCGTTCTCGCGCAGGCTGATCGCGGCGACGTCATTCATGAACGGGTTGGAATCGGTGTTTGACATGTGCGGGCCGACCGAGGCGGGATAGTCGGTCGCGTACTTCTCGTTCGCCCGGTGAAAGGCCCACGCGAGTGCCTGTGATTCCGGCGCAAGCCTCGAGTTGGACTGGAACTCGATGTCGACGTCCGCTTCGGCCCGTTGCTCCGGGCTCATCGTGCCGTCGGCGCGCGGCATCCCGTGGTCGAAGAGCATCATGTCGTGCTGGATCATGCCGAGCCACTTCGGCCCGGGATATCGACCGGACCCCGCCGGCAGCTCCTGCCCTCTCAGATCCCGTCGCTGCGCAACGTAGGCGTTGCTGCCGTTCAACCCGCTCTCTTCGTTGTTCCACAGAATGAAGCGAATCGATCGCTCCGTCTGCACGTCCGGCGCGCTGAAGACACGCGCCAGCTCCATCACCAGCGCAGTGCCCGACCCGTCGTCGTTCGCCGCTTCGCCCCAGCCGATGCCGTCCATGTGTGCGCCCACGATGTACATCTCATCGGGGCGGGTGGCGCCAACCTTCGTGCAGTAGACCTCTTCGCGCGGGCCTGGCGTGGTGGGCTCAGCATTCAGTTCACGCAGTTTCGGATCAGGCTGCGCGTTGGAATCGTTGTTCACGCCGGTGCGGGTCCGATTGCCGCGCGGACGCCCTCCGCCAACCGATGTCGGCGGGTTTGCGGCAGGAGGAGCCGGGACCGGTGGCGACGGCACGAGCGCCGGGAGCGGCGGCTGATAGGTGTACTTGAGACGGTCCGTGTTGGTGCAACCGTAGCTCTTGAGCTGCGCCTCGATCCAGTCGACCGCCGCGCGGTTGCGCTGGGTGCCCTGGCGGCGATCGCCAAACTGTGTCAGCGCCTTGATGGTGGCTTTGTATTTCTCGAGATCGAGGCGCGAGACGAGCGTGCGGACCGGGTCTTCGACCGCTGGCGCTGGAGACTGTGCGAACGCCGATGTGACGAGGAGCGTGGCAAGCGCAACGGCCGCGAACGCGCTGACGCTGATGGTCCTCACGAATTCCTCCGGGCGCTCGGGCGTGATCAGCCACGGTCCGTCACTCTTCCGCTCGACCCACACGAAGCCGTCGGTACGCGAGATGTACATCTGAACGATGCCGCGGCGCGTCGTCCATAACCACCCGAAGGCGCCCCACAGTCCGCCCGCCCCC
>OBEQ010993168.1_pt1 | contig 14069 bp, 14 predicted proteins | sample 1670901 | NCBI WGS metagenome assembly OBEQ01 (sample SAMEA104232315, study PRJEB22302) | groundwater metagenome | biome: forest; feature: aquifer; material: groundwater | place: USA | collected 2011-08-07 | depth 5.4 m
CCCCCCCGCCCGGGGGCCTTTCCACCCCCCCCCCCCCCCCACATTCATTCCACGGGCGGCAAGCCCGCCGCCGGAATTTTTCAACAACTGGTGCCCAGGGCGGGACTCGAACCCGCAAGCCTTGCGGCATACGCCCCTCAAACGTACGTGTATACCAATTCCACCACCTGGGCTATGAGATCAGGGGGCCTATCCAGTGCTCGTTCCTCGGATACCCTCGGAACTGTGCGCTTCAAATACCCCCTGAAACCCCGCGCTCACCACTGGCAAGCCAGATGGTTCGCTTAAACTTTCTTTTCGTCAACACTATTTGCCTGCAGGAACTTCTGTCGCCGGTGCTTGCAGCTTGGCTGGTGTAGAAACAGGAACCTCCGTCACCGATTTCGCAGATAGAGGAGTCGTCACAGGAGCCGGCACCTGCGCGCCATCTACCACCGATTTTCCTCCTCCTACGATCGAGCGATTTTTGTTAATCGCCGCCAAAGAAATAGAAGTCACCAAAAAAAGAATGGCCGCAATCGAAGTTATTTTCTGCAAAAAGGTAGCCGCTCCGCGAGCGCCAAAAAGGGTTTGCGAACTCCCCGCACCAAACGCGGCCCCCATATCAGCCCCTTTGCCCGCCTGAAGCAAAATAACAATGATCAAAAAAATGCAGATCACAAAATGAAGGGTCAGAATAAAAGGTTCGAGGTGATTTAAAAAATTTATCATAGTCGATCCCCACTATTTACAATTTCAAGGAAACTGTCAACCGTAAGCGACGCCCCGCCAACCAGCACCCCATCGATGTCGGGCTGGTCCATTAAAACTCCGCTGTTCTTGGTAGTTACCGAACCGCCATACAAAATTCTTGTTTTTTGTCCCCATTCTTCTCCCCAATTTTTGGTTAACCATTGACGGATTTGAACATGAACTTCTTGAACCTGATCGGGAGTGGCATTCTTAAAGGTGCCAATAGCCCAAACCGGCTCGTAGGCGATCACCAGTTCGTCCACGGTTTCGGGGTCGATCTCTTTCAAGCCAGCAAAAAGTTGTTTTTCGATGATATCAAGAGTTTGATCCGCTTCGCGCTGAGGCAAAGTTTCCCCGATACAAAAAATGGGAATCAGCTGATGATTCACAACCGCCTTGACTTTGCGGTTAATCACTTCATCGCTCTCACCAAATATATGACGTCGTTCGGAATGCCCCACAATCACATAAATACATCCTAGATCGGCCAAAAAAAGAGGACTGACTTCTCCAGTATACGCCCCTTTATCTTCCCAATGACAATTTTGGGCCCCCAGAAAAAAAGAACCCGATCTCTTTTTTTCGGAAAAAACAGAAAGACTGGTAAAAGGGGGACAAAAAACCACTTCGGTTTTTGTGGTTTTTTTTTGCCCGGACCACGAATCAAAAAAAGCACGCGTCTCGTTTACCGAATGATTCATCTTCCAATTGGCTACAGCTAGTGGTGTTCGCATAGTGATTAAGAGATCTCCAAAACCTTTAGACCTGGCAACGATTGCCCTTCCAAAAACGCGAGAGCCGCTCCCCCTCCCGTAGAAAGATGGGACACCTTATCTTGATATCCCGACTGCTTGATGGCCGACACCGAATCCCCTCCTCCCACAACCGAAACAGCACCACTTTCGGCAACGGCTTGCGCCAACGCAAAAGTCCCTTTTTCAAAACCTTTAATTTCAAAAACCCCCATCGGCCCGTTCCAAAAAAGGGTCTTTGCCTCCTTAATTTTTTCGGAAAATAATTTTATGGTTTCCGGTCCAATATCTAAGGCCATTTCATCTCCCCAATCTTCCTTAATGGTCGCAATACGCGTTGGAACATTTTCCAAAATTTGTGGAGCTAAAATCGAATCGACCGGCAAAAGAATTTCGACCCCTTTCACCTTGGCGCGATTTAAAAGTTTTTCCGCTTGATGAACTTTAGAGTCTTCGACAAACGAGCGCCCCACTTTCACACCACGCGCTTTCAAAAATGTATAGGCCATCGCTCCGCCAATGATAAAAGAGTCAACGTGGTTCATCAAATTTTCAATCACGCCGATTTTATCGGAGACTTTGGCGCCGCCTAAAACAGTCACGAAAGGTTTTTTGGGACTTGATAAAAGATTTTGTAAAAAATGAAGTTCTTTCTGAATGAGAAACCCAATTCCTTTTTCTTTGAAGAAAGAAACCATTCCGTGAGTAGAGGCATGAGCACGATGAATGGTTCCAAAAGAATCGTCTATATAAACATCAGCCAAAGAGGCCAGTTGTTGCGAAAAGTGGGGATCATCTTTTTCTTCTTCGGGATGAAAACGAAGGTTTTCCAAAAGAATCACGTCCCCTCCCCGTAAATCGCCAACCAATTTTTTAACACCATCTCCGACGCAATTTTCGGGAAAAAGAACATCTTTTTGAAGAGCTTCGGACAAACATTCGGCAGCGGGAAGCAACGAATCGGCGGAATTGATCATCCCCTTGGGACGCCCCAAATGAGAGCCGATAATGACACGCGCATTTTGAGAAAGAGCGTATTGAATGGTCGGAAGAGTGGCCAAAATTCGGGTCGGGTCTTCAATCTTGCCATTGCGTACCGGCACATTGAAATCGGTACGTATAAAAACTCGTTTATCTTTAATATTAATTTGATCAATCATTCTGTACACGAAGTGCCACCATTCACAGTCTATTGACAAGAGATTTATATGGTTAATTAACTTTTATGACTAACCATTAAGTATTTCTATACTTTAATTCATACAATAGAATGAATTAAAGAATGAAATACTATAATTTTTTTCCAATATATTCCGACAAATCGATCATGCGGTTGGAAAAACCGGTTTCGTTGTCGTACCAGGCTAAAACCTTTACCAAATTTTTGTCGATCACTTTGGTTGAAAGGGCATCGACGATGGACGACCGAGGGTCGCCGTTGAAATCGATGGATACCAAAGGTTCAAAGGTAATTCCCAAAATTCCTTTGAGAGCGCCATCGGCAGCTTTTTGAAAAGCTGCGTTGATTTCCTCCGCCGTCGCCGATTTTTTGAGAACACAAACCAAATCGACACACGAAACATTTGGCGTTGGAACGCGAATAGCCATGCCATCAATCTTTCCCTTCAACTCTGGTAACACCAACCCTACTGCCGCCGCGGCGCCTGTCTTGGTTGGAATTTGCGAAAGAGCCGCCGCCCGTGCCCGCCTTAGATCGGAATGCGCGACATCGAGAATTTTCTGGTCGTTGGTATAAGAATGAATCGTGGTCATTAAGCCATTCACCATTCCAAAACTTTCGTGAAGCACTTTTGCCACCGGCGCCAAACAATTTGTTGTACACGAGGCATTGGAAATAATGTGATGTTGGGACGGCTGATACGTCTCGTGATTAATTCCAACAGCCAGAGTCGTATCGGGGTTTTCGGCCGGGGCCGAGATGATCACTTTTTTGGCCCCCCCTTTGAGGTGAAGAGACGCTTTTTCGCGCGCGGTAAAAAATCCGGTGCATTCCAAAACAAGATCGACGCCGGCTTGCTTCCAGGGAATTTCGTCAGGATTTTTACACGCCGACATTTTGATTTCGCGGCCATCGATCACCAAAGTATTTTCTTTGGTGGAAACGGGGACTCGAAGCGTTCCGTGGACCGAATCATATCTCAACAAATGAGCGTTGGTTTTCAAATCCCCCAGCTCGTTGATCAGCACCAGATCGAGCGAAGTTTTCCGCGCCAAAAGCGCGCGAACCACACTCCGCCCAATCCTCCCAAAACCATTAATGCCAATTCTGATCGCCATCGTGTTTCTCCACCCTTGCCTGAATAAGGCTTAGAAATTTATGAGGGCGAAATATACAATATTGAGATGGAGTGTCAACAGATCTCGTGTTGGGCCTTTTAATGTATAGGCAAAAAAACTCGCGATTATTTTTGACTTATGGTTAAAAACCTTGTAGTATGCGGTTATGGTTCCCCAGAAAAGATATCTGACACCCCAAATTACAAAAGACCTCCAAAAAAAAATGGTTTTTTTAGGGGGCCCGCGTCAGGTGGGTAAAACGACATTGGCTAAAACTTTTCTTAAAACCGATAGGGGTTATTTAAATTGGGACAATGCCCAAAGTCGTGAGAATATTCTCAAAAATATTTTACCCAAATCATCCTTATGGATATTTGACGAAATTCATAAATACAAAGGATGGCGCAATACCATAAAAGGGTTGTTCGACCAGTACGGTAGAAGTCAAAAAATTATGGTCACGGGAAGCGCCAAACTCGATTTTTACAGGCATGGCGGCGATTCGCTTCAGGGGCGTTATCATTATTTGCGCCTTCATCCCCTATCGGTGGCCGAGCTTAAAATTTCCAAAAAAAATGACTTTCTCGACCTTTTAACCTTAAGCGGGTTTCCGGAGCCATTCCTTGGAGGATCAAAAGTGGACTCTAAAAGATGGTCGCTGGAATATCGCGAACGATTAATTCGCGAAGATATTGTCTCCCTAGAAAAGGTACACGATCTGGGGCATTTAGAGCTTTTGATGCTCCGGCTTCCCGACTTAGTTTCGTCACCTTTATCACTCAATGCTCTGCGCGAAGATCTTCAGGTGAGCCACAAGGCCGTTGCCAATTGGCTGAATATTTTTGAGCGACTTTACGCCATTTTTCGTATTTCTCCTTTTGGAGCACCCAAAATAAGGGCCGTTAAAAAAGAACAGAAACATTACCATTACGATTGGTCATTGGTAAAAAAAGAATCCGCGCGTTTTGAAAACTTGGTGGCCTCCCATCTTCTGAAATGGGTTCATTTTCAAAAAGATGCTTTGGGCGAAGAATACGAATTGCGTTATTTTAGGGATATAGACGGCCGCGAGGTTGATTTTATCGTGACCGATAACAAGAATACCCCGCTCTGGGCCATTGAATGCAAATGGGATGATGATGAAATTTCAAAGTCCCTCAAATATTTTTCACAAAAATTTCCAGACTGCAAATGTTGGCAGATTTCGGCCGTTGGGAAAAAAGATTATATGTCTCGTGAAAAAATAAATGTGGGACCAGCCCTAGATTTTTTAAAAGATCTTTTTTGAAAAAAAATCAATCATTCATACCAAAGATCCCTGCTTGATCTTTCCGAAAAAGGCATGTTATCCAGATGATCTCCATGAAAGCACAAACAGAGAAAACAGGAAAAACCCTTTTTGACAAAGTATGGCAACCCCATGTAGTGCGCGATTTGCCCGATGGGTCCACCCTTCTCTACATCGACCGTCATTTGGTTCACGAAGTCACTTCCCCCCAGGCTTTTGAAGGGTTGAGACTGACGAACAGAAAAGTGCGCCGCCCCGATTTGACCTTTGCCACCATGGATCACAATGTTCCGACGATTAACAAATTAAATATTACCGACCCGATCGCGAAAGAACAAATTTCAACTTTAGAAAAAAATTGCTCCGAATTTGGAATTGTTTTGTACGGCTTGGATAGCGACAAACAAGGAATTGTGCATGTAATCGGGCCGGAGTTGGGAATCACCCTTCCCGGCACCACCATTGTTTGCGGCGACAGCCACACCTCAACGCACGGCGCTTTTGGTTCGCTGGCTTTTGGAATTGGCACCAGTGAAGTGGAACATGTTCTCGCCACTCAATGTCTGGTTCAAAGCCTCCCTAAAACTTTTCGGGTTAATTTTGAGGGACAACTACCAAAAGGTGTCACGGCTAAAGATTTAATTTTGAAACTCATCGGCGTCATCGGCACAGCAGGTGGCACCGGTTATGTGCTGGAGTACACCGGCTCGGCCATCCGCTCGCTATCGATGGAAGCGCGGATGACGGTTTGTAATATGAGTATCGAAGCGGGAGCCCGCGCCGGAATGATTGCGCCGGATGATGTCACTTGCAATTATTTTGCCAAAACGGATCGCCTATTTGCTCCGAAGGGAAAAGAATTGGATAAAGCCTTCGTCGATTGGAAAGCGCTTGCGAGTGACGAAGGAAGCCGCTTTGATCGCGAGTTGACACTCGACATCAACAATATGTCTCCCCAACTGACTTGGGGAACAAGCCCCGGCATGGTGGCGGACGTTGATGGAGTTGTGCCCGATCCTCACTCCGTAAAAAATATGACTCCAGGCGATGTGGAAAAAGCACTGCATTATATGGGACTGAAACCGGGCACAAAATTTACCGACATTCCGATCGATGTGGTATTTATTGGAAGTTGCACCAATTCGCGAATTGAAGATCTTCGTGCCGCCGCCAACATTTTCCGCGGAAAAAAAGTTTCCAAAAATGTAACCACGCTCGTTGTCCCAGGCTCCGAACCGATCCGAAGACAAGCAGAGGCGGAAGGTCTTCACAAAATTTTCACCGAAGCCGGTGCCCAATGGCGCACCGCCGGATGCAGCATGTGTTTGGCGATGAACCCCGACAAATTAAAATCGGGGGAACGTTGCGCCTCCACCTCCAATCGAAATTTTGAAGGACGTCAGGGAAAAGGAGGACGCACTCATCTGGTCAGCCCCGAGATGGCGGCCGCCGCGGCAATTGCCGGACATTTTGTGGATATCAGAAAATTATAGAAAACTATGAATTCATTCACTGAACATACCGGCCTCATTGCCGTCCTCAACCGAAATAACGTTGATACCGACCAGATCATTCCGAAAGATTTTCTGAAATCGATCAAAAAAACCGGTTATGGTGAACATTTGTTTGAAGACTGGCGCTATTCCGAAAACGGAAAAATCAATTCCGATTTCGAATTGAACCAACCCCGTTTTAAAGGGGCTTCCATTCTAGTCACCGGCAACAACTTTGGTTGCGGCTCCTCGCGTGAGCATGCCGTCTGGGCGGTTGTGCAATATGGCATCGCTGTCGTCATTGCCCCCCGAAAAGAATCTATCCCCGGCTTTGCCGATATTTTCCGGAATAACAGCACCAAAAATGGTCTTTTGCTCATCGAGTTAAAAGAAGATGAAGTGGCACAACTAATAAAAATGGTCGAAGCCCACGAGGGTCTTAAAGCCACTGTTGATCTTCCCGCTCAAAAAATAATTCTCCAATTTAGCGACCAGCATTTAGCCGAAGGGGAACGCGAATTTTCTTTTCAGATTAATGCCGGCGTTAAACAACATTTCTTAGAAGGGTTGGATGAAATTGGCAGAACATTAAAATATGAAAATGACATTACTGCTTTTGAAAAAACTCATTCGGCACAGATGTAGGATCATTTGTCTTCTGTCTGCCTGGTCCAGCTTATCTTACGCCCAAACGCCAGACTCCAACAATCTCGCCCCCCCCAACGGTCGCGATATCATCCAAAAACAGGAAAACAGGGACAACGGTTTTCACGACGAAACAATCCTGGGACACATGACCCTCATCGGAGCCAATGGTGAAAAGACCGAGCGGGTGTTCGAGTCGAAACGTTTCGAAAAAACGGGAACAGATGGAGAAAAATCACTCATTAAATTTATTCAACCCGCCGACATTCAAGGAACGGGGCTTCTCAGTTATCAAAATAAAAAAACAGATGACGATCAATGGCTCTATCTTCCTTCCATGAAAAAAACAAAACGGATTTCGGGAAGTGGAAAGAGCGGTTCTTTTGTCGGATCCGAATTTAGTTTTGAAGATTTAATTCCCCCCGACATCGATAAATACACTTATCAATATTTAAGAAGTGAGCCGTGCGGCGACGTTAACTGTTTTGTCATTACAATTATTCCACAAACAAGTGACTCGGCTTATTCTAAAACAATTTCGTGGATCAGAAGCGACAACTACTGCAACGTCAAATCGGAGTTTTACGATAAAAAAGATCGTCTCCTTAAAACCGCCACTTTCGAGGATTATCGGTTGATCAATAATGTCGACAAAGTCGACAAAAAGTATTGGCGCGCGTTTCGTCTGGTCATGAAAAATGGACTGACGAATAAAGAAACCAACTTTTTGGTGGAGAATTTAAAAATCGGATCAGGCTTGACCAGTACTGACTTTACACAAAGGGCGCTGGAAAGGTAAGATGGGAATGTGAAATATTGGCTAATCCTCCCGCTTCTTCTATTTCCCCTAAAATCTTTCGCCTATCTCGATATCAAATCGACTCTCTCGTACACAAGCCGGGACTATCTACTTCACCGTAGCTCTCATTCACTCAACGATCAAGAAACTCTTACGGCTGATTTCAACCTCACCTATGATAATGAAAAAAATTTCAAACTGGTTTTAGATCCTCGTATCAAAACCGATTTTTTCGATCACGATCGCGATCGTTTTATCCCACTCGAATCTTATTTCGAAATTTATTCTCCTCATTTGGAAGGAACAGCGGGACTTGAGCTCATACGTTGGGGCGCAGCCAATTCTTACAACCCCACCGACGTGATTAATCGAAAAGACTTTGAAGATTACTATTATAATCCCGAGCGCTTGGGAGAAGTGATGACCACTTTCCAAGGCACCATCGACCAAGCAGGCCCTTTGTCAGAGCTGACTTTTTTCGCGGCCCTCCTCCCCTTTTTTCAAGAGGCCCCGCTGCCGGGAAATGACACTCGCTTTGCATTGGAGGGGAGTTCCAGCGGTATTTCTTTTTCTCTTCTGGATGATGCCGAAACACAAAAATATCCACAAGCCATCGGAGGGGCTGTAAAAATTTCGGCTACGATGGATAATGCCGACCTCTCTCTTCATTATTACCACGGCCCTGATCGCGATCCTGGTTTTGTGTTTGTCATCGACAGCAATGGTGCCCTTCGGCTGCGCCCCTTTTATTATCTTGTCGATATGGCGGGGCTAAATTTTTCTTTCCCTGTCCACGATTTTAATTTTCATCTCGAGGCCGCCGCTTTCTTCACCACTTTTAACGATCCTAAACCGAATGACATTCCCATTGGCAACAACGGCAACAATAATCAAGTGCCCGACAACTACGTCACCTATGTTCCCGGCATCGATTACACTTTTCACAATGTGGGAAACGGAGATTTTAAATTGACGGCAGAATATTTGGGAGAACCGAATCAGTCGACCTCGTTGGCTGATTTTCGTCCTTTTAAAAACGATGTTTTTTTTGGAATACAATACGACTTCGACAACACCCGTTTTACCGAAATCAAAATGGGCATCATCAAAGATGTCAGTAACAAGGAATGGGTAGCGAAAGGAGAGCTGAGCACTAAAATTTATAAAGAACTCAAACTTAACTTTGAAGGAACCGTTGTGCAAAGAGACAGCTCGGCACAATCTCCTATTTCCATTTTTGAGAATAATTCGAATTTGATGTTGGGGCTTTCGTATACTTTAGGAGGGCGGTATCAGGATTCGGAACTCTTGCCCAATCACCAACGCATCCGCTACCGAAAAAAATAAAATAAAGGGAAGCCCCTTTCCGCAGAAGGGAGAGACTTAAAACCTGCGGAAGGGGCTGGGGGTCAGAAAATTTAATTCTGACCATCATCATTCTGGGCATCATAATTATCTTCGTAACATCCCTGATTATCATCAGCAAATTCCGTCAGCCAACTCCATGAGAGAGACTCGACGCTACGACCATCCTGACACAAGACTCCATCAATGACAGCCATGTAAACAGTATCGGGCAAGAAATCCTGATCATCATGGTCGCATTCAATGCGATTGCCGACAGTGGCAAAGGAATAGGTGCAGTCGATCGTGTCACTTCCATCCTCCGAGTAAATGGAGAATGTTGTCGAGGTCACGCTCGAAGGATCGATGTCACAGTCAATCCGTGCTTTGACCTCCCGTTGAAGATCAACGGGGCTCACCCCATCCGGATCATCGTAGGGTTTCACAGCTAATACGGAAACCTGATTGGGATCCTGGTTATCAGAGCAGGTGGAAGTGTCGTCATCGACATCATCCCGAATGCCATCCAAATCGCAGTCCGATTCTTCATCGTCTGTAATGCCATCAGCATTGTCGTCATTGTCATTGAGATCGTCGACTCCATCACCATCTTGGTCGCACTGTTCCAGAGGGTTTAACTCCGGAGTAGCCGCTGACCCATTAATGGTAATACTTCCCAGATCAAGAGGCCCACTCCCATCCGACAAGGGAAGTCCCGATGTTGCAAATCCGGAAATCCCACTGTTGAAAATAAGAGTCGCCACAAAAGAATCGTTCATCAGAAAACTAATGACGTAAGATTTTCCGATGGACAGGGTGAGACTAAAAGAACAGTCATCGGCTACTTCAGCCGTTGACACACCTCCTTTAGTATCGGTGGCCATCACGGTATCGGCCATACAACCATTGGCGGTCAGCGCTTTGGTGGCAGCTTTGATAAGTGAGGTACTCGCCGAATTATCAGAGAGGGCAACACTTCCCGTCACCTCGCGCGTGGCGCCTGTTGGTTGTATGGCCGCATTCCCGGATGGATCGCCGGTCGGTGCGCCGGCACAGCCGGCAATCAACAAAAAAGTGGCTGTACCTAAAATCAGCCTACTAATTAGCGTTTTCATACTTCCTCCTGGGCTCTTGGCCCGTTTTAAGGGATCGTCAATGTGCTCGTTCCGGCGAGTGATCACACCAATTTACCCTCTCGTTAAAAATTTCATGGCGCGCTTTCTTCCGTCGTCCACGACCAGCTCTGCGCCGTGACTGCGCTTCCATCCGCGCAAACAACGCCATCCACTGTAGCGGTGTAGACTGTCGACGGAAGAAAATCGTGATCGCTATGGTCACAAAGAACAACGCTATCCGATTCAAAAAATGTATAGGTACAAGCAATCACTTCTGAGTCTGATTCGATGAGAAAAGAATCGGCCGTTACACTCGCTTCATCGATTTCACAATCAAAGAGAGCGTCGATTTCAGAATCGAGAGAAACAAAATCGTCTCCATTTTGCGGACTCACTTCGGTAATCTCGGATGTGTTAGAATCGTTTCCGTTGCCGGAATCGCAAGCATCACTCTGATCATAATCATCGTTATAGCCATCCAAGTCGCAATCCCCCTCACTGTTGTCCAAAATTCCGTCTCCATCATCATCGGTATCATTAAAATCATTGATCCCATCCCCATCTTGGTCATTTTCCGATACCGGTTCGATTTCGGGATTAGCTTCGTTATCAATAATCGTAATGGTGCCCAGATCCATATCACTTGCACTGGTTGAGATGACAAAAACGTTGGAAGACAAAGAGCTAGAACTGCTCCGAACAATCAAAGTAGCAACAAAAGAATCGCCCGAGGGTGATTCACCCAAGGTAAAACTCACACTGTAGGCTGTCGCCACAGTGAGCGGGAGAGAAAAAGAACAATCTGCGCTGATGCTGGCTGTCGTTGTTTGAGCCAGCGAGCCGGTGGCAATCACCGTATCAGCGGGACAAGAGAAGGAGTTTGCCGCTTTCATGACCCCCTTTTGCAGAGAAGAAGAGGTTCCCGCAACCACTGTCCCTTTCAACAAGCGAGAGGGATTGCCAAATTCGGAACCTCCTTCTGCCGAGTTGGATCCGCACCGGTTCAACATCAACAGCATCAGTCCCAGACCACAGAATGAAATAAACTTTTTCATATTATTGATCCCCCTCCTTCATTTTAGTTAAAGGAAACATTTGGATGCTGAGCTGCACCACTTCTTCGGGCTTCGTATCGGTTGAAACAATTTTTAAAATTTCCTGGCGAAACTCTTGGATCTTCTTTTTTAAAAGAGGAATTCTCTCTTTCATCACACCTATTGTCATCGAACTCACATCACGTTGACTGGCAGGAACAGCCTCAAGAGCCATTTTGGTAATGTCCAAAAGACTCATATGATAATTATACAAAGCCACCGAAGCCACTTCGGCGCCGGTTGAAACCAGCGAAGAGGTTTGATGAAATTTGTTGTCTTCCACTTTTGTCAAAAAGCCGAGATTGACTAAAAGTTTCAAAGATTTTTTTGCCTGGGCTGGCGTAATTGGTGGGGAGATCCGACCACTCAACCATTCGGCGGTTCCGTCGAAATCGGGGGCCGCCACCAGTTCACGAATGACCGAGTGATACCATTCGGAACAATATTCATATTGATGTTTTTCAATCGGCTTTAAACTTGCAAATTTTCGCGATTGGACGAGGCGATGATAGTAAGCATCGCGGTTTTCATGATCTTTGGCCTGATTATAAAAAACAAGATTTCTAAAAAATTCTTGTTCTTGTTTATTAAGCCCTAATCCGGTCATGAATTTAGGAAGACTTTCCTCCGTTAAATTTCTTTGACCATCCATCACCAATTTTAAAAAATTAGGAGAACTAAAACCAGCTCTTTTGGAAAAAGTACGGAACGAAAAAGAACCACGCGATTTTTTTGCCAACTGATAAACATCTCGGAGATAGGCCCGATAATCGTGATAGTGAAAAATATTAATGGATGAACTCTTTGGTCGCATATTTTTACTCCTGGTTACTTCTGTAAACGTTCCTTCACAAACTCACCAAATTCATTAAGTGTTGTCCAATCAGGCTCCAGCATGGCTGGCTCCGCATCGGGAGGAAGGTACACATGCGCGATCCAGTTGATGTTCTTTTCGTCGAGGTAATCGATGAGTGGCTTTGCGTAGCCTTCGAGGGTACCGTTCGTTGTTATGTCGCCGCCATTGTGGAAACCCCATTCGGAAACGATCACCGGATAGGTTTCAGCTAGGAAACCAAAAGTTCTTTCCCATTCGGAAACCTGATCCATCCCCTCGGTGACGTTTCCAGGATAAACGTGGGCGACATAAACAAGATTGGAATCATCGTACGGATTGGTGGGGACATCGGAGAGATCGTTGGTATACTTAGGCCCTGATCCGAGAATAATATTGTCCGAATGCTTGCGGACGGTGTCGATCAAAAGCTGGCCCGTCGGCCGCCAGTCAGCCCAAGTAAAATCCGAGGTCTCGTCGGCCGGCTCGTTATAAATTTCGAAGAGCACATGTTTCCTATCGCCGTAACGGTCCGCAACTCGGTTCCAGAATTCAACTGCCATGTCTTCGTCGGTGTAGTAGACCCTTGCAGGATAGTCTGGAAGGACATTATCAGAGTCAGATGAATACCAGCCCCCCGGTCGCCCAATTACGTGGTAGGAGATACTGACATAGAGTCCATTCTCCTCGGCCAGATCAATCATTTGATCGACATAGGTGGAGAGGTAGTTCTCCCCCCCGAGTAAGAAATAATACCCTGGATAAAGCGGAAAACGGACGATATTCGCACCCAGTGCTTTCATGCGCGCAAAGTCTGTTGCAATCTCGGCAAAACGGTTGTCAGCCACACCATCTCCCTTAAAGTCGAGCTTCTCCAGCCAAAGGGGATCGGTGGTGTTGACGCCGCGGAGTCGGACCTCTTCTCCCTCTTCGTTGACAATCTTATTTCCAGAGACGCTAAGTTTCGAGAATGTAGTTCCACCACTTGCAGCGGATCCTACAGTATCAGACTCTGAGGGTGAAGAACCCGCAGCCCCACATCCCGAAGTTAAAATAAGAAAGGAAAGGGTGAATAAGGAAAAGAAAAACGAACGGGTCTGAACTACAAAGTTTTTTGTTGTTTTTGTTGTATGTGTCTTCATGCTCTCAGCATACAAGTCTAAGAGCATGAAGACAAGGTTATAATATTTTTTAAGTATTCTTTTGAATACATTAATAACTATAACTATTTAATATTAAACATTATTTTTATTTTAAGTTAAATATATATATATATTTTGAATACTTTAAAGAAAATTCATTAATCCACCGAAACAAAATCGATCTTGTGGTGCGGAACAAATATTTTTTTAAAGGGACAATGTTCACTCCATCCTTTTTCATTTCCAATCGCTTTGATCTGAACAAAAATTCCCCCCTGCAATTCTGACAAAACTTTACCGCGGATCATGGAAGCTCGCTCAACAAGAGTGCCTTTCGGTTGAGGAGCAACGAGGGGAGTGTTGAGATAGATGGTTACTTGCTCATTAGTCATAGATTTACACCCTCACCTTAAGCCATTATGAGATATCGTCATTCCGGCGGATTGTTAGCCGGAATCCAAGTTTTACGTCAAAATGGATCCCGACTTACTACATGTCGGGATGACGGTTTCTCCCTTACAATCGCGTAAGGTGA
>OBEQ010705057.1_pt1 | contig 14068 bp, 16 predicted proteins | sample 1670901 | NCBI WGS metagenome assembly OBEQ01 (sample SAMEA104232315, study PRJEB22302) | groundwater metagenome | biome: forest; feature: aquifer; material: groundwater | place: USA | collected 2011-08-07 | depth 5.4 m
CTCGATCTGGCGCGCGCGCGAGGTCGCTTGCTTGGCCTTCGAGGCATTGGCAGAGAAGCGGCTGACGAAAGTCTGCAGTTCGGCGATCTGCTTGGTCTTCTTGGCGTTGTCGGCCAGCAGCTGATCGCGCACCAGCGTCGAGGCCATCATGTAATCGTCGTAGTTGCCGGGATAGACGCGCAGCTCGCAGAAATCGAGATCGGCCATGTGCGTGCACACGCTGTTCAGGAAGTGGCGATCGTGCGAGATGATGATCATCGTGCTCTTGCGTTCGTCGAGCACGCCTTCGAGCCAGCGGATGGTATTGATGTCGAGATGGTTGGTCGGTTCGTCGAGCAGCAGCACGTCCGGGTCCGAGAACAAGGCCTGGGCCAGCAACACGCGCAGCTTCCAGCCCGGCGCGACGGCGCTCATGGGACCATTGTGCTGCTCGAGCGGAATACCGACACCGACCAGCAGCTCGCTCGCGCGCGCCTCGGCCGTGTAGCCATCGAATTCGGCGAACTGGACTTCCAGCTCAGCCACGGCCAGCCCGTCTGCCTCGCTCATTTCCGGCAACGCGTAGATGCGCTCGCGCTCGGTCTTCACGCGCCACAGTTCGGCGTGGCCCATAATGACGGTATCCACGACCGTGTAGGTTTCGAAGGCGAACTGGTCCTGGCGCAGCTTGCCCAGGCGTACGCCGTAGTCGGTCGAGACGTTGCCCGAGGTTGGCTCCAGGTCGCCGCCGAGGATTTTCATGAACGTCGATTTGCCGCTGCCATTGGCACCGATCAAACCGTAGCGATTGCCGTTGACGAACTTGGCCGAGACATTCTCGAACAGCGGCTTGGCGCCGAACTGCATGGTGATATTGGATGTAGCGATCAAAGTACGGTACCCGCGCAAAAGTGCGCAAAAGCGGCCTGCGGGCGCGCCGCGGCGACCCGAAAACCTGATTCAAGATGCTAGGTATTGCTGAGGCAACCGTAGTGCAGCCGAAGGGCTAAAGCGGAGGGCTTAGCAGATATCAAGCAGAACGGGCGCATTGTCTCATAACGCCCGCCGCCGGGCGACCCGCCGCCCGGAACACCCTATTAAACAACTCAGTAACGCCCCGCTAAAAGGCGAAAGCGCCCGCTAATCCTCGGGGGCAAAGCTCTTGATGATGTAGCCGCCCGACTTTTCATCGTGCTCCAATTCGAGCAGCTTGCGCGCCTCGGCCTCTTCCAGTAGCTGGCTGAAGCTGCGAAACCCATAGGCCGACTCGCTGAAGCCGGGCTGACGGCGCTTGATGGCCTGCTTCACCATCGAGCCCCAGACCTTCTCTTCGCCGCCGCGTTCCTTGAACAGCGCCTCGACCGTTTCCACGATCAGATCGAGTGCTGCCTGCTTTTTGTCAGCCTCGACCACGGCCGGGGTTTTCGGTGTCTGCGTCGCCGGTACGGTGCTGCGTCGACCGCGCCGCGACTTCTTGGCCTCGTGCACCAGTTCGTCGTAATAAATATATTCGTCGCAGTTCGCGATCAGCAGATCGGAGCTCGAGCCTTTCACACCGACGCCGATCACGACCTTATTGTTTTCCCGCAGCTTGCTCACCAACGGCGAAAAATCCGAATCGCCGCTCAAGATCACGAAGGTATCGACATGCGACTTGGTGTAATACAGGTCTAGTGCCTCCACGACCATGCGAATGTCGGCTGAATTCTTGCCCGACTGGCGCACGTGCGGAATCTCGATCAGCTCGAAGGCCGCCTCATGCATGCCGGCCTTGAATTCCTTGTAGCGATCCCAATCGCAGTACGCCTTCTTCACCACGATGCTGCCCTTGAGAAGCAAGCGCTCGAGCACCTTCTGCATGTCGAAGGTCGCGAACTTGGCGTCGCGCGCACCGAGCGCGACGTTCTCGAAATCGCAGAACAACGCCATATTCTCGGTCTTGGATTTGGTGGTCATTGCATCTCCGCTTGCACTATTTATGTGATTGCCCGAACCACCCTGACGCTAGTGCGTCTGCGTGTAATCCTTGGGAACGTTGAACACGCTGTCGCGCACCAAGTCCATCTTGAGCGCTTTGATCTCGATGAGAAACGCCAGAATCGGCTTACTCTCGTATGCGTTCGTCACGGCGTCCTTTTTCTTCTTCGAAAACATTCCGGTAATCGACGACAGTCCGTCCGACTCGCCTTCCTTGGGCGCACAGGCATTGCCTTGCAGGCCCCATTCGATACGCGTAGAGACGGGATGGCCCTTTACCTTTTCGAATTGCCGGCCGGCATTGAGAAAGGCGGCCTGGTCGGCCGGGCTCAGAGCGCCCGCGAGACTAGTGGCGATCATCTGGCCGATTTCCGCCGGTACAATCGGCGACGCCCTATGTGAACCCGTGATCTTGCCTGCCAGTGCGCGACCATACGCCTGCTCGACATCGAGCACCTTGCGCAGCGAGGCACTGACCGGTGTCGTCCACAAACTGACGCTCACCGTGCTCGTTGTCTTGCGCGCGATCACGTCCTGGAGCGTCACTTTCCACTCGAGCAGATACTCATCGGTGGCGAAGCCGCTGATCTCGCGCTTCTTGCCGGTCGGCTTGACCGTGAAGCTGGTGTTGCTGATCTTCATCGTGCAGCCCGATTCATGCAACGGCTGTGGGCGCGCGGGCTTTTGTTCCTCCGGCGGATGCGTCGCCGGCTTTGCGCAACCGGCTATCGGGCACTCCGTATATTCGCGCCTGTCTGGATTAAGCGACCACAGCAGATCCCGATCCAGGCGCCAGATGTGCGCCTCGTTGGTGGTGCCGACAAGAAATTTGGTCACCGTACCGGTACCTTTGAGTGTCTTGTCGTCGCGACGCATGTTGGCGCGCACGTAGCTGCGCTCGGTGCTTTCGTACGGAAAGAATCCTTTAATGCCTTCGTTGACGATGCGCGTCTCGATCACGGCCGTGGGCATGAGCGGCGTGGTGTCGGGTTCCGGCGGCGGCGAGGTCGCGCAGCCGCCGGTGCCGGCAGCGACGGTGATGACCCACATCGAGATGAGATTGCGACGCATGAGCGATTCCTGAAGTGAGCGACGTACGGTTAATAATAGCCCAGCCAACGTGCGGTCTTTTAGCACGCAAGCGCGGCGCTCGTCACTCTTCCAGCGGCGTCAGGTCCGCGATACCGCAGATCTCGCAGGGCGTGAGCTCGTCCGTGTCCGCCACGACCGCAATGCGGGCACCGCAGCCGACGCACTGATACATCGCAGCCGGGTACTTTTTGGGCGGCGGCGGTTCGATCTTCGTGACCTGCGGCTCGTGGCCGGCGAAATTGCGATTACCGCAGTTGTCGCACGCCGGCAATTCGCGTGTCGGCTCGGTGAAAAGCATGCTGTGACCGCAGCTCGCGCAGTCATAACGCCCAACCGGGTATTCGACCACCAACAGTGCGGCGTCGGCCTCGGCCCGCACCTGCGCCAACACCTGCCGCAATTCCTCGCTCACATGCTTGGCCTTGGCCTCCGCCGCCTTCATCGCCTTCATGGCCTGCGCCAATTCACGGGCCAACGATTGTGCATGCTCCTGCGTCGACATACTCTTCCCTCTCGATACCGGCGGTGAATTGCACCTTAACAGGAAATAAGGAATGTGCTCGCAAAATACCGGTCAAAAACGATATGGCTAAAACTAGCATGCAAACTTTGCACAACCACGGCGCGGTGAAGTGGCTGCTCGTGGGCGTGGCGGTATTTGCGAGCGGGTGCGCGAGTGACATCCCCGATGCGATCCGCAACCCGCCGCCGCACGATCCTCAGGTCGATCAGGTACTGCGCGTGCCGGAACGCTTTCTCGGCGCGGACGTGCGTTGGGGCGGGAGTATCGTGTCGGTGCGCAACTTGAAGAATGAAACACAGATCGAAGTGGTCGCGCGCCGACTCGACAGCGACGGACGCCCGGCACAGGAAGACCAGAGCCAGGGCCGCTTTCTCGCCAAGGTGACCGGCTTCTTCGATCCCGCCATCTATGCCACCGGACGCGAAGTCACCGTGCACGGGCGCATCGATGGGACTACCGAGCAAACCATCGGTGAGTTTCGCTACACTTATCCCGTGGTGCGCGCCGATCATCTGCAGCTATGGGAAAAACGCGCGGTCCAACGGCGCTACAACAGTTACGATCCTTACTACGATCCGTACTGGTATGACCCGTGGTACCCGTGGGGTCCCTGGGGCTCGCCATTCTCGCCGTACTATCGACCATGGCGTCGCTTCTGAATTGTCGCTTCCGAACCGCAAAGGAGAACACATAATGCGTGGCAGAACCGTGTTTGTCGGGATGTTGCTCATCGGCGCTGCGCTCATGATGACCGGTTGTGCTACCGCCTTCGACATCGGCAAAGCCGATCGCACGCTTCAGCCGCGCGAGGTGGCACAGAACCCGGCGATCGCCGCGCACCGTGAGGTCGCGTGGGGCGGTATGGTGGTCAACGGAAAAAATCTTACCGACAACACACAGTTCGAAGTCGTCGCCTATCCGCTCGATGACGATAACCGTCCCAAGACCGAGGCCGGCCCGCTCGGGCGCTTCATCGTGATTCACCCGGGCTATCTTGAAACCGCCGATTACGCGCCGGGGCGGCTGCTCACGGCCGTCGGGACGGTATCGGGCACCCGCAGCGGTAAAGTCGGCGAGGCCGACTTCGTTTATCCCGTGGTCTCCGCCTCGCGCCTGAAGTTGTGGCCGGCGGAAACACGGCAACGCTCGAGCGAGCCGAGTTTTCATTTCGGGATCGGGATTGGAATTATTCGCTAGGCGCCCGCGGTATGTGACGCGGCGGGAAAACACATTATTAAAGAAACCCCTGATTAATTGTTTATTCACCGCAAAGGCGGTCGCGCGCCCAAACGACAACGGCCGGCAAATGCCGGCCGTTGTAATCGATCCGCTGCTCCATCTACTGTGGCGAAGGAATCAGGCGCTTCAATATGCGCCGCAAGGAGTTGGATTTCTTCGGCGGTCTGGCGCGCGCGGGTGGTTTGGGCGCTTCGGCACTGGCTTCGCCCCACACCATCCACGACAACTCGTCCTGCGTTTTCTGTTCCTCGGCGAGGTACTGCAACAACGCCAGGTTGTCGCGGCGAAAGAACTTTTTTCCGTCATAGATCAGGTGCTGATACTCGTCCAGGCGCAGCTCCAGCGCCTGGGTCCATTCGTTCCAGCGCATGACCTGATCGAACGGTATCGTGTCGTGATCCAGCTTCAGAAATTCGTTGAGCTCGGCCTCCAGCTGGAACACCGGCCAGTGTTCGAGATCGAGCGTAAATATTTTCAGTCCGCACACCGTGCCGCGTGGCTCGCGCACATCGTGCGCAGAGTTGTTCTCAACGCCAGCATTACGCCCGGCAGCGGCGTTTTGCTTCAAGTGGGCGCGTAAACGCGATTCGAAGACATTCGCCTCACCCTGCGGTGCCACCTTGCGTAAGGTCGCCATCAACGCCGGCGGATAAAGCTTGGCAAAACGGCGCAGGTTCTGCAGCAGCCATTCGCCACCGTGCGGCGGCGCCTGCAGCGCGTGAATACGCTTGCGCAAGCGTTCGGCATCGGTGACCACTTGTCGCAACGACAGGCGAAACGGAAATTCGCGTTCGGCGCGATCATATTGTTTACGCATCGGGAAAAACTCGATGCCGAAGTGATCCATGCCGCAATCCCAGCCGGTATTCGTTTCCGCACCATCGGCCACCAGCACCACGTAACCGTGATCGTGCGTCTGGTCACAGCCTTTCAACCCGCAGCGCACCGGTGTCGGCAATCGATAACTACCGACTATTTGCGACGGCTTCTGGCCGGTCGGCACGACATCATCACGATAAAACGGCCGCGCGCGGAACTCCTCGGCAGTACCGAAAATAACGACAGAGATTTGAGGAGCGACAGAGTCTTTCACGAGGCGTCTACTTCTTCTGGACCGAACCAACCGGCACAAAATTTATCTGTTCGCCCAAGCAAACACAACGATCGAAAGTGCATACCGCAAAAAGGCGGCGTTTTCCGTCGAATGTCGGTGGAGTATCACTTGGTGCCGGTTCAGGACTCGCCGCTGAACCAATTTCATGGAACCGCAGGGAAGGATTAATGATTAAAGAACCGAAGTCGTCAACACAACGACTCCGGCCCGTTTTACATTAATAGATAATTCGCAATCGTTACTTCTTAACGATATCCAGCAGCTCAACTTCGAACACAAGCGTGGCGCCCGGAGGAATCATCGGCGGACGGCCGCTGTCGCCGTAGGCGATATCCGACGGGCACACGAGCTTGGCCTTTCCGCCCACTTTCATTTTCTGCAACGCTTCGGTCCAGCACGGGATCACGCCATTCAGCGGAAACTGCGCCGGCTCGCCGCGCTTGATGGAACTGTCAAAGACGGTCCCGTTGGTCAGCGAACCCTGGTAATGCACCTTCACGGTGTCGGTGTCTTTCGGCGACGCGCCGTCACCGGCCTTGACCGGCGCGAAGATCAATCCTGACGCGGTCTTGGTGCTGTCTTTCTCGGCCGCGGCCTTGTCCATATATGCCTTGCCGGCCTGTTTCTCCCTGTCCGCCACCACCGCCAACCGCGCTTTCTGGAGTTGATCGACCTTGGGGCCATAGGCCTGCAAATCCACCTGCGGTTTTTTGTTTAACACGCTATCGGCTAGGCCCGACTGCACCATGTCGAGATCGGCCTTGCCCAGGTTGAACGATTCGAGTTTTTTTCCGATTAACAGCCCCAGCGCGTACAGCGTTTTCTGGTCTTCGGTTTTCGGTTCGGGGGCCGCTTGGGTGGCTGCACCGAACAGAGACATCACAACAAGTACACTGACAATCGCAATACGCATGAGAATTCCTTTTTGGAAACGGGGATAGACAGGGCCGGAGGATAAGTTACGTGGTGCGCGCTTGTCGAGTGAGCGTGCGTGGAACTTTTCCACGACGGGAATGACGATGGAACTTCATCGCGCCACAGACATCAAAATTACTCAGCCCACACCGGATGCGCAGGGCGCACCATAACAAAATACGATGCCAGATCCAATTGCAGGGAATGCAGCGAACGGCGAGAAAAAACGGGTGACGCTCGCCCTTCAGGGCGGCGGCTCCCACGGTGCATTCACCTGGGGCGTGCTCGACCGGCTGGCCGAAGAACCGCGCCTCGACATCGTGGCTATCAGCGGCACCAGCGCCGGCGCATTGAATGCCGCGGTGTTCGCCCACGGATACATGCGCGGCGGTGCACCCGGCGCCAAACAAGCGCTGCGCGATTTCTGGCGCAGCATCTCGGATACCGGTAACGCCGTGTTCAACCCGTATCGCTACGTAATGGAATGGCCGCTGTTGAGTTCCTACGTCGCGCTGTGGACCGACGTGTTCTCCCACATCTGGTCGCCGTACGACAATCCGTTTTATACAAACCGGATGGGACAGCTACTTGAGGACGCGGTCGACTTCGAGAGCTTGCGTAAAAGCGGCAAGCCCGAACTCTTTATCTGTGCCACTAACGTTAAAACCAACGAGCGCAAGATTTTTCGAAGCAGCGAGCTGAACGCCGAGGTGTTGCTCGCCTCCGCCTGCCTGCCATTGTTGTTCCAGGCCGTGGAGGTGAAGGGCAATGACTACTGGGACGGCGGCTACATGGGCAATCCCGTACTCTCGCCGCTGCTTAAATTCAGCGAAGATATGTTGATCGTCGAGGTCAATCCGCTGCACCGCAACAATCTGCCGCGGCGCGCCACCGATATCCTGGACCGCCTGAATGAAATCACCTTCAACTCCGCGCTGGTGCAGGAGCTCGACATGATCAACACCATGAACAAGCTCATCGCCCGCGGCGAATTGATCGCACCGAAATACAAACCAATACGTTTCCACGCCATCAATGCCGAGCGCGAAATGAGCGAATACGGCGCGACCAGCAAGAGCGACACCTCGTGGCACTTTCTCACGGAGCTGCACGAACTCGGCCGCCAGACTGCCGAGGCATGGCTCACGGACCCGACCCAATTTTGCCAGGTCGGCGTGGCCTCGACGTGCAACGTCGATGAACGATTCATCAAACCCACGAAAAAGCACCCCTCGCAACCGCCGCAGCCCGTTTCGTAATCGTTCGCGACTGAAATTATTCGACCGGCCTGCCCAGGTCATACTTACCATTGCGGTCGGTCCGCACACGTTCGCTCATCTGGTAATCTGACGTTACCTGGTTTGGCCTCGACGCCGAGCCGTCCACTGCCGCGTGACGCAAACGAATATGAAGCTCAAGCCGCAGGACCTGAAAAAGATCTCCGATGTTACGCTGGAGCAATATAACCGGCGTGCCGAGAATTTCTGGGAAGGTACGCGCGATCACGACGTCAGCCAGAACATTGCGGCGCTGCTGCAACAGCTCGACGGCGCACCGCCTTTCACCATTCTCGATTTCGGTTGCGGGCCCGGGCGCGACCTCAAGGCATTCGCCGACCTCGGTCACGTGGCCATCGGTCTCGAGGGCGCTGCGCGCTTCGCGGCCATGGCGCGAGCGTATAGCGGCTGCGAAGTGTGGCAGCAGGACTTTCTCCAACTCGATCTGCCACCGAACCGGTTCGACGGCGTGTTCGCCAACGCGGCGCTGTTTCATATTCCCGGTCAGGAGTTGCCGCGGGTGCTGCGGGAATTGCATGCCGCGCTGAAACCCGGGGGCGTGCTGTTCAGTTCAAACCCGCGCGGGCACAACGAGGAAGGCTGGAACCGCGAACGTTACGGCGCATACCACGATCTCGAAACCTGGCGACGTTACGTGACCACAGCCGGATTCGTTGAACTCTCGCATTACTATCGACCCGACGGCTTGCCGCGCGACCAGCAACCGTGGCTCGCAAGCGTCTGGCGCAAAGCGGCGCCGTAGCAATTACCCACGCGGCAGCCGCAATTTCGGCCGGTCAGTCTTGCCACCGATACCGCGATTTCCGGCCGGCGGCTCGATCAAGATAATGATCGTGACGGTACGCGGGGCCTCAGCGAGGACCTCGCTCACCGCAATCGGTCAACGTCGAAATCAGAAGCGCCTTTTGTTCTTTGGTTGCTTTTCCTGCGTTCATATCGACGCGAATAAGCGGCAGTCGGTATCAGTCTTGACTATCTAGAACGATCTATATAGTGTTAAATTCTTAGTCACGCAGGCGCTGTTTCACACATCGACATGACCACATCCAAAGCCAAAATGGTCTCCGCGGCGCTCGACCTGTTGCGCCGTTCGGGCATTGCGGGCGCCAGCATCAATCAGGTCATTGGCGGCAGCGGTGCCCCCGTGGGCTCGCTCTATCACCACTTTCCAAGGGGCAAGCTCGAACTCGTACGTGCGGCGCTCAAGGAAGCCGAGGGAAGCATCGGCGCAATCCTGCAAAGCATCTTCGCTCAGCCCGTGCCGCTGGAGCAGAAAGTGAAAACCCTGTTCAGCGCTACCGGGCGCGAAACGGAGGCCAATGCGTTTACAAAGAGTTGTCCGGTCGCCGCGGTAACGCTCGACACAAACGAAGACACTGAGGATCTGCGCGACGTATGCCAAGGCATTTTCCAGAGCTGGCTTCGAACCGTCGCCGCCGGCCTCGAAGAGGTACCGCCAGCGCAGCGCCTGGAAGTCGCCGAATTGATTGTCACCACGCTCGAAGGCGCCCTGATTGTCTCCCGCGCCGCGGCCACCAAAGCGCCGCTGATACGCGTCGGCACTTCGCTTGCGGAAATGCTCACCATCAAATTTCCGGCCAAACCGCGCCACGGTCTGTCAAAAGAGTAATTCGAATAGAGCCGCGCCGTTCCAGATAAATTACGCAAATAAAAACGGAGAATGAAATGACCACCGACGACTGCCTGTTTTGCAAAATGGTATCGGGCGCCATTGAGCCCAAGAAGGTCTACGAGGACGCCGACGTGCTGGCGTTTCACGACATCCATCCGCGCGCCCCGGTGCATGTGCTGGTGATACCGAAGAAGCACTTCGCGACGGTCAACGACTTCACCGACGCGGATACCGTGTTAGTGGGCAAAGTCATGCTGGCCGGACAGAAGGTCGCCGCACAATTAGGCATCGCCGAATCCGGATACCGGCTGGTGGCGAACTGCAACGGCGCCGGCGGCCAGCTCGTGTGGCACATGCATTTGCACGTGCTGGGCGGGCGGCAGATGACATGGCCACCGGGTTAATTCGTTAAAAGCTGTAATGCCAGTACTGAATGCGAGTGATCTTCCCATCCACGCCGTCGATGTTGCATTTGTGACTTGAAAACGCTGAGCTTCCGTCGTACCCGAGGGCTAACGTTTTCGTTCCCGATGCTTCGTACACTCGCTTGCGAACGCTGGCGCCTTCGGCATTCGCAGCTTCAACCGCTTCGCTGAAGTCTCCGCCAACAGTAAAGTGCGAACAAAAAGTCTTGGCATTCAGTTCCGCATTATTTTCCGCCAACGTGCAGCTCCCAAGCAGCGCAGCGACGAACGTCAATGACATCCACCAACCGTGTCGCTTTAACGCCGGCGAATAGAACACTTTAAATCCAAGAAAGATCAACAACGCCGTAATGGACACGAAGAGAGGAAGGCCGGTCAGCGCAAAGCCAATAAAGAATACGAATACGAGAACCCCGACCAGAAGCCAGCCCACTACTGTCACAATTGTAGTCAGAATTTTTTGCATGGTTTCTTTTTCCGAACAGTGTTTGTTTCAGTGAAGTATTGTCTTCACGCGTTTGTTATTGGAATGGATGTCCCGGCTCATTTCAGCAGACGTAGGGTGGGCGAAGCCCACGCGTCATTCGCCATAACCGAAAAGAAATACACCCGCCCGCACCATTCGCCTGCCGGTATCGTGATATCGCGCCTTCGTGTTCATCCAATTTCGACGGCATTCCGCGTGGGCTTCGCCCACCCTACGCGTGCTAAACCCACGAGCCCTCCGTGAGACAACCTCGTGAGCAGGTGCGTCATCAAGCAACCTCATTTCAGTATGTACAGGGAGTACCCAATATTCGAAATCTTTCCTTCAGTTCCTTTGATTTCACATATATGCCACCCCAAAGGTATTCCCGATATGTACCGAACAAATACAACGTCTGCCCCGATTGCATCTTTATAGTGGCCCTTGTCGTCGGCGGCCGCCGATCCTGCGGCTGCGGCGGCTTGCTCAAAACTTCCACCGACAGTGAAGCGCGCACAGAATGTCTTAGCGCTGGCCTCGGCACGCTTGGACTCGCCGTTGAAGTGGGTAATGGCAATTGCGACAAATGCGGCCAACCAACCAAATCCCAAAATGCGAGCCCTGCGGCTATAACCGGAATTGAGCAATAGCCAGGCGCACAAATACGGCATTACAAGAATTCCGAAGCCGAGCCCAATGCCAACCTGTTTGCTGCTCCTGCGGCTTCGCTCGTTAGCCGAGGTGGTCGGCACTGGCGGACGGCGGCGAAGAAGTGCATACCCGACAAGCGGCCCGATGATAGGGAGAACACCCACAAGTACCCACCATATCCGACAACCCCTCGCCCTCGCGTAAAGGGCAAATCCGACCAAGGCGAGCCCGTACCCTATCGACCCGGAAACACCGTCTTGAAAAAAATATCCAATCACTTGGAGCACCACACCCGCAGCAATGATGCCAACGGGCAATAGCGACGCCGTAATCCAAAGCGATGATCTTGTCGGTCCTGTCGTGTTCATCGTTTTGTGCTTCCTCTGTCCGCACAACACCGAGCGCGAACCAGACCGGCGCGTAACAACGGCTTAGAAATTCACGCCGACTCGCGGTCTCGATATTTCACCGCTGGATCTGACTTCCCGTTCCCATTCGGCATTCGAACGGCAGCAGACGTAGGGTGGGCAAAGCCCACGCATCATTCGCCATAACCGAAAAGAAATACACCCAGCCCGTAACATTCGCCCGTCGGTATCGTGATATCGCGCATCCGTGTTAATTCAATTTCGACGCCATTCCGCGTGGGCTTCGCCCACCCTACGCTTGCTGTGACAGGAATCATGACGATTTCCGTCTGGGATGCTGCGTTGATTCCGCTTCCGGCAACCCAGAGGCCGGCGTGCGCCAACGTGACCACAGCCAGAGATTGAGCGCTTTGGTGAGCAGCCAGTAAAACACGGCAGCGGCAAGAAGCATCGGCAACGCAGTGATACCAGTCATCATGTAGTGCCACCGCAGGAAACGTTTGGGCTCGAATCCCTGCGCCGTCGCTTCGTACCACCCGACACTGTGCGCCTCGAATAGCGGGTATCGCACCTCGAACGATTGGCGACCCATCCCCAGTTGCTCTACTTTGAAATAAGCGCGCCGATCTCGTGGATACTTGTAATGATGTGCCGTCTCGTGCAGAAAGGTCTCCGCCGCCTTAGGCACCAGAAACGAGAAGTCGGGATGTTCGCGCTTGAACTCTTCCAGATCCTCGTTTACTACGACGTATGCTGCGTAACGCGCGCCACTCTGCTCGGGCACCACCACCAGAACTGGAAATAATTTCGGCGTCTCGCCCCGTACCTCGCGTGTTACGGAACGCTCCGTCACTATTTGCGCCACCCACATGCTTCCTATGATCAGCCCCACGGCAAGCAGGGCGTGAACAGCGCCGCGCAGTGCGTTCACTGGCGCAGTGGGCGCGCGCGGTCGACGCTGGAGAATAAGTATTCCGATAAGTGGCCCAAGGAAAGGTAGAAAGAGAGCAAACAATACCCATTTGGTGACCCCAGCCCCTTTCGCTCCTGCGTAGACCCCGAGACCGATAGCCGGCACGATAGTCCAGAGGATCATGGCAATTCTGAATTGCGTAGTCTCGCTCAATAAGCCTTTAGGAACTTGCGCTAATCCTAGCGGCAGTACCAGACCGACCGCGATGCAACCCAACGCGAGCCAACCCAGTGCAGCAGCGGAAATGCGGCGCGCTTCCTTCGTCTTCGGAGTATGAGAGTCAGACATTCCCTACCCCTTCTTTGCCTGCTTCAGAAGCCGTTCGATCTTGGATAAATAATCGCGAACCTCGCGGCGTCCAAGGTCGATGCAAAGATACGTGGTCCGCGGCCCGCGTCCGACAAACTCTTTTTGCACCCTGATCACGGCCGCGATGGTCCATTTTTAGGGTTAAATTGCTCGATTGATTCGTTGGTTGCAATTTCGTCTGTCGCTAGGAGCGCGAAGACGGATCCAAAAATCGGAATTATTCCAACGAGCGACCACCCCATTCGATCACCGGTGATTTTAGCGTGAACGCCGATACCGATTACGGTGAGAAACATTCCGAGCGATAGCATAGGACCGGGCGAACTCATACAGGCGGCTAGAATCTGGAGTACCAAGCCAGCGGCAAAACAACCACGAGTGAGCAAGTGCATAATCATTTTCCAGTCCCCCTGAGAAGCCGTTCGACCTTCGAAAGATAATTGCGAATTTCTCGGCGTCCTAGATCGGTGCACCGATAAGTCGTCCGCGGTTTGCGATCAACAAACGCTTTATTTATCTCGATCAGACCTGCAACCTCTAGTTTCTGACTATGCCCCGAGAGATTTCCCTTGGTGAGCTGGAGCGTATCGAGCAGCACGGTAAATTCCATCGGCTCGGTGGCAGCGGCCAGCGTGGCCATGATGGCGAGCCTCACCCGGTCGGATAACAGCGCGTGCGTGGAGGCCAAGAAGTTGGCGGGTTTCATGGCGATCACGTTGCCTGCGCCATGCGCGCCGCCTCGCGCTTGGCGCTAGCCAGAGCGAGCAAGGACAAGATTGTGAGCAGCGAGAAATGAACCAGGGGCCACAGCAGCTGCGCCGAGTGGGCAAGATACTGCGCGCCGGCGGCGATGACGGATACCACACCCAAGAGCAGCGATGCGCGCGTGGGCAGACTGAAGAATCGCCCCTGGACCAGATAGTCAGCGATATAGAGTGATAAGAGCGCTGCGACCCATTCCGAGTGCCCACCCACGACCAGCAGCGACAGCGGAATAAATTTCACGACGAGGTCCGATACCAACGACAAGTTGCGTAGATATTGAAAATTGCGCACCAGGTAGTCATCGAAACTCTGCCCGCTGTGGCGGGCGGCCCGCCCCGCCC
>OBEQ011135940.1_pt1 | contig 14068 bp, 14 predicted proteins | sample 1670901 | NCBI WGS metagenome assembly OBEQ01 (sample SAMEA104232315, study PRJEB22302) | groundwater metagenome | biome: forest; feature: aquifer; material: groundwater | place: USA | collected 2011-08-07 | depth 5.4 m
ATCTGCCGCTTTTGAAGTTTGCCACTGCCCATTCGCTTAGCGAAGGGACTGGCCTATTTAGACTATATCAATCTGCGCCTTTTGAAGTTTGCCACTGTAATCAACAAAAATCGTTTTCCATTCCGTGAAGATATCGTAGACCGTTTCACCCCCCTCACGGTGCCCATTGCCGGTATTCTTGATTCCTCCAAATGGCAGATGAACTTCAGCACCAATGGTGGGCCCGTTGATATAGGTGATACCGCATTCAATATCACGTATGGCAAGAAAGGCGCGATTCACATTTTCAGTGTAGATCGAGGAAGAAAGCCCATAAGGCGTGTCATTCAATACTTGAATCGCTTCTTCCAAAGAATGTACCTTCATCACGCAGACGACAGGACCAAAAATTTCCTCCTGCATGATTCTCATTTTAGGATGCACGGAGCTGAAAACGGTGGGAAGATAAAAATTTCCTTTATCATACCGGGAACCTTCCGGTAGCCGGCCCCCACATTGCAACTGAGCACTTTCTTTCCGACCAATCGCCACATATGCATCCACCTTCTTCCTCTGCGCTTCATTAATAAGGGGCCCCATCTCCACACTTGTATCCTTCGAACCGTCGCCCACCTTGATCACCTTTGCCCTTTCGATCAAACGCTTTAGAAAAACGTCGAACACCTTCTCGTGAACAATGAGGCGACTTGTGGCAGTACAACGCTGACCGGTCGTGCCAAAAGCACCCCACACTGCTCCTTCGATCGCAAGATCAAGATTGGCATCCTCCATCACGATCTGAGCATTTTTCCCGCCCATTTCAAGAGAACACCGTTTGTGAGTCTTCGCGGCCTCCTCGGCTACCTCTTTCCCCACTTCACAAGAACCCGTAAAAGAGATAAGGCGTATGGCAGCATGCCTCACCATCCATTGACCCGTCTCAGGACCCCCATGAACAAGATTGAGCACGCCAGACGGAAGACCTGCTTCCTCTAAAATTTCCACTATCCTTGCTCCACAAAGAGGTGTGTCTTCGGCCGGTTTGAAAACCATGGTGTTACCTGTAATAAGAGCCGGAAAGATTTTCCAAGAAGGAATGGCCATGGGAAAATTCCACGGCGTGATGAGTCCGCAAACACCGATAGGCATTCGGATAGACATGGCAAATTTATTTCGGAGCTCACTCGGTGTTGTCTGACCAAAAAGCCTGCGGCCTTCTCCTGCGGCATGAAGAGCCATATCAATCGCTTCTTGAACATCTCCGCGAGCTTCCTTCATCACTTTGCCCATCTCACGGGTCATGAGCTTGGCAAGTTCTTCTTTCTTTTTCTTGAGAATCTCTGCGGCTCTGAAAATGATTTCGCCCCTCATCGGAGCTGGCATCTTTCTCCATTCTTCAAAAGCTTTTTGTGCGGCATGAACAGCCAGATCCACATCTTCTCTTCCGGACTCTGGGAAAATTCCTATCACCTCGTCCCGATCGGCAGGATTCGTATCCAAACAGGTCTTCCCGCTTTTCGAAACTTCCCATTTACCGTCAATGTAATTCTTGAACTCTTGTGGAGATTCCGTTTTTATCCTGGACACTGTCTACCCCTCTTTCCTTTCCAAGGAATCCTCAAGAGATCTGATAAGCCCCTTGGTTTTCTTCATATAAGAATAGTGCGTCATGTCCAAACACAAAGGAGTAATCGAAACGTAATTCTGCTCCAAAACCTCCTGATCCGTACTGCCATCTTGTTTCAGCACCGATATTTTCCCTTTTAGAAGATAAGACGGCTTCCCTTTTCTTTCTGCCCTTTCAAATAATTCAACAAACCGAGACGGAGCTTGACGGCTCAACCGAATGCCGCGAACTTTTGTACGCGCCACAGCAGGGATATTCACGTTGAGAAAATAATCGGGTGGAAATTTGCCCGAAAGATAGCATCGAGCAATGCGCTTGGTGAGATTCAAAGCATAAGAGAAGTCATTCCATTCAAAAGCCGCAATGGAAACGGCAAAAGAAGGAATCCCGGAAATCACGCCCTCACGGGCCGCACCAATGGTTCCCGAATAATAAACGCTAACACCCGTGTTGGGGCCCAGGTTGATGCCCGAAATAATCAAATCGAAGGGTTCCTTTTTGAAAAGCTCGCTCAACGCAAACTTGATGGCATCGACGGGTGTACCATCAACTCCGTAACCCGTCCCCCGGCCATTCCTCCGGACACGGTGAACAGAAATTCTGTCATGAAGAGAAACCGCATGGCTGGAAGCCGACCGAGGGTAACGGGGTGCCACGATTTCACAATGAGCCATGTCAGAAAGATTCCTCTTAAGAGCCCAAATACTCTCGGAATCAATTCCATCATCATTGGTAAGAAGAATCCTGAATGGTTTTCTCATGGGTTTCACGTTTCCTGCTAAATATGATACCACTTTTGGGACGTCAAGGGACGACCCTTCGGGTAAGACGCAATGACTCAAACGAGATGAGGCGTATCTTCTTTTCCTTAATTGCCGATTTTATTTCCGGAGATACAAGAGCTTTGAGTTCTTGAAGACGAGGACGGTTGAAGCTGGACTTTTTCATCAGTGCGCGATCGCATAAAGCGGGATGGCACATCAGCTCATAGTAACCAGATTTCATGCCCTGAATGGCTTGCCGTAAGGAAGATAAATTCCAAGCTCTTCGGTGATCGAGATCCTCCAGAAGATGATTGGGGAGCATCAGCCCATGCGACTCGAAAACCTTTCTGGTAGAAGAATCACACAGACGGCTCTTTCTTATGGGCAGACGATACCGAATGGCTGTCCGTACCAACACTTCAAAAACTTTTCTCTTTTCATGAAGATGGTGGTGAGTGTCAAGATGTGTGGGTAGTCTGCCAAAAATTTTCTTAAAAACTCCTATCTGTTCCTCGTACTCCGCCCTAAGTTCTTCCCACGAGATCTTTCTAAAATCCAGTTCACTTCGTTTTTTGAAAACACCGACACCATTTAGAAGCGATGGGATATGCTCAGGACGTGACACAGGATGACCCAGCGTGATATTTAAATGCAATCCCACGCCGAGCCGGCTCCTCTTTTTAAGCTCTCTTAAAACTAAAACGGAGCAAGGAAGATTGACTAAAAAAGAGGTGCTCGTAACCACGCCTTGATCGTGTGCTTCAAGAATTCCTTTTGAAACGCCTTCGGTGAGATTGAAGTCATCGGCGTTGACGATCAGATAAATGGAATGATCGGCGGGAGACATCAGGTAATCAAAACAACAGCCACTGCGTAATCCGTATCATGCGAAAGGGTAACCGATACGTTGGCGTTCTCGGAAAGCCCCACCCTTTTCTTTTCCTCCTCTGAAATAAAAAAAGACGGGGCACCGTTGGAAAGATGTTTGATTTCAATATCCTTAAAGCGAATTTTCGCATCCTGAGGACTCACCGCTTTATAAAAAGCTTCCTTAGCGGCAAAACGTCCCGCGTAATGTTCAAACTTCCTGCGTTTATGTGACTCACAGTACGCAATTTCACCTGAGGTAAAAACCCGTTGAAGAAAAGATTTGCCATGTTTTTCAATAGCGTCTCTGATTCTGGGAACTTTCACCAAATCAACTCCGCAGCGTACCACGGCGAATCAAGATCCCCGCTCAATTTTAAGAACTTTGTAAGTTGCCTTTCCCACTGGAATAACAATCTCCACAATATCTCCCGCCTTCTTGCCAAGCAGTTGACGGCCCACAGGAGAATCGCTGGAAATTTTTCCAGCCTTCAAGTCTGCTTCCTCCTTTGAAACCAACATGTATTTCAAATCCTTCCCCTTCTCCACTTCTCGAAGATAAACTGTCGCTCCAAGATAAACTTTGTCTTTGTCGATGGCATGATCATCAATAATGGAAACATCCATGAGCTTGAATTGTAATTCTGCGATACGAGTTTCGAGATTATGCTGAGCGGCCTTGGCCGATTCATATTCAGCATTCTCGCGTAAATCTCCGTGAGCACGTGCCTCAGCAAGCGCTTTGATAACCTCCTGACGCTTCACGGCCTTCAAGTACCGAAGTTCCTCTTTTAATTTTTCGTATCCTTCACGGGTAAGTCGAACCGTCATGAGTGCTTTCCTTTATCGGACAACAAGGTAAAACAGCAAGGCAAGAAGAATAGCGGAAAAGATATAAATACGGTTAAAACACCAATAATCCATGACTTTGACTAGAAAGGTATTCGAACGACTTGATTTCTTGGCAAGATCGGCTTTAATGCCGACGACCTGATCCTTTTTAAAGCGGAGAAAAGCGCCCCCGATTTTGTAAGCGCTGAGTTTGCCTTTCTTAACTAGCTTTTCTACCTCGACCTGCTCAAGGTCAAGATAATCTATGACTTCTCTGAGAGTGAGCATCCCGTCCATACCAAGCACCCACTCCTATCAAAAATATGTCTGGCGGTTTCGCTTCAAACTTTTAACTTTTCTTCTTGAATCCAGCGGTCCACTTCAGCCTTTCGGAATTTCCAAGTATTCCCTTCCTGAAAGGCAGGAATTTTTCTTTTGGCAGCCCACTCATCAATGGTAGCCACTTCCACCTCAAGGTATTGGGCAATTTCCTTAAGTGTCATGAGATGATCTTCTTGTGCCCCGCCAGAACTCTCCATGGAAAGCTGACCCTCCAAAACAGCTCCTTCTGTGATGCTGATCGTAGGGGTTCTTACATTTCCCTTCACCACGGCTGGAGCTATGATAGAGAGGCTTTGACTCGCATAAATATCGCCGGTGACTTTCCCGGCAACAATGATCCGATCTCCGGTAATGTTAGCTTTCACCCTGGCATTTTCACCGATGGTGAGGCTACCTTTGGTATCAAGCTTGCCTTCAAAACTCCCATTGATGCGGAGGTTAACCGGATCCTTAAAAGCGATGGTGCCCTGCATGCTGGCATCAACATCCAGTATCTTCTCGTGCAGCTCCTCATTTTTTTTGCCCATCGTTTTTCCTCCTTTTTGATGATAATATACTTTAACCCGTGTCAAATGCCAATATAAATTTCGCGGCGAACTCCAGACAACGATCAGAAAGGACCCATGAAACATCTATGGAAAAATGAGAACAAGCAACTTCAGTCCTTCGAAAGAAAACTAGGCCTGCGGTTTCGAAAGAAAGCCCTTCTCTTGGCTGCTTTGACACATCCTTCTTATCGTAATGAATCCCCGAAACTTGAACTTGAAGACTTCGAAAGGATGGAATTCTTTGGAGACTCTATTTTGAACTTGGTGATCAGTGAAAAGCTGTATGAAATCTTTCCCGAAGCAGACGAAGGGCTTCTCTCACAGCTAAGAGCAACACTGGTCTCAAAAAAAATGTTGGTCCGGGTTGCCGACAGGCTGGAGCTTGCGAAACACGTCGTTCTTGGCAAAAGTGCTCAGAGACAACCGCGAAGAGAAAAAACGAAGGTTTTCTCGGACATCTTGGAAGCTGTCATCGCGGCCATTTTCCTCGACCAGAAACTTGCTAAGGCAAAAACTTTTATTCTCAGAAACTTCCGCGACTATTTCGATTCTAGATTCCTCAAAAGAGTTGGCATCAGTCCTAAGAATCGCCTTCAGGAATGGGTTCAAAAAAAATTCAAAATTCTTCCGGAATACCGCTTTGAAATGAAAGATGGTTACTTCTTAGCCTGGGCTGTGGTTGCCGGTAAAGGCAAAGCCATGGGAGAAGGACAGAGCAAAAAAGAAGCAGAAGAAAAAGCGGCAAGATTGCTTTTGAAAATCCTAAAGGCAAAAAATAAATAACTGAGACGTAGACTCCGTAAGACTCAAGATAACTTGACGACAGGTCACTGATTCGCCCCGCCCGCTTGAGCGTTCTTACCTTTCCTGCTCAAAACTTCCTGTAACAAAGCAACGCCTGCCTCTTTTAGAACCGTGGCGGTTTTAGGCGGCGAAGAGGAAACAGATTCTCCGGCTTGAGATTGCGATTTTTTTCTTTTAAAAAGCCGATCTGCTACCAATTTTTCGATGGATTCCGTAACGGCTGAAGAATCAAGACTAATCTTCGGATTTGAAAAATCCCCGTAAATCTGAAGCGGAACACCCACGGAATTTTGGCTGCCAGTTTCTGAAGTTTTCTTACCCATGAGCTCTGCAAGCACCACATTCAAACGATAATTTAAAACACCCTCAAAAGTGAAAAAGCCATTGGCGGTGGCGGTAAAACGCGGATTGATCAGGGTCACTTGATCGGTGATAACTTTACCGTTCTCCACAATAAAACGAGACTGCAGGTCACTGAACTCAGTCACGCCTCCATTGATAGGAAAGGAACCCAGCGGCTGGCGGGCTCCTGCGATAATCCCTAAAAGATCAAAACTGCGGATGGTCCCTCCCACTACTTTAAATTCTCCCTGGCCCCGAAGGCGCTCAAGCGGCTTATCACTTCTCGTACCATCCCCCTCAAAATTTCCCAGAAGGTAAAAGTTTCCTTCCAACAGAGGTTTTCCGGTCATTTGCTCGATAAGGGATTTGAGATTGAGCTTATCAATTTGAATACCAAAGTGATAATGCGGTTCTGAAGAAGCTAATTCTACCTCCCCAGATCCACGGAGGGAACCATCATAAAGATAAAAAGAAATATCCTGAATAGAAATCAGATTCCCAATCCAACTGGTACTGAAAGAAACATTCTTCAAAGGCTGGCTGCTGGGAAGAATCTTTGCAAGGGCCCTCTCGGTCTGTTCCAGAATCCGGCCGGCATCGGTTCTTTTGGACTGAAGCACCCAAGCCTTCAGGGGCGAAATGATTTGATAAGGATACCATTCCGGAGACAAGCATTTGATCAACCAGGATTCATGAGGAGGGATGTTGTGTAGATATTCCAGATGGATGGGAGAACTCTGGGCAACAAAATCCATTCTTCCTGACGAAGCCCGCCGATTGGTAAACTCCAAAATGGCATTCAGATTCTTTATAGGAAGCCCTTCGAAAACGGCTTGGGTATTTTCAAGCGTTACTGTAGATCCATAACGAAGCTCTTCGGGTCTCCCCCAAAATCCCTTTGCATTTACAAGCACCTTGGCCCAACCCTGCATGGGGTATTGGCGAAGCGGCTGCAAAATATCTTCCCATCCCGTCAGAGAGAATTTGTTGGTGAGGAAGGTGATTTCTCCCGTTCCCTTTGACGCATTCCAATCCACAAGAGAACCCTTTAAAGTCATTTCCTTCAACCAGAGATTGAAATCACCCCGCAGTTTTTTCAAATCCTTAAGCGTCCAGTCGAACTGAAACTTGAGAGGAAGGTCTTTGGGCTTGGTGAAATACGAACCGTACGAAAGCAAACTGGCGGTCCAATCAGAAGAACCCGTAATGGAAAGATCCTTTTTCTTCCCTTTCACAAAAAGATTCATTTGCATTTGACCGGAAAAACCGAACTTGTTGGGAATGGCCTTATCCAAAGGCACCAATAACTCCGGCAAACGATCAAGATTCACGTTGGTACTCCTGATCTGAAGATCAAAAGGCGGTTCCTCAAAACCTGCTCCGAAATTTCCTTTAATCAGAAAGTCACCATAGGGAGAACTGAGAACCGCATCCCGGAGTTGGACCTGCTTATTCAGGAAGTTCGATTCCATCACAAGCTTCAAGTTGAAATCGGCTGGGGAGGAAACCTTGGCGGGAGTCGAAGACAGGGCATAAACAATCTGATGCAGCGAGCCTTCTCCCTTGAAAGAAAGTTGTTCGGGGGCCCATGAAATCACACCGTCCCAAGAAAACAAGCCCTGCTTGACCTGAACAGAGGGCCTTGAAACCACATCAGGCACAAGCCTTGAAAGATCCACATCTTTTAGATGAATGTCTGTCTGAAAAAATTCTAGCTGAGGCGCGTTGTCCTTCATACGCAAAGTGAGTTTCCCTGGCAGACGGAGGTTCTCTTTCGAATTAAAAAAATTCCCCCGAACAGAAAAACCAATGGGGTTTCCCAGAGCAACATGGTGAAGTTCGATATCGTATCCAGAAAGAACCAGTTTTTTTTCTGATCCCTGGCTCGAATCTCCCCAACTGAAGAAACCGCTTACGTTTCTAGCGTGGATATAACCAATGTCAACTTTACGAAAAAAAAGAGGCCATAGTCTAAGATAAATCTTCAATTGGGGAGATTTCAAAATAAGTTTTCCATCCCCCACCTCTGTTTTAACCGTTACTTCATGAATGAGAAGGGAAATCGGGGGGAAAAAAGAGGTCTGAAATGAGGCAAACGTTACCTGATTATGGAATTGGCTTTGAACATGATCGATGATCTTACGTTGGAAATCTTTATTCTGAAGAAGAAAATAAATGGATGAGAAAAAGGCAAAAGCAAGTAAGAGGAAAAACACAAAAACAGCAAGGGCAATTTTTCTCATGATTCTTTTTCAAATAATGATTGGCTGTTTAAGTAAACCCCCCAACATGAGCGCAGAAAAAGTTTAAAGGGATAACATCACATTCAAAAAAAGGACGCGGGATTGTTTCTGCGCCCTTTGCTCAAGCAAAACGGCGACGGGATCCGTACAATCAAATCAATAGGAGCTTGTCCGTGATTCGCTTAAGGGATGGAAAGAATAATCATCAAGAAATCCGGCACAACCTGCTATTAAAATACAGAGAAGTAAAACGAGGGAAAATAAACCGACGAGTTTACGAAAAAGCATTACCGTTTCGTGTACTGGAAGCTACGCCGCGCACCCTTGTGTCCGAATTTCTTTCTTTCCTTTTCACGAGGATCCCGTGTTAAAAAAGCACCTTTGCGCAGAACCGGGCGCAATGTTTCATCGTAAAGGGCAATGACACGCGAAACGCCATGGCGAAGAGCACCTGCCTGGCCAGCAACGCCCCCTCCTCTGACAGTCGCTTCAATCCTGAACTGATCAAGCAGCCTCACGGCCTCAAGGGGCTGTCTGATAATCATCCGCAGATCGTCACGCTTGAAGTATTCATCCACATCACGGCCGTTGACAAAAAATCCCTTATCGCCCTCCTTCAAACGTACGCGCGCTATGGATTGTTTCCTCCGTCCCGTGGCCCAAAATATTTTTTGTGTCGTTTCTACCATGAGCTTCCCTTTCTTGAACTACAATATAATCAGGATGGCAGCAAAACCGGTTTCTGAGCTTGTTGCTTGTACTCTTTCCCGCGGTAAATCCTCAAATGGGTAAGCATCTTGTCCCCCAGACGATTCTTGGGGAGCATGCCTTTCACCGCCCGAATCAAAACTTCCTCGGGTTTTTCCGCAAAAAGATCTTCCAAAACGTATTCCTTACGCCCGCCGGGATAACCTGTGTAGTGGTCGTACAACTTGGACTTCCATTTTTTACCGGTGACCCGTATTCCCGTCACGTTGGTGACCACAACATAGTCACCCGATGCCACATGAGGCGTATAGAGGGTTTTCCCCTTGCCAATCAAAATCTTAGCGATGCGCCCAGCCAAGCGGCCCAATACCTGACCTTTAGCATCGATTTCAAACCATTGAGGTTTGACATCACCTTGTTTTGCACTATAAGTCTTCATGATATCATCACATACAGTAAATTTACTTTTTCATTTCCCTAACAGTTTATAACGAAAGGGCGTGTACTGTATCAAAAAAAGCGGTCCTTGTCAAAGAACTCTTTAAACTTTAAAGACCAAGTACAATATTCACACCCCCGGGTGACCTCAGGCACGGAAGAATTCTTCATAAGGTCCACCGCTTTTCGAAAAGTTTTTCTAGCACGTTCGAAATCCGTCGTTATTCTGATCGCCTGAAGTTCAAAAAAAACCCTACCATGCTCCATGACACTTTTGGGGGAATAGTAAAGAAGAAAACCACAACCATCCGTTGAAAGACCATTTTCTTCGAGGAGAAACGAGTAACAATCGAGCTGGTTTTGATAATATTTGATAGCATCCTCTTCCGTGGTGGGGGATCCTTTGGTTTTGTAGTCCAGAGGGATATACTTTCCGGCTCTCACTAAAAGATCATCGATGGCTCCGCTGAGAATGGCACCATCCTGATCCTTATACTCTAGACCGGTTCTCCACTCACGCCACCGATCAAGTTTCTTCTGATCTCCAAAAAGCCGGATACCTTCAAAACCCTTTTGACTTCCCAATTCAGGAGGAAGAATGTCGCGCGCTCGAAAGGAATCAAAATGCAGTTTAATTTCACGATCCATCCCGCTTGGAAGTGACGGAAAAATCCCCCGCGGCCGCTTGACATTTTTGACTTTGTCCAACCAAAAACAGCGCGGGCAATCGAGGAAAAGGTTAAGAGAAGAAGGAGAAAGTTTTACGGAAGGCATCGTTTTCTTAGGAGAGAAGCCCCTTTAGAATCTCTTGCCATCCCTCCTCATCATACTCGGCCCTTTCACGAAGCAGGTCAAGATCTTGAGGGTTCATACTACGCAAGAGATCTTTGTTTTCACGAAGCCAGGAAAGCATCTTCTGTTTATTCTTAACGCCTTTCAGCATTTTCAAAAGATTCGTAAGTTTTCGAACGCGGTCAAAATTCATAGCCAGGGTATTATAATCGGCGCGACCGAGCTGCGCCAGAAACTTCCCCCTATCAAACCTCAAACTGTACTCGGAAGTGAAACTCGTGACGATTGGATTCTGTAAGAGGGTGGGCCCCAACCGCAAAACCCCATTCGACCCTTCCATAAAGATTCCGGTAAAGCTTGATTCGCAACCCAGCTCCTACCCCTGCAAGATGTCGCGACTCGACCTCGCGCGATGAGGGGCCCCGGAGATGACCGTAAGCTTCGTCAAGAAAGGTAACAATCTCTACCTGCTTCTGAATAGGAATATTTGAATAAGGCAATTTCCATTCCCCGGGCAGAAAGAAGGTTGGAATGAAATACTCCAGATTGATCAAATAACCTGCATCCCCAAGATAATCTCCCTCCGGATAGCCCCTCACGGTATTGGCGCCACCAAGATATAATTCCTCCGAAGAGGAAAGTTTTTCTGTGGGCAATTGAAAATGCGTTTTCAAACTGGCATGAGTGTCCGCGGGCATTTTCTGCGTTCGAAAAAGTGTTGCCTGCATAACAAAAAAGTTGGGTTCCACTCCCTGGCGTGAGCTTGACTCGTCAGCGTGGATACCGGCTCCAAAAGCATTGATCCCAAAAGAAAACTCATTGCCAATTTCAGTCACCCCCCAGGGATCTTCCAGTGTGAGCGTCGGACCAAACCTAAGGATTCTTAACCTCTCACGCCGAAAAGTTCCGGAAAGGACTTTTGTGCGATCTTCTTTGAACTCAAAACCCGCCTGGCAACCCAGAGAGTAGGCCAAGAATCCTGCATTCCCTTCAAGAACCCTTTGTTCGAGCCGGGTAAAATAAGTCTCCGACGTTCCATTGACACCAAAATCCTTGAGGTCTTTCTTGGGAGAAACCTGGGAGTGGCTGAATCCTCCTACAAGTTTCGTATCCCAAGATGGAAGCGGCACAGAATATTGAGTGAAAAGCACACCAAAGTGTTTACCAAAAACAGTACCAGTAGAAAGATCATCATCCAGCCCCAAAAGATTGTTATCACGCAGACTCAAACCAAAACGCTGTTCTCCGGAAGATTCACTGCCTTGATTGTCGTAAGAAGATCCGAAATGAATCGGAAGATGATCCTGAACGTTCAAGAGAACATCCGTCGTCTGAGGCTCGCGGCCGCTTTTCAGAATGGATCGAACTCTACGGTCAGGGTTTCGATTCAAACGATCGAGCGTTTGCCTCAAATCGTCATAATGAAGGATTTCACCTTTTTTGAGCTTGGAATAAGATAGAATTCTTCTTTTTCGAAAGTAGCGGTTCCCTTCCACCAGGACTTCGCCTACTTTCCCTTCCACAATTTGAATTACAAGCGTCTGGTCCTCAATTTTTTGAGGTGCGACAAAGGCAAAACTGGTGATGAATCCGCGTTGCCGATATTCCCAATTGATGGCCTTGGTAAGTTTCTTCAGACTGCTCGTAGTCTGCTTCTGATTTTCATAGGAATGAAGGAGAGGCTCAAGTTCTTTTGATTGGATCTGGGTGTTTCCCTGAAGGCGTATGGTTCGAACGAAAAATTGCCCTTCTGATAACGGCTTCCCCTCAATCTCCTCTTCAGGTTTTGACACCTTCTCTTTATGCTCAGGCGCCTCACTGATCTCCCTACGGACCTTTTTTTCTACCACCCCAGCCTGTTCCGAAGGCGGAAGATCCACAGCATAAACCAGAGAGCTGCTAAAAAAGAGAAAAGCGGAGAGAAAAAAACAACTTGCGGATTTGGCCAGTATAGATGATGAAAATGGCGGCAAAATATAGTATGAGGTCTGATCATCCTTCGAGTGATAAAGCATCCGTTTTCAAAATGATACCGCTCCCCCACAAATTGTCAACCACTGTCGGTAAGAAGTTTTCCAGATTTTGAGAGCTGACTTATCAGAAGCTACAGAACAGTTACTATTAAGATGGGGAGCATGCTCTCGGTGAAGGATATTTGTAAAAGCGAGTCCCTATCGCTATAATATCTTCCACTCAATGGAAACTTTGGTTTTCTCGCTAATAATGGGGCTCCGAAAATGACGAGAGTGGAACGATGGCTGTGTTATGCTGCTATTTTACTTCCGTTTCTTTTTCTTTCCTGGATTCCGGTTTTGGAAAGAGGATTTTTTCCCTCTCCCGTATTCGAGATTTCGGAGGTCAAACTATGTCTTAACATCGATCAGAATCGAAAGCCTGAAGAGGCGACTTCTGTATTTCCGGCAGGCACCAAAAAAATTTACTGCTGGTTTTCTTGGAAACAAGGCCGGCCGGGAGCAAAAATAATCTCCCGGTGGTATTACTCGGATCAGAACATCCATATTCTAGATGTCCCTGTAGCGCTGACTCGGAATTCTGGGGAAGGTGTGGTATCGCTGGTCATGCCGGAAGGTAAAGTACTCCCTTCTGGATCCTACGGTGTCGAATTTGAACTGCGCGGTAAGGTGATCAGAACCACCCGATTTGTGGTCCTTCCAAATCAGGGGAAACCCCTGTCTAATAACTAAGAACCAAAGCCAGTTCTTTCATACCACCCCTTACTTCATTGCTTTGTTGCCGCTTGGTTCTCACCTTTTCCAAACGTGAATATTGGAAACGGCACACCGGCATTATAGCCTCCTGAAATATTAGCAAGGATATCAGCCACACTAATCACGGGCTGGAAACTTTGTCCTTTTACACCTTCAAATTTGATGACCGCATAAGGATCGATGGAAATTCTGGATTGAATCATCCCTTCAAAAACCTGGGGTTGCATACCCTCCCGCACCACAAGGCTTTCACCCTTAACTCCTGCAAAGATTTCCTCAGGAGATTTTTGAGAAGTTTCTGGACCTGTCACCAGCGATGGAGAAATCTTAGACTGAGCTAGAACAGGCGCGGGCAATGAGGAAGATTCCTTTGCAGCAACATTCACTGTTACAGGCTGAGTACTAGTCAAAGGTCGTGTGGCGGGGGCTGGCGCAAAAGTAACCAGAACCGGCTGCGTTAGAGGAGCAGTCTCTAGAGGAACGATTCCAAAATTGACCCGCGAATAAACAGTCAAGATACTTGTTGCCCCGTCGACACTGATTGAACTCAAAATGCTTGAAGCCGATTGAAGAATACTGAATCTCCAGCCAATGTTGTTGCTTGAGTCAACACAGGTTGTACAGCTAAGTGTTGAACTACTCAAATTATTGCTGTCTTTGACATCCAAAAAATCAAGCAATGTTATACCTTGAGGATCGACATTCCATTGAGTGCCATCAAGGCTGCTTCTTAATAATAGAAGCTGTCCTGTAGCGCCTTTTAGGTCCAAAGTATCTTGAAACGTTTGAGCCTGCCCGACCGCAAACGTAAGCGTGGCAGCAATCAGGACGTTTTTCTTCAAGCTGCTAAATGCAGTAGAGCCTGATATAGTTTGATCGGCACCGTCTAAAGTGACAGTGCCCGTCCCAGGATTGAACGTCCCTCCCGTCCTCGCCCAATTCCCCGATACCGTGAAACTTCCTGTCGGGGCCGTCAGCGTCCCACTCGATATCGTCACATTCCCATTCACATCCACCGTTCCTGAAGATCCGCTAAACGTTCCCACTGAAACGG
>OBEQ010473868.1_pt1 | contig 14067 bp, 20 predicted proteins | sample 1670901 | NCBI WGS metagenome assembly OBEQ01 (sample SAMEA104232315, study PRJEB22302) | groundwater metagenome | biome: forest; feature: aquifer; material: groundwater | place: USA | collected 2011-08-07 | depth 5.4 m
AAAAGCATGGGCTAATGCCATTCAACAATGTTTAGATAATATTGACCAACTCACAGAGAATACTCAAATTCATAAAAAATGGATTATGGAACAAAGAAGTTTCAAGTCCCAAGCAAAAGAACTTATGAAAATCTTTGAGGAGTGTGTAGGTGATACAAATGGAAATTAGATTAGGCGATTTTAAATTGTTGGATGAACATAGAAAGATAGTAAACGAGGTGTTGGAATGTGGGCAGTTTACAGAAGGGAAATATACAAAACTATTTGAAGAAAAATGGGCTAAATATATTGGTGTCAAGCATTGCATTGCGTGTACGAATGGGACTGCTGCTTTAATGTTAGCTATAACTGCTTTTGATTTTATGAAACAGAAAACACTAACATATGCCGTTCCTGCAACAACTTTTCCTGCAACTTTAAACTCAGTTTTACTTACTGGAAATAAATCCGTACTTGTTGATGTAAAAGACGATTTATTAATAGATGTTGATAAAATAAAATGTGAAAAAATAGATGGGATTATCCCCGTACATTTATTTGGTTATCCTTGCGATATGGACAAGATAATGAAACTCAAGAAAAAGTATAATCTGTTTATTTTAGAAGATTGCTGTGAAGCGACTGGCAGTACATACAAAGGCAAAAAAGTAGGAAGTATTGGTGACGCTGGTGCTTTTTCTTTCTTTATGTCACACCCACTCGGAATCGGAGAATTGGGGTGTGTAACAACCAACAATGATAAGTTAGCTAAAATAATGCGAAGTATAAAAAATCATGGGAGAGTTGGCAGTAATTTAGAGTTCAAACACGATTTTATTGGATACAACTTTAAAACAACTGAGTTTATGACTGCCCTCGCTTGTGTTGGAATTGAGCATATTGAAGAAGTTATAGATTCTCGTAGGGATGTAGTAAAAAAATACACTGATTGTATTAATAATAAGAACCTCTCTTTGGGTGCGTATTCTTCCGATTGTTCTTATTTAGGTTTCCCAATTATTGCTAAATCCAAAAAATATAAAAAAATTATTCTTGAAAAATTGAAAGAAAATGGGATAGAAACAAGAGAAATGTTTCCTTGTCTTAAAAACCAAGTTGCATACAAAAATATGTTTCAAAAAGAATACCCAGTTAGTAACCATCTTGAACAATGCGGTTTTTATATTCCTTGCCATCAATATATGAATGAAGAGGATATAAATTTTGTGATAGATGTGATAAATAATGCCAAAAATAATAGTCACTTGTGAAGATTTCAATCCATCCGTCATTCCCATTTGGGTGTCAACATGGGATAAATTGAAACAAAAACACCCCTCTCTAAAAGTTACTGCGTTTACTGTCCCTTTATATCAAAAAAGAATGGAAAATGATGTATTCCACAACAAAGATTTTCAAGCTTGGTTTAAAGAAAGGAAAGAGTGGGTTGAAATTGCTCAAGAAGGGTATGGTCAACGTAACAAGCTTGAATGTAAACGATTTAAGAAACCACAATATTTTATATTACGTAAAGGATACAGAAAGATTGGTGTTTATATGCCTAAAAATTATTATTCATTCAAATGCCCAGATGATAAAATGGGGAGTAGTACTTTAGATTCATTGAAAATGCTTGGTTTTTCTTCTTGTATGTTTCAAGGTCAAATAATAATACTCATCAATTTAGAAAAACAACTTGAAGACCATATTATCATTGGAAGCCATATCAATTTGGATGAAAGGAACCCAGATGACATTCAACAGATACAACACAAACTAGATGATTATTTTACCAAATTAGAATTAGAAGGAAATGACTATATGACTATTAGTGAGTTGATAAGTCTAAGTAAAGAGGAAATAATTATATGAAAATCCTCCTTGTTGCGAATGTGTTCAGTGAAGGATGTACTGGATTACTTGTCCTAAAAAATTTAAACCAGATGGGGCATACAGTCTCAATATGGGATACAAGAATAAGTGTAATTCCTCCACCTGGTGAATTTGATTTATCAATAACGTGGACAAATGAAACGCCTGACATTTCTTTGATAAAATCAAAAATTAAGATATTGTATTACTTAGAGGATACGGATTATATTGGGATGATAGAAGACAAATATAAAATTGAGAATCAAATAAGAGGGTATGATTATTTTTATACAATGAATCTGTTACAGGGATATGAAGACCATTGGTTGCCGATGGGTGCAGATGAGGAAGTTTTTTATTCAATTACAATGCCAATAATGGGTGATGTTCTATTTATTGGAACTGCAAGGGATGATAGAAGAAAGAAAATAATAACTGACATTCAACAAAAACTCCATGAACAAAACATTAATTTATGGGTAATGGGGAATGGGTGGGAGGATACTGACCATAATGTCGGAAAAGCATATTATTTCAATAACATGGCAAAGATAGTAAATAGTTTTAAGATAGTTATCAATCTACATATTTATGGCAATTCTCCAAGTGATAAAGTACATAATATCAATGGATGTGGTGGAGCTTTATTGATTAATGATAGCAAACAAGGGTATAATTTATGTTACCCCAATTCTCCCGTTTGGATGGCAGAAGATGATTTAATCGAGAAGATACAGTACTATCTTACACATGAAGATAAACGAAAAGAAAAAGTAACAGAATTACAAAACAGAGCAAATACTTATTTCAGTTATACAAGAATATTAAATATAATGTTGGATTTGGTTCAAACACAATGAAAATATTACTTGTTGGATGTATGTTTTATGAGGGAAGCACATTATTGTATGTGTCTCAAGCCCTTTCAAATTTAGGACATTATGTTCTTTTTTGGAATGTGGCAACAGGAAAAAATACAATCCCTTCAGAAGAATATGATTTAGCTATTGTGTGGGGAAATAGACCACTTGACAGAAATGTATTTAAAAAGAAAGTGGTATATATTTATATTGACGACCCAGATTACCATAAAACAAATGGGGTAAAACAATTTGAGACAGTTATACAAGGATATGAGAATGTGTTTACAGTAAATAAAGTGGGGGGTTATAACTGGCTTCCTCTTGGTTGCTTGAAAGATGTGCATGGTAAGATTAATTCTACAGATGACATGAAACGGTATTATGGTTCTGATGTTGTATTCATTGGTACTAAACGAGATACAAGAGAGAAATTGTGTAAATATATATTTGACCATCTTGATAAGAAATATACATTCAAAATATGGGGGAACGATTGGCATGGTTTATACCCAGAACCAAAACCAGCATATTATTATCAATACGCTTCGGTTATGAGCAATTGTAAGATAGTAGTGACCGAACATTACAAAAATGCTCCAAGTACGGGAGATTGTGAGAAACCAGCATTTGGTGGGGCATTAATGATAACCGACCATTCTTTAATAAAAGAAGAATATCCAACAATTCCTCTTTACAATAATTTTGAAGAGTTGATGGATATAATTCATTACTACTTAGAACATGAAGACGAAAGAAAGAAGATAGTAGAAGAGAATCAGCATATTGCATTTAGAAAGTTTGATTATGAGACTCAATTAAAAAAAATGATAGACCAGGTAATGTAATTACTTCTTATTTGCTAAGATTAACAATCCTACAACCAAAATACCCCCAATAATCCACAATGGAGTGCTTGAATTTGTTTGTGTAGTGTCTTGTTGGATAAATGCGGTTGCTTCTGCGTTATCTTCAACTGATTGGGAACCAGCTCTGCGGTCTAATGCACATACACCACACGATTTCTTAGATTGGGAAAGGGTCGGGTCATTTATAATCTCCCTCCATTCGTTCCTAAGATTTCTCCACTCTAAAGCAGTAGCATTATCATCCATCATTTTCTGCCATTTTTCATCAAATTGATTTAATTTCTCCAATTTATCAGGATTATTAGAATTTAATTGGCGATATTCGTTCAAATTATGATACCGCCCTTGAAAAAAGTGTTTTTTTTTGCACCAAGTCGAAATATTTATTGCACCTGCATTTAACGAATGTTCCTCAATTGCAAGTATGTGCCCCAAAATATTATCCTCGTTAAACTTTTCTAAAGAGCTTGGTTCCATACCTCTTCTTTACATTAAAGACTATTTAAATATTGCGAGTTTCTCTAATATATAATTGGTATCATTATACTCTTTTTCATTAAAAAATATAGTAACAAATCCGTACTTCTTAAAATAGTCCTCTCTTATCTTTTTCCAATTTTCAATAGTCCCAAATTCTTTAATTTTCATAAAAGAGGCATACACCTCTATACATACTTTTTTTTCTTCATTCACAAAATCGGGATTCTTTCCTCCTAATAAAAAAGCTCCATTACCCACATATTTAAATGGTAAGTTATTGTCTTCACATATTTTCATAAAGTTTTTTTCATAAGAACTGGGCTGATTCTGAGTTGCTTTAAGCCAATTTGTGATAACTTTATCCCTAAAACTTGGTTTTTTCCACTGTTCTATCATCATTAATCTATGCTTTTCTGCTAATTCTTTCTTTTGTTCTATAGGAATATTCCGCATGAAATATCTATTTAGTTTTCCCTCCTCAAATAATCTCTTTCTTGTTCCTGATTGTTTAATACATATATCTTCTTTTTTCATAGGATTATTGTATTTCATTCTTAAAGAAGATTCTTTAAAAATATCCTTTCTTCTAAGAATTAAACAATCTTTACAATACTTCCTTTGATATAATATTTGATTCTTACATATTATACAATTATTAAATTTACTTGGTGTTTTTACCCCTTTTCTCATCCCCCTATTCCAAGGGATAAATTTTCCTTTTCTATTAAGAAATGAACATTTTTGAGAACAACATCGTTGCCCCCTATTGTAACGACAAGGAGGTATTTCTTTCTGCTTTTGGCAGTATTCACAAGAAATGACTACTTTTTTCCTATTCTTATAATTGATAGTGCCTTTTAAACTATCATGGGCACATTTCCAAGAACAGCAGTTCATCTTCTTTTGATAAGGAAAAAAATAGAATGGAGTTTGACACATCACACAATATCTAACCCGTTCAGGTTTATCTTTTAAAGCACGTTGAGTTAAGCACTCTCTAGAACAACAAGGATTCCATTTCCATTTGAAAGGGAAAACTTTATAACATACTTTACATTCTTTTTCCATAGCGTAAACCATCTATGTAGGGGGTTTATTGATATATAAACCTTCCTACTTTTCTCTCAGAAATACTAACATGAATAAGGAAACTCTCATAAAAAACTTTTAATAGCTTGAACTTTCTTATTAATCTTATTATATACCTTAAAATGTATAGTGCAATATCCATTTAAATCTACTTGATAAACACATTGTCTCCCTGATTTGCAGATTGCTTTACACTTTGTGACTTTTTTGGTCATAAGTTGGAAAAGAGTTAAATTTGTTCTATCCTATTTAAGTTTTCCGCAAGAAAGGGGTAGTTTTTGCCAAGACTATAGTAATTTAAACCTTGTGATGTCACAAAAAGGGGATACCACATATTCCTGAAATCAAAGATAACATTTCCTTTCAAACTTTCTTTTACTGCCTGGAAATCAACATCCTTGTATTCTTGCCAATCCGTAAGTAGGATTACTGCTTGGCTATCTATCAACGAATCATACTTTGATTTATATACTTGGACCTTACTTTTTAAATCATCTGGCAGTTGTTTGAACATTGGGTCGTGAAGTTGGATTGTATATCCAAATTGAACCAACTGCCTCATAATAGTAATGCTTGGTGAATCTCGAATATCATCTGTACCTGCTTTGAATGTCAATCCCCATACGGTTATAACCCCTTTAGGGATTATTGAATGAATTTTATCTGTAATCGCTAACTGATGTACTTGGTTAGAATAATTAAGATTTTCCAAAATAGGGCTGAAAACACCATTGGCACTATGTACTAACCCCTCCACATCTTTAGGGAAACAACTTCCCCCGTAACCTGGTCCAGGTTTCATAAAACTACTCCCAATCCGTTTATCAAAACAAACCATCTCAAGGATGTGACCTATATCTGATTCAGAAAATTTATCTGCAATTCGGCTAAACTCGTTTACCATCCCCACTCTTAATGCTAAAGTAGTATTGCTAAACAGTTTTGCTAATTCTGCGTCAATTGGTTTCCCCACACAATATACTGTTTGTGAACAAATAGAATGATATAACTTTTTCATAATATCTATTACTTCTTGGTTCTCTGTACCCAAAATTATTCTATCTGGTTCCATAAAATCTTTGATTGCCGTTCCCTCAGAAAGAGTTTCAGGATTAGACACATACACCCAGTTATCTAGTGGGTTGTTGTTTTTTATTATGTTAATGACTTCTTTGTGTCCATTTGGCGGCAATGTACTTTTACATACAACTATTGTTGTCCCTCTTTTATTGGATAAAATCTTCCCAATTTGTTCAGACACAGCAAGAACGTATGTTAAATCATATTGCCCCAAAGAATCAGAAGGAGTATTCACACAAATAAACACAATATCTGAATTAAGAACCGCATTTTCTAAATTGGTATCAAACCATAATTTCCCTTTTTGGATTGAATTTTCAATCATTTCTTTCAATTTTGGTTCATAAATATGCACTCCCCCTTTCCGCAAATTATCAACAATCTCTTTTTTTATGTCTATACCCATCACATTGTATTTCGTCGAAAAACAAGCAGAAGTAACTAACCCTACATAGCCCATTCCTACCACACATATATTCATAATATCTTGATATTTATAATTACTATATATATCTTTTCTTTTTCCCTCTTCGCAATATTTAAATAATCAAAATAAAGTGTAATAGATATAATGGTCAAAATAACAAAAGAAGTGGTTGTGCGGAAAGTAAAAGAAAAGAAAGGGATACTACTTGCTCTATTAGGTGTGGCAGTTGTTGGAGCAACTTTATATTTTTTAACAAAGAAAAGCAGTCCACCTGTTAGCGGTTCTGCCTCTAAATCAATCAGTTGCAGTAAAATGAATCTTGTCGGGTCTCTTTTATCATACGACTTAGTTTCGGCAGGTTATACAAACCCTTCTTATGTTGTTGATTTCGGAGACGGAAAAAAATCTTCTGCACAAACTGGAAATTATAACTATGTATCAGATGGTACGTTTACAATAACTGCGACTGTCACCGAAGCAGGGGATGTGACAACAACCAAATCCTGTCAAAATTTATTTGTAGTAAAAGGAACTGCCCCTAAACTTACTGTCCAAATTGCACATCCATCTTGTTCTGCAAATGATAAACAGATGGCAACAGACCTTAACACCGTTTTAAGTTCATTATCTTCTTTATCTACTGTGGTTACTTCTGTATCAAAACAATGTAGTGGTGCAGTGGATATATCAGGGGTTACAAGTGCATTAATAATTATTGGTGGAAGTACAAGCTGGAATGATTGTATGAGTGACAAATGTAATATGTATTCTGAGTTTGGTTTTAATTGTCAACCAGGCAACCCAACAAATTGCCAAACTACTTTCGATAAAACCACTTGGTTCAATGTAGCAAATGTGGGAGTAAACCCTATTAGTGGCACGAGAGTATATGCAATAGGTGGATTTTCAGCTCAAGATACTGCTAAAGTAATAAATACTTTTCTCTCTCTCTTGGATAAACAAGGAAGTAATATTGCGAAAATAAACAAGAGTGATGTTGTCAATTTATTATAAACAAAACAAATGGCACAAGTTATAACTTATAATGGTCAGTTAGATGTAACTACAGGGTTAGAATTAGATAGACCTTCAGTGGAATTGCTTCTCACTAAATTTCCTCTTGCTGATGTTATTAATAGTAAGCTTTCTAAAGCAGTGGATGTCAACGCAACATTATTTGATGTCAATGCTTTTGTCGATTCATACCCAGAAGGTACAACCATATTTTGTGTTGGTGGAGAACAAGTTAATGGGATTGCCAAGAACTTAACTAAAGGATTAGGGTTAGGTTTTTTTGACCCAACTCCTGCGTCAGTGGATGGAAGTGGGTTTGTTAAATCAGTGAATTATAAAAATCGTTTCATTTTTGTGTTTACTGGCGGTACTTCTCCCACAACAGTTTTAGATTCCAGAAGAGGAACAATTAACGCAGTATATTACCTATTTAATAACAATGTGCCTATAGGAGATGGAAAAAATATCCAAATACCTCAATTTGCGAAAGAATTGGGTTTATATTCAACTGTAATTAAAGGGGCTACATCTGAAGCAATCGAATTATGTAAAAAAGGTTTTGTCAAATTCACTTTAGAAAACTTAATTGGTCAGCAAGGATACCCTCCTGAATCGTACCAAGTTATTACGTGTTATATACAAGGAAATAATCTTTTTGCATTGATTGTAAAAACAAGTAGTCCCCCTTGGGCTGAAATACTTTGGGCATTGGCTATCGCAGGAGCTACAGTTGTGGCTGTTGCCACAGGAGCTGCCACATTAGGAATACCTTTAATCGCAATTTCAGGTACTATTGCATTAATTCCGCTTGTTGTTACAGGAATAAACAATATCTTGAATAGTGGGACTATTGCGATTGCGTCTGCTGAGGAAGCACAAGCAAAAGCAATAAGTGGACCAATGGATAACGTATTTAAAACGTGCCAGTCTTGCATTGATTCTTGTAACAAAGACCAAAAATGCCTTGATTCTTGTAAACTGTATTGTCCTACAGTAGAACAATCAATAACTTTAACTGAAAAATCTTTACAAATCGCAAAAGCAATAGAAAATATTTCTCTTTATAATTCACAAATAGGCAAAGGAACAGATATTGCAGATTCATTCAAAAAGATAGCAATTGGTATTGCCGTTTTAGGGGGAGTGGGGTTAGGTATTTATTTCTTATTTAAATCGGGATTGTTTGAAGAAGGAATTAGAACTACTAAAGAAAAAATAGAACAAAGAAGAAAACCAAAAGAAATTATTAATACTGCATGATATGGTCCCACCAAAAAGAAAAGAAAAAAGTAAATTATTACTTTGGTTATTATTAGGTGGCGTAGGATTTGGTACAGCGTTTGCTCTTACTTCTAAGAAGACAACAACTACTTCTGATGTTCTTGGATGTACTGATTTAAGTGCAGATAATTTCAATCCGTTAGCTACAAAAGATGACAGTTCTTGTACATATTCTCATTATGAATGTCAAAGTGGGAAATGTGTTAAATTGCCTGGTAAAGGGGACACACAACCCCAATGTTCTGCAAAATGTGGGGGTACTGTCTGTAATGACCCTTCTGCTGAAAATTTTAACAACAAAGAGTTATGCACGTTTACTAATTTTAATTGCAGTGCAGGTAAATGCGAATCAAATACAGGTCAATTGACAAAAAAAGATAATCAAACTCAATGTCAAACTAAGTGTGGGGGTGTGTTGTGTGATATAAATAACCCTGCATTATGTAAAGACCAAATTAGTTGTGCCAATGCAGGTAATTTTTGGTGGTCAGACAATACGTGCCACAATGTAGCTGAATGTACTGTAAATCAAGAATGTGCGTGTGCAGATGGTACAAAAGTAGTCACCAAACAATGTATCGGTGGTGTATTTGTATCTACTAATCAATCTTGTCCTGCTAATTGCCCTTTACCCCCCCCTCAAAAGTTTAGTGTGACTGTTCAATCTAATTTAACAGAATATAGTGTGACAATCAAAGGAAATGGATTTAATGATTTGTATGAATTTAGTTTCGCAGGAGGTACATGGTTAGGTTACAAAAATACTCTATTTAATAAATATCCAACTGGTAATTATACTGTCTTTGTGTCTCCTGGTACTACCAAAAGTCCACTATTTAAGACTGGGTGGCAACCACCAAGTGTAAAAAATGTTAATCTGAATCAAGATGTTTTAGTAAAAGCATTTTGTTCTCCAAAAGTATTAGTTGTTGCCAATATTGGGTTAGGGGGAAACAATGATGATTTTATTCGGTCTAAGAAATTAATTACAGATATAAATAATTTATATACTCAGTTTGGGGAAGGGGCATATAAAGTCACAACAGTAGATGGTAACGTGTTTCAAGCAAATCCTGTAACTGGTTTATCGAGTTATGACCAATTACACGACATTTATTTATTTAATTTCGCGATAATTTTCATTGTAGGCGGTCCTTGTACGTATGATTCTGCCTGGTATTTCAAGAAACAAAAATATGATTGTTGTGCCCCTAATAGTGGGAATTGTGGTGTTGCTTTCCAAACAGGTATATGGAATATGCTTAATACTAATGGGGACTGGACATTTTCAAGTCCAGCTTCTCTCCAAAATCCATTAAATTGGGTGCAAGAAAGCCAACCTTTGAACAAATTAGGTGTTCCTTATCTTGTTGGAAGTGCAGCCCAATTATATAGTATTGCGACTTGGTTAGGGGGAGTAGATACCACTCAAGCAATAATAGAGGTAGTAAGCAATATATCCAATTATTATAATGGATTGGATGGGATAAATTTCCAGAAAGGGGTAGTATATAGTCCTAATGCCCCAACTATCCCTGAGAAAGGTAGTTAGAGCAATATTTAAATAATCAACAGAGGTATAAACTATATGGCAGAAGAAACACAAACACAAACACAATCAAAGAAAAGTAAAAAATTATGGTTATGGCTGTTAGCGATAGGTGCTGGTGCTGTCGGGGTCATGGCGTTAGGTTCATCTAAGAAAACCGCTTCAATCAATCCAATTTTAACTCATAAAGAATGTCAGAATGGTTTTTGTAAAACTGTTATTGGTGCTGGTGTTGATACTTGTGTAGATGATTTTGATTGTATCGGATGGTTGCCCCCACAACCAACGCATTTTGAATGTCAAAATGGTATCTGTAAAGAAGTAGCTGGTGCTGGTATAAATACTTGTAACACAAAAGCAGATTGTCAGGCACCTCAAGGTTCTCCTCCAAATCCAAATGTGCAATATTTATTTGTGTTTTACTTAGGTACAGTAAAATTATGGAGTATTAATCAACCAAATTCCCCAAACCAACTAATTGAATATTTCCGATTTAATTTAAGTATTGAAAATAAAGATTCTGTAGTTGATGGGTTCCAAATTGTTGTGAAAGATGGCATGGGAAAATTTCATAGCAAATACTTTGCTGATTCTAACCTTAACATAATCAAAGCAGGAGCAAGTTGGTCAGGAGAATATGTAGTTCCTATTAATATGAATAGTGGTTATCTACCAGAGTTCAATACTGTTACTTTTGAATTATGGAGACTGAATTATCCTAATGCCCCATTCCAAATAGTGACTACAAAATTATTTCAACCATTTAAAGTATGAAAAAAGCAATACTATATACTCAGGATGGATGTGGATGGTGTGATGACGCTAAAGAGGAGATTAAACAGATGAAGAAAAATGGGACTTTATGTTATGATTTCAAAGAAATAAAGATAACAAAAAAGAATGAAGGCAGTGTTCCTTCTCGTGTTAAAATGACTCCAACCGTTGAAATTGACGGTCAGTTTGTAAGTTGGGGAGAAGCTAAACGGATGTGTCCGATAAAATAAATGAGGTAAAAAACAATATGGCAAAAGAATGTTACAATGTTCCATCATTTTTAGTTGGTGCAGGTATTGGTGGACTAGCAGCATATATATTAACAAGTAGATGTAAAGAAAACTGTAAAGAAAACTTTGAAATATTAGGATATAAATTTGATATTCAACAAAAATTATTTACTTACAAAGTTAAATATAATGGTGGTTTGAGCCTTCCTTATACAGGATTAGATAGTAATATTTTTGATTTTAGTGGAAATAAAAATTCTGTTAAGGTACCAGTACCTCTAATTGGTACAATATTTGAAATAGAACATGATTTAACTTTATTTAAAACTGATGCTTTAGTTATCTCTGAATTAACAGGATTACCAGTTGGTTCTGAAATTAAAGCTGAGGCGATTCCTTATTTTATGTTTATTGATAATATTAATAAAAATATTGAGAGAGTTGCACAATTAAAATGTCCAAAAATGTTGGATAAATATAAATAAAAGAGGTAACAACATGGCAAAAAAACGAAAAGTATCCGCATATGCAAAACGCTTAGGTGTATGTTTACGCAAAAGTCACATGAAAGGGAAGAGTAAGACTGTTCGTCAATCCATCTTTAGACAGTGTGCAAAGAAATCAAGCAAATAGAACACAAACATAAAACATAATGCCGTCTAAACTAGATAGATGTGTAGTATCAGTAAATAAGAAGATTACACAAGGTGTGATTAAATCTACCTATGTTAAATTTGGGAGAAAGTTTAAAACTAACGCATATGCGATATGCAAATCAGCAATAAGGAGGAAGTAAAAAACACCATGTCATCAAAAACACAATGTGCAAGAGAATTTCACGACGCAGTAGGCTATAAAGATAAGAGAGAACAACTTCGTGGCAAACAGCATGATGTAGTGTGTAAAACAGGCAACTCAAAGATATTATCTCATCACAATAAAGTAACATATCAACTTCATGGCTGTTCTATTGTCAAAGTAGATAAAAAGAAAAGGTTAGCAAAATTAGATACGTGTGGGTATGAAACTAATACGACTAAAGCTCACATAAATTTGGCACTGAGGGAATTGAATCTCTCCCAAAAAGTAAATGCCAAAAATTATAATTGGTATCTGGGAAAAGAGAAATTTGAACGGGGAATGGCGGTGAAATATTAATGGTTAGAACAACATCGCAACAAAAGGCAATGATGGGATATGTACTTATTGGATTAGGTGCATTTACGATAGGAATAATTGTAGGTCAGGCAACCAAGAAATGCCCATAACCCATCTTAACAACATTTCTTTTCTAAATCTATTTCTTGCCCCCACATTTACTACATTTTCCATTGACACTATGGCTCATAGTCCAGCATGAAGTACAGAGGGATATTTCCATTAATCGAATTTCCTCTTTTTCATGTCCTCTTGGGAGATAAAAGTGAGTGTGTTACACCACCCACAACATAAATACCATGTACCGTTTAGTTCCATCTGTGTAAGAATTGCCCCAAATTCGCCAGTTTTTTGGCATTTCGGACACGTATTTAAACTTCCCAGATATTTCCTCATCTTAAGGTCATTGAGAGTCCCATCTGAGAACGGATGAAATTCTTCTGCCTGTTTTATGCCATACCCTAATCTAGTCATCATCTTCCTCTTTCATTGCTTCATTTTTCATCAATCTCCACAAATACCCCACGGACGCGGACGCTATTGATGATGAGACGGTCACCCGCGAAGAAGATAGAGTTGCCGTTGTTGAAATAATACAGCCACGAAGCCCGTACTCCCATTACTCGATTTACCCAGATACCGTTTTTAAATATTTTTTGTAATTGTTTATTGGTTCTTAATTCCCTCATTAATTCCCAATCTTCAATGATTCTATACCCTTCTGGCACTTTCAATTCAGATGTTATACAATCATCTTTGTCAATTTTTAGTTTCATTCTTTCACCTCTCTTATTTTCTGTTGAACATCTAATTCTCTATCTATATCGCCGATGATACTTCTTACTTCATTGGTCAGTTTAACAAGGTGAGTTTCAAGTTGTGCTAATCTGTTTTTCATGCCACGTTTATTCATTTATTTTTTAACCTCTCCATGAACCATGTTTCAGGATAATGTTTTGATAATCTTCTTGCTTTCATTCTTACTTCTCCTGTTTTAATTTTGTTCTTTCTATCCATTAACCAATATAAATAAATCCTCACATTTTCAATTGCAGTAAATCGTTCTGAATCAAGTGTCATGTTCTCAATCCCTCAATAATTAATTGCATTAATTTCAATGTATCTTCCTGTTTATTCTCGGGCATTTCTGCGACTTTTAATAAGATTGATTTTAATTTAGGATTATTTTCACATTCATCAATCAAAAATTTTAGTTTGTCTATCATTTCTTTACCTCTTTGAGTTGTTTATGAAACCATCGTTCTTTTATTTGTTTCTTCAAAAACATCTAATCCCCAACAATCCCAGCCATCAGCGGTTTTTCTTGCAAATAATTCTATTTTATTTTGTGTTGGAAACATTTTAGTTATATTTTGTAATACTTCTATTGGTTTTTCACTATGCT
>OBEQ010484596.1_pt1 | contig 14066 bp, 9 predicted proteins | sample 1670901 | NCBI WGS metagenome assembly OBEQ01 (sample SAMEA104232315, study PRJEB22302) | groundwater metagenome | biome: forest; feature: aquifer; material: groundwater | place: USA | collected 2011-08-07 | depth 5.4 m
CACGCGCTCCCCGTCCGCGTCATCGAGTCGGGCGATCGTTACGCCGACGAAGTCGCCGCCACGGCGCGCGCCGTCGCCGAACACGCGCGCATCGCGAAGTACGACCAGGCGTTCCAGAGCGCCGGGCGGACGCCCGAACCCTGGATCGGCCCTGCGCTCCTGCAAGTAATCGACGACCGATCGGTGAGCATCCGTAAGTTCCTCGTGGTCCCGATCGGCTTTGTCTGCGACCACACGGAGATCCTCTTCGACATCGACGTCCAGGCCGCACAGGTCGCCCGCGAGTTCTCGACGACGCTGCGGCGGACGGAGTCGCTGAACACGTCGCCGCTGTTCATCGCGATGCTCGAGGATCTGGTCAGGACACGACTCGCCGGGGCTGGGGACTAGGGCCTGGGGACTCGTGCCAATGACAGCTAGCCCTCAGCCCCAAGCCCCCAGCCCCTCCACGATCGTCGACGTCGCGATCGTGGGAGGCGGCATCGCCGGTCTGGCGACGGCGTACGAACTCGCCCGCCGCGGCGCCTCATTCGTCGTTCTCGAGCGCGCCTCGCGCGCGGGCGGCGTCATTCTCAGCGAAGAGATCGACGGCTTCACGATCGACGGCGGCCCCGACTCGCTTCTGATTCAAAAACCGGAAGCCATCGCACTCTGCCAGGAGCTCGGGCTCGGCGACCGACTCGTCTCGACCAGGCCTCCACGCATCGCCTACATCCAGCGCGGCGGACGGCTGCACGCCCTGCCTGCCGCATCCGTGCTCGGCATCCCTACGCGCGTCGGGCCCTTCCTGCGCACGAGTCTCTTCTCCTGGGAGGGCAAGCTGCGGATGGGCGGCGAGTTGTTCGTTGCGCCGCGCCGCGACGAGAGCGATGAGTCGATCGGCGCGTTCATGACGCGGCGGTTCGGGCAGGAAGCGACGACCTATCTGGCGGAGCCGCTGCTGGCCGGCATTCACGCGGGCGACGTCGATCGCCTGTCCATCCGCGCGCTGTTCCCGCGACTCGTCGACGCGGAGCGTCAGCACGGCAGCCTTCTGCGCGCCTTCCGAATCCGCCATCCAATCCGCAATCCGCAACCCGCAATTCGCAGTGTCGACGGCGCGTTCAAATCGTTGCCCGGCGGTCTGAGCGAAATGGTGCGGGCGCTCGTGGAGTCGCTCGGCGACGCGAACGTTCGGACGAACGCGGACGTCAACGCGATCACCGGCCGCGGACCGTTCGTCGTCCGCACCTCCGCCGGCGAAGCGATCGAGGCGAAGGCCGTCGTGCTGGCGACGCCGGCGTACGCGACGAGCGCGCTCACGCGCGACCGCGACGAAGAGCTGGCCCGCTTGGCCGGTGAGATTCCGTACGCGTCGGCCGCGACCGTCGCGCTGGCGTTCAAGCGAGGGCACGTCCGTGACGCGTTGACCGGATCCGGTTTCGTCGTGCCGCGCGTCGACAACACCGGTATCCTGGCGGCGTCGTGGCTGTCGTCGAAATGGCCGAACCGCGCACCGGAGGGTCGCATACTGCTGCGCACGTTCGTCGGCGGTGCGCGCGATCCCCATGCGCTCGAGCGGTCGGACGCCGAACTGGTCCAGATTTCGCTCGCGGCCACCCGGGCGCTGCTCGGCATCGAGGGCGAGCCCCTGTTCACGCGCATCTACCGTTGGGAGCGCGGCAACGCGCAGCACGAAGTCGGTCACCTCGACCGCATGGCCGCCATCGAGCGCGCGCTTACGCGCCATCCTGGGTTGTTCGTCACCGGCAGTGGTTTCCGCGGCGTCGGCATTCCAGACTGCGTCGCCGATGGACGGAAAACGGGGGCTGCTGCAGCGACGTGGCTGCTTGACAATCTGAAATCTGCAGTCTGAAATCTGCAATATGAAGTCTGTGCACATTATCGGCGTGCCGCTCGACCTTGGCGGGGGCAGACGCGGCGTCGACATGGGGCCGTCCGCGCTGCGCATCGCGGGGCTCGGCGAGCAGATCGCCTCTCTGGGGTACACGGTGCTCGACAAGGGCGACCTGCCCGCGCCGATTCCCGAAACGCAGGCGTTGCGCGACGAGCGCAAGAAGTACATCCGCGACATCGCGAAGGTCTGCCAGAAGGTGTACCAGTCGTCGCTGTCGTCGCTCGACGAAGGCGCGATGCCGCTCGTGCTCGGCGGCGACCACAGCATCGCGGCCGGGTCGGTGGCGGCCGCGGCTGATTGGGCGCGGCGGACGAAGAGCCTTCCCGTCGGCCTGCTGTGGGTGGACGCGCACGGCGACATGAACACGCCGGCGACGTCGCTCTCCGGCAATGTCCACGGGATGCCGCTCGCGGCGTTGCTCGGGCCCGAACCGTCCGAGCTGTCGAAGATCGGCACCTGTTCGCCGAAGGTGCTTCCGGCGCACACCGTCCTCGTCGGCATCCGCAATCTCGACGAACGCGAAAAGATCGCAGTGCGCGATTCCGGCGTCCACGTGTTCACGATGAAGGACATCGATCGCCAGGGCATCGCCTCCATCGTCGAGCAGGCCGTGAACCTGGCGGGTGATGGGACCGCGGGCGTCCACGTGTCGTTCGACATGGATGTCTGTGATCCGCTGATCGCACCTGGCGTTGGCACACCCGTCAAAGGCGGGCTGAACTACCGGGAGGCGCACATGGTCATGGAGATCATCGCCGACTCGGGGCTGCTCACCTCGCTGGACCTCGTGGAGGTGAACCCGACGCTCGACGTGCGGAACACGACGGCGCAGCTGGCGGCCGAGCTCGCGCTGTCTGCCCTAGGAATGAAGATTCTGTGAGCCGGACTCGGCCATCATCTCTTCGAGCGTCTCGACGAGGAGGACAAGCGAGTACGGTTTCTCGATGAGGCGCGTGCGCGGCCGCAGCCGCTCGAGTTCGGCGGACTCCGACGGCACGCCGGAGAAGATGATCACCGGCACGTCGGTTGGTGTCGCCGCCACGACGTCGCGTCCGGACCCGCGGCGAAGCCGCAGGTCCACCACAGCGGCGACGAGACGATGCGTCTTCAGCGCGTCGAGCCCTTCGTCGGCCGTTTCCGCGGTGACGACGGCGAAGCCGTGCATTTCGAGGAACTTCACCAGAGGGCGGCGGACGGAGATGTCGTCTTCCACCACCAGCACGAGGCGCGCGGCATCTGTGGGCATCATCAGGCCGCCAGTATAGCGCGACTGGCGTCGCGCCGCCGACGATCCGCATAGTACAATGATCGCTTCCCACCCGCGGGCCCCTAGCTCAGTGGTAGAGCACGTGACTTTTAATCACGGTGTCCTGGGTTCGATCCCCAGGGGGCCCACCACCAAACAGCGTTCGGGGTCACACCGGGGTCACACGGCGCCCGCGGTCCGCGTCCAGCCACACGCCCTTCTGGCTTGAAAGGTCGGAGACACGAGGCGGGCGGCGACCCCCCGCTAATGCTATCGTCGCTATACGCCAGTCAGACGATCCAACTCCTCCGTGCTGTCGCCGAACCGCTCCATCGGCACGCCGAACTTGTCGATCAGCGTTAGCGAGAGATTTGCCAGCGGGGTGCCCTTCGGATAGCGAATGTGGCGATTTCCCTTGATCTGCTGGTCTCGCCCGCCCACGACAACGACCGGAACGCTGTAGTTGTTGTGGGTGTTGCCGTCGCTCATGCCGCTGCCGTAGAGCACAACGGTGTGATCCAGCAAGCTACCGTCGCCATCGGGGATTGCCTGCAGCTTCCTCAGGAAATAGGCGAATGTTTCGGCGTGATACGTATTCAGTTTCGAGAACACCGCCATCTTTTCCGGATTGTTTCCATGGTGCGACATGGCGTGATGCGCTTCAGGCAGGCCAATCTCGCCGTAGGAGCGGTTGATATTCTCGCGCGCCATCATGAACGAGCTCACGCGGGTGATATCCGCCTGGAACGCCAGGACTTGTAAATCGAACATGAGTTCAGCGTGCTCTTTGAACGTCTCAGGCACGCCGACAGGCCGTTCCGGCACCGCGAAGTCGCTGTTCGTGGATTCGGCCTTCGCGATGCGCTGCTCCACATCGCGGATGGCATCGAGATACTCACCGAGCTTGGCGCGGTCGCGCACGCCAAGCCGGCTCTTGAGCTTTGAAATCTCCCGCGTGATGCCATCGAGAATGCTGCGGTCTTCCTCGGTTCGAGCCAGACGCGCTTCGGCGGTATCTCCACTGCCGAACATCCGTTCGAACACGAACCGCGGATTGGTCTCCGCTGGCAGCGGCATCGTCGGCGTCTTCCACGACATCGAGTTCATGTAGGAGCAGGCGTACCCGTGGTCGCAGGCGCCGACGACGTCGTTGCGGTCCACGGCCAGCTCCAGCGACGACAGCTTCGAGTCACGGCAAATGTGCGCCGCGATGATCTGGTCGATCGTCGTCCCGGCCCGCACATCCGCGCCTTCAGTCTGCTTGGGGTGAACAGAGCTCATGAATGCCGGTGCGGCACGCGGATGCTGTCCGCCCGAGTCCCCCTGGTCCGTCGCTGGAAAGTTATCCAACCCGGTGAACACCAAGGTCCGATCGCGAAACGGCTCGAGCGGCTTCAGGATCGGTGAGAACGCGAAACCCGCGCCTTCCGTGGCCGGCGTCCAGTCGTTCATGTTGGCGCCGTTCCCGACATAGATGGCTGCGAAGCGCGGCGCTCCCTTGGCCTGGGCCGACATGGCCGGCACCATCGCGTCCAGGAACGGCAACGCCAAAGTTGCGCCCACGCCGCGAAGGAACGTCCGACGGGGCAACACGATCTTTGTGATCACCATCGAGCCTCCTCAGTTCGTGATCGCGTGCGCCATTCTCATCCGGAACGGCGTGCTGGCGACGATTCCCTGAATCAACGACGCAAATCGGTAGTTCGTGCGTGCCGCCTCGCGCTTGATCTGCCGGATCGCAGGCGCGTCGGCGGATTCAACTCCTCGCCCCAGTGCGTAGGTCAGCATCTTCTCGGTGAGCGTCGTCAGGAAATCATCCGAATGGCTCATCAGCACTGCCCGAAGTCCCGTCGGGCCTTTGAACTCTGTGCCGTCCGGGAGCTTCGCCGACGTGTCAATCGGCACGCCCGACACATCGGTGTCTCGCCACTCTCCGATCGCGTCGAAATTCTCGAGCGCGAACCCCAGCTGGTCCATCTGCGCGTGGCAGGCGGCACACACAGGATTGGCGCGGTGCTGAGCCATCTGCTCCCGCATCGGGAGCACCTTCGACGGATCTCGCTCATCCTTGAGATCGGGCACGTTCGGAGGAGGCGGAGGAGGCGGCGTACCGAAAATATTCTCCAGGATCCATTTCCCGCGGATCACCGGAGAGGTCCGGTTCGAGCGCGATGTATCCGTGAGAATCGAGCCCTGCCCCAGCAGTCCGCGGCGCACGCTGTCTGCCGGGAGCGAGACGCGCCTGAAATACTCGCCGTACACGCCCGGGATTCCATAGTGCTTCGCCAGCCGCTCGTTCAGGAACGTGTAGTCCGCGTCCAGCAGGCCCAGCACGCTTCGGTTCTCGCGGATGATACTGTCGAAGAACAACGCGGTTTCGCGCTCAAAGGCCTGCCGGAGATTGTCGTCGAAGTGGAAGAGCAGCTCAGGACTCGGCCTGAATCCCGACACATTGCGGGTATGAAGCCACTGTCCGGCGAAGTTGCTCACCAGCGCCTCGGAACGCGGGTCCGCGAGCATTCGGCGCCCCTGCTGGTCCATCACGGCCGGATTGTGGAGCGTGTTCTTCACCGCCAGATCCAGGAGTTCGTCGTCCGGGATGCTGCTCCACAAGAAGAACGAGAGACGCGAGGCCAGCTCCAGGTCCGCGATGCGGTACGGCGCGTTCGACGCGACCGTCTCCGGCTGGTTCTCGAATCGGAACAGAAACTGCGGGCTCACGAGGATGCTGCGAACGGCCAGTCCGACGCCGGATTCGAAACCACCATTCCGCCCCAACGCGGCTGCCGCGTTGGGGGCCCCGGCTTTGCGCGCGCCGTCGCGATACAAAGACAGTGGCAGCTCGAGATCCTCGTCCGTCACCGGGCGGCGATACGCGCGGCGCGCAAGCGTGGAAATGATCTTCCTGGCGCACGGTGCCTCATCGGCCGCGGCCGCGGGACGGCACACGAGCAGCTTGCGCCGGCTCGGTGAATCGTTCGCCGGCGCGGGCGTATTGGGACGTGTCGCGACGGAGCCGTGAGACGAAGGCGGAGCGGTGACCGTGACGGTCGACACCGCAGGCTCCCCGTGGCCCTCGCGATACGGATCGCGCCGCCGCTCCGGATCAAACAGGTCTTCAAGGTACGCCGTCGTCTTATTGACGAAGTAGACCTCCACGAGATGGGTGCCCGCCTTGACGGGCGCTTTGAAGGTCAGGTTCGGCAGCACGCGCCTGCGGTACGGCGCGAGATTCGGATCTGCGGGAGCCGCAGGGCCAGGCTCAGGGGCACCTGCGCGTCCGGGAGGCGTAGTCGTTGGCCCGCCGATCGTGACGTCCCACACTTTGGCCTGATCAATTCTCGTCTCGAGTTGATGCGGCTCATCGGTGAGGCCCATCACACCGCCGTCGGCGCCGCTTTCCTTCAGCCGGAGTTCGAACGTATATTCGCCATCGACCGGGAAGTAGTAGCGGAATGCCAGTCCTCCGCGCGATCCGAACGGCAGGTCGTCGCTCACACGAATGCCCTGATCGCGATCGGTCGGCACGAAGAACGTGTCCGGCGGCGGCGACTCGTTCACCCGCGCGAGCGCCATCTGCCCGATCTTGGCGGCAGCGGCGAGATAGCGTTCGGTGAGCGCCGGCGACAGCGACAGCGCGTCGGCGACGTTGTCGAACCCATAGGCCGCATTGTCTGCCGGCAACAGCGACGCGGCGTCGATGTCGAGGGCCAGAAGATCGCGAATCGCATTGCGGTATTCAGTGCGATTGAGCCGGTGGAGCGACGGCCGGCCCGGATTCGGGCGCGCGAGCGCCGCGTGGTCCAGCGCGGTCTCGAGCCATGTCGCCGTGCCCTCTGCAGTTGTCTTGTCGGGCCGCGGGCGCCCCGCGGGAGGCATGGCGCCCGTGCGAATCTTGCGGACGACTTTTTCCCACACCTCGGGGTGGTCGCCCACCTGCGCCAGGTCGAGCGCGTCGAGCGTAAGGCCGGCGGTCTTCGTGCGCTGGTTGTGGCAGGTGGTGCAGTACTTGTCGAGAACCGCGCGCGGATATTGCTCCGGTGCCGCGGCCCCAGCGGCGCTCACGGGCTTCGGCTGCGGAGCCTGAGGCGCCTGACCTCTCACTTGCGCGCTGGAGGAGAACGCAAAGGCGAAGCACGAAATGGCGGCAATCAGCGCCAACCGATAGCCCCTCATTTCTTGACCGCCTTCTCCGGAATCCCCTTCTCCTTGAGCACCTTGCTGACGGCCTCGTCGGAGAACAACGCTTCGCATTCGCCTGGGCACGGTATGTCCTTCGCCCCCAGCTTGCGCAGCAGCGCGGCTGTCTGCGGTTGGGCGGCAAACGAGTTGCCGTACTCAACACCGTCCGCGACCTTCAAAGGCGTCCGGCCGTCCAGGCCGACCACGTCGAGCTTGGCGCCTTTGTCGAACAGATATTGGACGACGGCATTGGCGCCCCGATAAGCGGCCGCGTGCATTGCGGTCTCGCCCGTGTCGGCGACGTAGTTGACGTCGGCGCCGCGTTCTCCGACGAGCAGCATGACGGCCTCGAGCACCTGCGCTTCGCTGGCGCGGTCCTGGTTCGAGGCCCAGGCGATGCCCGCCGCCGCCATGAGCGGCGTGATATTGAGGTCCGTGTTGATCGTGGGATCGGCGCCCTGTGCGAGCAGCAGGCGCATCGCCTCCACGTCAGCGGATTTCGCCGCGAACAGAAACGCCGTCGCACCGATCAATCGCCTGCGATACCTGGCGCCCGACCATCTGGGCTCCATGTCGCTGTTTCGGCCGTTGACGTCGGCGCCGTGAGCCAGCAGCGATTTGATCACGCGCAGCCTGTCGATCTTCACGTTGATGAACTGGTCGCTGATGTGCCAGTTGGCAACGTGCACGGCGGCCTGCAACGGCTTTCCCCAGGTATTGTTTCGGCCGTTCCCGCCCTCGGTCGCCACATCGCGAAGTTGTTCGGCGTAGGTGGGCGTCTTGATTCTGATCTCCAGCGGCCGAGCGCGCACGCCCTTTACCGTGAGGTTGGTCGTTCCACCTTCGGCATTTGGGTCGGCGCCTTTGTCGAGCAGCAGGTCGACGAGATCTTCGTGGCCGTTGATGATGGCGACGAGCAGCGACGTCGCGCCGTCGGGGCGCCTGCCGTTCACGTCGGCACTCCCATTGATCAACGCGCGAACTGCGTCGAGATTGCCTTTGCGCACCGCGAACATCAGCGGCGTCATCCCGGTGTTGGAAACCGTGCTGATACGTGCGCCTTGATCGATGAGCGCCTTGACGACGGCGCCTTGGCCAGCGGCGGCGGCCCACATGAGCGCCGTTTGTCCGTTCCAGGTTTCCTTCGCGTCGATGCTGGCGCCGGCCTCGAGCAGCACGTTCACCGCGTCAACTCCGCCGGTGCGCGCCGCCAGCATCAGCGGTGCCTCCCCGGCCCGCACGACGCCGTTCGGATTGGCGCCGGCCTTCAGCAGTTGTTGAATGATTGTTGCGTTGCCGTTTTCGGCGGCCAGGGTGAGCGGCGGAATCCCGTAGTTGTTCGGCGCGTTCACGTGTGCGCCGGCGCGGATGAGCAGGCCCGTGGTTTCCGCGTCTTCCAGGTACGCCGCCCAGTGCAGCGCGGTGGTGCCATCGCCTTGGGGTGCGTTCACGCCCGCGCGCTGCTTCAACAGCGACAGCACAGCCGGCTTGTCGCGGCGCTGGACCGCATCGGCGATATGACTCGCGGCGGCCGCTCGGGTCACTTCGCTTGCGGGGGCCCCTCCGCCCCGCGCCGCTCCGCGACCTGAGTCCTGGGCCCCATCGCCCGCAGCCGACACACCAAGGCCGCCAAGGGCCAACATCGCCGCTAGGGACAGTCCGGGCAGAGACTTAACCCACATCATTCATTGCTCGCTGCGTATGCTATTTTACGCCTCAAGCCGGCCTGCGGTGCCGCTCATTTGGCAGCCGTCACCGCTTCACCCGCACGGACTTCGCAAGGCGCGCACGCACGAGCCCGTCTTTGAAGGTGCGAACGAAGACGGAGGGCCGTGAACGTGTGCGTTACCGACCGGCGGCGGCGGCGCTCTCGGCGCGGCACCAGGCGAGCGTGAGGCGCAGCCCTTCTTCGAGGCCGACGATCGGCATGTAGCCCAGAATCTCTTTCGCCTTGGTGATGTCCGCCTGCGAATCCTTCACATCGCCCGGGCGGACCTCTTTGTAGATCGCCGTCAGATCGGTGCCGACGATGCGATTCATTGTGCGGAGGAGTTCGTTGAGCGACACGCGTCCGTTCGTGGCGACGTTGATGACCTCACCCGCCGCCTTCGGCGCCTCGCACGCACGGAGCACGCCGTCCACGACGTTCGCCACGAAGGTGAAATCACGCGTCTGCTCGCCGTCGCCGTAGATGGTCGGCTGCCGTCCCTCGTTGAGCGCCGTCGAGAAGACCGAGATGACGCCGGAATACGCCGAACTCGGATCCTGCCGCGGGCCGAAGACGTTGAAGTAGCGGATGACCACCGTTTCGAACCCGTAGAGACGAGTGAACATCTGGCAGTACTGGGTCCCGATGACCTTCTGCAGCGCGTACGGCGACAGCGGGCTCGGCGTCATGTCCTCGTGCTTCGGCAGCGTCGGCGTGTTGCCGTACTCGGACGAAGAACCGGCGAACACAAGGCGTTTGACGCCAGCGTCTCGCGCGGCGACCAGCACGTTCAGTGTGGCACCCGCGTTGGCGCGGTTCGAGGTAATCGGATCCTTCACCGAGCGCGGCACCGAAGGAATCGCTGCCTGGTGCAGCACGTAGTCCATGCCGACGACGGCCCGCTGTGCGAACGGGAGGTCGGCGAGATCCCCTTCGAGAAACTCGACGCCCGGGAGGTGATCCAGGTTGCGGCGCTTGCCGGTGATCAGGCTGTCTGCGACGCGGACGGTGTGGCCGCGGCGGAGCAACTCTTCAGCAAGATGGGAGCCGATGAACCCGGCGCCCCCGGTCACGAGATACGAAGCCATAGTGACAAGCCGCGCGGCCGAAGCCTCGCGCTCCCTCAGTTGGTAAATCCGGCGTGCGAGAGGCCGGGGGTGAGCTTCAGCGCGTTTGCATAGTAGACCTTCTTCAGCACCTGATCGGGCAAGCCGATCCCGTACAGCTTCCAAAACGCATGGTAGTCGCGGTAGTAGTCGAAGTACTCGTCGTTGGTCTCGAACACGCGCCAGTAAGACGGATACTCGTCGGGCTGATAACTGTCCTTGCCGAAGAGAATCCGGTCCTGATACTTGACGAAGAAGTCGTGCGACGCCCGCGGCTGGCGTCCGAAGTCGTACAGCACCGCCGCCACGTCGTAGTAGACGTTCGGGTACTGATCGAGCAGCTTGCCGGCGCGGACCAGGTCGTTCGCGTGCCACCCGAAGTGCGCCAGGATGAACGTGGTGTTCGGGTGCTTCCGGATCAGGTTATTGCGCTCCGTCATCAGCTGCTCGAAACGCACGCCATCCTGATGGCGCCGATCCGAGTACAGCGAGAGCTCGAGCCATCGCTCGTTTGTGTAGTCGAGCGGCTCGAAGAAGGCCGGCGGCTCGGCGATGTGGATCAGGATCGGTACGTGGTTTCGCGCGCAGGCCTCCCACACGGGATCCAGCTCGGGATCGTCGACCGGCAGGCGCGCGCCGTTCGACTTCCTGACGAACATGCCGAGGTCCTTGAAGATCTTCAGGCCCATTGCGCCGGCCTTGATGTCATCGTCCAGTTGCTTGGCGGCCTTCGCGCCGAACCCTGGTCCGACGGCTTCACGGAAGTTGATGTTCGCGAACAGGACCATGCGGTCCTTGTACTTGCTCGCCTTGAGCGCGTCGACACCCTGGCGTAGGCGGGTGCCGAACGAGCCGCTCAGGTTGACGAGGATCTGGAGATTGTTCGCCTCCATGCCCTTCATCACACGGTCGTACTCCGCGGGCGAGATCGCCGTCGGCTGATGGCTGTGGATGTCGATGACCGGAAACTTCGCGCGCGGCACCGGGTGCTGCGGCGCAACGAGCTGGGACCTCGGTTTGTACTCGCGAATCGTCGGCGGCTTGAATTCGGGATCGCGTCCTTCCGCGGGCCGGGGACGAATCTGACCAGGCGTCGGCTGCGCGACAACGATGGGGGCTGCCAGGCCGATGACCAGCAGCGCGAGGGGCAGTCGCTTCATACGTGTGAAGTCTGACATTTCAACTCTGAAATCTGAAATGCAAAGATCGCAGTGAGCCGTAAGCCGAATTCTGTCCCTTCGACTCGGACGCTTTCGCGCCCTCGCTCAGGGTGACGACCATTCCTCTAGCCCCGCCATTGCTGGCGGGATCAAGCGACCTACCCGGAGACTGCCGGACGGGCCGTCCGGACAGCGCGTCACCAGCGCGTTGCCGCGCCGGGTGCCGTTCGCCTCCCTATTTGGTCTTGCTCCGTGCGGGGTTTTGCCTGCCACCCGTGTTACCACGAGCGCGGTGCGCTCTTACCGCACCTTTTCACCCTTACCTCAGAGAGGCGGTACATTTTCTGTGCCACTGTCCTTCAAGTTACCCTGACCGGGCGTTACCCGGCGCACTGCCCTGCGGAGTTCGGACTTTCCTCCCCCAAGTTCGGGCAGGCCTGAAGGCCTGCACTACACCTGACGGCGGCCGTCTGGCTCACTGCGAAGGGACGATTGTACAAGCTCGTCATGGCTTATGGCTAATGGCTGATGGCTATGGTCGATGGGACGCGCATCTTCCAGAGCCGTCGGCCAGTCGCAATGATCCATTCGTCCTTAGCCATCAGCTATCAGCCATCAGCCATTCGTTAGCCATCCGAGTCCTGGCTGATCTGATACTGCTCCAGCTTCTTGTACAGATTGCTGCGCGGTGTGCCGATCACTTCGGCGGTCTTCGAGATGTTCCAGCCGTTCTCACGGAGCTTGCCGACCAGGAAGACGCGCTCGGCGTTCTCCTTGAACTCGCGCAGCGTGCCCGCCTTCGCCGACTCGTTCTCGCCCACCGGCTTCGTCGCGCCAAGCCCGGAGTAACCACTGCCCGATGACGGCGACCGTACGCCTTCCGGCAGATCCGCCAGGTCGATGACGTCGGCGCTGGTCATGATGTTCAGCCGCTCGACGGTGTTGCGCAGCTCGCGGATGTTGCCCTTCCAGCGGTACCGGCCGAGGGCGTCGAGCGCCGCTTGCGTGATCCGCTTCGGCCGCCCGTTGTTCTCGCGGCTGAAGTAGTCCATGTAGTGGCGGACGAGCCCCGCGATGTCCTCGGGACGCTCGCGCAGCGGCGGCACGTGGATCGGGATCACGGCGAGGCGGAAGTACAGATCCTCGCGGAAGCCTCCCTTTTCGATCTCTTCTTCAAGGTTCTTGTTCGTCGCGGCGATGACGCGGACGTCCACTTTGATCGTGCGCGCCGAACCCAGCCGCTCGACCTCGCCTTCCTGGAGCACACGCAGCACCTTGGCCTGGGTCTTCGCGCTCATGTCGCCGACTTCGTCGAGGAAGATGGTGCCGCGATCGGCCTGCTCGAACTTGCCGACCTGCTTCTCGGTGGCGCCGGTAAACGAGCCTTTCTCGTGTCCGAACAACTCCGACTCGATCAGCTCCTCGGGAATCGCCGCGCAGTTCACCTGCACGAAGCGCTCGCGGCTCCGCAGGCTGTTGCGATGGATGGTCCGCGCCACGAGCTCCTTGCCGACGCCGCTCTCGCCGGAAATGAGGACGGTCGCGTTGGTGGGCGCGGCTCGCCCGACGGCGGCCATCACCTGCTTCAAGCCGGCACTGTCGCCGATCATCTGATGCCGGACTTCGACCGCCTTCTTCAGCGTCCGGTTCTCGTCACGCAGCTGCCGCGAGTCGAGGGCGTTGCGCAGGCTCACCAGCACGCGCTCGCTCGCGAACGGCTTCTCCATGAAGTCGAACGGGCCCTTCTTGGTCGCCTCGACCGCCGTACTGATGGTCCCGTGCCCCGACACGACGACCACCGGCAACGATTCGTTCATGTTGCGCAGCCGCTCGAGGACGTCGATGCCGTCCATGCCGGGCATCTTCACGTCGAGCAACACGAGGTCAGGGGCCTCGCGCTCGGCCAGCGCCAGCCCTTCCTGGCCGGTCGCCGCGCCGAGAAACTCGTAGCCTTCGTACTCGAGCGTCATCCGCAGCGAGTCGCGGATGGCGGCTTCGTCATCGATCACCAGGATGCGGACCTTCATCGATCCTCGATCCGAATCGTCTTCAACTGACGCTGATCGAGATCCGGCGCGTAGACGTACAGCGCGAGGATGTCGCCGGCGTGGGCGGCGCGCGCGATGCGACGATACTCGGCGACCGACTCGACGCGTTGGCGGTTGATTTCAAGGAGCACCGTCCCGCGCTCGATCCCGCCGTCGAACGACGAGCTCATCGGCTCGACGCGCGTGATCAGCACGCCCCGGATCTGTGTGGGCAGGTCGAGGCGGTCCGCGGTCGCCCGGTCGATGTCGCGTACGCTCAGGCCCAGCAGCACGTTCTCTCCGCCGCTCTTGCTCCGATCAGCCGGCGATGGTGGAGGATCCGCCTTGTCCGATCGGTCGCGCGCGGGACGCTCCGACAGCTTCACGATGAGCGACTGGTCGTGGCCGTCCCGGACCAATCGCAGGCGCGCGGCCGAGCCGGGCGGCCGCGCCGCGATCTCGCGAATCAGCTGATCGTCGCTGGCGATCGCGCGATCGTCGAGCGACGTGATGACGTCGTACGGCCGCACGCCGGCACGATCGGCCGGCGACCCCGCCGTGATGTCCTGCACCAGCGCACCACGATCGACGGTCAGTTTCAGCGACCGCTCGAGATCCGCGTCGACGTCGCGCAGGCCCACGCCCATGTAGCCGCGGCTGACCCGCCCGCGCGCGCGCAGCTGTGGCAGCACCGCGCTGGCGCCGTTAATCGGCACGGCGAAGCCGATGCTGGCCCGCGC
>OBEQ012859889.1_pt1 | contig 14066 bp, 22 predicted proteins | sample 1670901 | NCBI WGS metagenome assembly OBEQ01 (sample SAMEA104232315, study PRJEB22302) | groundwater metagenome | biome: forest; feature: aquifer; material: groundwater | place: USA | collected 2011-08-07 | depth 5.4 m
ACAATCAGTCTTGGCGAGAGGTGCAACTGTTAGTATTGACGATAACATGGATCCGGCAGAGAAAAAACGACAAGAATATCTGAACTTTCAAGCAAACAAAGTTAATGATCCAATCAGAGCAAAAGTGTCCTTCTTACAAGATCAAATAAATTCCATGAGTGGTTTTAGTTCTCTTTTTAATATGAATCTTGGTTTTGACACACTCGGTGTTCCAGTAGCACCCTCAGCAGTTCCACCAGGAACTCCATATACACCTGGGCCAGAATCTCCATATAGTTGGTCCAATCATGGCCAATTAACAAGATCGCTTGGTGGAACAGCAACAGGTGGATGGAAGACGGAATATCCAGGTGGACCACCTGCAACATATAACGGAATAATGATAACACCTAAAATGATGCAGGATGAGGCTAATAGAGCCGCAAAAACTGCAACATCTCTATACGGTGGTAATTATTTTGGAACAAAAATAAACACTGTTGATAATAGTTTATTACCATACAGTCCATCAATTTTGGGAAGTGGTTCTGGTGCAGCCGCAAGAGAATATCTAGCTAGAGGATCAATGGGAGGTAGTACAAGCATAAATGTTACCGTGCAAGGTTCTTTATTAACAGAGAATAAAATAGCTGATGTAATAAGAAACGTGGTTAAAACAGATATCAGACGTGTTGGTTTCTAATGAGTGCGCCAACAACAAAACCAGTTCTGCCAGTAATTGCAATCACTAAGAATGACGCATCATCATACAATTATAATTATTTTACAAATACCTTTGATTTCAGAGTTCAAAAATTACAAGCTTCACCACCAGTCGATTCAAAGGGTGGTAGATTTGTATTGGGATTGGTGAGTTCAGACGCATCTAACGCAAATGCCAACACATTTCTATCCAATATTAAAAATGGAAATGAAATAACAATAAAACTGGGAAAATCCAACTCAACACTAACAAACATTATGAGAGGTGTCATCGAGGACATAGAGATAAAAGAACCAACAAATAATTTAATGCAGATAACATTAAGCGGACCTGATTGGGGTTCGGACATTCTAAAGAACAGAATTAGTTTGTATTTTAAGATACAAAGATATAAGGCTGATAATATAACGCTTGATCCCACTGATCCTAACGTGACAATAAAACAACTCGTATCTGATTTATTGACATCCACGCAGGCATATCCATTCAATGACATAACAGCATCGGCTCAAGGTGTCGTGTATAGTGCCAGTAATATAGATGGCTCAATATCAGGTTTTACAATTCCTCAGGTAATGGCTAGTTACGAACATCTGGATGACAAACTAATTGGTCTTGATCAGTTTGCTCAAGCTGTTCATTATGTTGATTATAACAAGAATTTCATAATGGTACCAGCCGTGCCAAATCCAGATCCAAAAAGTGCCTGGTTGTTTACAGATAATATAAATGATAGTTTGATTTCATCATGGCCATCTGGCAAGGTTGGTTATATTGCGCCTGATACTAATTACAAATATACTGTTGAGAATTACAAACATAGAATTATAGGAATTGGTAGTGATCAGGTTTCTATTGACGGTAGTCAGACAAATACGCCTGTTCAACAGACGGTTAATAGTTCTAGTGATAATTTAACCTCATCAACATGGCTTGCTATGAAATACACTCCTCAGGCTGTCCAAGGATATCAGGTTCAGATTTTTGTCGGTGCTATAGGTATTCCTACCGTTGATCTAAACGTAGAGATCATACAGGATAGTGGAGGCAAGCCAGTGGGACAGGTACTAAGAACACTCTCAATTCCAAAAGGTCAGATGGCTGTTGGTGGATCATGGCAGGCATTAAACATAGGTCTAGATTATCAGTCAACACCCTACTGGATAGTTTTACCTTCCAATCCAGCTTATGGTGGTAATACATTTAATTGGTACAAAGGTGGCACAACATCCACAATTTCCACAAGTCCTGATGGTGTGACGTGGACAAATCAAAACAATGTTGCGGGCTATATGTTTATTAATTTTACAAACTTACCTCTGAAAATACCAGTGCCTGGAACTGCGTTAAGTGCAAGTGATAAAGTCTTTCATGAAGAAACATACAGACAGCCATTCATTACAAACTATGTCGCTTTTGGTCAATATCTAACTGCGTTGACCAGAGTTACAAACAACAAGAAGGAAATTTTCACCTGTAGGATATACTCACCAGATACAATACCACTACCATTTAACACCGTATTGCTCAGAAAGAAACTATCAGGCTTAACGTTCAACACATCAGATGTAAACACATCATGGTCGTATCATATTATTGGTGAAATAACATATAATTTTCAGGCTACGGACGACATGGCCACGGGACTATTCTGGATAGATACACAGCTAACGAGATTCACTAGTTTTCCATGATCAAAATAGTTCTAATTTATGATATTTTATCTCTTTTGTTTAGGCGAGGAGCTAAAATTTGAATATAGACATACCCGAGAAGGGATTGAGTATTAGAGCAAACGTTGAGGTAAGAATGTATGATGAAAAATACATCAAAACATACAAGGATTATCTAATTGCTAAAAACAGAGGATTGCTTGACAAGGTTACAATACAAAAAGATACTGGAGAAAATCTGGTAGTCAACGCAGGTCTTAATCAAATCATATTATTATTAAATAACGGTTCGGCAGTTAATTTTACATTTTGTGGTGTTGGTTCAAGTAATACCGCTGTTCTTGCCACTGATACTGATCTTAATACAAGTATTGTCAGAATCGCGGTAACAAATATTTATCAGTCTGCAAACGTTGGTCATTGGGACACATTTTTCAATTCAACTACTGGTAACGGAACAATTTGGGAGTCAGGATTATTCTCACTTGTATCAGCTGGTATTATGTTATGTCATAAACTATTAGGATCATCTTTTGCTAAAACAACGAATAATACGATGACAATTTCATGGACTTTGCAGGTTTCAGCTGTGTAAGTATTAATATGTTACAAATAATAAACAAAGAGTTGAAATTAAAATGAAAAAGAAAGGCGATGGTAAAGGACAAATTCCTTGGAACAAAGGATTAACTAAAGAGACAGATAATAGAATTAAACTCGCATCAGAAAAAATATCCACTTCATGTTTGGGTAGAACATCATCAATGAAAGGAAAACATCATACTCAAGAATCAAATCAGAAAAATAGAGAAAAACATCTAAATAAAAAACAATCAAGTGAAACTATTAAAAAAAGAAAAATAACCATGAATAGTAAATATCCGTTAGGTTACAAACATACTCCCGAAGCAATCAAACTGATAAAAGAGGCTAGAAAGTATCAAAATCCACATACGCCAGAAGCAAGATTAAAAATGATATTAGCTCAGCTAGGAAAACCATCTCCTATGAAAGGCAGACATCATACGGTTGAAGCCAATCAAAAGAATAGGGAAAAGAGACTACATAGAGTCTTTCCTAAAAAGGACTCAAAACCAGAAAAGATGTTACAGCTAGCTCTATTCATAAACAATATAAAATTTACTACACATAAACCAATAATAGGACAACCAGATATCTTTATTGAACCTAATATCTGTATATTTATTGACGGTGACTTCTGGCATGCAAATCCAGACAAATACAAAAACCCCAATAAAATCATAAGAAGAAATAAAACCGTTGGAGATGTCTGGGCTTATGATATTAAAATCAATCATGAATTAAACAAACTGGGTTATAGAGTAATAAGAATCTGGGAGTCTGATATTAAAAAAGATTCTAATATCATAGCTAAAAACATCTTAAACTTGATTAGGAGTATGATAATAATATGAGTGCCACAAACGTGAATCGGGAGACCACAGCCGCGGATTATTTAAACTGGCTTAGAATATATCAACAACAGATGCAGGCTAAAAACTCGGCCGGTACTAATTTTACACCAGATTATATTTTGATTATAAGTGATACAATAAATATCACAGATACATTATCAAACAATGCAAACCTACAAACATTTGCAGATACGATAAATATTACTGACACATCTCTGGTATTAACAAGTCTTTTGATACAACCGAATAGGATATTACTCAATGATGCTACAAGCCGTGTCCTGCTTAATGATGGTACGAGTTTTGTACTTTTGAATGATGTGGGATTCGTAATTGACACAGCAACGATAGGTTTTAGTGAGATAAGGTAAAATGGCTGATACTAAAATCACAGATTTGACGGCAAAAACAGCTCCAGCTGGTACGGAAGAGGTTCCACTAAACGATACTGGCACAGATAAAAAAATGACACTCACTAATCTGATGAAAACACCCATGACTTGGACTGGAGATGTTACAATATCATCAACCCAAGTTACGGCAATAGGTGCAGGTAAAGTATTATCAAACATGTTAGCAGCCGCAGTTAATGTAATAGGAAAACAAGATCAGTGGGTTCCGGCTGTAGCTGATTGGATCACCACAACAAGCGGTGCTACCGCTGTTGCAAAAGCAGAGATGGCAACAAACCTTAACAATTATCAGGCAATATCATTTGTAAATGGTGCAACAAACAGGGCAGAATTTACATGGGTACCCCCAAGAAACTGGGATTTTGGAACCATAAAAATCACATTTTATTATTATTGTACTAATGCAAGTGGCAATAGTGTTACATGGAGGGCATCGGGTGTTGCTATAGCTGATGCTGGTGCATTGGATGTGGCTCAGGGAACACAACAAACAGTTGCAAAGGCAAATGGCGGTGCAAACATCCTAAACATCTCAGCCCAAACGCCTGCCATTACTATAGCAGGAACGCCAGCATCAACAAAAATGGTTCAAATAAGATTAGAAAGGCAAACTGGTGATACCTTAGCATTTCCAGCTCTACTATTAGGTGTTGTGATAGAATACTCCATAACACAGGCAACGGCGGCATAGATATGAATCCATTAGATCCTCTAGAAATCAAATCATTTGAGGATAAATTAAAAGAAATGCCTATTCATAATGAGTCGGGTGTAAGAATACCTTATACATCAACACAATTTCCAAAGAATCTAAATAATGAATCAGTTAGAGTGAATAATAGGTTTTTAAATAAACATGAACATATTATAGAAGAAATTTATAATAGAGATAAAAATCACATTCTACCTAATTGGTTCAGAGAATATCAAAGAAAGTATTATTTATCATCTGAGATTTTAAATCATGATGGGTTTTTTCATAAAAATCAACATTTAGAATACAGAAATGCGTCTTATCAAGGAATGGTGTTGGGTTTTGGCAGTAAGGTTCCGTCTGTAGGCGGGGGTGGTAGTCCTGATTTGGTTACAGAGGTACAAAATACAAGCGGTAATAATCTAGCCTCTTATATATATGGACAGCATTTATCCGATGGGGTTGTTGGAAACAAATACAATCAGGCTGCTTTTCATAGAGCATTGAGTTCAGGAGCATTAGGGCAACTACGTTATGGTGTTTATGATCAACAAGCTGGAATACCCACAAATCTTATGGCTGATACGGGACTGTTTAACACAGATGCCGACAATACATTCCTATGGCATGGTTTCACAGAATTTGCGTTAACTACAGTGACAAATTATTCAGCAATACTGGGTGATGCAACTGGAACAGCAAATCCATTATGGTATTTTAGAAATCCTGCGACGGGTAATAACGCATATAGATTAGCGGCGGGGGTTACAACGTTTTACAATCCAGCCGCATTTAGCGTGACGACATACACGCTTGTACTTCCAGAAGCAAAAGTAGGTCATACTTAGATGAAAATGGAGCTGACAAATTTTAACTGACGACACATGGTTGGTAGGAGACACCATAACAAAACTCAGAATGAATAGAAAGACAATCTATATTGATACTGGTGCAAACATCAACGCATTAACCGCAACGGCTGGCATGATAGTATATTGTACGGCTACTGGTAGTGGTTTTACTATTGATCATGTGTATGTTAGGAACAACGCAAATAACACATGGAATGACCTTGGTGCATTAAACATTGTTATAGGTGATAGTATCATGGTTTATCCTTATGATCAAACTATTGGTGATTATACCACACCTACACTTGCGTCAAGCGTAAGAAGTCTGGCCTCCATTGCTGGTGTTGGTAGTCTTACTGGACTTGACACATTAGTTTGGGTTCGCAAGTTTACAGGTCTTGTAGTGGGCCAAAATATAAGCCAGGTAGGGCTCAGCATAACCGTATCTTCTGGAAATATACGGGTGAAGGTATACCAGGATGATGGTACCGGTGGAGATCCATCTACTTTACTAGCTGAATCTGGAAGCGTGGCATCACCTGGCACTGGCAAGCAATATATCACTTTAACAACCGATGCAATTGTACCAGCCAGCGGGAATGTATGGGTTGGTTTTGAAACTGACAGTGTTACATTTGGTCTTGATCAAACAAGCGGCGTATCTGGCACATCTAAATCAGTAGCGCATATCTATGGTGCAGGACCATCTCCGTTTGGAACTGTTACAAACCAAGTCTATGGATTTTACATGGAGATCAGACAGGATTCAGGTGGCACATCAGCTAATGCGGTAGACAATAATACAGCAACAAGATGGACATCATCAAGTGTCATAAATCCATCCATCTATGTGGATATGAATGCCATAGGTAATCTGATTGAAATAGCAATTTATTATGACTCCGGACTTACTACTGCAACACAGTTTGAAATAGATACATCACCAGATGCAATAACATGGACTAAGGTAAGGACTGTCAACACAAGTCTTTTGACAAATGCGGCTTGGAATTATATCAGATGGAATCCACCAAATACAGGACAGCCTAGGTACGTTAGAATTTATGGTACAGATGCAACGGCAAAGGTTCTATCAATATGGGAAATCAAAATTCTAAACCCTACTACTTGGCAACTTAATATTTTACATGGGCATAAACCAATAGCAAACAATGACGGAACCTTGGTGTTAAGCACATAATGATTCTTTCACAAACTCAACTAACAAATATTATTGGATATATCAACTTCAAGTTAAATTATATGAATGGTATGAGAGATGTGCCACTAAATTCAAAATCATCTTCCACCGACATAACAACCGCAAATGATAATCTCTTACAAACATTGGACGACTTGCAGAACTTACTAAACACATTATATTCGCATTTTGGAAGAACAAAACCAATAAAAGTGCATACTTTAACAGAACTGAAACAAATGGACTTGGCATGAAATACTGGAGAAGGCGCGCTTTGATAATAATAGGTAACTTTGGAATGGACTTTCTGAAACCACTAATAGGAATTAATCTTGGCATAGTTGCATTTGGTGTACCTTTGACACCGCAGGTTGTTTTATGGTCATCATTCATAGCCGCATCAATAGGTGCTGGTTTATCAACGTTTAGAGAATTAGTTGCGTGGGGTGAATTTATAAATGGAAGAAAACAAGAATAAAGACGAATCTGAGAAGGTGGAGGAATGCATCTGGACACATATACGAAATGTCTTAGATCATTTGGTTTGTTTAAAGTAAAAATTATTTGAGTTTATGAGGACAGATATCATTATTCATATAACTACCACAATTACAATTAAAACATAGTATTTGATATCCTTCTGGATAGTTGTTTTTCTTAAGCCAATGATATATTGTTTCACCATTTAAATTTTTCCTATGTTTTGTTCCACCCCCACTAATATGATCTACTGTTAGAAAGGAATATGTTTTTTCTCCACAACAAGCACATTTAATATCACCATTACAATAATGAGATATTACGAGTTCTTTTGTTTTGGCTCTAAGTTGTTTTCTTTTTATATTCATTCTGGGTTTATAAGTTTCAACCCATGCCTTATAAGTATCTGTGCATCTAAATTCTTTCATTTGTATCCTATGTTGTTCTTTATTCAAGATGGTTTCATTATATAGACGTAATACATAAAGTTATACTTATATTGATGTAATAATGACAAAAGCTATGGAAATTTCCATATTGCTCGTGATCGGGGCAGTAATAGGTGGAGGACTTAACGTAGTCAGAGGATGGAATAACTCACCAGCAAAATTAGATCCGAAACTGGTAGCAGGAGGACTAATTACAGGTGTCATAGGTGCCATCGCTTTAGTACAAGCATTAAGTATTCCGGCAGATACGGGACCAACATCATTGGTGCTGTTAGGACTTATTACGGGATTCACAGCCGATTTCGGAATCAGCAAACTAAAATCAGATCCTAAAGTAGTTTAGGACAAAACAACTCAGAGTAACTATTTATTAATTACTCTCTACTATTTTTTTAATTATGGACTCTAAGGTAACAGTCGGTTTAATAGCGACGGCTTTGGCTGTTATCGCTGGAGGTATTATTTATAACTCATCGTTAAATCTTGAATTTGATATTATACTTCCAACACATCCGCTTTTTCATGTAATTCTCAGTTCAGGTAACTATACAAATCTACAGCATAATGTGGGAGCTATAACCGTGATCAATGTTCAGAATACTCAGGCTAAACCCACAATGGGATACTGTCCTCTGGCAAAACTAATTCATGAGAATCAGGGAGATTATAATAGCAGACACGTTGGTAATGGAACTATATTCACAGCTACAATTCCACCACAATGGTGTGATAAAGAGTTAAAACCGATAATCGTTCCAGAGTTTGCTATTAGCACGCCGTTCTTGATTTTGATTATAGCTATGTTGGGCATAATCACAGTCTCATATATAGTTAGTAAAAAATTCATCAAGTAATAAAGTTCTATTATAACAAAAAAATCTAAAATTTAGATGTGAAACAGATTATATTATTTGTTTTAATGGTAACGTTATGTGTTACCATGATTATACCACATGTATATGCAACACAGTTTATTCCCTATACCGGAACAACTCTACCAGCAAATCCAAAAATTTGTATCTTGGATAACACGGCTGGTAAATCATCTGTTAATAACACTCAGATCGTCCTTAATGAGTGGTCCAACAAGCTAAATTATCTGACACACTCTACAGCTTGGAACATGAAAGTGTTTTTGATTGATCGTATGCACATGACGAATTGTGATGTTACTTTTAATTTTAGTCTGGAACCGAGTGATCCCATACAGTATAAAGATCAGATAACAGGAAAACATCACGAAGGTCGTTATCTTGGAATGACAACATGTGACACGCTTTACGGTCATACATATTGTCAAATAAATATTTATCTGTTAAATAATAATTTGCATACAATGTTTACAACAACAGAACACGAATTTGGTCATGCTATGGGACTTGGTCACAGACAGGGAGACACAACACAGGATAATATAAGGGCGTTTCTTTCCGATGATTTAATGTATGCCATGAGTAAAACATTTATGCATCTTACGGATGATGATGTCTTGGCAGTAATTCATTTGTATGGAACTCATGGTTTTAATTCAACTGTTACGATTCCTAGTCCCTACATCATAGATCATCCTACAACGCTTAAGGAGTATTGTAATGGTGTTAGCGGTAAGATTTGTTTTCATCACATATAATAATATATAGTGCCACTACTAGTTACTAGCGGTACCCCAAGTACATGGGGATCTACCTAGTACATGGGTATATACAAAAAGGCGTTACGCTAAAAAGTATATACCAAATAGAATATATTCTATGTAGCATATATTCTATGTAGCATATGTACCTTACCAAGGTAGTATCGTGACATGAAATATAGTTATAATATTAGAATCTTAAACGTTTAAATATAAGACTCGACTTACAAAAAGTTGATAAAAATGGGGACAGGACGTTTAATTCAGGTGCCGGAAGAATATTGGAAGGCAGCCAATCTTATCAGAGCTGACAGAAAAAACAACGGTACAAAACCAGATGAGATTGGTCTAATATTTATTGAGGAATTACCAACAAACAGTCTTATTAAAAGAAAGTTGAGGGAAGTAAAGTAATGGATGAAGTGTTAGAAAGATTTTGGGATAAAGTCGAAGTAGATCCTATAACTAAATGTTGGAATTGGATTAGTGCGTTACAAGAGAGAGGATACTCTTTATTTTGGACAAAGCATAAATCTGTTTTGGCTCATCGGTTTGCTTATGAAGTGAATAAAAGTAAAATTCCAGATGGATTAACTATAGATCACCTATGTAGAAATCATGGTTGTGTTAATCCAGATCATCTTGAAGTTGTGACTATAAAAGAAAATGTGTTAAGAGGTATAGGGCCAACCGCACAAAATAATAAAAAAACAACCTGTCCTCTAGGTCATCTATATGATGGATATGATAATAGGGGATATAGAACGTGTAGTAAATGTATTATTGATAAAAAACATCTGAGGATGAAAATCAAATGAGTTATCAGAGACTAGAAAAAACATGTGACAGATGCGGTGACAAGATATTCTGGGATCGTTCAAACAAGACTATGAAAGAGACGGGTTCTTGGATTGGTGATGTTGATAAGAGGGTTCACGATCAAGCAAGATGTAAGGAGATTCAGACACAAAAGAAACCAGAAACACATCCATCGGGATTCAATGTAGAAGTTAAGCCGCAAGCTAAAGTTTTTCAACTGCTAAACGATGATCAACGCAAGTCAATAGAAAAGAAGGCATTAGAAATAATAGAAGTTAGAACAATCATTGAAGCACTTGTCAGGGGAACACCCAACGAAAACAACGGTGCGTATATAGGTCAAATTCTGAATGTCATCGTGCAAACAAGTCCAGAGTTATTGCAGAAATGAGTTCGGTTTCATTGTGTCCGAAGTGTGGCAACGAACTTCATCAGGGCGAAGCTGGAAGATTTGTCTGTCCAGTTCACGGTGTTATTGATGAAGTCTAGTAATCTTTAATAACTAATATTCTTTTATTATCTTTCTATTTGTGATAATTGTAAAAAGTTTAACGGAACATCTTTGGAGTGTAATCTTAGAAGTAAATGTTGGTGTTGGTGCCATTTTAGATAGTTTTAATAATAACAAGATTTTATAATAATTAAATGAATGATAAAAATACCAAATATTTATATGTGAAATATCCTGAAATCTTTAGACAGCATACATTACCCATGCAAGAAACTTGCATGTGTTGGGATTTCTGTTGTGGTGATGGCTGGTTCGAATTAATAGACGCATTGTGCAATCATATAACATCTATGTGTAAAAACAATGATTGGAAAATACCTGAAGCCTTACAAGTAAAAGAAAAATATGGTGGATTAAGATTCTATATTGATGGTGTTGACTACAGAGCAAGTGAAACAGTAATGGGTGGAATAGAATTTGCGGAAGCTTTAAGTTATAGAATATGCGAATCTTGTGGTAGGAAGGGAGAACCAAATAATAAAGGATTGATAAGAACACTATGTTCAAAATGCAGAATTAAAAATGACAAAGGAAAATTAAAATATTGAAAAAGAAAATCGAGGAAGAAGAATCAACGAAACCGCTAACACTTGCAGACTTGAAGGGCATAGGTCCCATCAGTTTAAAAAATCTAAATGATGCTGGTATATATAGCCTGAAGGATGTACTCGCTTTCGGTCCAGTCGCACTAACTGAGATTTGTAGTGGTAGTATTGACATAGAAAAAGCCCAAAATATAGTTCATCAAGCCAAGGAATATCTGCAGTCAATAAAGGAACTTGGTCCAACATTCATCACAGGTACAGAGGCTTGGGAGGAAAGAAAAAACACGGAACGAATATCTACTGGCTGTCATGAGTTGGATAGAATATTATTAGGTGGTATAGAGGTGGGTTCCACTACAGAGGTTTATGGTCAGTATGGTGCTGGCAAGTCTCAGTTAATGCACACACTAGCAGTTATGGCACAGCTACCAAAAGAACAAGGCGGATTAAACTCTGAGGTGTTATGGTTGGATACAGAGTCAACATTCAGACCTGAAAGAATATGGGATATAATAATTGAAAGGGAATTGGTACCTCTGAAAGAGCAATCAAAAGAGGATAAAAAGGAAGGCAAGTTACGAGAACCAGAAAATCCACAGGATGTATTCAAATTTCTTGATAGGATTCAAGTTGCTAGAATAATGAACTCAACACACCAGCATTTTATAATGGAACATTTTGGTGAGATACTAACCAACAACGAAAAGGATAAGAAGGAAAATGATCCAAAGATAAGATTGTTGATTATTGACAGTCTAATGAAGTGGTTTAGGGGAGAGTATCTTGGTAGAGGTCAGCTTTCTAACAGACAGGTGGGTGTCACAGAACATATAAAACTTGTAACATCACTACCACAACTATACAAAATTGCAATAATATACACAAATCAAATCATGTCAAATCCAGGCATGCAGTTTGGTGATCCTACTGTTCCCATCGGTGGTAATATCATCAGTCATAGTTCGACATACAGGCTTTATCTAATTAAGGCTGGCAAGAAACACATAGCAAGGATTGTGGATAGTCCCATGCACGGTCAGGATGAAGTGTTGTTTGATTTGACACGTGGTGGATTTGATGATTTTGTGGAGAAGAAATAAATGAAAACAACCATTGTTATTGACACCAAACTGATAAAATTCACAGAGAATGAGGATACTGTGTATTATCTACATGTTATAGATAAAAAAGGTGAGGATAATAGTTACAGAATAAAACAGGATTTTCTGTTTGAGTGGTTGCAAAAGATAGAGATTTAAAATGAAAGTGGGAGTTAATGCCGGTGGTTGTTGGTTCTGTGATGATGATGATGATAGAAGTACGTGGTCAATTAGTTGCGAGTTTGACACATCGTTTCATGATAGTTGTTATGAGAAAGCTAAAAAGACTAGAACTGATCCTGAGATGATGATTATAATAGAGGAATATGAGAGGATTGAAAAAAGATTCAAACAACAATCAGTGTAGAAAAGGAAGTCATGAGTGGCGACCTGCACTAGAATCACAAAATACACTTATATGTAAATTTTGTGGAGCTCAGCGATTCATAGCATGATACCATTTCCAAATAAGAAATACAGTATTTCTAATGAATTAGAATTTGGGAAACTCGGTGAACATTTGGTTTGTGCAGATCTAATAAAAAAAGGGTATATAGCATTCCTGACTGATGCTGGATTACCGTATGATATAATATGTGTGATTAACAAAGAAATAAAACGAATACAAGTAAAAACAACATTACAAAAAACAACCATTGGAAAATCATTTAATGTTTATAGGTTTGGTACTAGACATTCTAAGGGTACTAGACAAAGAGTTAATTATGGTGATATGGATTATTTTGCATTTGTAGCAGTAGATATAAATAAAATTGGATATGTAAAAATTGAAGAAATGGTATTGAATGGAAAGATAAAGACACTCATAGAATTTCGAGATAGAAATATTAAATATAATGGAAGAATTTATTCTAATGGAACCATAAGACATAGATTTGGAAAATTTATTCAGGATTATGAAAACTTTCCATAGTTTTGATCAAATAATAAAATCGGGAAAACGGTATAAAATTATCTATTCCGATCCACCGTGGCAGTATGAAAATAAAAAAACGGGTGGTTCTAATTTAAGTGGCGCAGAACAGAAATACAAAACAATGAGTTTAGATGAATTAAAAGCTTTACCAATAAAAGAGATATCAGAAAGTGATTGTATTCTTTTTCTTTGGTCTACTGTTCCATTAATAAGAGAAGCGTTAGAATTATTAGAATCGTGGGGTTTTGAGTATAAAACAATGATCACTTGGAGAAAAATAATGTCACTAGGTATGGGTTATTGGTTTAGAGGACAGACAGAACATTTGTTGTTAGGTATTAGAGGGAATATTCCAGCTTTCAGATATCAACATCCAAACTTTATACAAACACATATCTTAAAACACAGCCAAAAACCACATCAATTTAGATTATTAATTGAACATGCTACAAAGAATCTACAACCACGAATAGAACTTTTTGCGAGAACAAGAATAGAAAATTGGGATGTCTGGGGCAACGATGAAAATCTTAATAATCAACCGTTAGAGACATTTTCATTATGACCAAATGGTTAGTAGCTGATACTGTTAATGTTAAAGACGGTAAAATAGAATATACT
>OBEQ012749392.1_pt1 | contig 14062 bp, 17 predicted proteins | sample 1670901 | NCBI WGS metagenome assembly OBEQ01 (sample SAMEA104232315, study PRJEB22302) | groundwater metagenome | biome: forest; feature: aquifer; material: groundwater | place: USA | collected 2011-08-07 | depth 5.4 m
AGGGAAAATTTTGGGAAATGCACGACATATTGTACGACAAACAAACTGAATGGGGAGAAAGCACGAATCCTATGGATTACTTTTTACAATACGCCAAAAAAATTGACTTGGATGTAAAAACGTTTAAAGACGATGTTTCTAAAACCGTGTTTGCAGAACAAATTAATAGCGATCGAAACGACGGAAACACCATTGGCGTTAATTCTACACCAACGTTTTATGTAAATGGGGAAATAATTCCAGGTGGTGTGCCAAGTTATACTGCTTTTACGCAAGCAATCGATAGCCACCTCAAAAAATAACTCGTTGTCATTCTGGTAAGGGAGCCAAGAGGCGACCGCATCCAGAATCTATTAGGAATCGATTCTGGACAAGTCGAAGATGCCCCGAGGGGTGCCAGAATGACGGAAGATTGCATAATATGAAAACTATTACCTTTTTTTCTGCCCTTCTTTTGTCTGTGATTTTTTTGTTGGGAAATGTAAAACTTGCTTACGCACACGTTTTGCAAACAGACGGTTCTATTGGTGCGGTAATGCATACAGATCCTGACGACGACCCAATAGCAGGGAAACAAACAGGAATTTTCTTTGCATTTAAAGATAAAAAAGGAAAATTTATTCCAAAAAATTGTGATTGCAAATTTTCTATTATAGAAAATGATAAAACAATTTACTTTCAACCCCTTTTCCAAAACAACCCCAGCCCATCCTTGGATAATGCTAGCGTTATATTTATATTTCCTAAGAAAGACAAATACGTAATACAAGTTACTGGTAAATCAAATACACCTAACTCTTTCCAACCATTTAAACTTGTGTATGAGGTTCGGGTCGAAAAAGAGGGTAAGAATAACATTGTGCCAAAACAATCAAACGTAAACGCGCCAATGTTACTCAGTATTATTGCTATATCTCTTGCCGGCGGATATTTGATTGTAAGAAGGCAGACGAGTTAGTCGTATTGTTCGAGCGAATGCACTGAGTCGAGAACCTCCGTCGTTCTGGGGAGGGCGCTCAAGCGGCCGACTCCAGAATCAGAATCTAATAGGTCCTGGACAAGCCAGGATGACATGTGTATGAAAAAGTTTTTACTTTTCTTTGTTTTTTTGTGGTTTGTTTTTACAACTCCTGCATCTGCGCATCTTTTTGGGCAGCCGCCATATTTTACGGTAAATGGAAAATATTCTGCTTTGTATCCTGTGCAGTCAAATGCAATTTTTTCTGATTTACCAATACCTCAGGATTTGGCAGTAGATACATACTTGATCAATCAACCAATACAGTTTGCCATGGACGTTCCACAACTCGAAAAAGTTGTTCCCCCGGACATTGTCAAAATAACCACGTTTACCTGGGATTTTGGGGATGGTACAAAAGGAAAAGGCTTAGAAAATAATCACACATATAAAAAAATGGGCACGTATATTTTGTCTATAGATGCAGCATATACAGACGAAAATGGCAATAGAGTTCCGCCGCAAGTTATTCAATCAGTTATGTTACATGCATTGCCAAATAAAGATTATACATTACCCCAGGCTATTATTACAGTAAATGGGAAACAGATAAACGATATGCCAAGCAACCCGCACGACGTTAACTTTTCGCAAAATATTGTGCTTGACGGATTTGGCTCAAAAGCAGGATCCGCAAAGATTGTTTCGTATTTTTGGGATTTCGACAACAATGAATCGGCAAAAACTGCAACAGCAAATGTACATTATGCTACAAACAGACAATTAGCAAGTCCTACGTTGCGGGTAAAAGACGCAAATGGTTTTATAAACGACGCATATGTATTGCTTAAACACAATCCAAAAATAAACAATGTTGCAACAATAAAAAAGGTATCTCCAAAAACAAATTACCCACTTTTTGCAGGAATTGGTTTTGTCGTAATTCTTTTCTTGATCAGCCTTCTTCTTTTTAAAAAGGGAATAATTAGGATCATTTTGCATAAAAACTCTAATACTATGTAGTATTGAAGTATTTCCGTTTTGGACTAACATTCGAACCTGAACCCAGTTTTGCTTTCAACACAATCTTTTGTTACAATCCCCATGCAGAAAATAGTGTGTGGTTTTTGCTTACCACACAAGTGTTTTTTTGCAGTTTTATTTTGCACATTCACAAGTTGCGGACTTTTTGCCCTTTGTAGGTGGCATCGTGCATATCTTAAGGTTTAGGTATGTAGGTTGCCATCCTATATAGGGTGAGTATTTTGGGTATAGGAGCTAATCTTGGTAGCGCATGTTCTTGTTTCGGTAACAATCGGCAGTGAGCGTAGTCTTCCGAAGACCATTCGCGAGCTCGCAGTGAAGCACGGTGTTGAAATTGGGAGATTGGACATCATCTACGGAGAGTTCGATCTCTTCGTGACCGTCGAGGCACCATTTAATGCCTTTTCTGAATTCGCCGTGGCTCTCAAGAACCACCCAGACGTGATGAGATCCGTGGAACATCTAGTAGCCGAAAGTATTCTGGGCGACAAAGTCTCCAGTATCGAGACCTCTGTCTAGTCGTTCGCCAAGCGAAGGTTCGTTCCCTTCGCCACTCGGTATCCACAATGGCAGCCAGGGACATAGTTTCCCCTAGTTTTAGATGAAAGGAGCAAGAGATGTTGAGGGCTGTTGTAACTCTGATTGTCGATACAGATGCGCTCGCTACGGCCATTTCGGATTTTCCGGGTGGCAAAGAGATGTTCGTCGAACTCCTTGCGGAGCTGGGTCGCTTGAACAAGGAAGTTCAGGCATTCCTACTTGGCGAAACCAAGGGGTTCTCCGTCGATGAGCGTGTCGAGTGGTTCACCGAGGAGCGACCTGCGGAAGCGGCAAGGCTTATCGAAGTTTTCAATCGCATCGACGAGATTCGTCGGCAGATCCGAGAGGTTCTCGAGGGGACGTTCGTTCGGGAGCAGCTGCTCAACAGCTTCGTTCCTGATGCTCTTAAGGAAGCAAGCCAGGCCGGCGACATACACGTGGGGCCGCTTGAACTATCCGCGCCGGAGTCTCGTCTCCGAGTCGCTCTGGCGTTCATCACAAATTCCGCAACTTAGTGGGTGTGCACCGCTGGGTGTGTGAGAAAGTCCGAAAGGATTTTGCTGCGACAGCAGTTTGAGCCCAAAAAGCTCACTCACCACCCCGCACCCACCCTTATATTATCCATACCTTGGTCAATTTTCATTTTGGAACTAATGCTTGAATAGTATGTGTTTGTATAGTATGCTTTTGTATAATGTTAGTTACTGCAATTATTGCGTTTCGGGAATTTTTAGAAGCATTTTTAATTATTGGCGTATTTTTTGGGATATCCAAACGGCTTAAATTAAAAAAAGAAAAAGAAATTTTATTTGCTGCTGCAATTGGCATTATTTTTTCCTTGCTTCTGGCAACGGGAACATATATTTTTGGGGATAGCGCAAAAAATATAATAACCGAGCAAAAAGCCGATATTTTGGAAAGCTATTTGCTTATTTTTTCTGGTCTTTTTATTGGGTACGTTGTTTTTTCTTTGCATGGCATGATAAATCGTGCCAGGGGAGCAACGCTTATTAGAGCGCATAAAAAACTCGAGGAAAAAACATTTGACCTGTCATTATTTTTTACCATTGTTTTTCTGGTGCTGCGAGAAGGATTCGAAGTTTCGCTTTTTACAGCAAGTGTGTCGTTGTTTTCTGTATTTATCCAAAACTTTATTGGCCTTTTACTGGGGTTTTCGCTTTCTTGTATTGTTGGTGTTTCAACATTTTTTGCATACGTAAAATTTCCTGTTGGAAAAGTATTTAAATGGACGCAGTACGCTATTATTTTGCTTGGCGCATCTTTGGTGCAAAATGGTATAACAACTCTTTTTAAGACCCATTTTAATATTCATCTTTCCGACATGTTGTCGTTCCATATGCAGTTTTTGCCAAATGAACATAGTCTTATTGGGCACCTATTGCAAGGATTTATTGGGTTAGACCAGGGATTTTCTGGTGTTCGTCTTGCGATCATGGGAATTTATATTGGTATTTTATATCTTCTTTTTATCTATAGGTCACCCAAAATTGCTCTTTTCAAATACATCGGAGCATCGATATGTAATCTGAACAAAATATGGAAGTAATAATTTTATCACTTTTTACCTTTTTTTCCACAGCTGGTGGGGGCTTGTTTGCAATAAAATACAGTAACAAATTGCATTACATAATGAGCTTAACGTCGGGTGTTATTATTGGTGTTTGTTTTTTTGATATAATACCAGAGGCATTTGCTATAACATCTCAAAATAAATTAGACATTACTCCGTTAAGCATTGCAATCGTAGTAGGTTTTTTGGCCTTTCATGTATTGGAAAAAACCGTTCTTATTCACCACAACCATGAAGAACAATATGCCGTGCATAAACATCCCTCTGTCGGTTTAATTGGTGCGTCGGGTCTGGCATTTCATAGTTTTCTTGACGGGGTAGGTATTGGACTTGGATTTCAGGTTAATCCTAGTGTTGGGCTGCTTATTGCAATTGCAGTTATTGCACACGATTTTTCCGATGGGTTAAATACCGTAACGCTTATGTTAACGCATAAAAACACACAAAAAAAAGCACTAAAGCTTTTACTATTGGATGCAACAACGCCAATATTGGGAGCTTTATCGACATTTCTTTTTACCATTCCTCAGAACATGCTGGTTTTGTATCTTGGATTTTTTGCCGGATTTCTGCTTTATATTGGAGCAAGCGATTTACTTCCCGAAGCGCACAGCAAGCACAGCTCGTTTACAATGATTGGGTTGACAATTGCCGGAGCAGTATTTATATTTATTGTTACTCGATTTACGTAATGTAATTTGGCAAATCTAAATTCTTATCTTGACAGACAGTAATACTTTTATAATAATAGCTTAGTGAAGAAATATATTGTTGAATTTATTGGGACGTTTTTTTTGGCTCTGGTTGTTGCACTAACAGGTAACCCTGTGGCGATTGGCGGTACTCTTGTGGCTCTTGTCTATATGGGTGGGTATATTTCTGGCGCGCACTATAACCCTGCAGTAACTCTTGGAATGCTTCTTAATAACAAAATAAAATCAGACGATGCGCTAAAATACATACTCGTTCAATTTCTGGGCGCCATTGCAGCTTCGTACATATTTTTTCTGATGAAGGGAAGCATGTTTATTCCCCAACCCGGTCAGGGAATAGAAATGGTTCCGGCCTTACTTTCGGAAATATTGTTTACTTTTTTGCTTGTCTTTGTTATTTTACATGTTGCTGCGACAGACAAAACAAAAGGGAACGATTATTATGGTTTGGCTATTGGATTTGCGCTAATGGCAGGTGCATTTGCAGTAGGGCCTATATCGGGTGGCGCATTTAACCCGGCAGTTGGTATTGGGCCATTATTGTTTGATTTCTCTCATTTTTCTACATACACAACACAAGTTGCTTTATACTTCTTTGGCCCTGTTGTTGGGGGAGCGTTAGCTGGTTTACTTTACGAGCAAATAAAAGGATAGAACAGAAAAATCTTCTCTTTAACTATTGACATTTATGATAAATTTATCATAAAATATGTTTAAGGTATTTTATTTTCCAGAGGTTGCTAAATATGTTGAAAATTTAAACGTAGAAGATAATTCTCGACTCAATAGAACGCGTAAGTTATTTGAGGAAAAGGGATTTGTTATCGGGCAGAAATATATTAAAAAGATTACAAGAAGCGGGATTTGGGAGCTGAGAGCAGGAAAAATTAGACTGCTTTTATACATTAAGGGCAACACTGCTGTTGGAGTTCATATAATACATAAGAAATCGCAAAAGTTACCTTTAAAAGATATAAGATTAGCAGAGAGGAGATCTATAGAAATATGAAAAACAAAAACAACTTAATTAGCGCAGAAGCTCTTCACGAAAAATGGATGAAAGATCCAGAGTATAAACACGAATACGAAAGGCTTGGGCCCGAATTTGAAATTGCACGGCAAATTATAGATGCCAGAATTAAAAGAAAAATTTCTCAGGCAGACTTGGCAAAAAGAATGGGCACTGGACAGGCAGTAATATCCAGACTAGAAAATGCAAATGCCAAGCCATCTATGTCTTTAATACAAAGATTGGCCGATGCACTAAACCTTAATGTAGAACTCCGTTTTACTCCGAAATAGCAAATATTCCAATAATATCAAGATTTTATGCAATTAGGCTTAAAAAGTAGTATAATTTTGTGCTATGCAAAAGTTTGAAAGGCTTGCAAGAGAATTAGCCGATAGGAAACTATCCATAGCAGCGAATCGTTTACAGAATCTGGGAAGAGAAATGTATGCAGCTGGGGAGCTACCATGGGATCTTCCAAGCGGGCCTTTTGAGCTTGAAGGCAACGAATTGGTATATCATCATCCCAATTTTGATTTTATCCCTGGCAACAGACAGATCATCGTAGAGGATAATACAGCATTGTTAACTTCCAACGAGTCTAAATTACTCTATGCTTTGTCGGGTACGCCAAATATAACAGTAAGTTCGTCAGCGTTAATAAACGCAGTTTGGGGAGATATAGATAAAAATCTCGATGACTCTAGAAAAATACAAGTTGCAAATCTGATTGATCGAGTAAGGAATATTTTTAATTCCCATGGATTAGATCAAAATCTTATTGAAACGAGAAGAAGTGATGGATATAGTCTTCTTGATCCAAGCTTTCATCAGATAGAAGAGGAAGACGATGAATCAAAACCAGAGTATGTATATCGTCATCGTTTCTTTGTGTATTATCCTGAGAGAGGATATGTTGTTGTTAATGGGGAAGAAAGGAAACTTACCCATAAGGAAAATCTGCTTTTTAATGTATTGGCTCGTAATGAAAATAGGGGGGTATCCTACAGAGCTCTTGCTTGTGAAATGTGGGACTGGTTTCGTAATAATCCTGATGCAGATTTATACACGCGTGCTGTAAATGTGCATGTCAGACGACTGAGGGAAAAAATTTCTCGGTCAAAAGAAGACCAACTTAGAATTATCCAGACAATACGTAGCGGAGGATATATGTTGGTCGACGAAGATAGCCCAACGTATTCCGTTTCTTCTTAGCGTCAATTTTTTATGTTTTCTATGTCTTGCAGGATTTGTTGGACGTGGGTTAGGGGGTTTACTTTTTCGTACGTTTTGACAATGTCTCCTTGCGGGTTTATTACATAAGTATTCCGCAATGTTCCTTCAAATTCCCTACCCATAAATTTTTTCTTTCCCCATGCGCCGTACGCTGTCATTACCGCTTTATCCTCATCTGCCAAAAGAGGAAAGGGAAGTGTGTATTTGTCTCGAAACTTTTTGTGTGATTTTATATTGTCTTTGGAAATACCAATAATTGCAACATTCCGTTTGGTAAATTCGTCTATGTTGTTTCTAAAATCGCATGCTTCTTTGGTACAACCGGGAGTATTATCTTTGGGGTAAAAATAGACAATAAGAAATCTTCCTTTGTAATCGGCAAGTTTGTGGATAGTGTTATCCTGGTCAGGTAAAGAAAAGTCTGGCGCATGCATATTAGTTTAGATTATATAGCTTATTCACCTTGTAGTATAGGGGGAAGAGGTTTATCTTTTGCAACAAAGTGGATAGAAAGGGAATTGACGCAGTGACGGGTGTCTTTGTCTGTCATTTTTTCCCCTGTAAACACATGTCCTAAATGAGCGCCGCAATTTTGGCACTCAATTTCAACTCTTTGTCCATCTGCGTCGGTAACTCTTTTTATAGCATTGGGATAATTTTCGTCAAATGCAGGCCAGCCGCATCCGGCATCGAATTTGCTTTCTGCCGAAAACAGGGGAGTATTACACTGCCTGCAAATAAACGTGCCATCTTTGTAAAAATTGTCGTATTCTCCAGAAAATGGTGCTTCTGTCCCTTTGTATTTTATAACATCTTCTTCTTGTTGTGTTAGTTTATTAAAACTCATATATATTATACGTTTGCGGCATATTGACAATTCTAGTCAAATCTGGTTAAATATACTTACTTACCCCGTATGTTTATCATGCGGGGCTTTTTTATGGCTACTACCTTTAACTGTTTGGGTGTTTTTCTGTCTACTTTAAATTTATTATCAAAGTTTAGTACAAACGCTTTGTCTACCTTGTAAGACATTTCAAGAGAAAATCTATTGGGAAGAAATACTGCTGTGGTCGGTATTTTAAGAAGCTTTACTACTTCTAAAGGGTAAATTAAATCTGCGTCTCCAGTCATAATAACAACCTGGTTACATCTTTTTAAGAAAATGTCTTTGACAATATCTACTGATAAATGGACATCTACTCCTTTTTCTTTTCCGGATGCTGGAGATCTATGTCCTTTGTAAAACATCGTATTCTTTGTGTGAATTACCTCTCGGTAGAAAAGTGCTTCTGCAACAACAAGATCTTTTAATTTGGGTATTCGATGATTTTTGCTGTTCATGTAAGATGCATAAAAATAAATTTCGTCTATTTTAATTAGTTTGTTTATTTCTTTAATGAGGTATTTAAAAGAGAGATGTTTCTTTGACCCAAATAGTTCATTTTGTCCGGCAAATAGATTAGTACCATCTATGTAAAGATTTGTCTTCTTTATCATGAGCCTATTGTAGCATAGGAGGCATAATGTGTTGATATAGGTGTATGTTTTGTTCGTTGACACGTTTTGGGAAGTATGAAATAGTAGATGTGGTATAATAAGCTTTATAGGCTATGAATTTGACACCGAGTGTTTTTGTTGTTTTATCTATCGTTGCTGTTGTTGCATTGTTTGTGCTTTTTTACTTGTGGGGGACGTATAATGCGTTTATTACCAGGCGCAATCAGGTAAAAACAGATTTTTCAGATATAGAAGTGCAAATAAAACGAAGAGCTTCTTTAATAGAACGACTGGCATCCCTTGTCCAGGATTACGCAAAGCACGAAAAAGAAACATTCGAAGGTGTGGCGCAGGCGCGGTCTGCACTGGACACATCAAAAACAGTAAAAGATACGGCAAAAGCAGAGGGCATGTTAACTCAAACTCTTAAGTCTTTATTTATGGTCACCGAAAACTATCCAAAACTACAGGCAAGCGAAAACTTTTTAAGTTTGCGGGATGATTTAAAAGAAACAGAAGACAAAATTGCAACTGCCAGAGAAGAATATAATGTGTCTGTCCAGGATTACAACAACCTTGTCCAAACATTTCCAAATTTATTGGCAGCAGGGCTTTTTCAATTCCAGACAGAAGAACTTTTCCAGCCATAAATTTAACCGCCATGGATCAACCCGCACAAACATCTTTGGACACTGTTTTATATAGAAGTCGTTATATTTTTCTAACGATTCTTGTCGTTTTTTTTGGTGCTTTTTTGGGTGCAATATACACAGGAGTTCAGAGCGGAGAAATTAAAAAAGATCTGGAAATTATTGGAAAAAAACAGCAAATTTTTATGCAATCAATAGCGCTCGAACCCGTACCAAGTCCAATTGATTTGCAGATGTACCCAACTGTTTCTCCAACGGACGAGGCAACGCCAACCCCGAAAATATACTATTATCAACCACCTGTACCAACAGCAACACCAACGCAGACGAATTACAACTATACGCCACAGGCCATGCCAACATTTGCTCCATTCCCAACATTTAAGCCATTTCCAACGGCTGCTCCTGGGGCACCGGGAAGTAAAGAATGGGAAGCAAAATTCCAGTCAGATAGCACACAAATGCAAAAAGACTATCAAAATATGAAAGCAAAAATTTGCGCACAAAGCCCATCGCTTTGTAACTAATCCATTGACAAAAGAAGTTTTAATCTCTATCCTTAATATATTATGAATGCGGTAGCACTTTTACGACAACAGTTAGAATCTGTTCATTGGCTCCAGGAAACTGTTATGGCAGATGTTACGGCGGAAGCATCAAATTTTAATCACATGGGAAAAGCAATTCCTGTTGGGGCAGCATATGCTCATTCGGTTATTGCAGAAGATATGATTGTTTCGGACATGCTTGCAAAAAGACCATCAATTATTACTCCAACAACAAAAACAGGACTTTCTATTCCAATGCCAAAGCAATCGGAGTGGGACAAACACGAAGCATGGTACAAAACTGTTGTTGTCGATATTCCCGTTCTGCGGGAATTTGCAAAACAAGTATATAAAGCAACAGACAATTATTTGGCAACATTAAAAGATGAAGACTTGGATGTAGAAATGGATTTGCCGGGTGTAGGAAAACACAATCTTGGATGGCTTATTAGTAATTTTGTTATTTTGCACATAGCAAATCTTACAGGCGAAATGTCCGCAGGAAAAGGTGTCCAAGGCCTCAAAGGCTATCCTTTCTAAACTCTTTTTGGTGATTAAGCTTCAGTGTCGTGTGGAGTAAGAAAAATAAGGCCAATGGTGCAGACAATTGCAAAAACTGTGCCGTATATAAATACTGCAATGCTGCCATTTGCTTTTAGATACTGGGTTAGGTAAATAGGCAATAGGGTACAGCATTTCCGACGACACATTGCCGAAAAGACTGGACATGGCAAGTAAATAAGTTTTTAGAAAACCCGGAAAAATATTTCATAATTTTATTTACTGCTTGACATACGTTTATTCGTAAGAGTAAGATATCCCTAGTAGGGGGATATACCTCAAGTATATATTATATAGTATGGCATACAGACCGAAAAACACACAGGAAAGAATACTTCATAGATTAAAAATTGCCAGAGGGCATCTTGATAAAGTTATTAAAATGGTTCAGGCTGATGAGTATTGTATTGATATTATGCATCAAATGCAGGCAGTAGAAAGTGGTTTAAAAGAAACAGGCAACGTGTTACTGGAAAACCATCTTAAAGGATGTGTTTCTAATGCTATCTCTAAAGGTAAAAAAGATGAAGCTATTGCTGAAATAATGCAGGTGTTTAAGAAAAAAGTGTAATACTATGTCTCAAGTTAAAAAAACGTTTGAAGTAATAGGAATGCATTGCGCCTCTTGCGTAAGGGTAATTGAACGAACCCTCCAAAAAGTTGAAGGAGTCCAAGAGGCTAGTGTTAATTTGGCAACGAATAAAGCAACAGTGAACTACGATGACCATACCTCAGAACACGATATGGCTTCTGCAGTCAAAAAGGTAGGATACGAGCTTATGGTAGAAGATCATAAAAAAGAGAGTTCTTATGATATGAGTAACATGCATGACCTTTCAGGTACAGAAGAAGATCTTAAAAAAAAAGTTATTATTTCCTTATCCTTAGTTTTTATAAGTACCTTAATCATGCTTTGGGAACTCTTTTTTCCAATGAGTCATGTTATTAAAGAATTTTTTCATCATCTGCTTCCTCTTTTTGCAACATATATGTTGTTTGTAGTTGGCAGACCATATCTTGCAGGAGTTTGGAGATTTATAAAATACAAACGGGCAGATATGGATGCTTTAGTTGGGATTGGTACCTTGGTTGCTTTTACTTATAGCTTTATTGTTACTGCCTTTGAAGAGTCCTTAGCCTCTTATATAAATACCCAACACACTTATTATGACGTAACCATTATCGTGATAGGTCTTATTACTTTAGGTAAATATCTTGAAGTAAGAGCAAAATCCCATACCTCTGATGCAATCAAAAAACTTATTGGACTTCAAGCGAAAACAGCGCGTGTAGTAAGAGAAGGTAAAGAAATTGACATACCTATTGAAGAAGTTAAAGTCGGAGACTTAATCCGTGTTCGCCCTGGGGAAAAGATTCCTGTTGATGGGGTCATTGTTGAAGGCGAATCTTCTATTGATGAATCTATGGTGACTGGAGAAAGTATTCCAGTTGATAAAGCTATTGGAGCACAAGTAATTGGTTCAACTATAAACAAGTCCGGCAGTTTTGTTATGAAAGCAATAAAAGTGGGTTTAGACACAATGCTTTCGCAAATAATAAAGCTTGTTGAAGAAGCACAGGGGTCAAAAGCACCAATACAACGAATGGCAGATAGAGTTTCTGAAATTTTTGTTCCTGCTGTGTTAGTCATAGCGATACTGACATTTTTAGGTTGGTGGTTAATTGGAGGAAATTTTGTTTTTGGTTTGATAAATATGATTGCAGTACTGGTTATTGCCTGCCCCTGCGCAATGGGACTGGCTACACCTACAGCTATTATGGTAGGAACTGGAAAGGGCGCTGAACACGGAATACTGATTAAAGATGCTGAAAGTTTAGAGGTTGCTCATAAAGTTAATACTATTATCTTTGATAAAACTGGGACTTTAACAAATGGTAAACCAGAAGTTACAGATGTTATCTCGACCTCGCAGGTCAAAGGCGTAAGACCTGCGAGGTCTATATTACAGATAGCTGCATCTATTGAAAAAGGTTCTGAGCATTCGCTTGCAGAAGCAATTGTTAAATATGCGGAGGAAAAAAAAATTACTTTAAGCAAAGTTGAGAAATTCAAAGCTGTTGCGGGTTACGGGGTAGAGGGAATAATTGGTAGTAAAAATGTTCTATTGGGCAACGCAAGACTTATGAAAAAAGAAAGTATAGATATTAGCCTCGCAAGGCCTCGCCTTGCGAGGCTAGAGGAAGAAGGGAAAACTGTGATGATGTTGGCCATCCAGAGTCATCCCCGACCTGATCGGGGATCCATGGATTCCCGCCTTCGCGGGAATGACAATAATGGTAGGATGGAATTAATTGGTCTTATTGCAGTTGCGGATACTGTTAAAGAAACTGCGAAAGAAGGGGTGGTAGCCTTACAAAGATTAGGAATAGAGGTAGTTATGATCACCGGTGACAACCAGAGAACAGCAAATGCGATTGCGAAAAAACTTGGCATTGATCGAGTATTGGCGGAAGTTTTACCGGATCAGAAAGAAGCAGAGGTTAGAAAATTACAAGCAGAAGGCAAAAAAGTGGCTATGGTTGGAGATGGTATTAATGATGCGCCAGCTCTGGCAGCAGCAGATATTGGCATTGCCATGGGTTCTGGAACAGATATAGCAATTGAGGCAGCTGATATTACTTTAATTAATAAAGACCTTAAATCGGTAGCGTCAGCGATTACTCTTTCTAAAAAAACCATGCGGACTATTAAATTAAACCTGTTTTGGGCATTTGGCTACAATATTATTTTGATTCCTGTAGCAATGGGTATTTTATATCCATTTTTCCATATATTACTGAACCCTATTTTTGCTTCAGTTGCTATGGCTTCTAGCTCAATTTCTGTTGTCAGTAATTCCTTACTTCTAAAAAGAATTAAGATCTAAGCTCAAAGAGTTTTAACCAAAGGTGAATGTGTATGCTTCTACACCTGGTGATTGAAACTCCAAACGCAAGAGATGCTCTCCTGGATTACCGTGTAAATCAACCACATCGTATAGTCTGTCTACATCAATAGTTAGAACTCCATCCTTTACATCTTGCCCAGCTACTGTTGGATCAATAAGTTTATTATCAAGAAAGACTTTTACTTTAGCACTTCCACTTGGGTTACTACCTGGACGCAGAATAATATAGACTCTGTTTGCATAGAAATCGTAACTCAAAACCGACTTTTCGCCTGTGATTGCTGTCTCATCCGTAATATTCCACTGCCCACCATAGCTAAATGAATTAAGCGAAGGGTTAGAAAGAGTAAAGTTTTGTTGGCCATTTCCTAATTGCCCGCTGGGATAATAATACTGCATCCGTTTTGAACCTAAATACGTTTCTGGAGAAAGTTGCTGGGTGTGGGGTGTTTGATCCTTGATATTAACGAGTCCTGTGTTTATTGATGCACCCTTTTCTTTCAGAAGTGCTTGAATAGCCATCTCGGTTTGATCGTATTCACCTTCTCCAAAATGAGTTCTTCGAATGTTGCCTTTGGCATCAATGAGATATTCTGCTGGCCAATATTGGTTGTTATATGCGTTCCAAGTTACGTAGTTGTTATCTTGTGGTACGGGGTAGTGAATATTGTATTGTTTTATGGCATTTAAGACATTATTGGAATCCTTTTCAAACTCAAACTCTGGCGTATGTACCCCGATAACGACAAATCCCTGATCTTTATATTTTTCATACCAGGAAGTTACAAATGGCAAGGATCTAA
>OBEQ012512802.1_pt1 | contig 14060 bp, 11 predicted proteins | sample 1670901 | NCBI WGS metagenome assembly OBEQ01 (sample SAMEA104232315, study PRJEB22302) | groundwater metagenome | biome: forest; feature: aquifer; material: groundwater | place: USA | collected 2011-08-07 | depth 5.4 m
CGCGTCGAGCCCGTTCTCCTTCGAGCCTGCGGCCTCGGTGTGACCAGCCTGCTTCTGTCGGTATTCGCGTGGTGGCCCGCCCTGTCCGCCTACCCGCGCGCCCAGGCGGGAGACGGCATCGTCTTTCACAAGATGTTGGAAGCGGCGCGAGTCTCGGTCGTTCGCTTCCACGAGCTGCCGCTGTGGAATCCGTTCGAGTGCGGCGGCCTTCCGCTGTGGGACAACCCTCAAGGCCTCGCCGGCGCACCCCTCGCGTGGATCATGCTTTCGGTAGGCACGACACGCGCCGTAGAGCTTTGGCTGGTCGTGCACGGCGCGCTGGGCTTCGTGTGCATGTGGCTTCTCGCGCGTCACGAGCTCCGCCTGTCGCGAATGGCAGCGTTCGTGGCATCCGGCGCGTGGGCCTTCTCGGGATTCCATCAGCAGCACTACGCGGGCGGCCATATCGCATTCGTCGCGTTCCAATACTTCCCTCTCGCGTTCCTCTTGTGGCGGCGCGCGGAGACGGATCGGCGTGCGGCGATTGGCTTGGGCGCACTCGTTGCCTGGATGCTCTATGAAGGTGCGGTTTATCCCGTGCCACATTTGGCGGTGTTGCTCGCCGCGGAGACGCTCACTCGAACGTGGCCGGTTCGCCGGCTGCCGAAGATCGCACTGGCCGGCGTCATCGCTGTGGCGTTCGCACTTTGCCTGGGCGGCGCTCGATTGCTCCCGGTTTTGGATCAACTGCGAACGCACACCCGTCCGATCGCCCCCGAAACGGACGCGATGACCTGGGACACGCTCACGTCGATCTTCGTCGCTCGCCATCACGACTACCACGTGCCCGGACAGACGTACGTGTGGCCCGAATACGGCTCTTACCTGGGCCCGATCGTCCTCGTTTTGGCTTTTGTTGGCATCGCCCTCGCCGGCCTGCAAAACGCTTGGATGCTGGCACCGCTTGCCCTCGCGTTCCTCCTGATGCTCGGGCATGCCGGCACGTTTGCGCCCTGGACCATCCTCAAAGGTCACGTATTCCCCTTCAAAGAGATGCGCGTGCCGTCGCGCTTCTGCGTCGAAGTATCCATGTTTTTGGCTGCGTTCGCGGGGCTCGCCTGCGATCGCATCGGGAACATGGGCCGGCGCTATTTGAAGAACCTGCGCGCGAGCGAGGGCCTTCGGACGGTCGTCTTTGCGACGGCGCTGATCGGGGTAGGCGACATTCTCGGCGTGGGTCTTTTCTGGATGGACAAGTGCTTCACCCAGCCAGCAGAGACGCGGCCGCCGCCTTCGACGAGGTTGTATCTCGGCGGACCAGGCATGGCGCACGAGCTCGCCGATCAGCCGCAGCAAAATCGCGGGCGCTTGCAGTGCTGGGAAGAATGGGGGTTCGGTGCAGGCGCACCTCTGTGGGAAGGCGACGTGCCACAAGCCCGCGCGACGGACGACGGCGCCGTCGTCGAAGTCGCGAACCGGACGCCCAACACCTTCAGCGTGGATGTGACGGCGACGCGCCCGACGCGCATACGGCTCAACACGAGCTACGATCTGGGCTGGCGCTCAGACCTGGGCAAGGTCATCGAGCTCGATCGCCAGCTCGCGCTGGAGCTGCCCCCCGGACGGCATCACGTGCGCATGCGCTATTGGCCGCGTCTCATGACTGCGGGCATCGGCATCACTGGGCTGGGAATGGCCGCAGTGGTCTTGCTCGCCTGGCGCGAGCGGCGACGGACGCGAGCTCAGCGCAGCTCGGTGTAAGTCACGAACGCGATCAGCGTGAGCATCATCAAGAGGCCCACGGCGTGAACCTTGGCCTCGATTTTCGCGTCCGCCTTGCGCCGGCTCATGGCCTCGAACAACAAGAAAAGGAGCCGCCCGCCGTCGAGCGCGGGGATGGGCAACAAGTTGAATCCGCCGAGGTACGCGCTCAAAATGCCCAGAAAAATGAACGTCTCGCCCGCCCCGCTGCGCACGCGACCCGCCGTTTCGCGCACGATCCCGACGGGCCCGGCCAGCTCGGGCTTTTCTTTGCCTGCGATCATGCGCGCGAGTCCGATGACGATGCCGGCAACGACTTTGGGTGGCTCGGTGACACTGAGCACCGCGGCTTCGCCCGCTCCAACCGTGACGTGCTTGAACTCGGGACCGATGAGAATTTTCCCCTCGTTCTTCTCGCCCTTCTTGATGGGGGCGACCGGTATCGAGAGTGTCTTTCCGTCGCGCTCGACGAGGACTTCGATCGTCTCCCCTGGGTGGGTGCTGATCAAACCTTTGATCTCGTCCCAACTGTGCACGCCCTGACCGTTTACTTTCACGAGGCGATCGCCGTCGCGCATGTCGGCGACTTTCGCCGGCCCTTCCGGCGACACGTTGATGCGAAGGCTCGTTTCGTCGGAAATCGTGCGCCCGGCGAGCAAAAACCCGAAGAAGAAGAGAATGGACGCGAAGAGGTAATTGGCGAGCGGCCCGGCGGCGATGGTGACGATGCGCCCCCAGAGCGATGCGTTGGCGTAGCTACCGGAGTCGTTCGGGTCTTGTTCCTCGTACGGGTTCATTCCCGCGATCTGCACGTAGGCGAGAAACGGGATGATGGCGATTTGATAAACGGTTGGGCTCCCCTTCGGGCGGTGGCGCCAGAGTGTGGGGCCGAACCCAATCGAAAACTTGGTGACCCGCATGCCGAAGCGACGCGCCGCGAGGTAATGGCCACCCTCGTGTACGACCATGAGGACTGCAAGACCAAGCGCGGCGATGAAGTAGGAAGCCACGGACATCACCTTAACTCTAAGACGCCCGGACCAAGAGCGCCACTGCGACGCTCAAACATGAGCCGCCGCTCTCGGGCGGCTACAAGAAGGACACGCCTACGGAAAACGTCGGATATCCCAGGCGCATCGTAAGTGTGATGTGCTCGCTGAAGTAGTACCTGGCTCCAACGTAAAACGCAGGGCGTATGAAGAAGGAGTTCGGCGCGCCGCAGCCCGCAACTCCGTTGCAAAACGACGTGTCGAAGAAGCCCTTCCAGAAAAAGAGGCCCGGCTCGCCGAAGACGCTCCACTTCTGCGCCACGTAGAAATTCCACTGCATGACGACGGGGAACACCAAGGCGTTCGCCGAGCAGTTGTACCCACGAAAGTAGCAAAATTCGTAGTGCAACCAGTCGACACCGAAACCGATGGCCACGCTGTTGTTAATCGAGTCGACGAAACCGTTTTCGACGATGGGAATTCCGAAGCGAGCACCGAGGCCGTAGCCGCTCGAGGCGTAGACGTTGTCCCAACCGAACGCGATGTGCGGCTCGATCTCGACTCGATACGACGGGTGATCACCGGGGTTTTTTATCGTGTCGTCCGCGCGTGCCGGTCCGGCGGAAAGAGCGAGGCCGGCAAGAACCGCGGAAGCCACGAATGGGCGGATGGGGGCCATTGAGTGTTGTCGTACCCAACACCCGGCCCGGCTGCAAATATCCGCTCAGCCGTGCTGGCCGCCGCGCGCACTGGCCGGCGGTTCTCCGGGTGCTCGAACGGGAATGCTCGCAGAGGGAGGATGCTGTGCGCTTTCCGGCCGGTCGGACCGAGGCGTCGCACGCCACCAGATGCCGTCGCGCGTGCTTCGCGCGTGACCTTCGCGCTCGAACTTGGCGAGGAGGCGGCTCACCGTCTCGGTCGTGGCGTTCACCATGCACGCGAGATCGCGCCTGCGCAGCGGGATGGCGATGAACCGCCCCTGTCCAAGCGGCGTGCCGTGCTGCTCGGCCAAACTGTCCAAGAGGTGCTTGATGCGCTCGTCCACCGGACCGCCGACGATTTCGTCGATGCGACGGGTGTGCGCGCGAAGCTCCTGCGCTGCACGGGCGAGGAGCGCCCGCGCGAAGCTCGGGTGCGACGCGGCAACGCGATGCACCACGCGGCGGTCGATCGTGGCCAGATGCGAGGAGCGGAGCGTGATCGCCGTCGACGCCGCGGGCTGGCCGTCGAGCACCGAAACGTCGGTGACGATGCACGGCGCGCGCATCACATCGAGAACCACGATCGCTTCGCCGGCATCACCGGCGCGCGGTGCGGTGCGCGTGATCTTCCCGGCACCTCGAAGGAGAAGAACCATAGACGTCGAAGCGACGCCTTGCTCCACGAGGGTCGTCATCGCGTGGACGCGCCGTTGCTGTGCAGCGCTCGTGATTTCCACGAGCGCCTCCTTCGACAACTCCGCGAACGCCGCGATCGTTCGGAGCTCGGAGCTGAGGTCGAGGTCGGGTTGAGCGGCCATAAACAGGTTCATCAAACTATTGCGTCCCGTTCGCGATACCGCAAGCGTGCTCTCCTGCTGAGCGATACGCGCTATCGTCGCGCGCGGTTTCGGCCCCACGTATGAACCGCCGCGTACAGCTCGCTTTGGCCACGCTCGTCAGCGCTTTCGCACCGCTTCCGTCCGCTCGGGCGGAAAGCCCGTCCGCGACTCTGGCGCAGGCGGGTCGGACATCGAACGAGGTCGAGCAAGTCACCGTACACGGCTCGCAAGCGGGCGGGTTCTCGTCGAAAGCGCGTGAGGGCGATTCGCCTCGCGAAGTGACCGATGCCGCAAGTCTGGTGGAACCGCTCGCTGGAGTGCATGTACGCAGGCTGGGAGCCGACGACGGCTTCGCGACCTTGTCGATCCGAGGATCGAGCTCCACGCAGGTCGCCGTCTATCTTGCCGGCGTGCCGCTCACGGGGGGAGCGGACCCTACCTTGGATCTCGCCCCCCTGCCGCTATGGCCGGGCGCTCGCGCGCGTGTATATCGGTCATTCGCGCCAGCAGCCCTCGGACCGGGCTCATTGGGGGGTACGCTCGTCCTCGATCCACCGAGCACGGCGGGACAGAGGCGGACCGACGTGTGGGCCGCGGCAGGATCGTTCGGATCGCGACGCATGCGAATCGGAGACATTCGCCCCATAGGCACCGATGGGTCGCGTGTCATGACGGCGTTGAGTGCATCGCGGTCCGACGACGGCTTTTCGTATTACGATCCGACCCACGACGCGACACGGCCGCGAGAAAACGCCGGCCACGCGGCGGTGAGTGGCCTCGTGGCGTGGTCGCTTCCGCTGACAATCGGAAGCGGAGCGCCCGGACGCCTGACCGTAACGACACTCGCCCAAGCGCGACGGCAACACCTTCCAGGCACCGTGTCACGTCCAACGCCGCGCCAAGAGCTCGACTCGGATCGCGAGATCGCGTCGGTCGAACTGAGTCGTTCGACCTCCGGCGGTGCTTGGATCGCACGCGCGTGGGGCAAACGAGAAGGGGTACGCATTTCGGACGATCCGCGTCTGACGGGCGGCCTCGAACCGTCGCACACGAACGACGCGATTGCCACACTCGGCGGGGGAGCCGGATGGCGGGGCCGGGCGGTCCGCGATCTCGTGCTCGAAACCCGCGTCGACGGGAGCGGAGAACGGTTCGCGCCCGGCTCATGGACAGGTGCGACGGCCCCCCCGGGAGCGACACGCGCAGCGCTCGGCCTTGCCTCGGATCTCGAGTGGCGCGCCGCCGAGGGACTCACCCTCGCGGCGAGCGGCCGACTCGACGCGTGGGCCGATCGTGACGCAAACGCGAAGGCGGCGCGCGACGAAGTCCGTCCGACCGGGCACATCGGCGCCGAAATCAGCGTAGGACCGGTCACATTCGCATCGCACGCCGGCGTGCTGTCGCGCGCTCCGAGCTTCGTCGAGCGCTTCGGCAACCACGGCATATTCCTGGGCAACGCCACGTTACGCCCCGAGGCAGCGTGGACCGTGGACCTCGGAGCCCGCGCGGCGGGGCGTACCGGACCGTTCACCCTTCGCGCCGAGGTCGCGGGTTTCGCGACGCGGGCGGACGATCTCATCGTCTTCGTGCCGCGCGGCGCGTACGGCACGGCGCGGCCCGAGAACATTGGACGCGCGCGCACCGTGGGCGCGGAAGCAACGCTCGAGGGCCGAGCATTCGGCGCGGAGCTTCGTGCATCTTACACAGGCCTCGCCACCGCCAATCTGGACCAATGCGCAGCCCAGCCGGTGGTTTCGTCGTGCGATCGCCCGCCCCTCCCGGGACGCCCCGAGCACGACGTCGTGCTCGATCTTTCATACGGCTACGGCCCAGCCCGCGTACGTTACGGCGCCGACATCGTGAGCGGCATTTTCGCAGATCTCACCGGCACGGTGCAGGTGCCTGCGCGCGTGCTCCAGTCCACCGGCCTCCGCGTCGACGTGCCGGGCGCGCCCGGTCTACGGGTCGCTCTCGACATCCGAAATCTGTTCGACGTCCGAAGCGTGACGTACGGCGGTGTCTTGGGACCGGTGCGCGCACCGATCGGCGACATTTACGAGTACCCGCTCCCGGGGCGAAGCTTTCTCGCGAGCGTCCGGTATTCGGCCGAGTGAGAGCAATACTTACGGCATCGGATGGCGCGCGAAGAAGTCGGCGATGCGCTCGCTCGCCTTGATGGATTTGCTCAGTTTCCCTTCGCCGGGAATGCCCGTCGGTTCGCCGCCTGGCCACGTGTGTCCGCCGCCGTCGATCGTACAGAGCTCCACCTCGGTCCCCTCGGCGCACTTGTACTGACTGCATGTTGCATCGCCTTGTTGGTAAACGATGCTTCCCGCGCCGGTGCACGTGTTCTTCGCGCGCCAGGCTTCGTTCGTCTCCTCGACGCTTCGAAAAATCGTAAGGCCACCGCCCTCGTACGGGACGACGATGTCACGCGTCCCGTGAAACTCGAGCACCGAGATCGGGCGCGATGGCGCGCATTTGGCGGGAGACATTCCCAAAACGCCCGACACGGGAGCGATCGCGGCAACCACGTTGGCCATTTCGCACGCGAGCGTGTGAGCGAAAAAAGCCCCGTTTGAAAAACCGGTGACGAACACCTGCTTCGGGTCGATGCAGTAGCTCGCCTCGATGTACGCCAGCAACGCTTTGAAAAAGCCGATGTCGTCCTCGCCTGTGGCAATGGCCTGCCCGCAGCAATCCCCAGCGTTCCAGCTCGAGCCGATGCCAGACGGAAACGCCACCAGAAAGCCGCGCGCGTCGCTGACGGTCTGCATCTGAGAAATGGTCGACTGAACCGACGCGCTCATGGTGAAGCCGTGGAAGCTCGTCACGAGAGCGGTGCCCTTCGTCGCGTTGTAAGATGGCGGCACGTGGAGAAGAAACTCGCGGTCCCGTCCTCCGACGTTCACCGTAACGAGGCGGTCGCCTTTGCCGCCCGTCCTCCCCGTGCACAACACTTGGGACGGACCTGGTTCCGCGTCGTCCTTGCCAGCATCGAGGTCGGAGGGCGGATCGCTCGTGCCCTTGGGCCAGTGATTCCCCGCGCCGGCGTCTGCTTCCCCTGCCCCGCTCGCGATTCCTTCCCAGCCCCCGCCAGTCCCCTCGGACCCACCACACCCCAGCAGCGCAAGGATGCAAAGCACAAGGCCGGCGCGCCACGGCATGGTCAAGCCCGGCGTAGCACCGTACTGGCGTCCGGTCACGAAAGTTTCGCGTACGAAATACTTTCGGGGGGCTCTCGCGCGCCGTTTTTTGGCTTCGGCCCCAGTGTTGCCGCCCCGCACCACGTGCTAGGTTGCCGGCCTCCATGAGCATGACGACACCCGATCCGAAAAATACCCAGACGCCCCAGCAGCAAACGAGCGGCGCGGGCATCACGTTGAGCGGCGGCGCGGCTATCCTCGCCCCCATCACGGCGTTCCCCAACGGCGTCCCGAGCAATGCGATGGTGCTCATCCCGCTCGGCGCGAACGGCGCGCCGGTCGAGAAGCAAATCGTGAACGGCCCCGTCGCGCTGAGCGTTGACGAGGTCTGGAAGCTCCTTGGCTTCAACGGCCCCGCTGTGCAGGTGCAAGACGATCAAGGGCGCCCGATTGCGATCGGTCTCGAGGATCTTCTTGCCGGCCTCGAGAAGCACTGGACGGAGAACGCGGACGACCTGATGCGGGGGCGAATTTTCGCGCAGGAGCTCATGAAGTACAGCCGCTTCGCGAAAGCCGAAACCGTGCTGGCGAAGATCGTCGCGCTGGGCGGTGACGGAGAAGACTGGCTCGCGCTCGGCGTCACGCAGCTCAATCAAGACAAGTTCGACAAGGCCGAGGGGACGCTCAAAGGGGCGCAGAACCTGCTGAAGGACAACCCGTTCCCCTCGCTCCACCTGGCAAAGCTCTTCCACGCCAAGAAAGACACCAAAGCGGAGCGCGAGTCGGTCGAGCGCGCCATCCAGATCGAGCCCAACAGCGTAGACGCCTGGGCGTATCTGACGAACTTCTTCAAAGACCAGGACGGCGAAGAGAAGGCCATCAAGCAAGTCGAAGAGCTCGCGAACGCGCCGGTGAACGCAAAAACGGCAGCGCCCTTCGTCGCGCTCCAGGGCTTCTTCGCGAGCGAGGAGAGCACGCGCGACAAGGCCATCGCCTTCGCCAAAAAAGGAGTCGATCGCGCTCCGTCCGATCCGCTCGCGCTCCTTTGCCTCTCGGCGCTCTATGGGCAAGCGGCCAAGCTCGACGAAGTCATCAAGCTGCTCGCCCCCCACGAGGCCGTGATGCAGCGCGACGTGCGCCTCGCGCACAACTATTTCGAAGCCCTCTTCCAATCGCGCGACATGCAGAAGATCACGGGGCTTCTCAACAAGCTGGCCACGTCACCCGTGCGCGAGGTCAAGCAGTTCGCCATCGAGCGATCGCGGGCGATCTCGCAGATGCTCCAGCAGCAGCAACAGGCTCTCGCCGGGACCGCGACGCAAAAGTAGACTGTTTGAATGTGCATGTAGGTCGCTCGGCGCCGAGCAACCACGTGATCGGATGCGCACGTCCAAGAGCCGGAAACGCTCGCGGCTGATTGTTTTTGGGTAAACTCCAAACGTGGGCGCACCTGTCCCCCAAGAGAGCTCACCTGTGCGCGTCGTAGGGCGATACGCGCTCTACGGGAGCATCGCGTCCGGAGGCATGGCCACGGTCCACCTCGGGCGATTGATGGGGCCGGTCGGTTTCACGCGCACCGTGGCGATCAAACGATTGCACGCGCAGTTCGCTCAAGATCCCGAGTTCGTCTCCATGTTCCTGGACGAGGCGCGCCTCGCGGCGAGAATCCGGCACCCAAACGTCGTGCCGACGCTCGACGTCGTCGCTACCGCCGGTGAGCTCTTTCTCGTGATGGAGTACGTGCCCGGGGAGTCGCTCGCTCGCCTTGCGCGCACCGCGCGGGAGACGAATCAGCGAATGCCGAGCCGCATCGTGTCGGCGATCGTGTCTTCCGTGCTCCATGGACTGCACGCCGCGCACGAGGCAAAGAGCGAACGCGGTGAGCCGCTCGGAATCGTGCATCGCGATGTGTCGCCGCAGAACGTGCTCGTCGGCACCGACGGCGCTTCGCGCGTTCTCGATTTCGGCGTCGCCAAAGCCGCCGGACGCACGCAGCAAACCCGCGACGGTCAAATCAAGGGCAAGCTCTCGTATATGGCGCCCGAGCAGCTCCGCGGCGCCGTGGTGAACCGCCAGAGCGACATCTATGCAGCCGGCGTCGTACTCTGGGAGCTTCTGACGGGCGAGCGCTTGTTCAGCGCCGACAACGAGGGGGCGCTGCTCGCCAAGGTCCTCGAGGGGCGTGTCCTTCCTCCGAGCCAATACTCCGTCAGCGCGAGCGCACCGACGTTCAATTCGGAAGCGTTCGATCTCCTGAAGGCGGTAGACCAGGTCACTCTCCGCGCGCTCGAGGCCAATCCTGAGCGCCGCTTTGCGACGGCGCGCGAGATGGCGATTGCGCTCGAGCGATGCATACCGCCGGCAACGGCATCGGAGGTCGGAGAGTGGGTGGAGGCCATTGCGGCGGACGTGCTCCACAAGCGGGCCAGGATCGTCGCCGAAATCGAGAGCACGACCTCGCTCTCGCTTCACAAGGACATGGCCCTGGCGAATCCGCCGGGCGGCGCGACCTTGGTGTCGCCTGGTGGTGAGGGGCAGCCTGGTCCGGGGCCATTTGGCGCAGATGCGGGGCAGCCCACGCCGGGCGACAGCCAGCTTTCGAGTATCTCTGTGGCGGGACCTGCCGGGGGACGCTCTCAGGCAAACACCAAGAGAAACATGAACGCGGTGCTCGCGACCGTGGGCGCTGCGCTGACGGTCGTGCTCTTGCTCGTGGGCTTCGTTGCGACGAGAAAAAAAACGGCCGCACCAGGCGCCGCTTCGACCGTCACCGCAGTGGAGAGCGCTGCTGTGGCCGAACCGAGCCCGACGAGCACCACACCGAAGGCAACAGCCACGACGAACGCAGCAGAGCCTGCGATCGTCGCGCCGACGCCTGCGACCGGAGCGCCGCCAGCGGCCAAGGCAAGAGTCCCCAAAGTCGTTGGAGCCACAAAGCCAATCGCACCGCCCGTGACTGCACCAGCCGCTCCGACACCGGCCCCAGCAGTACCGCCCTCGGACTGCGTGTACTGGGAAAAAGGCATCAAGCACGTCAACCCGAAATGCTTGTAGGCTGATTCGACGATGCCAACCATGCTCCGCGTCCGCCCGATGGCATTGTTCGCCCTCGCGGCGCTCACGCTCGGGTCGGCTTCGGCGCGGGCCGACGAGAAACAGGCCTGCCTCTCGGCATTCGAGAAGGCGCAGCAGTTGCGACTCGAGGTCAAGCTACGCGCCGCGCGCGAGCAGCTCCTCTATTGCTCGCGTCCTGAGTGCCCGCTCCTCGTGCGGCAGGACTGCTCGCAGTGGGTGACGGAAGTAACGTCGAGCTTGCCCTCGGTGGTCATCGCCGGACGCGACGCGAACGGTAACGACGTGATCAACGTGCGCGTGTGGATCGACGGCACCGTTGCCGCCGATCAACTCGACGGCAAGCCCATCATTTTGGATCCCGGCCTCCACAAGTTCAAATACGAGACCGTCGGGACGGGACCGATCGAGGAACAGGTGCTCGTGCGGGAAGGCGAGCGCAACCGGCCGCTCACCGTGAAGTTCTCCGCGCTGAACGCAGAGAAGAAGAACAACGGTGACCACGACACCGGGATCGACGAAACACCGGAAAAATCCGGTCCACCAATCCTTGCGTACACCATCCTCGGCCTAGGCGTGGTCGGCTTGGGCGCCGCGCTCTACTTCGACCTCAAGGCAAACAGCGACGCGCAAGGTCTGCGCCAATCCTGCGCGCCGAACTGCAAGCAGGAAGCGGTCGACGACGTGGAGCGGAAGTACACGTTCGCAGGCGTGTCGCTTGGGGTGGGCATCGTCGGTGTGGGAGTGGGCACGGTGCTTCTTCTGACGCATCGGACGGGACCGGCCAAGACGAAAGCATCCGCGTGGAGCTTAGACGTGAGTCCCGCAAGGGGAGGCGCCATGACGAGCTTAGGGCTGCATTTCTAGCTCCGCCCGCGCTGCGCTTGCCGCCGGCTCGCTCTCTTGTCAGGGTAAAGGGTGAGCATCAACCGCAGTAAGCCGACGGAATCACACCCCGACACGTCACCCTTTTCGGAGAACATTGCGCTTCCAGCGCTGCCATCCGAGGCATCGATTCGCGTGCTCGATCACGCCGAACGTAAGAGCCTCTTTTTGAGTGAAGAACGGCAACTACGAAGACCGATCGTCGCGCGTCTCGTCGTTGCTTTGCTCGCACTGGTCCTCGGCGGCGTGGCCATCTGGTCGCAGCGCGCGCCAGAAATACCTGCACCGACCGCGCGTCCCTGAGGATCCGTGCAAGACTGACGCGCTATGCCTTTCGACGACCTCCTCGGCCGCTCCGTCACCCTGCCCATTCGTCGATTCGCATCGCCGGGCGCGTTTCTCGCCGTCGACCCACGCGACGACCGGCCGAACACACAAGCGATCCTCCTCATCGGAAGTGAAATCCCGGAAGGCGCAAAAGAAGGCGACGAGCTCACCGTCTTCGTCTACCTCGACTCCGAGGGGCGTCCGATCGCCACCACTCGGACACCCAAACTCGAGCGCGACCAGGTCGCCTTTCTCGAAGTCACGGCATGCACCGACATCGGTGCGTTCGTCGATTGGGGGCTCGCGAAAGAGCTACTCGTGCCGTTCGCCGAGCAAACTACGGAGCTGCGCGTTGGTGAGGGGTATCCGATCGGCCTCTACGTCGACGCCAGCGGACGGCTCGCCGGCACCATGCGTGTGAGTGAGATGCTGGGCGACAAAAGCCGCCGATTCGAGCTGGACGAATGGGTCTCCGGCGAAGCGTGGCGCAAGGATCCCGAAATCGGGCTTTTCGTCATCATCGAGCGAACTTCTGTCGGCTTGGTCCCCGCGAGTGAGCCGCACGCTCTTTCGCGCGGTCAAGCGGCGCGGTTCCGCGTCAGCAACGTGCTGCCCGATGGCAAGATCGAGCTGTCGTTGCGAGGCCACGCGCACGAGGAGCTAGAAAAGGACGGGCAAACGATTCTCCAGGTGCTCGCACGCCCGGGCACACCACGGGTAGGTGATCGGTCGAGCCCGGAAGAAATCCGCGCTTTGTTCGGTCTGAGTAAGAAAGCCTTCAAGCGCGCGGCGGGGCGGCTCCTGAAAGAGCGCGCGGTCCTCATCGACAATGACGGTTCTCTCGTGCCGATCAAGCGCGAAGGTCGCAGACGCGAGACTTGAGAAGAAGTTCTCGCTCCTCGGCGCGGCAGCATGCGACGCGCGCGCACCGGAGCGTGACCTTCGTTATTCGTCGGGATCTTGCTCTTTGAACCACGGCGCGACTTTGAGCGTGCCCCCGACGAGTGTGCCGTCGAGCCGAAACTCGGAGAAAACGCCGTCGCCATCGAGATCGCCGCGCGCGGTAACTGTGAATCCGGTCGCGGTCGCCTTGTAGTCGTATTGGTAGTGCTGCGGCGTCGTCATCGAGAAGCGCAGGCAATAAAAGCCCGCGTCGCTCGCTTTGTCGACCTCCCAATCCGCCGCCACCGACTGGTATTTCATCGCGCTCACCCTCGACGCGACGGGTGGAACAGGGCGCGATGCGGACGGGCAAATCTTGTGATCTCGCTCATAAGCAAGGGCCGCGTCCTTCGCGAGCTGGCCCAGCGAGTTGTGCGCCTCCGCGGTCCTCACGGCCTTCGTGCGCTTGCGAGTGCCGTAGATCACCAGAGCCGTCATGACGCCGACAACCACAACGAGCGCAGCAATGGCCAGGAGAACGACGGTGAGCGCCACCGGCATGCCGCGCGATTTGGGCGCCTGATGCGGCTCTGGCGACTGGTTCATCGACAGCGAAATACCACGTTTGGCCTCGATCGCGGATGCAACGCTCGCGACGTCCGGTGCAACCGCCCGCAGGTTGCAGGCGCGTCCGTAAGTGCAAGTTTCCACGCGTATTTCGCAGCCGCGCGGTTGGCGTGCCGCTTGCGATGCCTCCTCGCGCGCCGAACAGCAACGCGCTGACCGGCTGCAAAAAAAGGAGCTTTCCAATGTCGACAGGAACCTATGTTTGGGCCATCGCCCTGTGCTTCTCGTGCGTCACCGCGGTTGGCTGCAGTGCGAGCGCCGAGAACGACGAGGTGGGCGAGGTCTCCGCCGCGCAAACCAAAGGCGGAAGCGAATCGCCGGTCGGCAAAGCGTGTCACGTCGTGAGCGGCGGCAACAAGGGCCAGTCGGGCACCTATACGAACGACGTCGACGGCCTTAACTGCGCCGGAAGCTGGGGCAGCACGAATTGCTGCGACCAGCAGGGAAAGGACAATGGCAACTGCAAGGCAGGAGCGCGGGTCGTCGTTCCGCCGGTTTGGGGCGGCCCTGTACCCCCCGTGTTGGCCCACCCGTAGTTCGCCGAATTCCCGGAGATCACTCGACCTCGACGCTGCCGCCACAGGGAACGCTCACGGTCCGCTCGACGCCGCGGCTTCCGATGCGCACGCGGTGTACGCCGCACGTGACGTCGAACGAGCCCGGGCCTTCGCCCGTGACGCGGTCATCTATGAAAACGCGACGGCCCTTCGCGCGCGCAGGCATGCGGACGGTTCCCTTGGTGGCGGCGGGCGCGGCGGGTATTGCGCTGGCCGAAAGAGCGGGGGCCGTCGGTGCAATCACCGCTGGATTGTCGTCCGCGCGAGGAGGCGAAGGCGTCGGCGGAAGCACGCG
>OBEQ010405933.1_pt1 | contig 14055 bp, 15 predicted proteins | sample 1670901 | NCBI WGS metagenome assembly OBEQ01 (sample SAMEA104232315, study PRJEB22302) | groundwater metagenome | biome: forest; feature: aquifer; material: groundwater | place: USA | collected 2011-08-07 | depth 5.4 m
ACGTGACCAACGCGCTGCTGTTCCTCGTGTCCGACGAGGCGCGCTACATCACCGGCGTCGCCATGCCGATCGACGCCGGCTTCCTGCTCAAGTAAGCCCGGTCCGCGGCGCGCGGCCGGCCGGCCCTAGCGGGCCAGGTGGCCGCCGTCGACGGCCAGGACATGGCCGGCGACGAAGTCCGACGCCGGCGAGCACAGGAAGACGATCGAAGAGCATACGCAGAAGCTTTTTGCCACGCGCCGTACCGTCGAGGAGAGCCTTGCCCCTATTTTGAAAGACGAGAAAGAGTTGGTCGGAGAGCTCGCGCGCGTCGAAGCGGCGGAGCACGCCTCAGCGGTCGGCACCGCCGAGCGCCGCGAGCATGAAAAGAAGCGTTGGGAGATCGTTGAAAAGGAGCGGGCTCTCGATGAACGTAAGTGGATGGTGAAAGAGAACCTGGAAGCGGTCTTGAAGGAACTCACGGACGAAGAAAACACCTACAAGAAACTCGGCGACGATGAAGAAGACATGCGTCGGCGCATCAAAGCGCTCATCATCGAAGGAAAGCGCCGCGATCTCCAGGCCGAACTCGACAAGATCGTCGACGAGCGCGGTTCCGCGGAAGGGAAGTTGTCCGAACTTGCCGTCGAACGTGATCGTGTCGAGATGCTCCTTAAGAAAACACAGTCAAAGGAGGGAGAGATCGAGACTGAGGTCGAGGGCACGCTCAAGAAGATCAGTTCTGCCAAGACCCTCGCTGAAGAGCGTGTGCTCGCTGATACGCGCTACCGCCTGGAGCGCGAGCGCCATGACATCGAAGAAGACCGCTGGAAGACCGAAGACGATATCGCGCACGTGCGCGGCGACATGACCGAAGCGGGCAAGAAACTGGAAGAGATCAAAAAGAAAGAAGCGGAAGTAAAGAAAAAACTCGCGGATCTCAAGTAGTAATGAAGACCACCGACTAGTGTCGGTGGTTTGTTTTTTCACAGAAGAGCGAGAATGTCGTCGAGCTTTTTGATCCGCATTGCGGTCGGGTACTCACGGGGAAGAAGGAGGGCGCATCTCATTCCCGCCGCGATCGCGCCTTGGATCCCGGCGATGCCGTCTTCGACGACGAGGCAGTTTTCGGACGGTGTGCCCTGCGCCGCCATGAGCCAGATGTCGGGATGCGGCTTCCCGCGTGTTACCAAGTCAACGCCGATCACCGCGCGGGACGTAAAGAAGTTGGTGAGGTCGTTTTCGTGCAGAAGGTCGCGTGCCCACTGTGTGGGTGATCCGGTGCCGATAGACAGAGCTACTCCGCGATCAAGGATCCTTGCGAACAGTGAAACGAGATCATGGAGCTGGGCGGCCTCCTTGACTCGAGAGAATACAGCGGGCCACTTTCTTACGGCGAGAGCGTGAGCGGTTTTCTCATCGCAACCAAGTACGGTCATGAAGATAATCTCGGTCGGGATCCCGGCGAAACGCTCGGCGAGTTCATCCGGATGCATGAGAACACCGTATTCGGCAAGGAGTGCCGCTTCGGCCTCTCCATGGAAGCACTGCGTGTCAAAGAGAGTACCGTCGAGGTCAAAGAGTATCCGCTTGATGGGGGACATGGGGGATTTCCTGTTGTGTACGTCTAGAATTGCTAACTGCACTTTTTGAGGCAAGGGTGCAAGGGCAGCGCCATAATATTTGACAACAAAATGAATGGCGTTAATCTGACCCCAGTCTTGTCCACGAAAGGTATATATGCATGGCACACTGCGCGTTCTCGATGTTCCCCGCTTTCTCCCCGCGCTTCGGCGAGTTCTTGTCGACGAAATAACTCGACTTCTTGTCAGGAAACCGGGCAGAATTGTAGAGGTCGCCTTTTCCGAGGCACAGCACAAGGTTGGCACGATCACGTGGGACCTCCGCATCAACGGACGCATCAGCGCCTCTCTTCATTTGAACGATCTCAAGAGCGTCACGATCGAGTTTGAAGACCGGGATGTTTTTGAAGCGTGCAAACTGCCGCTCGCTATATTCATGGACGGTCGTGATCCGGAAACGTCCGATGTCCTCGATCGGGGTACTGAGGGCATCGACATGACCCTCGTCTATCACGACAACGACACTGCGCCGCGTGAGCCGCGCTCACGTTACGTGACCCGTTGAATCTCGACCCGCCCACTCGGCGGGTTTTTACTCGCGCGCCTCGGCGTTGGCGGCGCCCTTGACTTTTCGTGTAATTCATGTATACTTACTATAGATGAGGAGATCCGAGTCATTGACTGCGGGTTTATAATGGAAGAGGAAGAGGAGCTTGAACCCCTCAACAAATTCACGATGTGTCGCGCACTTGTTGAGGGGGGATGAGGCCGCTTAGCGTCTCGACTCCGCTGTCGAACGGAGTAACCACCTCTCATAACCTTTACAGGTATGAGAATTAACAGAGCACTAGGCCTGGGCGTCGGCATCGTCGTCCTCAAGCTTCTCGTCGGCGGAGTCTTCTTCGCCCTCGAACAAACCCTCCTCAAGTTCTTTTCGCTTACTCAGACCGTCATGGGAGCCGCCCAGCATGGGTTCGGCGGATGACAGTCTGTGGTAAGCACGGAGGAAAGGCCCCGCAAGGGGCCTTTTGTATGCCCATGCAGAGGCGTAAAATGGGGGAAAAAGGGTTGCGTTAATTAAAATTTCATGGTAGAATATTGACAAGTTAGCTATTTGTCATTCAATTCTTTTTTGCCGGAGGTTCAGATGTCAGACAACGATAGTTACAGTGCGCGTGTCCGTGCAGTACGTGCCATGTTTTCGGCCCTGGATCATTCGCTCCAGAGTGTTGATGCGGTCCGTGCGTATTGGTCGGCGGCGACAAAGGCCGCTCGACTCCTTGCGATGGATTCGATGTCGTGCGTGCTTCGTTTGAATACGCAAGACTTCGAGCCTCTGCAGTGGAAGACGATCAAGGGTACACTTGAGATCTTTGAAAACGAGTTCAAGTGTGCCGAAGCGCGTCGTGCGGGGCGCAGACTCGAGGGCTTCGTTCTCAAGCCGGACGATTTCGACGAAGCAAAAGCGGCGTCATTTGTCGAAAGACGGAAGAAGAAAAGCCGTACTCCGAAGACGACGGTCGTCGTGCAAGAGGTGATCAAGACGGAGACCAAGGTCGTCATCGAGAAACAAAAGCGCGTGCATGCCGCACCGTCTGTGTCGATCATCATCGACCTGGCGAACATCACGAAGCCAACCAATTCCGGACTCGAATTGCATCAGCGCGGCATAGACTGGGCAAAGCTCCGCGACGAATTGGCGATGTATAAAGGACAGCCACTGCCAATCGAGCGTGCGATCATCTGTATTTCGAAGGGCTACATGCAGAAGCACTCCCACTATCTTGCAGCTGCTAAACAGTACTTCGAGGTAAAGTCGTACGGTGGAGACAAAGAGGCCGACCCCGTCGTGATGGCCGAGATCGACGATGTTCTTTTCACACACCTCCTGCCGTCGCAGAAGTTCACTGACCGCTTGCCCGTCATCGTGCTTGTGTCCGGCGATACGGACTTCAGTTTCATGTTGGCCGGAGCACGCAAACATGCCGCCTGGGAAGAGCTGACGCTTAAGCTCCGGGTCGTGACGTGGGCACAAAAGCTGTCGGGTGAGCTCAGTCGGCTCGCGGACGAAACAACGTTCATTGAAGAGTTGTTGCCGCGCATCGACAGAGCGCATCGCGGATATGTCGCAAACGGCGACGAAGCGGAGAAACTCTGTTCCGTCGCGTAGGTCATCGGAAGGGCAATTCAACGGCAGGTATATCCTGCCGTTTTTTTCTGCGACCAAAGAGGAGTTTGGCGTGTTTCCTTTAATAATATGGAGAAAAAAGTAGATCGTATAAGAGTGCTCGTATTGGGCGCGTTTGCGCTCTTTTTGGGGATCGCCAATGTTTTTCTTTTTTATATGCATGGGGTCGGTGTAAACTACCCGCTATTTTTTGGTCTCGTTACCCTGTGCGCCCTGGCCCTGGTCCGCGTGTATGCGCGACACGTGGAACCCTATCTTTATTTCCTGGTCGGACTTGTGCTCATTTTTGCGACCATGGTTTTCGTGCGTGAGAGCGATTTCCTCACGTTTTTGAATGTCCTGGCGCCGATCATTCTTTCCTTCATCCCTGTGAGCGCTTTCACGGGAAAGCCTCTCCGTTCTTATGTCCCCGAGAGTTATATAAAAGCGCTCTTTGTGCCCTTCCGTTTTATCGGACCCTTATTTGATACTATTCCCGAGATCTTATCGTTCGGAAATAGTTTGTCCGGTCATCCCAAAGCAAAAGAGATCATTCGCGGAAGCTTCATGGCCGCCGTCGCCGTCGTCGTCTTTGGGGCGCTTTTCGCCTCGGCTGACGCGGTGTTCAATACCCTTCTCTCAAAAATTTTCACGTTTAAATTTCCGCCGGACGCGGTGCCGCGGTTCATTCTTGGTGCGGTGGTCACCGCCTTTTTTATCGGCGCGTTCGGTTTTATGTTCCGCGTGGAGCGCAAAGAGTCGGATGAACTGTCGGTCCCAAAGCCGCGCCGTCTCGGAGTACTCGAAACACTGATCGTCCTCGGATCGATCACCGCACTTTTCCTCATGTTCATTCTCATTCAATTCGCCCACTTTTTCGGCGGAGAGTCACATCTCCTCGCGACAGGTATGACGTATGCCGAATATGCGCGTAGCGGTTTCGTCGAACTCATGATCGTCGCGGCGCTGGCGTATCTCATAATTTCCGTGGCTGAAAAACAGATCGTTCGGGAAGGGGAGTCGCATGTCGGTTCTTTTCGGATACTCTGCGGCGTGCTCGTTCTCGAGGTCGTCCTCATCCTCGTGTCCGCATTCACCCGGTTGTCGCTCTACGAGGATGCCTACGGATTCACGACGATCCGCCTGTATAGTCATGCGGTCATGATCTGGTTGTCCGTGGCTCTTGTCCTTCTCTTCGTCTCGATATGGACGAACGGGAAGAGGGAAGTCTTCGCCCTGCGCGCGTTCGCGAGCCTCGTCATCTTTTTACTCGCGATGAATGTTCTCAACCCCGCCGCCTTCATTGCAAAAAAGAATCTTGCGCGCTATGCCGCAAGCGGGGAAATCGACGCGGCGTATCTGGGCAGTTTGTCCGACGACGCGCTCCCGTACACGATCCAGCTACTCGATGACCCGAAAGAAGACGTACGGCATGCCTTTGCGCGCAGTGTGTACTGGACGCACGACCGCTGGATGGGCGAGAGGACTGGCATGGACTCCTGGCAGTCGTCCCACCTGTCGTCTGAAAGAGCAAAGAAACTTCTCACCCCCTACCGAGAAGTTCTCAAGGAAAATAAAGATCTGCCATCTCCCTACGGAAAAAGTCTCTAAATCCTTCGCATTTTCCTATTCACCCGATAGAAAATGCCCCCAACGAGAGGGCATCTGTGCTAATTCCAAATTGCTTGACCAATGCGCCTGAGCAGAGCACGCACTGTCGGTCGCCGCGCCTTTTTGAGTAAGTTGGCGATCTCGAATGAGGGTACAGAAAGTGTATGAGAGGGTTTTCCTAAAACGTGGATTCCCACAAGCTTTCCACGTGCATCCAAGTAGGGTGAGCCGCTGAGTCCGGCGGTCTTAATGTCACCGTGAACAAAACACCGAATAAATTGTTGATACCCGTCGCCCCGCAGATTGCTGACACTCCATGCATTTGTGGGATAACGCAGTAACTCAACTTCGACACAACTTTGCCCGCTCAATTGGTGTCCGGCGATAGTGAGGCTTTGCTGCCGGACTGTCGGAGGTGGACCATAGTTGGGCAGTTGCACAACAGGCAAGACCGTGGGGTCTTCGATACTCATGAGTGCAATATCTGCCTCTTTGTTTATCAACCCCTTGTGTACAACAAGTCGATGTTTCCTGCCCGTCGATGGGAGGACGACAATGTGCTCCTCTCCGGCAGAGATAAAGTGCTCATTGACGATGAACCATCCGTGCTTGCGATCAACCAAAATGCCGTTCGCAGAGCTTCCACAACCCGGCTTGTCTTTGGAAGAACACTTCACCTGAAAACAATATTCGGGAACCAATATTTCCACTTATGTCTCCTTGGTGGGTGGCGACGCCTATTGAATTTCTACTGTAAAACATTGGATTGTCAACTTATTTGGTGTCGTTACCACGTCACATATTGTCCCAAAAAGTCGGCATCATGGTATAATATAAGGTAGCATTAGACACCTTTAACCGGAGCGGCTATTTTGTCGCATCCTCTCTTTTATCAATATGGCTGATATGCAACTGCCCAAAGCACCGCCGCTACGATTCGTCGTTATTCTCGGTGTCGGTTCTCTACTTCTTTTCCTCGGAAGTTGGAACATGCAGGGTTATTCGCATAGCTCGCTCGGGCTTTCGAGCGCGCTTCGGGTCGCACCGCCCTTGCCGCCGATGGTGGGTGGGGCAACAAAGGGGGCTTACGGATCAGGAGGTGCGCCCTCCTACGCCGAGCGTGACAGTTATGGTGCTGATTATGCGGTCGACGAATCGATGCCGAAAATGGGCGTCATGGCGCCAACGGTCATGCCGTACCCCATACCGCCTACCGCGCCGATGGGAAATGTCAAAATGGTGCGCACGGCGGACCTCTCCCTTCTTGTGCGAGATACCGACGAAACAGCGCGCGCTATCGATGCTATTCGCCTCAAGTACGGCGGCTATGCGGGCAACTCCTCCTTCACCGAATATGTGAAGGGAATACGCCAGGGCTCCATGACGATCTGGGTGCCGAGTGACAAGCTCGATTTGGCCCTTGCGGACATTCGCACACTTGCCATTCGTGTTGGCAACGATAATGTGAACGCGGAAGATGTGTCCGGACAGTTCGCCGATCTCGATGCACGGCTCAAGAACGCGAAAGCGGCCGAAGCGGTACTCCTCGACCTTATGAAGCGCTCGGGGGACGTGAAGGATGTCCTTCAGGTGGCGCAGGCTCTCCAGCAGACGCGGGGTGAGATCGAATCCTACCAGGGGTCGCTCAATCAGCTCAGTCAGCGTGCGGCATTCTCATCGATCACGGTGTCGATCACCCCGGAGGCAAGCCCGAGCGCGGAAGCGTCCGCATGGCGTCCGTGGGGTGTGGCGAAAGAGGCGTTCAGCAATGTCGTTCGCGATCTGAAGTCCTTTGCGAACATGCTTATTGCGGGAACGGTCGGACTCATCGCGCTCATCCCCATGCTCCTCTTCTGGGCCCTCATCCTCTGGGTCCTTTATAAGATGGGACGGCGTGTGGCCAATGCCCTCATGAAAAAAACCTAGTATGGGACTTACGCAAACGGCGAATTTCTTTGTTGCAGGGCCCCGCGACATCTCACAATTGTGTGAGGGGTAACGGGCTGAGGTGTTTGCGTTTTCTTGGTGTGGGGTATAATAACTTTCTTGCACTATCAATTAAGTCAAATTCATGACACTCATACTATTAGGAATTATCGTCGTTCTCGTCTTCTGGACGATCGGACTCTATAACAACTTCGTGAAGCTGATCCAGCGGAGCGAAGAGGCGTGGGCGGACATCGAGGTTCAGCTCAAGCGTCGCTATGACCTTATCCCGAATCTCCTGGAGACTGTGAAGGGGTATGCGGCGCACGAACAAGGGACACTGATGAAGGTGACCGAGGCCCGCAACATGGCCATGCAGGGTCACGCGTCGCTCGCCGAAGAAGCCCAGCATCAGAATATGGTCACCGAAGCTCTGAAGAGCGTCTTCGCGCTGTCGGAGGCATATCCGGACCTGAAGGCGAACCAGAACTTCGGCAAGCTACAAGATGAGCTGTCGGACACCGAGAACAAGATCCAGGCCGCACGCCGCTTCTACAACGGCAATGTGCGCGACCTTAACACCTCGGTCGACCAGTTTCCGGGAAATATCATCGCGGGCATGTTCAAGTTCATGAAGAAGGAGTACTTTGATCTGCCGGATAATGACGCGGCGCAGCAACCTGTGGCCGTGAAGTTCTAAGACGCAATAAATTGCGAAAGTCCTAATTTCTAATATCTAATTTCTAAATAATTGCGTCGAGCAAAAAGTTTCTATTTAGAAATTAGGAATTAGTAATTTAGACATTAAGGCCTTTCTGTTTCACCGGTGTAATAAGCTGACTGAAGGCTGATTTCTGCCTTACACATAACTTGGCTATTCGCGGGGAAAAGGCCGCATAATGCCTCCGCTTCTTTCGTTCCGCGATGATAGGCCATGAAGTTGCGTACCGCGCCCGTGATGCAGGATCTTTCCGCCGCGGGATCATCCGCTTTGTGGCAGAGGGTGGCGGTTTCGATCGCGTCGTAATTGGTATTCTGGGAGATATCGCGCCCGATGCTTTCTCTGCAGTCGGGACGAAATTCTGCTTCCGGCAGTGCGGCGCAGAGAGCGAACACACGCCCCGTGTCGCCGCCGACAAGGGCGAACATGTGTGAGGTCTGCACGAGGTAGCAGTCCTTTTTCCATTGGCCGTCCACAATGTCGCAGGGGTAATACGGATCGCTCGAGAGGTATTTGGTCTTGTGGTCGCGGGTTGTGCTGATGACGTTCTCCATGAACACCGCGTTGGCGCAGATGTGTGCGTTCGCGGGCGTGGCGAGCTCTCCACACCGCGCGAGTGATCCCGGGAGGTCATTGTTCGACACGAACATGAGTGCGTGTCCGAGCCCGTGGCGACAGTTATAAAAGTCAAAGTAATCTGTTGTATTGGGAATAGAGGCGCAGGTCGCATCGAGCACTGCGGGTGTAAGGTCCGCGAGTGTGCGACCGCGCAGTGTCCCTTCGACCGCGCCGTGATAGTATCCCGACCAGCAAAAGGGGTCGCCCTTGCTAAACAGCTCTCCAAGCGACGCACCATTTGCCGCCGCGGTACGACCGATGACATGCGCGAGCTGGTGGCATCCGCTGTTGATCTCGGGAAAGCGTGTCGCATCGGCACGCAGTTCGCTCATTGCGTCCGTAGCTCCGCGCATGCGTGTTTGTTCGGCAAAGTAGCGATCAAGGCAAGTCACGGAGTCTGTTCCCGGATGAATAAGGCAGCCAAAATGTGCGCGTAGCGTGAGGGATGAGATCTCATTCTTGAGTCCGATTTTGATAACGGGGAAGAGTGTGATGGTTGCCAAAAGAATGACGAGGAAAAGGGCTTTCTTGGAGCGACTACTCACATATTTCATCATGTCATTATATGGTAATATCAGTCCTAGGACCTACGCGAAATGCGTAAGCCCTATATCACTTGATTATGGCCACACTCTATACACATCAATCCTCAAATATCACCAAGACCTGGATCCTTATGACCGGTTTTTTGGTGTTCGTTGCGACTCTGGGGTGGTTCTTCTCTGAGGTGTACGGCAATCCGGGGATCCTCGTCGCCGCGCTCATTTTCTCGCTCGTCATGAACATTGGGAGCTATTGGTTCTCGGACAAGATCGTTCTGTCCATGGTCCACGCCAAGCGGATAACGCGCGACGACCATGAGGAACTCTGGAATATCGTCGAGAATCTCGCCATCACGGCCGGACTCCCCATGCCCAGGGTCTACATTGTCGATGACCCTTCACCGAACGCTTTTGCGACCGGTCGCAACAAAGAACACGCCGCGATCGCGGTGCACACGGGGCTTCTGGCGATCTTGAACCACAGCGAATTAGAAGGTGTTCTTGCGCACGAGCTGTCGCATGTGGGGAATCGTGATACGCTCGTCGCGACGGTCGTCATCGTGCTCGTCGGCGTCGTCGCCATGCTGTCGGACTTTTTCCTCCGCATGTCGTTCTATGGCGGCAGTCGCGATCGGGACAATCGCGCGGGAGTTGTCATGATGGTGCTTGGTATCGTCTTCGCCATCCTTGCGCCCATCGCGGCCATGCTGATCCAGCTGTCGATCTCGAGGAAGCGTGAATTCCTCGCGGACGCATCCGGCGCACTCCTTACGCGGTATCCGGACGGTCTCGCGACCGCGCTGGAGAAGATCAGCCGTGTGGGGGTCGCGTCGACGACTGCACGTACGGCGACCGCACACCTCTATATCGCAAGTCCCTTTCGCGGTCAGTCCGCCGGGCAATGGCTGGCGAAACTTTTTATGACGCATCCGCCGATGGAGGAGCGTGTGGCGGCACTCAGAGGAATGGAGCTGAAATAGTTCTCATTTTTACTTCACCCCTTTTGATTAGTCCGAAAGGATGACCAACGGTGACACAAAGCATCCTCGGCCCGAACTCAAGATCGATGGGAACAGGTTCTCCACCCTGGAGGGATTTTTCGACGAGGTGGGGGAAGTACTCTTTGGCGGCCGTCCGTGGGAGCGGAGCCTCGAGGCTTTCGGTGCCGCGCTCGATGAGATGCTTTCTGAATATGGGCCGATGAGTGTCGTTTGGCTCAATTCCGAGAAATCGCGAGTCGACCTCGGGTATCCTGAAACTCTGCGCCAGATCGTCGAGCGTTTGAAATATGCGCATCCCGACAGTCGACAGGCCATCCTCTTTGAGCTCGAAAAGGCGCGCAATAGGGAAGGGGATACGGTGTTTACTTGGCTGGTGGATACATTCGGACGGAGAGAGGGTCTCAAGCTCGAGCTGGTTTAACATTTTACATAGGACTACCCTATGCGAATCGCACAGGGTAGTCCTATGTAAAATGTTTTTTAAAAAAATGGTAGTATAATATTTACCATATGCGACATCTACTTTCCGCGATAAAAAGAAGCGTTTACGATCCGATCTATTATCAAGAGATTTTAACGCAGTCCGCGAAATATTCTGTCAAATATTTTTTCGGCCTTGCTCTTTTTCTTGCTCTTGTCATAACGGTCGGCAAGGCGATCATTTTGGTCCCCATGGTGCATTCCTATATTGATGATCTTCGACCCGCACTACAGGGCGCGTATCCGGAAGAACTTGTGCTCACAATGACAAAAGGAGTGCTGGCGAGCAATGTCGCGGAGCCTTACTATATCGACGTTCCGCCCCTCTTTTTCCCCGCTTTGTCACGTGCGGGTTATGCGCACCTGGTCGTTATTGATACGACCGCCGAGATGAACTTCGATCGTTTCAAACTCTATCAGGTCCCTGTGTGGCTCGGGAATCGGTTTCTTGTGATGGAGGACAAGCAGAACGGTTTTCGTGTCAAAGAATACGGTCCGGATACGTCTTTTGTGTTCGACAAAGCGGCGTACGCGCGCCTTTTGAGTGAGACCGAACCGTTCTTTGCGTGGGTAACGCCGCTCGTCGTTCTCGCTGTTTTTATCGGGATGTTTGTGCTCCAGATCATCAACTTCGTCTACCTTATCTTTGGCGCATTGTGTATTTTCCTCCTTGGTCGCTTCATCCTAAAACAAAAGTGGAGTTACGGCACGTCGTACCGTATCGGACTGCATGCGCTTACTTTGCCCGTTATTCTCGACGCGGTGCTCACTTTGGGGGGAACATCGCTCGGAATGCTTCCTCTTCTTTCGACCGCGCTCATGCTTCTGGTCGTCTATGTTAACTTCAAGGAATATATTCCGCGCGAACCTAGGCAGGAAGAATTGCCGCTTGAGGAAGGGACCCCCGGAAGTGATTCGGTCCCGCCCGCGATTTAAATAGGACTTACGCAAAACTAAGAATTTCGTCATTGCGAGAGAGTCTTCGAGCGCGGCAATCCAGTACTGGATTGCTTCGCAAAGCCTCTCAATGACACTGTGGGTAGTTTCGTAGTTCACAAGGAGGAAATGCAAAATGCGTAACTCCTGATAAAATGAAAAAAGCGCACCGAGTGGTGCGCTTTGTGCCTTATAGCACAATACCGATGTCCGCGAGGATCTCGCGGGCGGCATTGTAGCCCGGTGCTCCTGTGACTCCGCCGCCCGGATGACATCCGGAACCGCAGAGATAGAAACCGGGAATGTGCGTGCGATAGTCCGCCATGCCGCGGATCGGACGAAAACAGAAGAGCTGATCCGGCGACAATGCTCCGTGGAAGATGTTGCCGCGATAGATGCCGAATTCTTTTTGCAGGTCCTCCGGGGTGAGGATCTGTTTGTCGATGACGAACGTGTCCGCGTTCCGCATGTAGAGACGGAGTTGCGGAAGTATCGCGTCCCTCCAGTACGCCTCCTTCTTCTCCTTTGTCCACGGTCCGTCCTTGGGCAAGAATGGGACGAACTGGATGAACAAGTTCACCACGTGTTTCCCCGGCGGAGCGAGCGTGTCGTCGCAAGCGGACGGTATCGTCATCTCAATGATCGGACGCCGCGAGGGAATCCCGTCATTGTAATCTGCGAGGGATTCAAGAACGAGCGCGGTGGAGTGCGGCAGGTGGATCGTTCCGCGGTGCTGTGGTCCGGGTTCGGTACCGGGGCAGGCGATGAAGTCGGGCAATTCGTCACAGATCAGATTCACCTTCATCGTTCCGCTTGCGAAATCGATGTTGCGGATCTTCTTGTCTATGGCGAGCGCTTTTTTGTTCGTCCCCGGATCGATGAGGTCGAATGTCGAGAAGGGATCCAGTCCGGACACGACGATGTCGTAGTCGGCCATGAGCATGTCGATCGCGTCCGTTTTTTTGTAGCGGATACGGATCGGCTTTCCGGAACCTTGCGGTTCGATATGCATGACCGCCGCATCACGAATGATACGTACGCCGTATTCTTCTCCCGCCTTGGCGAGGGCTTTTGAAATGGTACCCATTCCTCCGCGCATATAACCCCAGACGCCCCGTGCGCCGCCCGCCATGCCCATCACGTGATGGAGTAAGACGTAGCCCTGGGGTTTCACAGCGCCAATGAATGCGTCGGTGAGAAGTGTGGCCTTCAGGATATCGGACTCGAACCAGCGGTTGAGATAGGCGAGGGGGTCCATGCGCCGAAGAAGGCGGAATTCACGCGCCGCCCGCTTTGACAGGCGAAGTCTATGCCGGAGCGCACGCGCCACATTCTTCCAGTCACGCCTGTTCTTTGGAGGGAAATTGAACGGAGTCAGTGTCATTCCCGCGCTCATCCACGCGCCGATCTCTCCGAGGATCTCTTCGTATTTTTCGTACGCCTCAGCGTCGTCCTTGGAGAATTTGCCGATCTCTCGTTTGTTCGACTCCATGTCGGGGCCGAGCATGAGATATCCGGCACCCGGATGGGGTGTTAAGGATGACGGGTTACGCGGCAGGACCTCGTAGTCAAATCTTTTGAGACCAAGGTCTTCGACGATTTGTTCGAGAAAGAGACTAACAAGGTATGCCCCCGTCGAGAGCGTGAATCCGGGGAAGGTTGTGCTATCGCTCGAGGCACAGCCGCCGACAGCGGATCGTCTTTCGAAAACGGTGACTTTGTGTCCCGCGCGCGCAAGATATGCCGCGGTCACCAGGGGATTGTGCCCCGCGCCGATAACGGCGATGTTTTTCGCTGACATTTTGTACTCACTTCAATGAGCGGGTCTATGTTCGTTCTATCATGGGGGTAGGGAAGTGCTTCATTGACTATTCCCAAGTGTCGTTGTAGTTTTGGCGAAGGACAACTCTGTAATAGAAGGATTGGCAATGGCGGACGAACGTGAAGGTGTGGCGATGACCCTCGGGCATCTCGTGAACATGGAACTGCACGACTACATGATCGTGCAGATGACGGAAGTCTATGAGGTAAACGATGATGGCGAGCGGCGCCGGTCGCTGGGATTCTTTCAAAATGCGGCCGTGGCCGAAGCAGTTAAAGAACGCGACAGTTATCGCGCGATGGCCCCAGTGCTTGTTCTCACCGATAGGAAAGGAAAGAACGCCTTTGTCCTTCGTGATTTCGGCACGATCACCTTGTTGGATGAGCAACAGGTCGCCGCAGATCTAAAGCAGGAGATCGTAAACGACCTTCGCCCGGGCGCGCGCAAACTCCTCGGGATCTAGACTCTATTTTACGCACCGGCCTCTTGCTCGGTGCTTTTTTGTTGAGGGACATCAAAATAGGGGACAGTCCCCCGACAAAGTGCGAAATATGTTGTTTAGTTTATTTTACTGCGCGCGTGCATTTTTCAGCTTTTTTGCTATATTGGCTTTCACACGGAGGAGTCGGATAGTGGTTTATTCCACCGCCTTGGAAAGGCGGCATACCG
>OBEQ010558698.1_pt1 | contig 14055 bp, 12 predicted proteins | sample 1670901 | NCBI WGS metagenome assembly OBEQ01 (sample SAMEA104232315, study PRJEB22302) | groundwater metagenome | biome: forest; feature: aquifer; material: groundwater | place: USA | collected 2011-08-07 | depth 5.4 m
CCGACGTCAACGATTCGGTGCGCGGTGGCGAGCGGAAGCCGATCCGGCAGCGGCATCGCCATCGGACCGATCACCGGCGACCAGTGCTGCTGGTACGCGTCCGCCTTGTCCGAGTACTCGCTCGCGAGCGCGGCGGACGGGTCCTCGCTCACCGCCGCGTTGTGTAGGTCTTCTGCGGGCTTGGCGAAGTTGCCGGGCGCAGTCGGAAGTGCCAGTTGGTTCCGACCGTCACATCTCGATGGCGCTGAACGTTTTCGCCCCAGGCCATCCTCGCCGTCGAAGCAAAAAAATCCAACGAATCGTTCACGGCAAAGCTGACTCCCGCCCCCAGATTCAGGAAGTTACTGCGCAAAAGACGGTCATGATTGAGGCGGTAGTCACGGGTGATCGAACCTCCGCTGTGGATGGCAAAGGTAGGTGGGTACGGCCCTACGAAATCGATTCCATCGTCGGTGATTTGGAAGTTCTCGAGAAATCGAACAGCGAATCGAGGCGTGACGTAGTATCCAACCTCACTGTTGACGCGACTTGGACTTGCACGAATGCCCAAGACCTGCTGAACCACCGCGTGCGAGAGTTCAGTCTGAACATAGAGCCCAGTGAGAATTGCATCGACAAAACCGCCGACCGCCGCTCCCACGATCAACGCTCGAAGATCCCGTCCGACGACCGCTTGACCCAGGCTCTCGTAGTGATGGCTAGGAATGCTGACCTCCGCAAACGGCGTCAAAGCAAAAGTACGTGACCTGACGACGTTGAACCGCGCACCGAACTGAAAGTCCTGAAAAGATCCGTGGTACGTTCCGTTGTCGAGATTGGAGGGTTGGCCATGGATGCCGACTAGGTGGGGACTTGGTCCCCCGGCGAACTTCGCCGTGATAAAGGGCAGCGAGAAGTTCACCGCGAGTCGATCGCTCAGACCGAATTCGGCGTCCCACGTCAGAGAGTGCGCATCGGTGGAATCTGGACTGATGCGTGCCCCCCCGTTATTGAGTTGTCCTCGCGTGAATGCCGCTTGATACGTGGTCGCGACGTCACCTTCCCCTGCTGGCGGGAGGAACGCTTGCGCGGACGCCACGCGCGAAAAAAGAGCGAGGCTCACACCCAGAAGCACCCCTATGACCCCGCGAGGCGAGGAGAGGTCGACTTGCCGCCGCGACATCACGGCTGGCGCGAAGCCTGTTCGCGCTTCAGCTTCAACGACATGGCCTTGTCGACCGCGGCACAGTAATAGCCAGGACGGCTCGGAACCTCGACGACGACACCGAAATCCTTTGCGGCCTTCGCCTCGTCCGCCTTCGCCTGTTGCTTCGTCCGTCGCTGGTCGGCGGGAGCGAGCAGGTATACAGCGGGCAGTACGGTGACGGCGCCGCCCGGTATCGCGCGCTCAGCACGTTCGACATCGGGCGCGTTGGTGATGTTCGCCAGCACCACATCGTAGGTGCCTGTTCGCAGTGCAGTTCCCAACTCCTCGCTTGTTGTGACCGCGTGCACCGTGTGACCGGCTTCGCGCAGCGCCGATTCGAGATTGGGATCGCTCAACGATTGCCCCGACGGAGCGGGTGGGAGGTACAGAAGGACTGACGCGGCCCGCGGTGTGTGCCTCGATTGAAACCGTATCCCTCGGCCGAGGACCAGCAACTTGTCGCCGCACGCGTCAAGGCGGACAGCACCCTGAGCGAGCACCATTGCTGCCACTGCCATCGACACAAGAAGACGTCGCATCGTTGATCCTCCCCGCGCTACCGTAAGTCCAAAACGGGAGGCCGTCAAGCGGTGGAACGAAGCGAGTACGGCCAGAATTATTTGAGGCCCTGCGCGAGATAGAGCTCGCCTTCAGATGTCCAGTACGTGTAGGCGTACGACTTCCCATCGGGCGTCACGCGGACCTGTCCAGGATCGGAGCCGATATCGATCAACACGGTCGGATCGGGGGGCACCAATTCCTTCCAGAACTGACGGCTGCCTGTCGCAATATCCAGTCTGTAAATCCGTAGTACCAGGTTGCCTGCCTCCCGCACATACAGGAATCGACCATCGGCACTCCACTGAAGCGGGACATCTCCGTCACGGTAGCCCGGGAGTGGTCGCGGATCGGTCCGTTGGTCGACGGCACACAAATAATATTCGCCGTATCGATCCACGGCGGCGATCGTTCGTCCATCCGGCGAGAGCAGCATTCCAACGAATCCGTCCGACGTGACCGGCCGTGGATCGCCGCCATCGACGTCCTGGACGTACGTGTGCCGGACGTCTCCGGCCTCGCGCCCTGCGAAAAAGATCCGCTGGCCGTCGGGTGACCACGCTGCCCAATCGAGATATTCGACGATCGGCCCTCGCGGCAGTTGTCGCACGTCACCAGTACCTGTCGGCAGCAACACCAGCTGTTGCGGCATCGTCTCCCGCAAGGCGAGAGCCCATCGGGTGTCAGGCGACAGCGCAAGCGGTCTGCCCTCACCAAGTTGAATCGCATCGCCGCCGTCCGTTTTCCGAATGAAGATCGTCGATCTGGCGCCCACGCCTTCGCCCCATTCGTAAAACAATAGCGTCCTGCCGTCTGAAGAGAGATCGGCGACCGTCGAGTAATCGAACCAGGACAGCTCACGCTCGTCGGCACCCGCCGCAGCACGGCTCATGATCCCGCCGCGAGTTGTGCCCCGCGTCAACAGCACGCGCTCGCCATCACGGGTAATGTCGTTCAGCTTCAACGTGCCTGGCGAGACAAAAACCGTCCGCTCTCGACCCGCGAGCGTGACCGCATACAAGGCCGAACTGCCGGTATTTCCGCTGCGAGAGCCAGTGAACCAGACCTCGTTGCCGCTGCTCGACCACGCGAGCCCCTGCAGCGATTTCCAGTTCGGCGAGAGCACGGTTTTCTTGCCATTGAGATCGAGCATCGAGACGGAACCGTTGAGATCACCAAGCTGCGGATGATCGAGGAAAGCGATGTGATCCGCCTGCGGCGACACGCGGGCGGAGGTGATCCATCCGGCCGGTTCATACAGAACTTTGCCGATCGGATATTCAAGCCGATACTTACCGCCCGTAAAGGACACGATGGCGAGGTTCTGACCGTCTGGGCTCCAGTCGGCAACCTGGACGTCCTTCACCATCTCGCGCGGTGAGCCGCCTGTGATCGGTACCTGCGCCAAGGTCCCGATACACTCACCCCAGTTCAGGCGACAGCCGATCGCGACGGCGAGGTCGCCTCGCGAGGAGACAGAGAAGATGCCGGCATTCTCGACCCCGATCGAGCCTGATTGCGGGCTCTCAGGTCGAATGAGGTACAGCTCGGGTTGCGCACCAATCCAGGTCGCACCGTACACCACGGACTGACCGTCGGCGGCCAGGCGCGCGCCGCGAATGGTGCCGTGTCGAAACGTCAACTGCCGAAAGCTCGGTTGGACATCGGAACGCGTTCGCTGTGCGACAAGCGCTCCGCCCAGCATGGCCACGCCGATGATGACGAGCAACGCGACGATCGCGCTCACCGCGCGCCACCGACTCATCGGTCCCATCACGCGGCCCGCACGTGTGCGCCACCGGCCGGCGTGGCCGCGTGTCGTTACCGGGACCCACGCGCCTGACTCCAGCATCCGCTCCAGATCCTCCAGCTGACTGCGCAAGTCGGCGGCCGATTGAGCACGCCGAGCCGGGTCCTTCGCGAGGCAGCGATCGATGATGCGGGAGATTTCGTCGGGGACGCTGGAGTTCACTGCACCGGCGAACGGCGCAGGGTCCTTGAGGATCGAGGTCAGCGTTGAGAGCGGTGCGCGTCCGTTGAAGGGACGCGTCCCCGTTGCCATTTCGAACAGGATGACCCCGAGCGCGAAGATGTCCGACCGTTTGTCCGCCGGCTGTCCCTCAATCTGTTCCGGCGCCATGTACGGCACGGTCCCGACGAGCCGGTGATCCACAGTAAGGGTCTCGGTGGTGAAGCGCCCTCCTGCCTCGTCGACCGCAATCTGCGAAAGGCCGAAGTCGAGCACCTTCACGGTGCCGTCACGCGTGATCATGACGTTGCCGGGTTTCAGATCCCGGTGCACGATGCCGCGTGCGTGTGCTGCGTGCAGCGCGTCGGCCAGTTGAACGGAAAGCGCCAGGAGAGAGTTGAGTGGAAAACCGTTCGCTGGAATCGTGTCGGCGAGCGTGGATCCGTCGATGAGCTCCATCGTGATGAAGAGCACCCCATCGTGCTCCTCCAGCGAGTGCACCGTCACGATGTGTGGATGATTGAGCATCGCGACCGCGCTGGCCTCACGTTCGAGGCGGGCGCGACGCACGGGATCCGATGCGACGTCGCGGCGGATGACCTTCAAGGCGACGGGTCGATGCAGCCGCGTGTCCTCGGCCTCATACACTTCACCCATGCCGCCGACGCCGAGCGCGCCTCGGATGACGTAATGGCCGAGAGTCGTCCCCGCCGCGATCAGCTCCGGCGTGGTCGTTGTCATCGCAAAGACCTCGATATGCGCGAGGCGTCGAAGGTCTGCGTCGAGGCGCCTTGGGTGAGAAGACGGAAGCGGATCGGGACCGGCCCGAGGCGGATCTCCGTGTCGTCCACGATCGGCACGGGCGCGGTGATTCGCTCGCCGTTTGCGAACGTGCCGTTTTTGCTTCCGAGGTCGGTGAGCGTGATCTGGTCGCCGGCCACCGCAATCATGGCGTGACGGCGCGACACGCCGACCATATCGATCAGCACATTCGCTGCAGGATCGCGCCCGAGAATGTTCTCGCCAATCAGAAGCGTCGCGCGCTGCGTTCCCCATGTGAGCCAGCAGGGCGCCGCGGCACGTGGCTGCCCCTCGGTCGCGATCCCCGAAAACGCGTACCCGAATCGCTGAACCGTCCTGATGAACATCGGCCGCTGCGCCGTGTCGCCGAGGGCATCACGAATTTCCTTGATGAGGACCGCGAGGTTTCCTTCCGAGACGAACGTATCGCGCCACAACGTGTCGAGCAACTCGGACTTCGACATGGCTTGGGGACGCCGCTGCAGGAGCAACGCAAGCAGGTCGAACGCTTTCGGTGACAGATGGATCGGTTCGGCGCCGCGCGACAGCTGCCGTGCCCCGTCGTCCAGCGTGAACGGCCCGAACGTAATGGTCACCCTTGCCCCTTTGGACTGAGAACCGGGGGAATTCTAATCGTTCCCAAAGACGTTGCAACGCACATCCTCGTTGTGCCGCGCTAGATACCCGTTGTGCAGCACTAAATACCCGATCGGCCCGGTACACACCTTCGACGTGCACCGGAAAATGGTCATTCGCCGGCCACGCACGTTCGATGTGCGGCGGCACATGCTGGTTCGTACCGCAGCACACCTTCCATCCGAAGCACCACATCCTCATGAGTTCCACAACACACATTCGACTGTCAGCGCCAAATTGCCGTCCGTACAGCCACACACCATCGGTACGCGGCGCGATACCCCGGTCGTGCAGCGCCGAATCCCGCGTACGCAGCCGTACCGCCAATAACTTTTGAGACCGATTGAGACCGCGCGTTTGCGCGCGACGCGGCGCCACTGGCGGCAGAGTTCGCCGCCCACGGCCTCCCGAAGACGTTCGTGGCCATGCTCACCGCGGGCATCGAGGCCTTCGAAGAGGCAATCCGCACGCATGAGGCCGGCACGGACGTCCACGTGGCGGCCCATGCGTCGATCAAGGAGGCTCTCGGCGCCGGCCTCTCCGCCGTGCGGCGTCTCGACGCGATCGTGCCCAACTACCTTGGCGATGATGCGGTCGTCAAGGCGATGTGGACACGGGCGCGGCGCGTGGAGAATCCGCGGCGAGAGAAGCGACCCGAGGCGGAGTCCGCAACCCCGCCGCCTGCAGGCGGCATAACACAAGCGGCATAGCGGCCGGTTGCCGGTATGTCGTTACCAACCGTGTGCCACGGAGGTGTCCTTCTTCCGTGGCACACGCCGAGTCACCGCGTGACCGGCGGCGAATGGCGTATCCACAACACTACGGAAGCGGGATTCGAAACAGATTGGCGTGTAACTCCGTCCGCCGGAACAGGTAGATCGAGGGATCCGAGCCGAAGCTCAGATCTTTGCGGGGGATGGCCCGCGCGCCGGCAATCGTGTGCGCTCCGTCGTTGCTGCTGATGCCGGCGGCATCCAGACGCGGGAGCGACTGGCCTGCGGGCACCGGGATGACCAACGTTCCATTCATACCGACGGAGAAGAATTTCCCATCGGCGGACCACTTGGAAGGGCACGTCTCGCCACAGATTCTCTGGGTGGCGCCGCCGTGCACGGGTATCGCGACCGTCGCCATCGGCACCGCGACGGTGCCTGACGTCCTCTTGTCATCGCTCGTGACAGGTACTGCTGCCGCCACCCACGCGCCGTCCGGTGACACTCCGTATTTGATCAGAATTGGTGTGGTCGACAGACGCTCGCGTCCGCTGCCATCGGTGTGCATCCGGTCGAGGAAATTCAGCTTCCCGTCCTTCGCTCTGAAGAACACCGTTTCGTCGTCGCTGAACGACACCTGGTCGGCGGAGCTGGCGATTGATCGCGGCGGCACCCGATGATCGATTGGCGCGATCGATACGTCCGACTGGCCGTCAGGGTGGAGCGTCGTGAACGCCACGGTGCTGCCGTCGGGCGACATGTCGTAATCGGCGACGGGCACGCCAGGCAGGACGCTCTCTGTGCGTCCCGAGGCGATGTCGACAACACGCAATTCCCCTGGGGGCGCGGGACCAGCCACGCTGAAGGCGGGCGACGTGGAATCGAGATAGAACGCCCGCGAGCCATCACGTGATAAGCGTGGCGCGCTTGCGTAGCCCTCCGACGTGATTGCCCGTTCTCCGTGCGGGTCGTGAATCCAGATGGCGCTCAGCCGCTGGCCGATGGATGTGATGAGTGAACGACCGTCCGGCGCAACGGCGATCCCTTGCTCCTCGGTCGCGCCCGACGTGATCTGCTCAGGAGTGCCGTTCGGAAATCTCTGGCGCCACAGGTGCACGCCACCTCCAACGTCTGCGGCGAAATACATCCAGCGTCCGTCGGGCGACCAGGCCGCCGACAGGCAGGTCCCGTTCGGCCCGACGGATCGTCCCGCGGACCTCCCATCGAACGGCACGAGCCGGCACGGCGCATCAAATGCGTGGGTGTTGGCCATTTCCACGACGAGGATCGATTGGCGGTCGGGAGAGGCGTACGAGTAATGAGCCATGCCGAGGTCGAGCACAGGGAAATAGATTGCGCGTGACTCCGCGCGGGTCTCGGTTGCCGTGACGATGCCCATGTGAAGACCGCCGCGGATTTCGGAAAAGAGAACTCGTCCGGGAGCGAGCCACGCCAGGCCGGAAGCATTCGGCAACAATCGGGTCGGCGCGCCGCCGAGCACCGGCACGGTCCACGTATCCCATGACAGAGAATTGCCTACCGACGCAAGCTGTGTATACGCCACGCGCGATCCGTCCGGCGTGAACACCGGTGCGTACTTCGAACCGGGCGCATTCGTCAGCTGGACGGCATCGCCGCCGGGCAGCAGCTTGACGTAGATCTGTCCCGCTCCCAGGAAGTCGTCGACCGCCCCGGCCTGAGCTGTGTTCGTCCCGCGCTTGAATGCCACCATGCGGCCGTCCGGAGAGAGACTCGGCGCCATGGCCGCGTCCGTGAAATTGGTGATCTGGACGTACTCAACCGGCGACGAAGTTGGTGCAGACTCTGTTGTCGCGCGGTACAGGATGATGCCGCCGGCAATGGCCACAACAGTCAGGCCGAGCACCGCGCCGGCCATCAACGCGGGGTGCTTCCGCGTGACGATGACGGCACCGGCACGCACCTGCGACGAGTCGAGCCTGCGGCGCGTGGTGCGCAGATCGACAACGACATCGCGCATCCCCTGGTAGCGATCGCCGGGCTCCTTCGCGAGGCATTTCTCGACGATGCGCTGCAGATCGTCGGTGACCACGGAGATGAGCGGCAGTGCCGGGACGGCGTCGTGGAGAATCGCGTGCATCGTATCGATGGCGGTACGACCGCGAAACGGCGGAGCGCCGGTCAGCATCTCGTACAGCACGATTCCGAAGCTGAAGACGTCCGTGCGGTAATCGACCTTGTCGCCGCGCGCCTGCTCGGGTGACATGTACGACGCCGTGCCGAGCACCATTCCTGACTCGGTCGCCGGTCCGGCGAGCGTGACCGCGATCGAGTCCGCGATCGGCCCTGTCAGCTTCGCGAGCCCGAAATCGATGATCTTGGCATGTCCCTCGGCCGTCACCATGACGTTGGCCGGCTTCAAATCGCGGTGCACGATTGCGGTTTCATGGGCACGCGCGAGCCCTTCGGCGATTTCGATGGCCAGGTCCAGCGCCCGCGCCGCCGACAACGAACCGCGCGCAATCAAGGCACTCAGCGGCTCGCCGCGCACCAGCTCCATCGCAATGAACGTGACACCGTCGATCTCGTCGATCTCGTGCACGACGGCGATATGGGGATGCTCGAGCGCGGACGCGGCGCGCGCTTCCTGGACGAACCGCTCGCGGCGCACCGGGTCTGAGACCAGTGAAGGCGGCAGGACTTTGAGCGCAACGTCACGGTGCAGGCGTGGATCGCGCGCCCGGTACACCTCGCCCATGCCGCCGGCGCCGATGCTTTCGACGATCTCATACGGCCCGATGCGCTCGCCCGCGGTGAAATGAGGCGCTCGCGCCGGTGAGGGATAGCCGATATCGGCAAGCGCGGAGCCGACGGGCGGATGCCGCTCGAGAAAATCGCTCGCCTGCTCCTGCGACGCGATCAGCGCCACGACCTCGTCGCGCATCGCCGCATCGTCGCGACACGCATCGGCAAGGAATCGCGCGCGCTCGACGGGTGGACGCGCTGCGGCATCAACAACCAGCCGTTTGATGCGTTGCCATCGAGCGCGGTCGGGCACCGGTTCTTTCATACTTGCGCGCGCCCTGGGCCGTGCGTCAGCGCCCGATACAGCCACCCCTTGGCGACGGCCCATTCCCGCTTGACGGTCGCCGGCGAGACGCCGACCACCAGGGCGGTCTCCTCGACGGAGAGACCACCGAAGAAGCGGAGTTCGACAATCCTGGCCTGATCTGGATCGAGCGCTTCGAGGTCGTGGAGCGCACGATCGATCGCGATGACATCGACGGGATCGGTGCCAGGTTCCGGTGCGCCGATGGCGATGCCATCCAACGGTACGGGCACGGCACCCCCGCCGCGTTTATCTCGCAGACGCCGCCGCGCCGCGTCGAGCAGAATCCGCCGCATCACCTGCGCGGCAATCGCGAAGAACTGGGCGCGGTTCTGCCAGTCGACGTTCCGCTGATCGATCAGCTTCATGTAGGCCTCGTTGACGAGGCCGGTGGTCTGGAGTGTGACGTTGCGCCACTCGTGCGCGAGATGACGCGAGGCAATGACGTGCAGCTCGTTGTAGACGAGCGGGATCAGGCGATCGAGCGCCGCTCGGTCGCCAGCCTGCCACTTGCGGAGCAGCAGCGTGATCTGCGCCGGCGGGCTGGGCAAGTCGCGGTCCATGGGTTCCCTAGAAGGTGCGGGCGCGATTCTGTCATGACAGCGAAAGTCGGTCAAAAGGTCTTTCAGCTCACCCGTGAGCCCGTTTTCCGCCCAACGACGCGTAATGGCCTGGAGGCGAGAACGTCATGCGCGGAACGGCAACGGTGGCGATCACGTTCGCGATTGCGATAGCCGCAGGCCCCGGAACGGCGGCGGCTGGCTCGGCACAACTTCGATGCAACGCGCGAGAGGCGCGTCAGCAAGCCGAGAGAGCGCCGATACTCGCGAACCCTCACGTTCCGACCTTTACCGCGACGATCTACGACTACGCGGGTGTCGGCGAAAAGAACGTGACCGACGCCGAGCAGATCGTCGACGCGATCTACAGGAAGGCCGGTGTCGCCATCCGGTGGCTGAACGCGTGCGACGTCAACCAGCCCATCGGGTTGGCGGTCAATCTGGTCCCGACGTCAACGGCGCACGGCGTCATGGGTGAGGACGCACTCGGTTTCGCGGACTACCAGTCCGTCACCGCAAACGTCCTTTACGACCGCGTCATCACCGCGGCGAGCGTCACCAAGTTCCGACCCGTTCCCGTCATCGGATGCGTGATGGCGCACGAGCTGGGACATCTGCTGCTCGGGCCGGGGTCGCACTCGGCGACCGGAATCATGCGAGCCGGCTTCAATCCCCGGACGGCCTGCTGGTCCGCCTCGTTCTCGCGGGAGCAGGCAGCGCGAGTTGCGCATTCGATCGGCAGCTTTGCAGGAATCGCTGCAACGGATCCGCGCGAAACAAGCGATTTCCAATCGGTTCCTAAAGACTCGCCGGTTACGCGCCTCGAATAATCGCCGGCGTGATCGGACGTGAACGTTCAAAGGAGGGCCATATGCGAATCATCGGACGAGTGGCGATCGGCGTTGTCTGCGCATGCGCACTGTTCGCGCCGATGCGTGCGGCGGGGACGCTCGTATTTACCACCATCGACGTTCCTGGCGCGACGCTCACAAACGCACAGGACATCAACAATCAAGGCGACGTCGTCGGCTGGTACAACGATACCGCGGGTCTCACGCACGGGTTCCTGCGCAGCCGCGGCGAGTATCGGACGGTCGACGTTCCAAACGCCCGCATCACGGGAGCGCGGAGCATCAACGATTCCGGAGATATCGTCGGCTCATATCAGCGTCAAAGTGAAACAGGCGGCATCCCGGGGCACGGATTCCTGTTGACGCGGCGCGGCGGTTTCTTTTCCATCGATTACCCAGGGCATCTGAACACGATTGCGCAGCGCATTGTCGATGACGGCACCATTGTCGGCTGCTATCACGACACCGACCAGATGGGCACGATGCACGGAATGATATTCCGCCGAGGCCGCTTCTCCGCCCTGGATATGGGCGACACCATGAACAACGGCGCCACGCCTGACGTCACATACATTTCCGGGCACTTTACCGACAGCGACGGCCGCACCAAGGGCTACGTCGTTGAGCGCGGGACGTTTTCGCGGCTGGAGGTACCAGGGGCGCTCTTTACGATTGCGTGGGACGTCAATGCGTCGCGCGTGATCGCGGGCGCATTCGGAGATGCTGCTGGCCGTGCGCATGGATTTACGTACGACGGGCGGACGTTTACCGGCGTCGATGCTCCGGGCGCGGCGCAGACGCGTGTCTTCGGCATCAACGATCGTGGCGACCTGGTTGGCTTCTTCATCGATCCGGCTGGTCGCACGCACGGCTTCGTCGCGCAGGTGTCGCAATGAGGCGCCGGCTCGTCTGCACGACTGATTCACGAAGGAGCACACCCATGTCTTCGAATTTCAGCGCGCGCGCGCATTTCCTGATCGTGTGTGTCGCCGCCACCGGCATGTTCACCGTGATGCCCCTGCGGGCGCAGGCGCAAACTGTGAATGACGAACGGGTCACCATTGCCGGAGCCATCGACTTCCGCAATGCCTACATGTTCCGCGGCGTCCGGCAGGACGACACCGGCACCATCATGTGGCCGACGGCGCAGGTCGGACTCCGGCTGCACAACGCGGATCGCGGGCTGACAAGCGCGCGTGTGCTGGTTGGCAGCTGGAACAGCCTTCACAGCGGCTGGGCGGGGTCGGACGGGCCGAGCGGGAAGCGCTGGTATGAGTCAGATACCTACGCGACGCTCGCCCTCGGGTTCGGCAACGCCGCGACGCTCGACACGACGTACACCTCGTATCGCAGCCCCAACAAGATGTTCACGACGGTCAAGGAGATTTCCGTCAAGGCGTCCGTGGATCGTGCGCTGCGTGGACGAGCGGCACTCAACCCGTACGCGCTCGCCGCATTCGAGCTCGACACGAAACCCGGCATCGGGCAGTTGGACGGCGGATTCAAGGCCGGCCGGTACCTCGAGCTCGGCGCCGCGCCTGGCTATTCCCTTCGGCGCGTCGGCGTCGCCGTCCCCGTCAAAGTTGGCCTGAGTCTCGGCAACTACTACGAGCTCGCCGGAAAAGATCATCGTTTTGGCTTCGTCAGCGTCGCTGGAATCGCGACGCTCCCGCTCACTCGCAGCGCAAGCGTCGGCTCGTGGAATGTGCACGGCGGCGTCGAGTATCAGCGCCTTGGCGCAACAACGAAGGCGTTCAACGCCGGCGAGGCGTCAAAGACCATCGCCTCGATTGGAATTGGCTTCTCACGCTGAAAGATGGGCTCACAGTGAGACAAGGCCCCGGCGAACGGCGCGGCGGACCGCATCGGTCCGATTCGCGGCGCCGAGCTTGCCGCAAATCGAGGCGACGTGAAACTTCACGGTCTGGTCGCTGATGCCGAGCCGCGCGGCGATGCCCTTGTTCGCGAGGCCTTCGGCAAGGAGATCGAGGACGTCAATCTCGCGCGGCGTCAGCGGTTCTTCGAGCGAATCATCGTCGTCGATGTGGCGGGGCGCAAAGCCCCGCCCTACACCGAGGAGGATCGCGTCGTACTCCTTCCCGGATGATCGCGCGGCCGCAAGGGTCGAAAACTCCCCAGCGACGGTAAACAACGCGGTGTCGAGTTCCGCCCTAAAGCGCGCACACTGATCGATCGTACCAACCAACAAAACCCGCATGTGTAGGGCGGGGCTTTACACCCCGCCAGACCATTAAGACGCCTGCCGCTCCCCAACGGTGACGGCGAGCTCCACGGGCGTGCCGCCGCGCAGCACGCTGAGCGTCGCTGTCTTTCCGACGCGATCGCCCGCCAGCAGGTCGAGCAGATCCTCGGGGGCGGCGATCGGCTGGCTGTCGAGGGCGACGATCAGGTCGCCGACGAGGACGCCTGCCTTCGCCGCAGGGCCATCAGCGCTGACGCCGACGACGAGCAGCGCCTCCTCCGGCCCGCTGGCCGCGCGCTGGCTGTCGGGGAGCCGCGCCGGCTGGCCGGCGATGCCGATGTAGCCACGCTTCATGCGCCCGTGCTCGAGCAGGTATTGCGCCGCCTTCCAGGCAATCGCCGTCGGAATGATCACTCCGAGGCCGCGAATGGTCGATGCCGTGGCGATGCCGACGAGCGCTCCGGTCGTGTCGACGAATGCCCCGCCGGCGAAGCCGTCGTGCATCGGCGCCGTCGTGCGGATGACCTGTTCGATCGCCCGGCGCCGCCCCGTGCGCAGCGGCCCGCCGATGATCGAGACGATGCCCGCGCTTGCGGTCACGTTGTTGCTCCACGAGCGCGCGACGGCAAGCGCCAGGTGTCCGACGCGTGCCAGCTCTTTCGCCAGCGCAATCGGCGGCGCAGCGAGTGCGGGCGCCTTCAGGAGCGCGAGGCCGGTGGCCGGATCCCACCCAGCTAGCTCCGCATCGACGGCGTCGCCGTCGCTGCCGCGGACGTGCGGGCCATCCTCGCGCCCGAGCGCCTGGATGGTGGTCACGACGACGCCCGGTGCGTAGACGACGCCGCTCGCGGCACGGCGGCGTCCCTGTACCTGCACGACGGACGGGGCGGCAGCGGCCGCCGCGTCGGCTAGTTGATTCGAGATGTCAGTAAGCATGGGGCGATTGTCATGCGCCTGGAACCGGTGGCGCATCACCCGAACGGGGAGTGCGATGGTGCGAGCGTGCGGAGGTGCGATGGTGCGTCCGATGGTGCGAATGTGCGATGGTTCGTGTGCAAGGTGCACCTCGCACGTCGCACTTCGGACGCACCGTCGCACTATCGCACTGTCGTCACCACCGCACGTCGGTCAATTCGTCGCTCGGCCCGTCGTACGAAGGTTTTTGTTGAAGAAATCGATCGTGCGCTGCCACGACAGCTCGGCCGCCGCCTTGTCGTAGCGCGGGGTCGTGTCGTTGTGGAAGCCGTGGTTGGCGCCGGCGTACATGAACTCCTCGTACTTCTTGCCGTTCGCCTTGAGCGCCTTCTCGTAATCGGGCCATCCGGCGTTGACGCGGTCGTCGAGCCCGCCGTAGTGAATCATCAGCGGCGCGTTGATCTTCGCGACGTCCTCCGCCTTTGGCTGGCCGCCGTAGTACGGCGCTGCGGCCGCAAGCGACGGCACGCGGACCGCCAGCTGATTGGTGACGCTGCCGCCGAAGCAGAAGCCGA
>OBEQ011160614.1_pt1 | contig 14055 bp, 14 predicted proteins | sample 1670901 | NCBI WGS metagenome assembly OBEQ01 (sample SAMEA104232315, study PRJEB22302) | groundwater metagenome | biome: forest; feature: aquifer; material: groundwater | place: USA | collected 2011-08-07 | depth 5.4 m
AGCTTCGGCAACCATATTGATAATCTGTGCTAAGACAGTGTCGTTGCCTACCTTGGTAGCTTCCACATTCATAGCCCCATTGAGATTTATGGTAGCCGCGAATACATCGTCATTTATCTTCTTCCCGATTGGCATGCTTTCACCCGTAAGCATTGATTCATCCACCGAGCTACTGCCCTTAATTATCTTGCCGTCAACAGGAATCTTCTCTCCTGGTTTTACTAATAGAACATCTCTTACCCTTACTTCTTCAATGGGTATATCTATTTCTTTGCCATCTTTAATTAATCGCGCCGTTTTAGCACCCAGTTCTAAGAGCTTCTCTATGGCTTGGCTGGCTTGGCCACGGCTTCTCGCCTCAAAATACCTTCCTAAAAGAATAAGGGCAGCAATGAGGGCACCTGTCTCAAAGTAAAGATGATTATTCGTTGCCATGGCCCAAAGGCTGTAAATTAGGGCTGCTAGGATTCCTATAGAAACAAGAGTGTCCATATTGGCATTACCTCTTTTGGCTTGCATCAGCATCCCTTTATGAAATTCCCATCCCAAAACTAAAATTATGAAAGCACTCAGAACTGCTTGAATCCAGGTGCTTACATTAATCCCACTGAGACTCCAGGGCATAACAATATTAAACATCGCCAGCACCAATACAGGAACGGCAAGCAAGATAGCAAGGATAGCTTTTTTCTTTGCCTCATTCATCTCCTGCCTTGTCTCATGCCCATGGTCTTTCATAAGCTCCTCTGTTAGAACTTTATAACCATTTCTAATAACAGCGTCATGAAGGTTGTTTTCAGTTACACGAGATTCGTCATAGGTAACTGTGGCACTATGAGTTGCAAAATTAACTGAGGCATCTTTTACGCCTTCTATTTTCTTGAGAGCTTTTTCATTTCGGATAGAGCACGAGGAGCAGTGCATGCCCCCGATTGTAAATGTTGTGGTTTTCATATGTTTAATTTATGACATTAATAACTCCGGTATACATGCCCATGGCACAGCTAAATTTAATGGGAACTGCTTCCGTAGGTGTAAACCTAATTTCGTTAATACCCCCGGTAAGCCTTGACCAAATTTTAAATTTCGGGATAACCAAGATGGAGCTACAAGCATATAGATTGGTAGCATTAACGAGTAACTTAACTGGAACATCTTTTTTAACCGTAATTCGATTAGGCACATAGCCAGAACTTGACTGAGTGATATCAATAACTTGCTCGCCACTTATAAATTTGCCGCTAAGCTCTTGCTTAGCGGTCGTTTTATCATGGCCAGCAAATGTGATACCTGTTAAATTATAGCCATTTGATATATTCCATACAGCGAGAACCAATAGTATCAAGGCGACGAATTTAAAAAAGTACCTGGCAAATGCACCCTTCACAATTGACGTCAGTCCACCTATACCCAAAAGTCCCGGCATAGTTCCAAGGGCAAATAAAAACATTATTAATGCGCCCTGTGTAAAACTCCCCGTGCTTACAGCATATATCTGCATTGCTTGTGTAAATCCGCATGGCAGAAAAAATGTAAGTGCCCCGGTTATAAGAGAATTTTTGTGGCTATATTCTTTTACTTCGTGCTGAATACCAAATAGACGACTGATACTTTTGGGCAATGTGATACCACCACTACTTAATCGAGGGAATACCTCGGTCATTTTCAGACCCAGCAAAAACATTACAAAGCCTGCAAAAATGATAATAAATCCAAGCAGTGAGCTAGACAAACGAAAAGCAGAACCTATAAGACCAATAGCGCCTCCCAATAAAGCGTAGGAAACCAATCTGCCAAAATTGAAAAACAGGTGGGGTTTAAACTTCTGGGATACTGTCGCTTCTGGATGAATCTCAGCATGACGACTGGAGATCCCAAGCACCAAACCACCAATAATAGCCATGCAGGTAGATACACCAGCAGTTAAACCTATCAAAGTTACCACAAATAAACTTGGCGTAGAGCTGAATTGAAAATTCAAATTTAATACGCCAAAGATTTTTAACCACATTAAGACTAACAACAGAACCCCTCCGGCAAATATCAGTTCAATATAGGTCACTGGATCACTGGAAAATAAGGGTCTTTTTTTATTTACTCCCAAAGTATAGCCAGCATTTCTTACTGCTTTTTCTATTTCTAACTGGTCTGGCCTATGGTCGTAATATACTTCGGCCACTCCATTTTTATTATTAACGCTAACCTTTTTGACTCCTGCTATCTTAGATATGTGGTCTTCGATTAAAAGCTCACAAGACTTACAGTGCATTCCGCTGATATGATAATTTTCTTTTTTAAGTTGAGTATCCATAGATATAAAAAATTAAAAGCCTAACCTAAAGAATATTTCTTTCGAGAATATTACTTAAATTAGATTAGGCGTAGAGTTTCGGTTGGAGAATACCGTCGGAAAGTCCCAGAAGAAATTGACTAAAAAATGAAGGTTTAAACTGGTTTACTTGGGAATTAGTTGTGGGCCTTTTTTGAGGAGTAGGTTTTAACTGTTTAATCAACGGTACTGCGACAAAGAGCAAAGATACTAGTAAATAAAAACTATTTTGGGAAATGCTTGTGAACATATTTTGGAAAATTGATATATGTTCAAACACACTCATCTGGCAAAAAGAGCCACCAACCATCAACGGACAAAAAGACATATTACCATCTTTGTCCATCGTCATGGTTGCCACCCCAAAACTCAAAATAAAAACATAGATAACTATTAAAAGTGGCAAAAATAATCTAGCTTTCTTCATATGTCAGTTATTATAGCATAGGCCCTCACCTAAATAAAAGTCCACCATATGGTGGACTTTTATTTAGGTCAAAGTGGCAAGTGGCCTACTTTTTACCATCAATTATCATTGTTGCGACATTCGCAGGAACCTCATCGTAGTGGTCGAATTCCATGCTATATGTAGCCCTTCCTTGAGTTAGTGAACGAGTAGTGGTTGCGTAACCAAACATTTCAGAAAGCGGAACCTTGGCATCAATAACCTTGAGATTTAATCCTGGACGATCATCCATTTTTTCAATACGGCCACGGCGAGAACTTAAATCGCCTGTGATTTCACCCAGGAAATTTTCCGGAACAATAACTTCAACCTTCATTATGGGTTCTAGAAGAATCGGCTTAGCACGCTTAGCGGCTTCCTGAAGAGCGATAGTCGCAGCAATCTTGAAAGCTATTTCAGATGAATCAACATCGTGATAGCTTCCATCATAAAGAGTAACCTTCAAATCTACCATCGGGAAACCAGCAATTACGCCCTTATCTATAGCTTCGCGTACTCCCTTTTCAACCGGCGCTATGAACTCTTGTGGTATGGCGCCGCTCTTGATTGCATTAACAAATTCGAAGCCTTTACCGCGCTCTTGAGATTCAACCTCCAACCAAACATGGCCGTATTGACCGCGGCCTCCAGATTGTTTGATATATCTGCCCTCGGCCTTGGCCGAATCCTTGATTGTTTCCTTGTAAGCCACCTGAGGACGGCCGACATTGGCACCAACGCCAAACTCACGTTTCATACGATCAACAATAATATCCAAATGCAATTCGCCCATTCCTGAAATAATAGTTTCAGCAGTTTCTTGATCAGTTTTAATTCTGAAGGTTGGATCTTCGTCAGAGAGTTTCTTCAAAGCCATACCCATTTTTTCCTGGTCAGCTTTAGTCTTAGGTTCAATTCTTAATGAAATAACAGGCTCTGGGAAAATAATCTTCTCAAGTATCATCTCATTGGCCGGATCACAAAGAGTATCGCCGGTTCTGGTTGCCTTCAAACCAACGGCCGCGGCAATACCACCGGCATAAACCTCTTTGATTTCTTCTCTGTCATTAGCTCGCATTCGCAAAATTCTGCCAATGCGCTCCTGTTCACCGGTAGTGCTGTTTAAAACATAAGAGCCGGCAGTAACGGTGCCTGAATAAACTCTAAAGAAAGTCAGTTGACCTACGAATGGATCGGTAGCAATCTTGAAAGCCAAAGCTGAAAATGGCGCGTCATCTTTTAGTTCACGGGTAACCTCTAAACCAGTCTTCGGATCGATACCTTTAACCGCAGGCCTGTCCACCGGTGAGGGCAAATAACTGACAGCGCCATCAAGCATGAACTGAACTCCTTTATTGCGCAAAGCCGAACCGGTAAACACCGGCACAAGCTTGTTTTCAAGAGTAGCCTTTCGCAAAATAACGCGTAAACGCTCGACGGAGATTTCCTTTCCCTCAAGATACTCAGACATCGCGATATCATCATGATCAACTATTTTCTCAACCAACTCGGCGCGAGCCGCCAAAGCCCTGGTTTTCAATTCTTCCGATGGAATCTCAGCTTTGATTATTTTTTCTCCATGATCCCCTTCAAATTTAAAATATTCCATCTCAAGTAAATTAACCACTCCATGGAATTGGTCTTCTTCTCCATCTGGCAATTGCATTCTCACAGCATTGGGCGTCAGACGATCAAGTATTGATCTATAGGAACGATCAAATGATGCACCTAAACGATCCAGTTTATTAATAAAACAAATTCTTGGCACGACATAATCGTCCGCATAACGCCAGTTGGTTTCTGATTGCGGCTCCACACCGGCTACGCCGTCAAAAATAACGACTGCTCCGTCCAAAACGCGCAATGAGCGCTTTACTTCAACGGTAAAATCAATGTGCCCTGGGGTGTCTATGATATTGATACGATATTCATTTTCTTTGTTCTTGGGCATTCCAACCGGTGTCCAATAAGTAGTGACGGCGGCGGCAGTGATAGTAATGCCTCGCTCACGTTCCTGCTCCATCCAGTCCATTACTGTTTCGCCCTCATGAACTTCACCAATTTTATGTGAAAGGCCTGTGTAAAACAAAACGCGCTCGGAGACAGTTGTCTTTCCGGCGTCAATGTGAGCGATGATACCTATATTACGTATTCTACTTATGGGATAGTCTGCCATTTTTGTATTGTCCCGATCCCGACCAGTGTCGTGGATTGAGGATCCTCGATTTTTATGAAAAACTTCAATCCTGGCTTTAGGATGGAAATTTTTGTAAAAATCGAGAGATAATCTGCCATTTGACTTAAGCTTATAATTATGCTATTATATAGGCATGCTCCTTGTAATTTTGACCCTGGCCACTCTGGTGGCTGCCTCGTGTGTTCTCATGCACACAAAGAGGGTTCTGAAAAATGGACCCTATGACTTCCAGAAATTTTTATTCTGGATAGTGCTATCACTCTTTCTCGCTGGTACGGGGTAGGGACTGGCAGCCTACATTGTCAGCAAACTCCTCATATCATAGGTTAGACCTCCTTCAAAAGGTTCAAACTTGCGGGTCACACCTTCGGCGGAATTCCCTATCCGGGTCGCCTGCGCAATAGTTTTCACTTGCTACCTTATTTATTAAAACTCAGCTAATTATTAACGGCAAAGTTAGAGGAGGATGATCATTTGCTGCGATGCTCGCACAGCCAGCTGTGCTCCGCGTCGGTAAATGCTCACCAAGCAAAATGCGCAAACGCCTTATTAGCTTCCGCCATCCTGTGCGTGTCCATTTTCTTCTTAATCGCCGCACCGGTGTTATTGTAGGCATTCATCATTTCATTGAAAAGTTTATCCTGCATAGGCTTGCCTTTTTGACTTCTGGCAGCATCAATAATCCACCTGGTCGCCAAGGTATATTTCCTCTCTCCCTTAACCTCGTAAGGAACCTGATAATTTGCGCCTCCGATACGACGAGACTTCAACTCGAGTTGAGGACCTGCATTGTTCATAACAACATCAAAAAACTCAAGAGCTGGCTTCTTCAATTGCTCTTCTGCCCTCTCAAGCGCGCCATAAACTATCTTCTCGGCGATTGATTTCTTGCCGCTCCACATTATTTTATTGATAAACTTAGCCACTGCAAGTGACGAATATTTGTAATCAGGTTCGAGTATTATTTTTTTCTTTAGTTTTTTTCGCATTCTATTTTGCTATGTGTTACATGCTTCATGTTACTTGCCTTTTGGCTTCTTTGCACCGTATTTACTTCGGCTGCGATTTCTATTTTCAACACCAGAAGCATCCAGTCTGCCACGGATAATGTGATATTGTACTCCCGGCAAATCCTTAACACGGCCGCCTCGTAAAGTAACCACTGAGTGCTCTTGTAGGTTATGACCAACTCCAGGAATATATGCCGTGACTTCCATGCCATTGGTTAATCTTACGCGGGCAAATTTACGCAAAGCGGAGTTAGGCTTCTTTGGAGTCATCGTGCCAACCTTGATTGCGACACCTCTCTTGAAAGGAGAAAATGAATTTATCGGGCGATTATGGATGCTGTTGAAGCCCAATGACAAAGCCGGCGACTTCGTCTTCGCTTTGGCTTTTTTCCTCGGGTTTTTTAATAATTGATTAAAGGTGGGCATCTCACTTTTGCTGTTAACTAAAAAGGCATTACGCCTTTATTTCAACCTACTATAACTCTAAACAAAAGATTAATCAAGGGGTAGACGAGCGGGAAGATAAAAATCAAAAATATGAAGAAAACAACCAATCCGTATCGCATCAAGAAAACCTTGAAAGACGTGAACCTGGCTGGCAAAAATGTAAAAAGTAACCAATGGCCATCGAGTGGTGGGATCGGTACAAGATTGAAAATAGCAAGAATCAGGTTAAGCTTAACTATAAACTCCAGAAGCGGCGGCAAAACAGTAGCTCCAAGAGATGCGGGTAAAAATCTCAAAACCAGCCCAAATAAAACTGCAAGTGTCAGGTTCACCGCTGGCCCAGCGAAAGCAACCTTGGCAGGACCATATTTTTTGTCTCTCAGATTTGCCGGATTATAAGGTACGGGTTTGGCGTAACCAAAAACAAAACCTCCAAGCCACAAGGTAAGAAGCGGTAAAAACACGGACCCAAACCAATCCAAATGTTTGAATGGATTAAGAGTAAGACGACCCATGTCTTTGGCCGTATTATCACCTAGACTATTGGCCATAACTCCATGAGAAACCTCGTGGAGAACAACCGAAAATAGCACTACAATTACCTTAAATATAAACGCTAAAAAATCCATATCTTGCTAATTTAGCAGTTTTTTGTTATTCTGTAAATAAATAAATGTCCAGGCACAGCCGAGTGAAACGAGTGCGAGCATGGTAATAGTTATTTACCCGCCAAAATTTTGCAAAGCAAAACTTAAGCGGGTCCTAAGTTTATTACCCAATCGGACTACGTGACTACACTTGCCCTCTTGGATAAACTTGGATGGCTACCAAATGTACAAAATGCGGCAAGGGATCAATGATGGCGAACAAGCGCAAACTTTTGCGTGGTCATTATAATCCTGTGAACCGCTATCGCAAATATCCCAACCTCCAATGGGCGCGAGTTGAAGGTAAGAGGATCAAAATCTGCACTTCTTGCATCAAAACCCTCGCTAAGGCTTAATGTCTCCCCTTAGACCACCCATTAAAAATAAAGTGGAATCAGCTCCAACGCCAAAGTCTCATGAGGAGTCGGTTTTTGAGCAGATAAAAAGTAGGCTCTCCCCGGAAGAAATTAAAGCATTTGAAATCCTTGTAAGAAAAAGGTTGAAAGACAAGCCAGCCATGACCGAATTCGGCTATCCTGATACACCTCAAGACAGTAAAAAACTTGAGCAAAAACGAAAAGAAGCATCTTTGGGCGAAACTCTGGAAAGTAAAAAACACTACATACAGGCAAAAATTTTTGAAGCGCTAGTTAGTGAACTTATGCAATTATATTGGTTCCCTGATGCTTTTATTACTGAGACGTCTGATTTTGATGATTGGGTAAATGGTGTCGATGCCGTTTTTGAAGGCAAATCTAGGGCAGCTTTAATAGATTTTACATCGCACGAAGATCAAGCTGGTATTAAACAAAAAATATCAAACATCTATAATAAGATAGACTCTGGCGAACTAGGCAAAGTAAAATACCTCAAATCTCAGACCGAAAAAGGCAAAAAGATGCACATAGAAAACCTACCGGCTTTTATTATTAGTCTTGGACATAATACAATAAGAGAACTAATAAATCTCCGACTAGAGAACAAGAAAAAAGAACTCGCCGAACATTGGGTCCGCTATGCAATAGCCGAAGAAGTAGCCGTCCAAGTGGAAAAATACATTAATTACATTAATAATCCGCATCGCTTAAATTACGATCCCAATAAAGCAGCTTCTATGTCCGAAGCATACTCGGATCTTGGACGTGATATATCTGAATTCAAAACAAGAATCTCTAGAGGTAAGGCCACCGATGATCTTATACTCGCCAAGTTACCTCAAAAAGACTTAGCATTTAAAGCCTTGATGGATAACCTGTAAAATTCCGGGCTATAGTGTATCGGCAACACGCGTGCATGGGGTGCATGAAACGGTGGGTCCGACTCCCACTAGCCCGACCGAGTATGCTAACTAGCGTTCACATTTTAATCGGTGCGGCCATAGGAAAAACGACTGGAAATATATATCTGGCCGCTATTTTAAGTTTCTTCATCCACTATTTACTGGATTTCGTTCCTCACTATAACTCGAAGCCCGTTAAGGGATACCTGGAGCATGGCTTGAGTGGAATTACTAAGCTAGATTTATTTATTAAGTCCATAGAGCCGGCACTGGGCCTAGGAATTGGCTTGTATTTTGTCTTCGGTAACCATATAAATCTTGGTCTCCCTATATTTATCGGCGGTTTTTTCGGCTGGTTACCGGATTTACTAGTTCTATTAGACTGGAAATTTAAAATTGGCACTGATAGTTTTATCAGGCGTATCGACAAACGATTTCACCGCCACACAACTTTACTACGCGGAACATGGGCCCAAATTTTAATCATTGGGCTAAGTTTGTTTGTGCTACTTAAATAACTTAGATTAATTTTTCTACCTCTTCTAACTCTCCTAGTATTCCCTCTATGAGATCGTATTTTTTCGCTTCTTCGGCTGTCACCCAGGCATGGTCGGTTAAGTCTTTACAGAGACTCACATCGCCGCTTTTGTAATTTGCCCAATAAGAAAGAGTCACAACAGGATAACCATCGGGTCTGACAAAAACCAAATCGCAAAGATATTTTGACTTTTCAATCTCCAGCCCAACCTCTTCTTTGACTTCTTTCTTCAAAACCCAATCAACCACATTATACCATTGCGGAAACCCCGCTGTTTTAGGTAACTTGCTATATTCGTGAAGGACCAACTTACCTCCGGGAACAGTCCACTTATCAGGAAAGGCTTTCTCGTGCGGTGCCCTTTTGGCAATTAAAAACTTGCCATCTTTTACAATGACTGCCGTCGCCACCACAAAATGTAATCGGGGATCTAATTCATTTTCCATATTTTTAAAAATTAGTCTTCTCTTAAAGTAAACTTAGTATACGATGGTTTGTGCTTTACTAACTCTTCTGGCTTAAACCAAACATTAATTTCTGCCTCTCCTTCTTCTGGTGAAGCTGAAGCATGAATAAGATTAAAAATTCCAATCTTTTTATCATCGGCGTAAACATATGAAACATGTGTGTAATCTCCCCTGATAGTACCTGGAGCTGCACTCTTAGGTTCGGTAGCACCTACCATTTTTCTTGCAACCTCAACCATTTCTATACCTTCCAGTACCAAAGCAACGATTGGCCCAGAGGTTAACATATCAATCATCCTCTGCCTTATAACCTCTCCCCTTCTTTGGGCCAATTCCTCTGTGTAATGCTTCATCGCAGTATCTTTTGGGGAGGTTAGTAATTTCATACCAACAATCTTAGCGCCAACTCGCTCAAATCGAGTGATTATTTCTCCAATTATTCCCCTGTCTAATGTGTCTGGTTTTAATAAAATTAGGGTTCTTTGTAATTCCATATATTGTTTTAATTAATAACTTTGACCTTTTTCCAAGCTATTTCTTTTGTTTTATTTTTTCTTCCCAATAAGCTGTCTCCAAGGGTCGGGCGGTATCCTTTGCAAATTTTAACTTTTGTTCCATCTCTTGGATTGAAAGCCTATTGTCATCTACCGGTAATGGCGGCGGAGTCTCTTCGGCCCGCCCATCACCAGCCGCAGTTCTTGAGGGACTGCCAGAACTAGAACCACTTCTATGTTCAAGGAATAGCGTACCCAACTCTGCTAATTCTGCATCGGTAAAGTCTCTATTTTCTAATTCGTTAATAAAATCATCTCTGGTTTTAAGGCTGAAGTATTCATCAGGGATTGGCTTACCATCCATTAATTCCAGATGGGAAATGTCATCCTTAAGGCCTTCGTAATATTTCTTTTCTTTAAGATATGCCTTCTTTTTATTTTCATTTGCCTCATCAGCTTTATACTCTTTCTCGGCCTTCTTCATTCTTTCGTACTGATCGATAAACTGGATATTTTTTATCAGATAGCTATTCTTGACCTTCTCAACGTTCTCAAGCTTAAGAACATCTGCTTTTTCAGGTTGTTTATTATTTTCTGGCCATTTAAATGTTTTAGATTCAAAACTCATATGTTGATGTTATATCATTTAATTTATCAGCGTCTACAAACTTTGTAAATAGTCACTCCGACTTTCTTGATTTTAAAACAGTGTCCCTCATTCCTTCAGCTTTTCACTTAACCTAGAATTGATTATAAATTTGGGGTACCCCCTCCGCTGCGCGGGCTATTCAGCTCCGCTACCGACCCCAAATTTCATAATCAATTCTGGTTTCGTTTCGAATCTTCAGTCATTTGGTACAAATGTTTTTAAAATCAAGAAGGTCTTCGCTCCTGCTCTAATCGGCGTAAATATACCAAAAAAGAAATGATAATAACATATACTATGATAACTACTGGCCAGCTGAATCCAATAGAAACTGTCGCCCAACTCGGCTTAGCCAGTAACCTTATGATGCCCAGCTCAAATGAAGTGACCAGCCAAAGAAAGTATCCGATTAGTTGGCCCAGAAAAGGAATTATTAATCCTCCGATTCCAGTAAAAAATCCCAACAGCATTGCTAGCGGTATGGTTGGCAGAACCAATAAATTTGCCGGTAAAGATACAAGAGAAATGGATTTAAAATAATAGATAAGTAGAGGCAGCACAAAAACCTGTGCCGACATCGTCATAATAAGAGTCTCTCGGATACCAAACGCTTCGGGTAGTTTTGAAAAATATTTTTCAATAACTGGACTGACATACAACAAACCTAGAGTCGCACCAAACGATAATTGGAATCCGATGTCGTAACGCAGAATATGCGGATTAAGGAAAACCATAGCCGCAGCGGCCAGCAATAATGCATTCTTGGGATCGCTTAATCGGCTAGTCCGCTGAGCAACCAATACGAGCAAACCCATAATCGCTGCCCTAACCACAGAGGCTCCTGCACCCGTCAAAATAGTAAATATGATTATACCGGCAGCCGAAAACCAAAAAGCAATTGGTCTGCGTAAGAATAATAGAAAAAACCAAGAAATAACAGTTGCAATTATTGTGATATTATAACCGGAAACTGCAAGGATATGAGTGGTGCTCGTCCGGCTAAATGCATCTTTGATATCAGATGATAATCCGGAACTGGAACCCAGCAATAATCCCTTTACGAAAGCGGCATTGGGTTCTGCAATCGAGCGACTGAGTGAGCGCTCAAAAATATTTTTAATTTTGAAGATCGGCGTGAAAAATTTAATTTTAACTTTTTCGTAAAAACTCAAAGAAACATTAGTTTCTGAGATTTCAGGATAATTGGTTGTGGTGAAAATATCGTCTTTTGACAGGTATGCCTTATAATCAAAGTTGTTAAAATTCTCCGGGACTTTTATTTCGCCATTAACTTTCAATTGCTGTCCGTAAGAATATTTTGGATAGGCGCGTGTCGTGACCAGAATCTGCTCTTCTGTGTTTACTTTATAAGGTGAGAAGTCGAGGTACTTAACATAAAGAACAAACTTCTGTGTATCATCTTTTACTTGCGGCTCAGCATTAATATAACCAAAAAGAGAGATTTTTATCTTGTGTTTGTTATCCGGCTTAACTTCCGCCGAGGCTCGGGCAATTTCAGAAAGCGTATGTTTTTTTGAATTAATTGCGTTAAAACGCAAAACACCGACGACAAATGCTATTGCCAATAAGCCCAAGAGCGCGACCTTCGGATTCAAAATTTTTGAGTCTCTTCTGAAAAATAGCGCGATTATAAGTATACTAACCAAAAAAATCCCGATAGTAACATATTGGTTTATATTAAAAAAGGAACCCGCAAAGATGCCGATTATGAATGCTAGCAAAAAATAAAAAAATACCTGTGATTTATGCATAGTCGCTCGTTTTTTAATTTTCTTTCAACATCTGTCCTCGGCAAATAATATATCAGTTTTCTCATTTATCTAGATAAATATCTAAAACTGATATTTATTTGCAAAATGCCATCTGAATGAAAAAAAATTAAAAAACTCCCTTACCCTTTGTAAATTATGCCTCATTTTCCGAATCTTTGCACTGAATGACTGAATGGCTTGCAGCGAAATCAGAATTGTCAGTTAAAAAAGAGGTCGAGAGCGAAGCGAGCCTGTGAGTGTAGATGAGGGTTACCTATTTTTTAACTAACAATTCTACATTAAGCTAAGGCCTGAAAAAATGAAGGGCACCGATGAGTGAAAGTGAGGCATAATTTACAAAGACCAGCGAAATTTATGATAGCGCTCCCAACTCGCGCAAAACCAATTCAAACGACTCAACTGCCAAAACTGCCTGGCGATGAGTTACTTGATAGCTTACATCGTGAGCTATAAGATTTCTAAGCTTGTGCGCATCCCAAAGGTTTTGAATATTTAAAATTTGATCTTGAGTAATAGTCATGAGTCGCTCGCCCATACTGTCTCCCTGGAAACCGGCTATCTTCAAAACATTATCAACGAATTTATCGGCCTCGATAACGGCAAGCTTCCAATCTGAATCTTTAAATGAGTTAACGTGATCTTTAATTTCCTGCCAACGAGCATCATTGGCCGTCTGTGCTTCAGCTGGCGGATTGATTTCTGATTTTAATTCAGCCAGTTCATCCCGAACCAAATCGCGCATTCTGTAAATTACCATGATTATAATACCGGCAAAGATAACGGTCAGAATGGCCGAGACAACTTTGAGATTCTCAATCAAAATCCGATAATCCAAATTTTTAAAATAATCAATAAATCCCACTTTGTTGACGAGGCCATTAATTTGGGCCAACAAAGGTTTGGTGTCTAGAACTACACTTGGTATTTGTATTGGTAGTGACATAATTATTTATTTGCCCCGTAACGTACATTCGTATGCGTTACGGGGTCAGCCTGCTCATATGCATGCGCAATCTGGAGAATTTTTGATTCAGCAAAATGATCACCTATGATATGCAAGCCGATAGGTAATTTCTTTTCTTCAATTTCTGAGAAACCACAAGGAACTGATATTGCAGGCAAGCCGGCCAGGTTAACCGAGACAGTATAAATATCCGCCAGATACGCCGACAAAGGATCACTTAGGTCGCCAAGCTTTGGAGCAACATAAGGCGCAACCGGTCCGACAATCGCATTGTATTTTTCAAAAACTTTATGAAAATCCTCCCTGATCAAATTCCTGACCTTTTGAGCTTGCTGGTAATAAGCATCGTAGTAACCAGCCGAAAGCACATAGGTACCCAGCATGATACGGCGGCGGACTTCATCACCAAATCCCTCAACACGCGATTCCAGATATACATCCAGAAGATTTTTAGATTTACCGTGTGAGGAATGACCGTATTTTATACCATCGTAACGAGCAAGGTTAGAAGATACCTCAGCTGGCACTATTATGTAGTAGGCGGCCAGAGCATAATCGGTCATCGGCAAACTTATCTCATCAACATGAGCACCCAGGGATTGTAATTTAGAAATAGCAGCTTGAACTGCATTATTAACTTGCCCATCTAGGCCTTCGCCAAAAAACTCCTTGGGAACAGCGATTTTCATCCCGGCAATGGACTTACCCAAATTAGCCATATAATCTGGCAAATCTCTGGCAGTAGTAACCGAGGTAGAATCCATGGGATCATTTCCTGCAATTGCATTCAAAACTATAG
>OBEQ011567316.1_pt1 | contig 14055 bp, 13 predicted proteins | sample 1670901 | NCBI WGS metagenome assembly OBEQ01 (sample SAMEA104232315, study PRJEB22302) | groundwater metagenome | biome: forest; feature: aquifer; material: groundwater | place: USA | collected 2011-08-07 | depth 5.4 m
AAATAGGCCGCAGGAGGGGTCTTGAGTTTAAACTCGAAGGTCCTGTCCTCGAAAATCGTAATTTCAACCGGCGTAACCTGGCCGGGTTTATCTTTGGTTGCTTCGTTAAACTGCAATACAAATTGCTGCAAGTTAATGCCGTGAGGACCCAAGGCCGTACCGACCGGAGGTGCCGGAGTTGCCTTTGCTCCTTCTATCTGAAGCTTTACGATTGTTTTTACCTTTTTTGCCATAAAATTAAAGTTTTTTAATCTGTAAGAAGTCTAATTCTACCGGTGTTTCTCTTCCGAATATCGTAACCAATACCTTAACTCTTCCACGCTCCATGTCAATCTCTGATATCTTGCCGTCAAAATCCTTGAACGGTCCGTCGGTTATCTTAACCCTATCATCAACCTCAACATCAATCTTATATTTCGGCTCATCAACCCCAATTCGCTTCATTAATGTTTCCACCTCAAGAGTCGACAATGGGGTGGGAACAGTGCCGGCGCCAATAAATCCGGTCACATTAGGAGTGTTTCTGACCACATACCAGGATGCGTCATCAACTATCATTTCAACAAGAACATATCCTTGATATATCTTCTCCTCGATGGTCTCTCTTTTACCGCCTTTTATTTTTATTTTCTTTTCCTTGGGAACAAGGACGTTAAAAATTTTATCCTCAAAGCCGAGAGACTCAACTCGCTGTTTGAGATTCCTTGCCACGGTATCTTCGTAACCTGAATAGGTATGGATGGCGTACCACTGCTTTTCACCTGTTGTAACTTGTTTTGGCATACTCTATGTTAATTATTTTATCACGAATTTAGTTAATAACCACTTCAGTACAAAATCTACTCCGCCTAAAAATATGGCTATAGCAAAACTTAAACCGACAACAATTAATGTATACTGAATCAACTGGCTTCTTGTAGGCCAGTTCACTTTTGATAATTCCATCCTTACATCTTTTAAAAAATTGATGATGTTTTCCATTTCGTCGTAGGTTCACAGTTAGTCGCCCAATCCTCGGCGACTCTGGGAATCGATGTCGATTTTTGTATTTTAAAACGCCCTTCGGCGTATTAAATACCATAATACTCCTCATTATTTAAAAAGTCAATCCCGTTAGAAGTCCGGCTTGCCGAAGGCATGTCGGCAGACGTCTAAAGGCGTCTTACTTCTAACGGGACTAAATATCCAGGTTCTGGACCGACTTAGCATGGGTCTGAATAAACTTTCGACGAGGCATAACTTCCGAGCCCATTAGAATATCGAATATCTTATCTGCTGCCTGAGCATCGTCAATAGCCACCTGGAGAAGAATCCTGTTCGCCGGATTTAAAGTAGTTTCCCATAATTGATCCGGATTCATTTCGCCCAAACCCTTGTAACGTTGGGTGGTTACGCCCGATATTTTCTCTTCTTCAGTGTCTTCTGAATTGTCCCCTAAATCTTCGGCCTTGCTATCTGCTTCATCGCCGCTCAAAGAACTAACCTCCCACGCGTCCGCCGAAGCTTTAGCGGAGGCGGAGCCTTTTTGCTTCTCTAATTTAGCAGCTTTTTTACCCCCCGGTTTTTCTTTATCTGCTAATCCCAGCTCTTTCTTCAAATCATCCATGACCTTATCTTTTTCTTTGTCACTATACGCATACCAATGCCTTGACCCCTTCTGTACTTTGTATAGAGGCGGTTGTGCAATATAAAGATATCCTCCCTCGATTATCTTAGGAAAATATCTATAGAACAGCGTTAAAATTAATGTCCTAATATGGGCACCATCAACATCAGCATCAGTCATGATAACTATTTTGTGGTAACGTAATTTTGTAATATCAAATTCCTCGGCAATTGCAGAACCCATCGCAATAATCAGGTTGCGAATCTGTTCAGAGGCAAGCATTTTGTCTAAGCGTGCTTTTTCTACGTTCAAAATCTTACCACGTAACGGCAATATGGCTTGTGTTCTCCTGTCGCGAGCGCCCTTTGAAGAGCCGCCGGCAGAATCACCCTCTACGATGAATAATTCTGATTCAGAAGGATCTTTACTGGAGCAATCGGCGAGCTTTCCAGGAAGTGTCATTCCATCTAATGCGCCCTTTCTCAGTACCGTTTCTCGAGCAGCTTTGGCGGCTAGACGAGCTTTTGAAGCAAGCAAAACTTTCTCCATAATAGCTCTGGCATCTGTAGGGTTACGCTCCAACCAATCTGAAAATTCGGTGTTTACGACGGTCTCAACCGCCGTTCGAGCTTCTGGATTTCCAAGCTTACCCTTAGTTTGACCTTCAAACTGAAGCTGCTGCGATTTAATTTTTACCGAAACTATGGTTGTAAGGCCTTCTCGAACATCCTCTCCGGTCAAGTTATCATCCTTTTCCTTAATATAGCTGTTCTTTCTGGCATAATCATTGAGCGTTCTGGTAATTGCAGAACGAAAACCGGTTAAATGCATTCCACCCTCAACGGTGTGGATATTATTTGCGAAACTAATTTCGCGGCCTTGAATATCTTCCGTATATTGCATAGCAACCTCAACAAAAATTCCCTCTTGGTCTTTGGCTGCATAAAAAATACTGTTGTGCTTGGGGTTAATTCCCCGATTTAGAAAATCGACATAAGAGCTTATTCCTCCTTCGAAATAAAAAGTGTACTCGGCAGGAACTTCTTTCTTATCCTTACCCTCACCGACAATAAGTGGCTCTCTTCCATCGGTTACTTTTATTTTTACTCCTTTAGTAAGATAGGCCTGCTGGCGAAGATGATTCAGAATTGAATGTAAATCAAATTTAATTTCTTTAAAAATGTCCGGGTCAGGCTGAAAGGTTACCGAAGTTCCGGTTGTAGTTGATTTGCCGATTTTCTTAACAGGGGCAAGCGGTTTACCGATCTTATATTCCTGGGCAAATAAATCTGGCTTTCTATTAACCTCAACCCTCATCCAAGTCGAAAGAGCATTGACCACGGACAAACCTACTCCATGAAGACCGCCTGATACCTTGTATGACTCACCACTGAACTTACCTCCGGCATGTAAGGTAGTGGCTGCTGTTTCAAGAGCGGACTTTTTAGTTTTAGGATGAATATCTGTCGGAATACCTCGGCCGTCATCTACGACCTTAATCATGTCTTTGGGTAAGAGTGATACTTCGATGTTCTTACAGTAACCGGCCATAGCCTCGTCCAACGAGTTATCAAAAACCTCCCATATCAAATGGTGGAGGCCCTCAACGCCGGTTGAGCCAATGTACATACCCGGTCTTTTTCTGACCGGTTCAAGGCCCTCTAAAACCTGAATATCCTTAGCTGTATAAGATGGGACTGCCTGTTTGGCGGGTTGAGTTTTTTTGTCTTCTTTGGCCATTTTCTAGCTATTATTTAAATAAGTATCCACCCTAAGAGAGGGCTTTATTACCTACTAATTTTAGCATTTTTACGTATAAAATACAACCCCAATTTGTGGCTAATTTACCAACAAAAATGCCCTATTGGGCATTAAGATTAGTTATCGCTACTACGCCTCCCGGATGGGGTAGATTCCCCAGCTCCAGCGGTAATATTGGCGATGACACTATTGGGTATGTCTACGTAAACAGGCGCGGCATCATCTCCGAAATAAATTCTGGTTATCTCTTCATTGCCGACGTCAACTCCTGAAACTTGGCAAAGATGAATATCGAACCGACCATCTAGATACTCTACGTAACAATCCGGAATTCTAGCACCTCCTATTCTTATTCCCGAAATTTCCCATACCGGAGGACGCCGAAGAGTTAAGATAATCATCTTATCCTCAAAAGTCATCATCATAATCCCTCGCCTGATAAATATTAAGGGCTACTAACTATGGTGCTTGTAAATAAGCCGAATGTCAACGCAATTCTGCTCCAAACTGTTTGGTCCCGATTTGCAGTTCCGATATAATTCTTAGAATTATATCGAGAATCCTCGATGCCGTTCGGCATCGGGACAAATCACGGATCCTCGATTTTGTAATCATTGCCTACAATGAACAAAATCGGGACGGTTTCCTTAGCGTATCTCCGCATTAAATTGTTTAACCGTCTCGTCATAAATCCTCGCCTGAATTGGATCTATTTCTTCCGTCGTAAGAGTTCGCTCATTCGAACGATAAACGATCCGGTATGTATAGCTAATTTTATCTGTACCGAATTTTTCTGCATTCTCATATTTATCAAGGAGCTCAACCTGTTCAACCAAATCCCCTCCCAGATGACGAATCACATCAAAATAATTATTAGGCACGAATGATTTATCTACGATAAACGAGATATCTCTGGTAATCGGCGGAAATTTAGAAACCTCTTTAAATTTATTTCCCAACTTAAGTTGTTTTTTGACCCTATCATCATCTGACCACAACAATCTTATATCGGGCAAATCCATAGAAGCCATCGCCAAACGCTCTAGCCCGAATCCGAATGCCCAACCGTTATAACCGGTCACACCAAAATTCGATAAAACACTTTTTCGCGGTAAGCCCGACCCGACCATCTCAACCCACCTACCATGAATTTCTGCCTCCATCTCAAAACTGGGATCAGTATAGGGAAATGTATGTTCGTAGAATCTAAAATTAACATTTTCACCAAAAATACTTAATCCAATTTCAGTTAGAGTGTTTTTTAGGTCTTCTGGAGTTACCGTTTGTTTATCATCGGGAGCGAGGTATAATCCACCGATTTGATGAAAAACATTCATATGACTGCGGTCAATTTCATCTTTTCTATAAACTTTACCGTGACAGATTGCCCCAAATGATTCTTTATTCTTAATACGTTCCTTGATAACAGGATGATTTAAATAGTAATACCAGAATACGGTATCATGAGTCCTTAAAACATTTTCCTCGTCTGCATAATAAGTATCAGATTTACTTCGTGCTGGGTGCCCTTCTGGCATATTAAAAAGGTCAAACAATATTTTTGTCGGGATTATCTCAGGTATTTTTATTACATCAAATCCTTTTAAACTTTTGACACTGAGGGTTCTGTCTACGATCTCTTTTAGTGGACTGCCTTCAGTTCGAGACAAATCGGGCATATCCAGATACCTCGTCATCCTTCCCGCCTCAAAATCAGATCTTTTACTAAGATTCTCTCTGAGTTTTAACTCTTCAGGTGAGTCGATGATTATTTCTTTATTGTGACCAGCCATCTGTGTTATTTCTGCTATTTATTCTCCTATATATCCAGATTTCCATGGCAATGAATATGCCCCCCATAACTGCGCCCAGATACCAAGCAAAGATATCATATCTTTTAAAGAATATTAACATAACAAAAAGCATCGATAAGAAAAGGCCCCTGCGGAAAGAATCTGCCCAACGATCATTGGTACCGATATTTAATATAAAAAATGCCAACGTTCCGGCTCCCCACAAGAATGAGAATAAAGAACCAAAAAATAAGAGCTTGATGCTTTCTACCGCGGTAAACGGATCATGCGAAACTGCAATCATAGCCATACTTACTCCGGCCAAGAGGGTTATCATTACCAATGTTATGAATTGTTTTTCCATCCCGTTAGAGATAGTGCAAGCACCTACTACCACCGCGTAGTGGCAAGCACTATCAAATATTATTTTTTATTTAAATATACCATACAAATCCGTTAGGATTATCTCTAACGGGATTATTGCTCTTGATGAGTCTCCACGCCCTCGGCATGAGTATGTAAATATTCACTCGAAAGTTTCATAATTATATCCTTAACCTTCTGGGGATCCGGAATCTGCCGAAAAACGAATCTATCTTCGGCACCGGCAGTCTGAACTTCCACATTACCATAATTTAACATTGTCGGTATCAATCCCCTGACAATGACAGACACGTCTTCTATTCTTGCAAGGCTAGCCTCCGAAACCGTACGTGAAAAAAATCCGTGTTGCTGGCTGTCTATTATCCTGTGGTCAGTAATCATCCACATATCCAGAAGATACATAGTTATGACATAAAACATCGTCATCCACCAATACAGAAGGAACAAGGAGTAGACGAGCCAAACGGCATTAGTAATCGCCGAAGCAGAAAAATATATATTTAGATAAACGGCTACACTAGTCATAACGATAAATATAATTCCGTGGCTCAATAGTTTTAATCCCAGCACAAATTGATGAGGGTAAAGAACTAAAACAACCTTCTCGTAAGATTTCTTTTTATCAAAACTATTTTGAGTCTTTTTTAAAATAGATAAAAATCTCATTGGAAAAGATTAGAGCGGTACGAACCGGGTAAATTATTATTAACACTTCCGCTAACGGCTTGTATAAAATCGTGGACATCAAATTTTATGTAAAAAATTATGACCGGTATAAGTAGTATTGCAGAACCGAAAAGAAAGATTACAGCGGTCATTTTGGGCCTTATTCCGACGCCGAATCTGATGAGGTGGTACTGTATTAAAAATACGTAAACAAAATAGATGAGGACAACAAATCCTATTGCGATACCGACTACATTGATTTTACTTAGGAAAGAGAGGTAGGAGTCCATGGGGATATTAATATGATTCTAGCTCCTTCTCAAGCTTCTGTAAAAGGTCGTTTATATCGTGATAAGCAATAATTTCTTTTAGAACAGGTAACCCGCGAATCATGAGTGATTTTGAAAGATTCTTATCATCCTTAGCTAAAGCTATCACCGGAATATTATGCTCATTTGCCATCTGTAGTTCCATACCAACCCCATGTGAAGGACTGCTGACTTCTGCAATAAATAAGTCGCATTTGGTGATAGTGTTGTAAGTCCTATCGTAAAACTCTCGAGGAGTTTCTTTTGAGTCCCAAAAATCTGGCCACGTGCCGATAACTTTTTCGAAATACTTACTACATAATTCATTTAACCTTTTATAGACGGGCAAGTAGTCTTCGCCTGAAAGATAGATCGGACCGAAGATATATACTTTTTCTTTTTTCATATGATACGAACTGGCGGGCCACCTCGAGCTAGAACCGATATCCGGTCAAGCCCTGTAAGGGTTTCTTTAGCTATCTATATCCTACCACAAATGACGGGTCTCGAGCAGGCTAAAAAGTGACAAAAGTGACACGGGATTAGGATATTGGTCTGTCACCTTTTTGCCTAGCGGTTTGCCCTATCATACATCCTAGCTTCTCCGGTTTCAGGGTCCTGAACAACGTTATCTATCCTAGTTTTATTATCCATTCCGGCTATATTCTCATTGAGGGAATAAGCATGTAGCGGCCTGAATCCCCAACTGGAATATTCAAGGGTTTTAAAGAGATAAGCCATGAATGAGCCTGTATACCTATAACGCCGGATACAGCAATCTATCTTATCTTCAATTTGATACTCATATCCTCGCCAGCGATTGAGTTTCCAGCAATTCTCAATCCAGAAGTCTACGGGGTATTTTAAGAGCCGGATCAGTTCTTTCTTGGCTGAAAGATTGCCATTTTGAGCTAACCGGACCAAGGATATGGTTATAGTATCCCGAATAATCTTATCACTCAGGTCTAGGGCGGTAACAAAGGTGTATAACTTATCCTTATATTTTCTAAGCACCCGATGTACTTCTTTCTTATTTCGGTATGGTTCAAGACTCTTCTTTGGGTGTTGCCAGCGTTTCCAGAACCTGCCTTCTAAATTTCTAGTAACTTTATCCCAATCAATATCACCATTTTCTGTTCTGATATTTTTAGAAATAAAGTTATAAACCCTAGGAGTGTTTTTTAATATCCAGGAACTATTAAAAGTAGGGGGCTCTTTTTTAGATAAGGTGGTATTAAGAATAGTGACGGCTTCCTTAAAATTCATGATGCTACATTCTAAATACTTCCTATTGGAACATCAAGTCGGTCTTTGGCTACGCAAATACCATTTTTAATAACATAACATTCTACATAATGAGCACCTGCATATTTAGTATTTTCTTTCTTGGTATACCACCCAAGGTCATCAGTAATTTCACCACGCAAATCGTTACTCTCAATTGCTTCTTGACCAGTATTTTTTACCTTCCATTTCAATGAATAAGGCTGAGGAGCATCACAATTATCAACTCTAAATTCAAGCTTACGCTGTTTCCTTAATGGTTTACTCGAACCCCTTAAAGTAAAAGGTTGCCAACCATTTTGAATTACTTTGGCATTAATTCTTATGCTGTGTTGAATATTCTCTTTTACACCTAAATCTCCGAGGAATTGTTCACCCGTGTCTCTTTGCTTTAAGCCTGGAAATAACGTTTCGGCAGGATTAAGTTTATAAAACTTATCACCAAACAATTCTTTCCATTTTTTGATAGCCTCACTTTCGGCTGAAACTAATGCCTTATTAGATATTCCCGAATAATTATTTAGTGTATTTTTTAATTTTTTAAAACCAGAGTTATCTGTTTTCCAATGCCTATTAAATGTTTCTCCTGGCATAGCCGGATTTGGAATCGTTGGTGGATTTTGGCTAGAGTCTAACAAATACTTCATACCAGATAAAATAGTTGTGAGAGATTCGGGAAGACTATTGTGGTTCCCCATAGGTACTACCATACCGGCAAGGGTAGTAATAATTATCGACCTTGTATCAAAATCTTTATTTCTATCGCGAAGATATTTTATTAACTTAACGACATTAACTAAGTGCCCTTTAGCTAATGCATTCTGCCCCGCAAACCATTGAGCATAGCCATCGCCGTCTGTTGGTTCTTCTCTATCAGTATTTTTATTAAAAATAACATATTTTCCACCCCGCTTAATTGCAGGCACAAGATCAACATGAAAATCTCCCTCGTAATCAATGGTAACGCATCGAGTTTTTCCACTTGTTTCCGTAAGATCTTCGTAACGACCTGAATCTTTAAAAACCTTAGCGAGTTTTAATATATAGTCTTTTGGGCTCCAGGCTGGGTTTTCCTTAAATTCAATAAGGAGGTCTAAGTCAAACCCGACTTCTATATTTACCGGCTTAATTACTGTTCCTTGCCGGGAAGAACCTTGTGGAATGGCGCCAACATACAAATTTTTAAATTCAGGCTGATTCGAGATAAACTGAACTAAAATTTCTCTGGCTTTCTCCATCCGCTTATAACGAGCAGGATCTAAATCTACTTCATCTTTTAAAAACTTATTAAAAACTTCGTTTATGTCCATATTCTTAAGTTAATTTATGATACGGTTCAAAAGTTGCCACCTTATCTTTAAAAAATAGCTCCAGGGCCGGAAGTGCTTTTCTGGCTTCAGTATCACCAAGACCTTTCAAAGATTGAATCTCTTTTATAACATCCAGACCGAATCTTCCGTTGGGTACGGGCGGACTAATTCTCGTCACATTACCATGACCAGCTAACAGCTGAGCCGTTCCCAGCGATGCAGACGACTGAGCGGTCATGAACAGATCAGCTACTTTAAATCCCCAATAAGCTTTCCCCATAGGAATTTTCCGAGCCCATTTAATATTTAATGGTTCGGTAGTACAGCCGATACTTAATATCTTTAGATCGTCCATCGGCCAATTTAAGATACCGATGGCTTCAACAACTGCCAAACCCATGGGATTATTTGCCCATAAGCCACCGTCGACCAAAGGAGTTCCAGATGCAGAGCGATGGGTTGGAAAATATGTGGGAGCGGCTGATGTAGCTAAAGCCACATCGACAACTTTTTCTTTATAATCTCTCTTTAATCTTTCGTTATGAGCAGTTTTATAAACATGAACTTCACCATTCTCAAGATTCAAACTAGGTATTACCAGCCGATTCTTACTTTCTCCAATTTTCCTATCTTTAAATTTTGCTTCCAGCGCTTTTTTAAGAGGTATGTTGCTATATTTGGAGAATCCCACGCTCCGGATAAAACGAGATATTCTATCGCCCCGAAAAACATCTGGTCCAAGTTCTTCGTAAAATTCTAAGATTTCTTTAGCAGAGTAGCCCAAGCCTAAACCCATCGCTATTATTCCGCCGGTCGAGGTACCGACAATCAGATCGAAATAGTCTGAGATGCTTTTATCTGTTGTTGCTTCTATGGACGCCAGAAATGAAGCCGGAAAAACTCCCTTTATTCCTCCGCCATCAATTGAAAGTATTTTTTTGGTCATATGTATAGCTTAGTCCTATCTTAGTCCTATGTAGGGTAGCAAAACGTTTTATAGCTGTCAAATCGTAAAGGACTTGATGTTCATAACTTGACGGTGTATAATGGGTCTATATGCATAAAATACAGGAACAACTACTAAAACTATCAGAGACCATGGATTTGGGTAAATTAAGCTTTCGCGATATAGGCAAAATGATCGGCCAAGAGAATACCCCCCAAAAGGTTAAGCACCACCTACTTCAACTTGAAAAGAACGGCTTTATTAAGATTAACCGAGCCAATAAGCTTATTGAGGGTATTCATATAAGTATAGCCAAGAAAAATAGCCTATTCGCCGTTCCTATACTTGGCGGTGCCAGCGCCGGTCCGGCCGCTATATTTGCCGAAGAACAGCCAGATGGTTACCTAAGAATATCTAGCAAATTGTTGAATAAGAAAAAAGATGTCTTTGCTGTCAAAATTTATGGAACGTCTATGAATAGGGCAAAAATAGGTGAAGAGGGTTGGGGCATTGATGACGGCGACTTCGTGATAGTAGATTCTGAATATAAAACACCAAAAAATGGCGATTATGTTCTTTCGGTAATTGACGGTGTGGCGAATGTAAAGAAATATTACGAAGATAAAGACAATAACAGAATTATCCTTATGTCCGAATCAACAGTAAACTATGCCCCGATTTTTATTCATCAAGACGACTTAGATAAATATCTTGTAAACGGAAAAGTAGTTCAGGTTATTAAAAACCCAAAAATATAATGGATAATACAGACAACTATTACAATATATACCTAACTGACATTCAGTTGCATGTTACAAAACCCACCAATCCGCCATCCTTCTTTCGGCAGATATTAAAATCATTTAAAAAGGGTGGGCAACCCGGGAGAGTATATTCTTCCGACATGACACCAAATAAAGATGGTACATTTCGTTTTTCCGTTCCGCTGAGTAAGGATGTTCAAGAAAAAATAGAGCTTGCCAGAAGACTTGGCAAAGAGCCCAGATTTATGATGCCAAAAGATGGCATACCGATATATCCTGGCAAAGATGTTATTCAAAGAATAGAAGCTGACAAGAAAAAGCTGGCAGACAAGTTGAAGAAATAAACAGAGGTTATATAATTAGAATATTAACAATTCATGTATTCCTAATCGAGGAGTACCGCTCATGTTGATGAAAATCAACCGGAGACGCTTTAGTTAGCGTCAAAGAGGCTTCGCCTCGGCAGTGCCCACTCGAAAAGTAGATTTAAGCATATTTAGCTTGAGTCCACTTTTCGGGTGGGCATTTTTGTTTCTAGGGTCGATATACAAAAATACTTACTCGATTAATTAGTCTATTAATTACATAAGATTTGTAGCGTGGCTTAGGCCTCTCTACTTACGATATGGCAATTAACCTTGATAATATGAGTAAAAACAAATTGGAATGGTTCACGCAGAAACGTAAGGTTAATGACTTGACCCCTTACAGCAAGAATCCTAGAAAAATAAGTCCAAAACAGATTAAAGACCTCAAGAGAAGCTTGAGAAAGTTTAATTTGGTTGAAATCCCAGCCATAGATACTAACAACCAGGTCATCGCCGGCCACCAAAGATTAAAGGTTCTTCAACTTCTGGGTAGAGGTGAAGAAAAAATTGAAGTTCGTGTCCCTAATCGAAAACTTACAAAAGAAGAGTTTGAATCTTACTTGATTACGAGCAACGCCGTAGGCGGAGATTGGGATTTTGAGAAGCTTAAATCCTTTGACCTGGGAATGCTAACCGTAAGTGGCTTGGACGATGACACACTCTCCAAAATCTGGGACCAGAATCTTAGCGTAGAAGATGATCCTTGGGACGAAGAAAAGGAATTAGCCAAAATTAAGAAGCCCAAAACAAGGTTAGGTGACCTAATTATAATGGGCTCGCATAAACTTATATGCGGAGATTCAACCGATCCGGCCGTACTCAAGAAACTGTTCGGTAAAGAAAGGGCGTCCATGATTTATTCTGACCCCAAATATAACATTGGACTAGACTATAACTCCGGCATTGGTGGAAAACAAAATTATGGAGGCAACGTAAACGACAATCTGACTGATAAGGAATATAAAGAATTCCTTAAGAAAAGCCTGGTTAATGCCATTGCAGTCGCCAAGGATGATGTCCATGTGTTCTACTGGTCAGACCAAGTATATATCGGCTTACTCCAAGAGTTATACCGCGAACTAGGAATAGAGAATAAGCGAGTATGTTTATGGATTAAGAACTCACAAAATCCCGTACCCAGCGTCGCATTTTCAAAGTGCTATGAACCATGCACTTATGGAATTAAGGGTAAGCCGTATATTACTAAAACTATTCAAAATCTAAATGAGGTTATGAACAAGGAGATAACTACAGGTAATGCCCTTATTGAAGAAACATTAGATCACCTCGATTTGTGGCTCGTAAAACGTTTGTCTGGCAAGGAATATGAACATGCTACCTCCAAACCTACCAAGCTCCACGAGAAGGCAATCAGACGCTGTACAAAGCCAGGCGACATCATTCTAGACAGCTTCTCTGGATCAGCCAGTACTATGATTGCCGCCGATCAGCTCAAGCGTAAGGTTTATACGGTCGAACTTGAGCCGATATTCTGTGATTTAGCAATAAAAAGATATGAGGCTTTGACTGGCAACAAAGCCAAAATAATACGGCCATGAAAAAGAAAAAGTTAAAAAACGCTTTTCTGGAACAGTTGAAGAAAATACCAATAGTTACTGTGGCCTGTGAAAAAGTAGGTATTTCTAGAAATAGTGTATATCGCTGGCGAAATGATGACGAGGAATTTCTGAAAGAAATGGATATAGCCTTAGTCGAGGGTGAGGCCCTGGTTAACGACATGAGTGAAAGCCAAGTATTATCGTTAATCCAAGAAAAGAATTGGTCTGCTATCTCCTTTTGGTTGCGTCACCGTAATCCCAAATTCCGAGATCGAGTTGAGGTAACCGCTAAGATTGAAAATCGCCAGGAGAAACTTACACCAGAGCAAGAAGCTGTTGTCCGTGAAGCTTTACGCTTAGCCTCGATTACTCAACCAGAAATTAATAATATTAAGGGACACAACGATGAACAAAAATAAAATTATACCCGATGATTTGGTTGAATCTATGATCAATGATCGTAAGATTAGAACTGCTATCACTCGGGAGAGTCATTGGTATTTCTTTCACTTCTATTTCGCTCATTACGTAAAATATGCAACGGCAGATTTTCAGAAAGATATAATAAATTTGACCGAGAATGATTCGGTTAAGAATATTTTTATCGTTGCATTTCGAGGTTCTGGAAAATCGACCATGATAACTACCTCCTATCCAATCTGGTCAATCCTTGGCCGACAACAAAAGAAGTTTATATTAATCCTATGTCATACTCGTAGCCAAGGTAAACAGCACATGATGAATCTGCGAAGAGAACTTGAGAATAATGAAATGTTAAAAAATGACCTTGGACCATTCCAAGAAGAAGATGACGAATGGGGCTCTAGTTCTCTTGTTTTTTCCAATTACGGAGCCAGGATAACTGTCGCTTCAACTGAACAGAGTATACGAGGATTGCGTCATAACCAACATCGACCAGATCTCATAATTTGTGACGACATCGAAGACATTTCTTCCACTAAAACCAGAGAGGGTCGTCAAAAGACACACCAATGGCTTACTGGCGAAGTTATTCCGGCCGGAGACAGAGATACCCGCCTTATCATAATCGGCAATCTCTTACACGAAGATTCGTTGTTAATGCGATTAGCTGAAGATATTAAGAATGGGGTTCTAGATGGAGAATACAGGCGATATCCTCTCTTGGACAACGAGAATAGGATATTATGGCCGGGTAAATATCCTACACTTGAAGATATCGAAATTGAAAGAAAGAAAATTGGCAATGAGATCTCCTGGCAAAGAGAGTATCTATTGAGAATAATTCCTGATGATGACCAGGTAATCCATCCGGCTTGGATCAAAT